>ERZ839947.136-NODE-136-length-105850-cov-6.858689_pt1 | contig 105850 bp, 81 predicted proteins | sample MGYA00519908_ERZ839947 | MGnify/ENA primary metagenome ERZ839947 (study PRJEB31850, sample SAMEA3708857) | human gut metagenome | biome: human gut; feature: human-associated habitat; material: faeces | place: China | collected 2014 ... | reverse complement strand
ATGTGGCGTGAACGGCGAGACTTATGATTTAGGACGTCCTATTAATGAAGATGCTAATTTCGTTCTTTATAAATGGGATGATGAAGAAGGTAAGCACGCATTCTGGCATACAAGTGCACACTTGTTGGCGGAAGCTTTGCAGGAACTTTATCCGGGTATCCAGTTTGGTATCGGACCGGCTATTGAAAACGGATTCTACTATGATGTGGATCCGGGTGAAGCGGTAATTAAAGAAAGCGACCTTCCTGCCATTGAAGCTAAAATGTTGGAACTGGCTGCAAAGAAAGAAGACGTAGTCAGAAAAAGCATCGCAAAAACGGATGCTCTGAAAATGTTTGGTGATCGTGGCGAAACATATAAATGTGAATTGATTTCTGAACTGGAAGACGGACACATTACGACTTATACACAGGGTGCATTTACTGACCTTTGTCGTGGTCCTCACTTGATGACGACTGCTCCGATCAAGGCTATTAAACTGACAACTGTGGCTGGTGCTTACTGGCGTGGTCATGAGGATCGTAAGATGTTGACCCGTATTTATGGTATCACGTTCCCGAAGAAGAAAATGCTGGATGAGTATCTGGTGTTGTTGGAAGAAGCGAAGAAGCGTGACCATCGTAAGATTGGTAAGGAGATGCAGTTGTTTATGTTCTCCGAAACTGTCGGTAAGGGACTTCCTATGTGGTTGCCGAAAGGTACTGCATTGCGTCTGCGTCTGCAGGAGTTCTTGCGTCGTATCCAGACACGTTACGATTATCAGGAGGTGATTACTCCGCCAATCGGTAATAAGTTGCTGTATGTGACTTCGGGTCACTATGCAAAATATGGCAAGGATGCTTTCCAACCTATCCATACTCCGGAAGAGGGGGAAGAGTATTTCTTGAAACCAATGAACTGTCCTCACCACTGTGAGATTTACAAGAACTTCCCACGTTCTTATAAAGACCTTCCGTTGCGTATAGCTGAATTTGGTACGGTTTGTCGTTATGAACAAAGTGGAGAGTTACATGGTTTAACTCGTGTTCGTAGCTTTACGCAGGATGATGCGCATATCTTCTGTCGTCCGGAGCAGGTGAAAGATGAGTTCCTTCGTGTGATGGATATTATATCTATTGTGTTCCGTTCCATGGATTTCCAGAATTTTGAAGCACAGATATCTTTGCGTGATAAAGTGAACCGTGAAAAGTATATTGGTAGCGATGATAACTGGGAAAAAGCGGAACAGGCTATTATCGAGGCTTGTGCGGAGAAGGGCTTGCCTGCTAAGATTGAGTATGGAGAAGCTGCTTTCTATGGTCCTAAGCTCGACTTTATGGTGAAAGACGCTATCGGTCGTCGTTGGCAGCTGGGTACTATCCAGGTTGACTACAACTTGCCGGAACGCTTTGAACTTGAATATATGGGCTCTGATAATCAGAAGCATCGTCCGGTGATGATTCACCGTGCTCCGTTCGGATCAATGGAACGTTTTGTTGCTGTATTGATTGAGCACACTGCCGGTAAGTTCCCATTGTGGCTGACACCGGAACAGGTAGTTATTCTGCCGATCAGTGAGAAGTTCAATGAATATGCAGAACAGGTGAAGATGTATCTGAAAATACACGAAATTCGTGCGATTGTAGATGATCGTAACGAGAAGATCGGTCGCAAGATTCGTGATAATGAAATGAAGCGCATTCCTTATATGCTGATTGTCGGTGAAAAAGAGGCTGAAAATGGTGAAGTTTCTGTTCGTAGACAAGGCGAAGGTGACAAAGGAACCATGAAATTTGAAGAATTTGCTAAAATTTTGAACGAAGAAGTTCAGAATATGATAAATAAATGGTAACTTTGCAGCCGTTTCATGATAAATATTTAGTAGAACAATAAAAAGATCAAACTAGGAAGTAAACGTTTTTAATGAAGAATGACACTCTAAAAGGGCAATACAGAATCAATGAACAGATTCGTGCCAAGGAAGTTCGCATAGTAAGCGATGATATTGAACCGAAAGTATATCCAATCTTTCAGGCTCTGAAAATGGCTGAAGAAAAAGAATTGGATTTAGTGGAAATTTCTCCTAATGCTCAACCCCCTGTTTGTCGTATTATTGATTATTCTAAATTTCTTTATCAATTAAAGAAACGTCAGAAGGAACAGAAAGCGAAGCAGGTGAAGGTTAATGTGAAGGAGATTCGTTTTGGTCCCCAGACAGATGACCATGATTACAACTTTAAGTTGAAACATGCTAAAGGATTCTTGGAAGACGGTGATAAGGTGAAGGCTTATGTATTCTTTAAAGGTCGTTCTATCCTTTTTAAGGAACAAGGTGAAGTATTGTTGCTTCGTTTTGCGAATGATTTGGAAGACTATGCTAAAGTGGATCAGATGCCGATATTGGAAGGTAAGCGTATGACTATCCAGCTTTCTCCGAAGAAGAAAGAAGCTCCTAAAAAGCCTGCAACGGCCGGAGCACCGAAACCTGCTGCTCCTGCACAAAAAGCAGAGAAGCCGGAAACGAGCGAAGAATAAGAAAAGGATGCGTAACGCGCAGGTATAGTGCGTTGCCATTATATATTTAATAATTTAAAAACAAGTAAGATGCCAAAGATGAAGACTAACTCCGGTTCTAAAAAAAGGTTTACCCTTACCGGAACAGGTAAAATCAAAAGAAAGCACGCTTTTCACAGTCACATTTTGACTAAGAAAACTAAGAAGCAAAAAAGAAACTTGTGCCATTCAACTACAGTTGACGTGACGAACGTAAGCCAAGTTAAGGAACTCTTAGCAATGAAGTAAAAAGCGTACAAAGTATTTTAAAGTATTAACCGAATGCATTAGCTTTAAGTCCGTTGCGTGAAGTAATGGCGCTAACATTCAAAAATTAGTAAAACTATGCCAAGATCAGTAAATCACGTTGCTTCAAGAGCAAGAAGAAAGAAAATTTTGAAATTAACCAGAGGTTACTTTGGTGCAAGAAAGAACGTATGGACCGTTGCCAAGAATACTTGGGAGAAAGGTTTGACTTATGCGTTCCGCGACCGTAAGAACAAGAAAAGAAACTTCCGCGCTTTGTGGATTCAGCGTATCAACGCTGCAGCTCGTTTGGAAGGTATGTCTTATTCTAAGCTGATGGGTGCTTTGCACAAAGCAGGTATCGAAATCAACCGTAAAGTTTTGGCTGATTTAGCGATGAACCATCCGGAAGCTTTCAAGGCTATCGTAGCTAAAGCAAAGGCTGCTTAAGTTTATTTAGCAAATAGTTTACAAAGTGCTGATTACGAACGAGTAATCGGCACTTTTTGCTTATAATAGGGAGAATATAATATAAAATGTCCTGTATGGAGGAAACAAAATCAGGTTTTTCCTTGTTTCTTTGACAGAAACTTACTACATTTGTTGTAGAAAATATAGCCGCATTGATTGGATCGGGAAACTCATCAAACTATTATGAAATACCGAGACAAGCTTCGCTTCTCGATGGCGGGCCACGCCCTTCGGGGTAACTTTGAGTCGGTGGATTACAAAGAGGACGAGCGCTCAAATCATGTCATTCGGAGTTTCATCACATCATCGGTGCGGCTTTTTTATAAAGGGGAACGGTAATCTTGGTTGGTTACCGTTCCTTTTTCTTTGTACTTTCTCTAATCCAAAGATTTCCACTTAGTCTCTATTAAGGGGTATCGTAACTCAAATATTGTCAATAGCAGATTTATGTATTATTAATAGAAGTAGGTTAGGAGGCTGCTTTGAGGTAGTGATATGCAATAAAAGGACTTTCGTTTCTTTTGCCAGTGTTTGTTGGGGCAAATGCTACATTTCAATGCTCTCAATGCCACACCTTAACAGGACAAATGCCACAGGTTGCAGACAGCGAAGTGTGGGGTTAAAGATGATGGACTGTGGCATTGCGCTTGTATAAGTGTGGACTTGTGGTTGTGAAAGTGTAAACTGACGGTTATATAAGTGTAAGCTTTTGGAGCCTGCTACATAAGGGGCTAAAAAAACGGAGAAGCAAAAGCTTCCCCGTTTCTATATGATGCGAAATATAATTCAGTGAAATAGTATCTATAAATGGACAGTACAAAGATACTGTATCAAAAAGGCGATGTCAAGTATTCCACTGATTATTTTGAAAAAAGGCTGTTTTTATTGGTTTTGTCGCAGATCTTTTACTCTGACGGCTTTTCCTTCGCTTTGGGGTAATGAACCTTTCTTCACGAGTTTCAACCTAGGGGTAACAAGTATTTCGTCTTTTAGTTGACGGGTAATATCTTTACGTACCTTCTCCAGTTCAATGTAATTATCCGTAGAAAGATCGCTGAGTTCTACCTCTACAATCATTTCGTCCTGGTTGTTTACGGTCTCTAAGGTAATAAGATAATTGCTACCTAATTGTGGGAACTGTACCAATACTTTTTCAACTTGCATTGGGAAGATATTTACTCCCTTAATGATAAACATATCATCGCTGCGTCCCTTGATACGGTCGATGCGGAGGTGTGTACGTCCGCAAGGACATTCTCCGGGAAGAATACGGGTAAGGTCACGGGTACGATAACGTATAAGCGGCATCATTTCGCGATCAAGAGTGGTCAATACCAACTCACCGATTTCTCCATCCGGAACGGGTTCTCCTGTTTCAGGATCAATTATTTCGACGAGGTAGCAATCTTCCCAGAAATGCATGCCGTTTTGTTCCTGACATTCAAAAGCAACGCCGGGGCCATTCATTTCTGTCATACCGAAGCTATTATAGGCTTTAACACCTAACATGCGTTCGATTTTCTTGCGCTGTTCGTCTGTATGGGGTTCTGCTCCGATAACAAGTGTTTTTAAACTGGTACTTGTCGGATCAATTCCTTCTTCCTGAATAACTTCTGCCAGACGAATGGCATAACTGGGGATGGCATGGAGTGCGGTAGTCTTGAAATCTGTGATAAACTTGATCTGGCGTTTACTGTTTCCGGCTGCTGCAGGAACAGTCAGTGCGCCTAGGCGTTCAGCACCGTATTGAAAGCCTAATCCTCCGGTGAACATACCATAGCCCGAACTGTTCTGGAAAACATCTGTTTTACGTATTCCTACAGTGTACAAGCAGCGTGCTACCAGATTAGCCCAAGAGTCCAAGTCGTGTTGTGAGTGGACGATGACAGTAGGAGTACCGGTGGTTCCACTTGATGAATGAATACGCACACCATCTTCCTGCATATTACCTGATACCATGCCGAATGGATAGCAGGCACGCATATCGGATTTCGTGGTAAAAGGTATTTTCCGTATATCATCCAGGCTTTGGATGTCATCAGCTGTGATATTATATTCTTGAAATACTTTTTTATAGTACGGTGAATTAGCCGCAATCTTTATCGTTTTTTTGAGTCGTTGAAGTTGCAATTCCTGCAACTTCTCACGACTCATGGTTTCTATTTCTTCTTCCCAGTATTTGTTATTCATGGTGGTGTATTTTTGAGGGATCTTACATTAATTTCTCAGCAATTTCCTTTCCGGCTGCAAGTGCTTTAAGATTCATTTCCACTATGGCCTCGCCTTTACGTTCGAAGATTTCGCGGATACTGGTCTGTATTTTCTCGTAATCGATGCCGAGGAATGGGGTGGTGGCTCCCAGTAAAACAATATTTGCTACACGGATGGAACCAATTTCTTTGGCTACTTTGTCTACATTAAGAATGATCTTGTGAGGTAGCTTATCTAATTCCGCTCTTACGTCAGCTTCTGCCGGATAGTTGGGGATATTAATAAACGGTGTTTCGTTAGTCACCAGCCAGCCCTCAGGACTCAAATAAGGAAGATAACGTAATCCTTCCATCGGCTCAAGTGAGATGATCAGATCGCATTTACCGGAAGGGATAAGATCGGAAGCGATAGGCTGATCGCTTATGCGCAAATTGGATTGTACATCGCCGCCACGTTGGCTCATACCATGTACTTCCGCCTGTTTCATATATAGTCCGTCTTTAAGGGCGGCTTTACCGATTACTGTGGCGATAGAGAGGATACCTTGTCCGCCTACGCCGGAAAGTATAATATCTTTTTTCATGGTTTTACTTGTTTCGTTTTTTACGTGCTAAGGTTTGAATACATTCTCTGCGTGGAATGATAACTGATACACCGCGATATTCGATTTCTTCACGGATAATCTGCTTCATCTCTTCATAATTCTTTTTCAAGGGAACTACTACACGGATATGTTCGGGGGCTACGCCAATACCGGTACAGATCGCTTCAATACGTCCTGTTCCGGCCGAATCCTGGCCACCTGTCATTGCAGTCGTTTCATTGTCTGAAATAACAATGGTAACATTTGCATTCTCATTGACGCAATCCAAAAGTCCTGTCATGCCGGAATGCGTGAAGGTGGAGTCGCCAATCACTGCTACTGCTGGATGAAGTCCGCCATCCGAAGCTCCTTTAGCCATGGTAATAGATGCACCCATATCTACACATGAGTTGATAGCATTAAATGGTGCATTGGCTCCTAAAGTATAACAGCCGATATCACTGAATACTTTATGTGTCGGATATTCTTCTTTCAAAACCTGGGTGAGCGTAGTGTACATATCACGATGGCCACAACCTTCACATAGTGCAGGTGGACGCATTTCTACGAGCGAAGGAATACCAAACTCTGACTTGTTTTCTTTTCCCACAGCACGTGCCACCTTATCCGGATTTAATTCACCGTCTTGTGATAATGTGCCATCTAAGCGTCCTTTTACTTTTACGCCGATACCAAGATAGCCTTTCAGTTGTTTTTCTACGAAAGGTTGTCCGTCTTCCAATACCAGAATCTCATCACAGGTTTCTACCAATTGCAGGAGCTGTTTCTTGGGTAATGGGTATTGCCCAATCTTCAATACGGGGTATTCGCAACCATCAGGATAGTTTTCCATCAGATAATTGTAGCCGATTCCACACGCTATGATACCTAATTTCTTATTAGGACCATCGGTATACTTATTATAAGAAGAGTTTTCAGATGCTTCAATAAATTCGGCTTGACGTTCTAATAAAACCTTATAGCGCTTGCGGGCGTTACCTGGCAACAAGATGAACTGGCGAGGGTCTTCACTGAATGACATTTGGTTTTGGGGTTGTTGCGGTTTTTGTTCTACACCGGAACGGGAGTGTGCCAGGCGGGTGACCATACGCATCAATACCGGTTCGCCAATCTTTTCAGAAAATGCGAATCCATTGTAAACCATATCATATGCTTCCTGCTGATTACTTGGTTCGTACATGGGGATCAATGAGAAATCACCATAAAAACGACTGTCTTGTTCATTCTGTGAGGAGTGCATGCTGGGGTCATCCGCAGCTACTACAATTAATCCACCTTTTACACCTGTAACAGCTGAATTGATAAAACAGTCGGCAGCTACGTTCATGCCTACATGTTTCATGCAGACTAATGCTCGTTTACCGACAAATGACATACCTAATGCAGCTTCCATAGCTGTCTTCTCATTGGAGGCCCAACGGCTATGGATATTCTGTTCAGCCGTAATAGGCGCCATTTGAATGTATTCTGTAATTTCTGTGGAAGGAGTACCGGGATAGGCGTAAACACCCGAGAGTCCGGCATCTAATGCAGCTTGTGCAATGGCTTCATCGCCAAGTAAGAGTTGCTTGCTCATATCTGATTATTTTAATGTTAGTCATGATTATTAAAAAAGGAAATAATCTGCGTTTTTCACTCGCAAATATAGGCTTTTGCTTTTATTTTATCATGATTTTACTTGAAAATCTTTCTTTCGTTTAAAGCATTCCAATATTTTCTGGCATTTTTCATGTGATCAGCATAATTGGAAGCAAAATTGTGAGTACCTGAGAAATCTTCTTTAGCACACATGTAAATGTAGTCGTGCTTGGCATAGTTCAGTACTGCATCGATACCTATAGGTGAAGGTATACGTATGGGACCCGGAGGCAGGCCTGCATTTAAATATGTATTGTAGGGTGAGTTGACATTCAAATGTTCATTGGTTATTCTTCTTAAACCAAAGTCCTGGAGGGCAAACTTTATTGTTGGATCTGCCTGTAATGGCATACCTTTGTGTAAGCGGTTAATATAGAGTCCGGCAACCATTGGTTTTTCCTCGTTGTTGTTGGTTTCCTCTTCAACAATAGAGGCCAGGGTAGAAACTTCTTCCGGTGTCATTCCGATAGATTCAGCTTTAGCCAATCGTTGCTGGTTCCAGAATTTTTCATGTTCTTTCTGCATACGCTCGAAAAATTCGTCTACGCTCATATCCCAGTAAACCTGGTATGTTTCCGGAATGAACAGACTGGACATTGTTTCTTTTTTATATCCCATCCGCTTCTGGAATATAGTGTCATTCATTACGGTAGCAATTTCTGTAGAGTCGATCATTAACTGCTTACCAATGCTGCGGGCAAGTCTGTCTAAAGTGCGTACGTTGCTAACAGTAAGATTGATAGGTTCCTGATATCCCCGGTATAAACGACTGAAGACATGATACACATTTTCTCCCGGACGGATGGCATAGCGCCCGGTGTGGATAGCCGAATCATAATTGCGCCATCGGGTCATCCAAAGAAAACCTGTGAAACTTTTCGGGTGTCCCTGTATTTTTACTTTATTATATATGGAGTCTATTGTATCGTCTTTGTCGATATAAATATAAGTAGTCTTTTGGGGATGAAATTGTGGGTAGAATATATAATAATAGAATGTTCCGGCACAAGCTACGCCCATAAGGAACAGGATTGCCAATCCTCCTATGAGAATTTTTTTTGTCTTCTTTTTCATCTGTTTCTGAAGTTGTTTTAGTCTGGCAAAGGTAAGAAGAATCTATGAAATAAAAAAAGAGATGCATAAGCATCTCTCTCTTTCTGAGCCGCTAGCCAGACTTGAACTGGCGACCTACGCGTTACGAATGCGTTGCTCTACCAACTGAGCTATAGCGGCAACGGCTTTTTGTTTTACGGGGTGCAAATTTACAGCTTTCTTCGAAACTACGAAAAGAAAAGAAGATTTTTTTGAGAAAATCTTTCTTAAAGCTATTTTTGATGTCTATTCTGTCATTTTCCTTCTAAAAAAATTGTTTTATCAATATAAAAAATACATCTTTGCAAAAGTGTATATCAACCTAAGATCTGACAATAATTATGAACCTAAAAGTTTATTATAGAAATCTTTCATCCCGCATTGCATCTAAATGGACGATTTTGGCTATTGATATCTGCTTGGTTGTGATTTCTATGCTTTTAGCATGCATACTTCAATTGGGAGTTTCTTCTATAATATATAAGGTGTCATTATATATATGGATGATTTTATTCTCGCTTTCTTGTAATCTGTGTTTCTTTTCTGTCTTCCATACCTATGTTGGAGTTATTCGTTTCTCTTCGTTTGTGGATATTTACAGAGTGTTTATATCTCTTACAATAAGCTATGGTTTATTGGGTATTGGTAATTTTTGTTGGTCAGCTTTTGGATTTGGAGAAACATTACCGAATGGGATTGTCTTTATAGCATATATTCTCAATTTTACTTTTATGGTATGTCTGCGCATTTTAGTGAAAATGCTGCATGAGGCTTTGTCTTTTGATGATCGGCACTGCGTAAATGTATTTATTTACGGCTTTCGCGGGACGGGAGTAAATATAGCTAAATCGATGCGGGTCAGTCGAAATAATCATTATCGTGTATGCGGCTTTATTTCAGATGAACCTTGGATGATAGGTAAGCATACAATGGGGTGTAGGGTTTATGCTAATAATAATAAGTTGTTTGAGCATTTGAAAAGAAAGAATGTACAAACGGTTGTTGTGGCACCGGATAAGCTGGCAGATTTAGAATCATCTGGTGTAATGGAGCGAATGTTGGCCCAAAATATTCATGTAATGACAGTACCACCCTTAAGTAACTGTCTGGATGACGGAATTATAAAAGATATTCATATAGAGGACTGGCTTCGTCGTGAGCCTATCCAGGCTGATATCCGAAAGATTGCTGCTTATATTGAAGGGCATCGGATATTGGTGACTGGTGCTGCAGGTGCTGTGGGACGTGAAATTGTTCGTCAGTTGGCGGCTCTGAATCCTTATCAATTGATATTAGTTGATCAGGCTGAATCTCCTTTGTATGATGTTCAATTGGAATTATCAGATCATTGGAAGAACCTTGAAGTAAAGGTCCTGGTAGCGGATGTTGCTAATCGTAGTAGGATGGAAGCTATATTTAAACAGTATATGCCACAGTTGGTCTTTCATGCAGCGGCTTATAAAAATATTTCTATGTTGGAGGATTATGCTGCTGAAGCGTTGCAGGTTAATGTTTTAGGTACTAAAAATATTGCAGATTTGGCGATTAAATATAAGGTGTATAAATGTATGATGATTTCTACGAATCATGCTCTGTCACCAGTTCATGTAATGGGATACAGTAAGCGTTTGGCTGAAATCTATATGCGGGGACTTTCGCAAAAAATCAGGCAAGAGGAGCTTACTGCTAAATTATTTGTAGTCCGCTTTGCGGATGTATATCCGGAGGCTCCCCGTAGTTTGATGACCTTACCGGAAGCTTGCCTACTGATATTGGAAGCAGGAAATCTTGGTGAAAATGGAGGTATATATGTCTTTGAGGATGAATCGGCGGAGGAAACTGAAGCTACATGTTATGACAAAGTGAGGAGAAGCAGGGAAGATATTGCAGGAGTTGATAAGGTCTGTAAACAGATTGATTCTTTAGTTGAAAAATACGAATCGGGTGAGCCTCTGACAATAATTAACGAAATGAAAAAAATAATTTCATGTATTGCTGAACATCCGGTAGAGGTCTGAGCTCTTGATAGAGACGGTTTTAAATTCTTTTTCCAAAATTTAGATGTAAAATAAATGGGCGTTATAAAATAATATGCTACCTTTGTGCCCGATTTATATTAATTATAGGAATTCTAAAGATTAATCAAATATCTTATGCGCAGATTAATAACACTATTCTTTTTAATTTTCGTCCTTTCTGGAGTGGCTATGGCCCAGCAGATGTCGGATGATCAGGTTATTCAATACGTAAAGGAAGCAAATAAAAGTGGAAAAAGTCAGAAGCAGATAACCACTGAACTATTGCGTAGAGGGGTGACCAAAGAGCAAGTTAGCAGGATACAACAGAAATATTCGGAAAGTAATACTGTAAGTAATAAATCCAATGAAATGCCTTCTCAATTGCGTCAACGTACTTTAGTTGATGATGGGGGAGGGCAGAGAAGAACTACTGACTATTCAGAAGTGGGAATGCTTGATGAGACTGTAGGGGGGAGAGTAGATAATAGGGCTGATAATACTGCTACTACAGATAATGCTTCTCAAATTTTTGGTCATGATGTATTTACAAACCGGAATTTAACGTTTGAACCGAGTATTAACCTGGCTACTCCGGTGGACTATCGTTTAGGACCTGGCGATGAGGTTATTATTGATGTTTGGGGTGCTTCGGAGAATACAATTCGCCAAAGTATTTCACCTGAAGGAACTATTCAGGTGAGCGGGTTGGGACCTGTTCAATTAAGTGGAATGACTGTAAAAGATGCCAATGCATATTTACAACGTGAATTTTCAAAAATATACTCAGGAATATCAGGAAGTGAACCTACCTCTCAAATAAAGTTGACTTTAGGGGATATCCGGACTATACAGATTAATATAATGGGTGAAGTTGCTGTTCCTGGAACATATACATTATCCTCTTTTTCCTCTGTTTTCCATGCTTTGTATCGTGCTGGCGGTGTTAATAAAATTGGTAGTCTGCGTAGTATTAAGGTAGTTCGCAATGGCAAAACGATTGCTGATCTGGATGTTTATGATTACCTTATGAAGGGTAAGATGAAAGATGATATCCGTCTTCAGGAAGGAGATGTAATTATAGTTAACCCTTATGAATCTTTGGTGCGAATAGCTGGTAAGGTAAAGCGCCCGATGTTCTATGAAATGAAGCCAACAGAGACTGTTGCTACTATTTTGAATTATGCTGGTGGCTTTACTGGAGATGCTTACAAAAAGGCAGTTCGTATTATTCGTAAAAGTGGTCGCGAACATCAGGTATATAATGTAGACGAAATGGATTACTCTGTTTTCCGTTTGGATGATGGTGACTCCATTTCTGTAGATGCCGTATTGAAGCGTTTTGAGAATCGCGTAGAAATTCGTGGTGCTGTTTATCGCTCTGGTTTATATGAATTGAGTGGGACAGTAAATACTGTAAAGCAATTAATAAAGAAAGCTGAGGGATTAAGAGGTGATGCATTTTTGAATCGTGCACTTTTAGATCGTGAGAATGAAGATTTGTCTCATGAGGTAATTGCTGTGGATTTAGGTGGTTTGCTTAAAGGAACTGTAGCTGACATACCATTGCAGAAAAATGATATTTTATATATACCAAGCATTCATGACCTGAAAGAGGAGGAGACTATCTCTATTCATGGTGAAGTTGCAAATCCGGGTACATTCCTCTTTTCTAAGAATATGACTATCGAAGATTTGTTGGTTCAGTCTGGTGGCTTATTGGAAGCAGCTGCAACTACAAAGGTTGATATTACCCGTCGTATTAAGGATCCGAAGAGCACTTCTTTTAGCAGTGTTTTAGGAAAGACTTATTCATTTGATATTAAAGACGGCTTAGTAGTAGGTGGAGAAGGAGATTTCCACTTGGAACCGTTTGATGAAGTATATGTTCGCAAGAGTCCTGCATATCGCAAGCAGCAGAATGTAGTTGTTGCAGGGGAAGTACTCTTCGGTGGCAATTATGCTTTAGTGAAGAAGAATGAGCGTTTGTCTGATTTGATTTCAAAAGCTGGCGGAATTACTCCGGATGCTTATGTAAAAGGTGCGCGCTTGATTCGTAAAATGACGGAAGAAGAACAACGCCGTCAGGCCGATGCTGTTCGGATGGCTCGAATGGGAGAGGGAAAAGACTCTATTTCTGTTGAGAAGCTGAACATATCAGACACTTATACTGTTGGTATTAATTTGGAGAAGGCTATCTCTAATCCAGGTAGTGATTTTGACTTGGTTTTGCGTGAAGGGGATGTTTTATTCATTCCTGAATATATTAATACGGTAAAAATTAGTGGAGCGGTTATGTATCCCAATACTGTATTGTATAAGCGTGGTGAAAGTTTACGTTATTACATCAATCAGGCAGGTGGTTATGGTAATCTGGCCAAGAAGAAAAAAGCTTATGTAGTATATATGAACGGTACGGTATCCCGTCTGAAATCTCGCGATAAAAAGGCTATAGAGCCTGGCTGTGAGATTATTGTTCCAAGCAAGGAAGAAAAGAAGCGGATGAGTACTGCTGAGATTTTAGGTATGGGTAGCACAACCGCCTCCATTGCTGCTATGATTGCAACCATGGTTAACCTCTTTAAGTAATAGAAGTTATGAGTGAAGAAAACAAACTGAATACAACTCCTCAACAGCCGGAAGAACAAGAGATCGATTTAATAGAACTTGCTCAAAAGGTGTGGGCAAGTAGGAAACTGGTTTTCAAGGCGTGTGGATATGCTGTGTTGGTGGGACTGGTTGTAGCATTCAGCATCCCGAAAGAATACTCTACAAGTGTGACGTTAGCACCAGAGACTGGTGGTAAGTCGGGTGGAGGTAGTATGGGGGCATTAGCGGCTATGGCAGGTATCAGTTTAGGTGCTTCCAGTGGTGAAGATGCTCTTTCACCGGAACTCTATCCTGATATTGTAAGTTCCACTCCCTTTCTGATTGAACTTTTTGATGTAAAGGTGAAGGATCAGAAAGATAAGATTGATACAACACTTTATGCCTATTTGGACGAGTATCAGCGTGGACCTTGGTGGGGAGCCATCACTTCAGCTCCTTTTAAAGCATTGGGTTGGGTGATATCTTTGTTTAAAGATAAAGAAGAAGAAGGTGTCGCTGTTAAAACAGATCCATTCAGATTAACCAAAGATGAAGCTGCAATTGCAACTGCCTTGAGCAAACGTATTTCTGTTTCTGTAGATAAGAAAACAGGTGTTACGACTTTGTCGGTTACTATGCAGGATCCTTTGATTTCAGCTTCATTGACAGATACGGTAATGCGTTGCCTGCAGAACTATATCACGGATTATCGGACCAATAAGGCGCGTCATGATTTAGCTTTTACAGAGAAACTCTATAAGGAGGCTAAAGATAATTACACTGTTGCACAGTCAAAGTATGCATCTTTTGTTGATGCTAATCAAAATATAATTTTGTTAAGTTATCGTGCTGAACAAGAACGCTTGCAAAATGAAATGAATTTAGCATATAATGTGTATACTCAGGTTGCTCAACAATTACAGATGGCTAAGGCTAAGGTGCAAGAAATTACTCCGGTGTACACGGTTGTACAGCCGGCATCAGTTCCTTTGCGTCCGGCGAAACCCAATAAAGTAATGATTCTTATCGGTTTTATTTTCTTAGCTGGAGTAGGTAGTGTAGGTTGGATTTTATTTGTAAAGGATTTATTAAAAGGATGGAAAAAGCAAACAACAATATGATGATGGATGAAAATGCGCGTTGCTGGTATATTGTATATACGGCACCGAGATTGGAACGTAAATTGATGCAGCACTTAAATGTTGCAGGGTATAAGACTTTTTGTCCTATGCAAACAATATATGTAAACTGGAATGGGAAAATGAAGGAGATTATTGTTCCTTTTTTCTCAGGTTGTGTTTTTGTAGAAGGAGATTTGAAGGATATAACTCCTGTTGTAGCATCTCAGAAAGCCGCTTTTTTAGTGGGTACTGATGGCAAAGAACTTTCTATTGTGTCAGATGAAGCAAACCTTTCAAGTAAGTTTGCTCAATTATTGAAGTAATGATGAAGCTGATTTCGGAAGAACTATTGGACGGGGTAACTCATGATGCTCAGGAGAATTCTCGTTTACGAATGAATTATAATTTTCATGAGTCTTTAGATGCACCTATTCACCGTCTTCTTAATGCTCTGGAGCCGGGAACTTATCTCCCTCCTCATCGTCATGTAGATAAGGAAGAAACTTATATTGTTCTGCGCGGAAGTCTGATAGCGTTTTTCTATGATGATATGGGCAATGTGACGGAAAAAGTTAATCTGAATCCATCAGCTGGAATGTATGGAGTGGAAATTCCTTCCGGTACTTGGCATAGTATTGTAGTTTTAGAGTCTGGTACTGTTATCTTTGAAATAAAGAGTGGCCCTTATAAGCCACTTCCGCCAGAAGATGTTGCGCCATGGGCACCTGCACCTTCCGATGTGGAAGGCGCGGCTATATTTATGAAACGAATGTTGGAGGTCTAGTTTGTACCTTCAAACATTCGACTTCGTGCCAACATGCATGCCCCAACAATACCCGCCTTGTCTTTTAACTTAGAGGTTGTAATGACTGAGTCTTTATTGACGAGGTTTAGAGAATACTTTCGTACTGCTGTTCTGATGGGTTGGGTAATGTAATCTTCAGTCAGAGATAATGTTCCTCCGATTATTACTAATTCGGGATTGAAGATATTTATAAGTCCTGCTATTTGTTTACCTAATTTTTGCCCTATTTCTTCTACAATTTCAATACATAAGAGGTCTTCTTTATTCACCGCAGCTATAATTTCATCCAGTGTTATTGGAGTTTCCATATTTACCCGGTTGGATAAAATTGAATTTTCTCCTTTTAGTATCCGTTCCAGCAGAGTACGATGTAGGGCAGATCCAGAAGCTTCTGTTTCCAAACAACCTTTTTTGCCACAATGGCAAATAATCTCATTGTCAAATGTATTCACATGTCCAAACTCTCCGGAAAATCCTGACTTTCCTTTATAAATTTTTCCGTCTATAATGATTCCGATTCCTAATCCCCAACTGATATTAACGAAAATAATATCTTTCTCTCCTTTTACACATCCTTGCATATATTCTCCATATGTCATGGCGCGTGTATCATTATCAATCGTTACAGGATAACCGAGTCTTTCACTTAATACATCTGCGAGGGGACGTTCTTCAAAATTAAACTGACTGAAACTATATCCCGATTCAGGATTTACTCTTCCTGATACGTTTACATTAATATTCAATATCTTTTCCGTATCTATCGGGAGTTTTTTTATAAAATTGAGAATCAGATTGCAAAGTTCGTTCATTCCCTCTAAGGAGTTTTCAAAATTATAAGGTATATCCATTTTAAGTTCTACCATATCGCCTTTGAAATTTATTAATCCAATATTGATAGAGAATTTCTTAATGTCTACTCCTATGAAATAGCCTGATTTGGGGTTTAGTCCATATAAGTTAGGATGTCTTCCTCCGCTTGTTTCCAGTTTGCCATAATCGTTTATGTATCCTTCGTCATACATTTCTCCAATTAGCTTAGTAACTGTAGGAACACTTAAATCCAGTTCTTTTGAAAGATCAGGAATTGTCGAACTACCATTATATATATAATAGGTAATAATCCTTTTTTTAATGAGGGCATTTTTAGACCCCATTTCTATTTCTTTTAAAAACTGCTGATACATATATCTTGTTAATTTCATTATTTACCACAAAGATAATTAATATTTTTATTAACCTCAACCTTTTATAATGGAAAAGAAAGCATTTGTTCTTTTATGATTCAATTCATGCTTAGTATATTAAGCTTTATCCCACCTCGTTTTTTATATTTAGTTCGTATTCATTTCTCTTTTTTCTTTATTAAGGGCTAAAAATAAGGCATGATTTAATTAAATACTAATGAAAATAAGATTTTAATAATAAAATAATTTATTATCTATTGTTTATTTAATAAATATATCTATATTTGCATTGTATTATAAACAAGAAACGTTTTATAATAATAAAACTTAAACACGCATTCAATAGGTTAACATATATAATATACAGAAAGGAATACTATGAAAACAAGTAACCGCAGAGAATTTTTAAAGAAAGTCGCTTTAACAGGAGCTTCCGCTTTGGTAGCTCCTGGACTGCTGGCCACTGAAGCAATGGAGAGCACTTCATTTGCTTCAATACAGAAAAGCGATGCTGGTCGGCTTATTATTCCTAAAGAGAATGGGTTAAAGATTACCGGGACTTTTTTAGATGAAATATCACATGATATTCCTCATCAAAATTGGGGCGAAAAAGAATGGGATCAAGATTTCCGGCACATGAAAAATATAGGAATTGATACTGTTATCATGATCCGTTCCGGCTATCGTAAGTTTGTCACCTATCCTTCTAAATATTTATTGGATAGAGGATGTTATATGCCCTCTGTTGATTTAGTAGACATGTACCTTCGCTTAGCGGAGAAATATCAGATGAAGTTTTATTTTGGTCTGTATGATTCCGGAAAATACTGGGATACGGGTGATTTGTCATGGGAGATTGAAGATAACAAGTATGTGATCGATGAAGTCTGGAATCAATATGGTGAAAAATATAAGAGTTTTGGTGGCTGGTATATAAGTGGTGAAATCAGTCGTAAAACCAAGGGGGCTATTGATGCCTTTCGTGCAATGGGAAAACAATGTAAGGATGTGTCTGGTGGTTTACCTACTTTTATTTCTCCTTGGATTGATGGAAAGAAGGCTGTGATGGGGACTGATAAGTTAACTAAGGAAGATGCTGTTTCAGTTCAGGAACACGAAAGAGAATGGAATGAAATATTTGATGGAATCCATGAAGTGGTTGATGCGTGTGCTTTTCAAGATGGGCACATTGATTATGATGAATTAGATGCCTTCTTTACAGTAAATAAAAAGCTGGCAGATAAATATGGAATGAAATGCTGGACGAATGCGGAGACATTCGATCGTGATATGCCTATAAATTTCTTGCCGATCAAGTTTGATAAGCTTAGAATGAAATTGGAAGCTGCAAAGAGAGCCAGCTATGATAAAGCCATTACGTTTGAGTTCTCACATTTCATGAGTCCTCAGTCTGCTTATTTACAAGCTGGACATTTATATGATAGATATAAGGAATACTTTAATATCAAATAATATGAAACGTTTATTGAAATATCTATTTGTTTGTTGCATCTGTATCCTGAATATGAGTGCCATGGCTCAATCTGCTTCTGGCATTAAGGGAAAGGTTATGTGCCAAGGTAAAGGAATATCCAATGTCGTGGTGACGAATGGTTTCGACTGCGTGTTGACAGACACGAAAGGAATGTATAGTTTACCATATCATCGGGATGCACGTTTTGTTTATGTGACGACTCCGACCGGATATCTGCCTCAAAGAGAAGCGAGTCTTCCTCACTATTATAAAAGAATAGACAGTGAAGTGGAAAACTATGATTTTACCTTGATTAAGAATCCTAGGAATGATGATAAACATATCTGTCTGGTACAGTCTGATGTACAAGCTGCCAAAGCTAGTGACATTGAGGGGTATATGAAATATTTGAAAGATGTTCGTCAATTTGTAGGTGAACGGCGAAACAGTGATATTTTTGTTTTGGATTGTGGTGATATTGTGGGTAATGCACCGGCTATATTTCCTTCTTATATCCAAGCTTCTAATGTCTTGGATCTTCCTTTCTATCGTGCTGTAGGCAATCATGATATGGAATATGGAGTACGCTCTTATGAACATTCTTACAAGACTTTTGAAGAGTATTTCGGACCGATCTATTATTCTTTCAATCGGGGTAAGGCACATTATATTGTATTGAATAACTGCTTCTATATTAATCGTCATTATCGCTATATAGGCTATATTGATGAGCGAACGCTGCAATGGATAGAGGCGGATTTATCTTTCGTACCGAAAGATCATCTGGTTTTTGTTGCAATGCATATTCCAAGCAGCTCTACAAAAGAGCTACAGTTTAATGCATTACTTCCTGATGAAACCAGCAATGCCTCCAGTTTATATGATCTTTTAGCCGGATATGATGCACACATATTCTCCGGACACACCCATTACAATTGGAACGTTGTGTTTAATGATAAACTCATGGAACATAATACGGCGGCTGTTTGCGGTACTTTCTGGAAAGCCGATATCTGTACGGATGGTACCCCCAGCGGTTACGGAATTTATGAAGTAAATGGTAACAAGGTTACTTGGAGCTATAAGAGTGCGGGATTTCCTATTGATCACCAATTCAGAGGGTATCCAGTCGGTTCTTCAGAAGAATACCCCCAGGATATTATTGCCAATGTTTGGAATTGGGATGAGTTATGGAAAGTTGAGTGGTATGAGAATGGTAAGTGCATGGGTGAGATGCAACGTTTCGAAGGGTATGATCCTGAAGCAAAGATTATCTGTTCGGATAAAGAACGGGTAGAATATGACTGGATTATGCCTATAAAAACAGAGCATTTATTTAAAGCGACTCCCCAAAATAAGAATGCCGTTATCGAGATAGTAGTAATGGATCGTTTCGGACATATATATAAGCAAAATATTAAATAACAATTCTATGAAATCTACAATTAATATAGGGTACCTTGTTTTTCTGTCAGTTGTTGCTGCCTTAGGTGGTTTCCTCTTTGGATACGATACAGCTGTCATTTCCGGAACTATTGCTCAGGTGACAGAGTTGTTTAAACTTGATGCCTTACAGCAGGGATGGTATGTAGGATGTGCATTAATAGGCTCCATAGTCGGAGTACTTTTTGCCGGAGTCCTGAGTGATAAATTCGGTCGTAAACTGACTATGGTTATTTCAGCGGTTTTATTTTCTACATCAGCCATTGGATGTGCTTTATGTGCTGATTTTAATCAGTTGGTCATTTACCGTATAATTGGTGGCATTGGTATTGGCGTTGTTTCTATAATATCTCCACTTTACATTTCAGAGGTTTCTGTTGCCCAGTACAGAGGACGATTGGTTTCTTTATATCAATTGGCCGTGACTGTTGGTTTTTTAGGTGCATATTTAGTGAATTACCAACTGCTGGCTTATGCTGAAAGTTGTACTAATCCAGGGACTGGCTGGTTTGATTTAATTTTTGTAACTGAGGTGTGGAGAGGAATGTTAGGAATGGAGACTCTTCCTGCTATACTGTTCTTTATCATCATTTTCTTTATACCGGAAAGTCCCCGCTGGTTGATTTTGAAAGGACAGGATACCAAGGCTACAAATATTTTGAAGAGAATTTATGTTTCTGCTAAAGATGTAGCATTTCAGGTGAATGAAACGAAATCGGTTTTATCTTCCGAATCAAAATCCGAATGGTCTTTATTGTTGCAACCAGGAATTCTAAAAGCTGTCATCATTGGTGTTTGTATTGCTATATTAGGCCAGTTTATGGGAGTAAATGCCGTTTTGTATTACGGCCCTTCTATCTTCGAGAATGCAGGTTTGTCAGGTGGCGATTCTCTTTTCTATCAGGTTCTGGTAGGATTGGTTAATACTTTAACTACGGTTCTGGCATTAGTCATTATTGATAAAGTCGGCCGTAAGAAGTTAGTTTATTATGGAGTTTCGGGTATGGTCGTTACTTTGTTACTAATAGGATTCTATTTCTTGTTTGGTGAATCCTTAGGTATTTCAAGCATATTCCTGCTTATATTCTTTTTGTCTTATGTATTTTGCTGTGCTGTCTCCATATGTGCAGTGGTATTTGTCCTTCTTTCTGAAATGTATCCTACCAAAGTTCGCGGATTAGCTATGTCTATCGCAGGATTTTCTTTATGGATCGGAACGTATCTTATTGGTCAATTAACCCCCTGGATGCTCCAGAATCTTACCCCCGCCGGAACATTCTTTTTATTTGCCGTCATGTGCGTTCCTTATATGCTTATTGTTTGGAAACTCGTTCCTGAGACTACCGGCAAGTCGCTGGAAGAGATTGAGCGTTACTGGACCAGTTCCAAATAGAAATCGACCTTAATATACATATATAATATAGAGAATTATGGATTTTAAAAAGTTAGCTGCTCTTTATAAGGACGAACTGATGGATAATGTTCTTCCTTTCTGGCTAGAACATTCTCAGGATCATGAGTTCGGCGGGTATTTCACTTGCCTGGACCGTCAAGGTAATGTTTTCGATACAGATAAGTTTGTTTGGCTGCAAGGCCGTGAGGTATGGTTGTTTTCAATGCTCTACAATAAGGTAGAGAAACGTCAGGAATGGTTGGATTGTGCCATTCAAGGCGGGGAGTTCTTGAAAAAGTACGGTCACGATGGAAATTACAATTGGTATTTCTCTCTTGACCGTACGGGACGCCCGCTGGTAGATCCTTATAACATTTTCTCATACACTTTTGCAACCATGGCTTTCGGACAACTCAGTCTTGCTACCGGAAATCAGGAATATGCTGATATTGCTAAGAAGACTTTTGAGATCATCCTGTCTAAAGTGGATAATCCGAAAGGTAAGTGGAATAAACTGCATCCCGGTACGCGAGATTTGAAAAACTTCGCTCTCCCGATGATTCTATGTAATCTGGCTTTGGAAATCGAACATTTGCTTGATGCTGATTATTTAGAGAAAACCATGGAGGTATGCATCCGTGAAGTTATGGAGGTTTTCTATCGTCCTGAATTGGGAGGTATCATCATTGAAAATGTAAAGACTAACGGTGAGCTTTCTGATTCTTTTGAGGGACGCCAGGTGACTCCGGGACATGATATTGAAGCCATGTGGTTCATTATGGATCTTGGAAAACGTCTGCATCGTCCTGAACTGATAGAAAAAGCCAAGAATGTTACTTTGACAATGTTGGAGTATGGCTGGGATAAAGAGTTCGGCGGTATATATTACTTTATGGACCGTAAAGGATATCCTCCTCAACAATTGGAATGGGATCAAAAACTTTGGTGGGTACATATTGAAACATTGATTTCTTTATTGAAAGCTTATCAACTTACTGGCGATAAGAAATGTTTGGAATGGTTCGAGAAAGTGCATGATTATACCTGGAATCATTTTAAAGATCCGGAATATGCTGAATGGTATGGCTATCTGAATAGGAGAGGAGAGGTGTTGCTACCATTAAAAGGCGGAAAATGGAAAGGATGTTTCCATGTACCCAGAGGACTGTATCAATGCTGGACAGTACTGGAAGAAATTATAAAATCAGAATGAAAAATCTAATACTATGAATCGACGAAATTTTCTAACTACTTTAGGCTTGGGGGCTGCCGGTATCATTTTACCGGGAGTCTCGCAGGCAAAAGTTCTGCAGGACGCCATTCAAAATCCAAACATCAAGCCGATATCCGGTTCCTGGTTTGAATTCCAACACCCAGGCGGAAAAGAAGGTGTGTATTGGGATAAAGATTTGAGAAACTTTACTGCAACCCAGTGGCGGGAAAAGATACGTGAAATCCGTGAAACAGGCATGGAATACTTAGTCATGATGAATGTAGCTTCTCATGGTTTTGCATTTTATGATACGGACTTGGCTCCTAAGTTTAAAATGGGATGTGAAGATCCCATAGAAACAGTGCTTTCGGCAGCAGATGAGTTTGGTGTTAAGTTCTTTGTAAGCAATGACTATTGGGCATTAGATCTGGATGCTGTAAAGATGATGACCGACAAAGAGTTGGGCAGGAAGAGAGCCAAATGCATGGAAGAAATTTATGCAAGATATGGACATCATAAAAGTTTCTATGGTTGGTATTTCCCAAATGAATCATGGTTGGATCCTTATTTTGGTGAGTATGTAATTCCATATGTGAATGAATGTGCGCAGATAGCCAAGTCTCTGAATGCGAATTGTGTAAATATCATTGCGCCTTATAACATTAAGGCCGAAAAGTGTGATGACACATTCATTAAACAATTAGAGCAACTCAATGTCGAGATCGTAGCTTATCAAGATGGCGTGGGAGTGGGTGTCACTACATTTAGTCAATCAGCCCGTGCTTTTGAAAATTTAGCTAAAGCGCATCAAAAAGCCGGTCGTTCAAGAATATGGGCCGACATGGAGCTTTTCTACTTTGAACAGACTACTCATGGTAGTTTAATCTCGGCTGATTTTGATAAGAGAATTATTCATCAGATGGAGGCTATATCTCCATTTGTAGATAAGATTCTGGTATATCAATATCTTGGTATAATGAATAAACCCGGTTCGCTGGCTCATGCCGGACTGCGTGATGAGTCAGTCAGACTATACAATCAGTACATGGATTGGTATAGAAAGCAGAACTTTAAATAATAACTACTATGAAACGATTAGTTACTATAATAACATTTATACTGGTATTTGCCAATATCTCAGCACAGAACCCGGAATTTGCTCTTCCATCTATCATTAGTGATCATGCGGTGATGCAACGGAATTCTGAAGTGAAGCTTTGGGGATGGTGCCCCAGTGTATGGGACCTGAAGATTGTATGCAGTTGGGCCTCCACAGATACGATACATGTAAAGTCGGATATGCATTGCGCCTGGGAAGCTTATATACGTACTCCGGAAGCTGCAGGACCTCATAGTATTCGTTTTTACGGTTGGGAGAACAAACTGGAGAGAGAAATAAAAGATATTCTGATGGGTGAAACATGGTTGTGTTCCGGCCAGTCCAATATGGAATATATTATGAGCTATCCGGTTCGTGATGCCGGGGATATCACAAAAGCTTTGGAAAATAAGCAAGTTCGTTTTTTCAAGATATCTAAAGCAACGTCTAAGTATCCGGTAGAACGTATTCAGGGACAATGGGAAATTTGTTCTCCGGAAACTTACAAAGATTTCAGCGCTGTGGCCTTCTTCTTTGGTCAACATTTGAATGAAGCACTGAATGTGCCAGTCGGACTGATTGGATCTTATTGGGGAGGAACAGCAGTAGAACCTTGGATCGATGAATTTACTTTCAGCCATGAAAAGGAGTTGTTTGAGTTATCACAAAAACAACAAGTAGCCGGTTGGTCTCCTACTGCCAATTCATCCATTTACAATGCAATGATTCATCCTATCAAGAATTATACTATTGCAGGCGTCATCTGGTACCAGGGAGAAGCTAATAATGAACGGGCTGCTGACTATGGTTCTCTGTTTGATGGAATGATAAGAGGTTGGAGAAATGAATTTCACCGTTTTTTGCCCTTTTATTTTGTGCAGATTGCTCCATGGAATGGATATGCAGACAGAAATGCTGCTTATTTACGGGAACAGCAGGCAGATGTTGCTGCAACATTACATAACACCGGAATGGTCGTAGTCAGCGATCTGGTGAATGATATCTCTGATATCCATCCGAGTCTGAAAAAACAGGTAGGTGTCCGTTTGGCCAATATGGCATTGAAGAAAACCTACCATAGGGAAGAAGTGAAGCCTTATTCTCCGATGTTAAAGTCTATCCGTATAGAAGGACGCAAAGTTATGGTGGCTACTACTGCTATTAAATTAACCTGTAATGACAAGACCATCCAAAACTTTGAGATAGTGGATCAGGCAGGAAATGTATATCCGGCAGATGCCAAACTAATGAAGAATGGTGAGATTAGTGTTTCTTCCGTAAAAGTAAAAACTCCGGTTGCAGTACGCTATTGCTTTACCAATGATGCAGTTCCCAATTTATTTGATAGTAACGGGTTGCCTTTGGCACCATTTAGAACAGATAGAAAGAAATGAAAAAATATTTATTGATCCTATTTAGTTCACTATTGTGTCTTTCCTGTTTAGCCCAGACTTCTGATTTGAAGTTTCGTGATGGAAAGTTCAAGATTGTGCAGTTCACTGATCTGCACTGGGTGGAAAGCGATTCTTATAAAGAAAAGAATGACAGTACTTATAACTTGATGCGTGAAATTATTCGCTCAGAACGTCCTGATCTTGTGATTCTGACAGGTGATGTAGTGGTTTCCTGGAATGCTCTTCGTGGCTGGAAAAGATTGGCTGGCTTGTTCGAGGAAGAAAAAATGCCGTTTGCTGTTACGTTCGGGAATCATGATGAAGAAACTGATATGAATAATGCCCAGATTCTTGAATTTCTGCGTACGGTACCTTATAACCTGACTTATGATGCAGAAAATGGAAAGTTGTCCGGTTCCGGTAATTGTGCGCTTCCTATCCTTTCATCTGATGGAAATTCAGAAAAATGGGTTTTGTATTTGTTCGATTCACATAATCTTACCCAAGACCGTTCTTTCGGATATTATGACTGGATTAAGCATGATCAGATAGATTGGTATCGTAAGGCAAGTGATCAGTTTACAGTACGTAATAAACACAGATTGCCATCGATGGCGTTTTTCCATATTCCTCTACCCGAACATGAAACGGCCAGATGGGCTTGCCGTGAATTCGGTGAGAAACAGGAAGGTGTTTGTGCGTCCAACATAAATTCAGGCTTATTGTCCTCTTTTATAGAGAAAAAAGATGTAATAGGAGTATTTGTCGGGCACGATCATAACAATGATTACATGGTTGATTGGAACGGTAATATAGCATTAGCTTATGGACGTAAAACAGGCTATCCGTCTGCTTATAATGAAGTTCTGAGCCGAGGTGCCCGTGTCATTAATCTGCATGAAGATGAAGCCAGCTTCGATTCATATATTATTGACTTGAAAGGTACATATTTCCATTACATGTTCGAACAGAAAAATCAAGGCACCAATATCCCTCGTTTCAGCGGTTCTTTTATACAAGAATATTTAGTTGCTAATTGGGATGATGCACGTTGGGATCGGGAAATGGAAATGTTTAAGGAGGCAGGTATGAAGTATCTGATTTATGCACCTGCACTTCTGACAGATGAGAAAGGAAAAACAACTACTAACTATCCCTCTTCGCTGACAAAGAAAAAACAGCAGAACAAGACACTTGAAAAGTGTTTGCGCAGTGCCCAGAAGAATGGAATAAAAATCTTTATTGGACTGAATTTTAACGATAGGTGGTGGAAAGTAGATTATGATGCAGATTGGTTGGTTGGCCAAATGGAAATTGGCAATAAAGTGGCAGATGAACTGGTTGCCTTGTACAAGGAAAAATATCCGCATGCAATGTACGGATGGTATTGGGTTTGGGAAGTTGACAATCTGAACTGTATGACAGCTGAACGTCAGGCTATTCTGGCGAGAGCCTTAAATACAAATTTGGATCATCTTTCAAAGCTCACTCCGGGAATGCCGCTCATGCTTTCTCCGTTTATGAATCATAAAGTAGGTGGAAATGCAGAAGAATACGGAAAAATGTGGGAGAATGTTTTTGCACAAACTCACTTCCGATTTGGAGATATTTTTGCTCCGCAAGACTGTGTCGGTGCCGGTGGATTGAACTTAGATAATTTATCGGACTGGTTCTCTAAATTGAAACAAGCTGTCAATACTAAACCGGGATTGAAATTCTGGGGAAATGTTGAAACGTTCGATCAACAATTCTGGGTGAGTGCTCCTCTGACAAGGATAAAGAAGCAACTGGATATAGTTAATGGTTATGTAAGTAATCTAATCTGCTTTGCTTATAGCCATTATAATAGTCCGTTTGTAGTGAATAAGGACTATCATCAAGCCTACCTGCAATACTGTAAAGAAGGTAAACTTCCTCAAATAGCTACTCCGCAGGAAGTTATAAGTGCCAGTATGATAAAGGTAGCTAATGGCATGGAAGTCAAGTGGATTCCAGGTAGTCTGGAGTCGGTTGCCGGTTTCAATATTTACAGGAATGGCATGCTCTTAAAGAAACTTCAGATACATGGAAATAACTTCCTGACTTCTTTCATCGATAAGGAAGGTAATGAAGATAGTGTATATGAGATATCTACCTATAATGTTATGGATGAAGAATCAGCCAAGCTGAAAGTTATAAAGTAAAATATAGTTTAATGTAAAGAACCATGAAGAATATAGCCTTTATTATTTATGTTTTTGTAGTTGTTGTGTGGTGTGCAGGATGTACTTCCTCTTCCTCCCAAACAGCAGTTCCGTCTGAGGTAACGATGACGCAGGATGAACTGGCTGATAAAATAAGAGGTGGCTGGGCGGCTAAGACCATTGGTTGTACCTATGGTGGACCCGTAGAGTTTCTGCATAACGGTACAATGATTCAAGACTATACTCCTATAAAATGGTCCAAGGACAGAGTAAAGTTCTATTTTGATACTTTTCCCGGTTTATATGATGATCTGTACGTAGACATCATCTTTGTTAATGTGTTCGAACGTTTAGGTCTGGAAGCTCCGGCCGATTCGTTTGCAATCAGCTTTGCCAATGCCGGTTTTCCATTATGGCATGCCAACCAGGTTGCCAAGTATAATATCAAACAAGGTATTATGCCGCCTATGTCCGGTCATTGGTTGAATAATCCCCATGCTGACGATATCGATTATCAGATTGAAGCAGATTTCGCAGGGTTGATGACACCGGGTATGCCCAATACTGCTTCCGAAATATCTGATAGAGTAGGACATATCTTCACTTACGGTGATGGCTGGTACGGAGGCGTATATGTTGGTGCGTTGTATTCTATGGCTTTTGTTTCCGATGATATGGAAGTCGTTGTTTCGGAGGCACTGAAAACAATTCCCGAACAGAGTGATTTTTACCGTTGCATGAAAGATGTGATAGACTGGTATAAGCAGTATCCGAATGACTGGAAACAGACCTGGTTCGAGTGCCAGAAGAAGTGGACATCGGAGGTTGGTTGTCCTGACGGTGTTTTTGCTCCGTTTGATATTGATGCAAAGATTAACAGTGCCTATGTCATAATGGGATTATTGTATGGACAGAAAGATTTCTTTTCCACAATTGACATAGCTGCCCGTTGCGGACAGGATTCGGATTGCAATGCAGCTACAGCTGCCGGTATTTTGGGTACGATGATAGGATATTCTAATATTCCGGAGAATTGGAAAGAAAGTCTTTATGAAATAGAAGACATACCTTTTGCCTATACAGATGTATCTCTTAATAAACTATCGGAACTGGGCTTGAAACATGCTTTGCAAGTGATAGAAAGAGAAGGTGGTAAAGTAGATAATGGGCAGGTGACTATTAAAGTTCAAAAGCCTGTTGCTGTAACATATGAAAAGGCATTTGAAGGTCATTATCCGGTGGATAAACTGGCTGTCAATACTACTTTACAGGATAATACCGGCTTTGTGTTCGATGGTATCGGTTTCGTTTTGAAAGGATATGTGAAATGTACAGATGAAAACTATGTGGCTCAGGTTGAAATGTATATTGACGGTAATCTGATTGAAACGGCAAATCTGCCGGTTGCCAAAGCATCTTCCATTGATGATAGAAGGGTAGATCTTTTCCATAGATATCAGTTGCAAAATGCAAAGCATGAGATCAGTTTTAAATGGTTGAACCCTCATAAAGATGCACACATTTATTTAGGTGAAGCAGTAATCTATTCAGATAAGCAGAATTTTAATTAATAAATATAGAAACTATGAAACAGAACATACGAGTAATACTATTTGGCCTATTGGCAATGTTGGTTGCGATGCCGTCAGTAACTGCATGTGCTGCTAATGACACTTCCGGTAAGCAAGAAAAAGCCGGAAAGCCAGTCACAGGTGTAAAACCTATTACCGGCACATGGATCAATCTGGCATATAAAGATGTGCGTAATAAATATACCAATCCTCAAAACTTTGATAATACAGACCCGAAGTTGTGGGCGGCTAAGGTTCGTGAATTAGCGGCTATGGGCATTGAATATCTGGTATTCATGGAGGTAGCTAATGAAGGTAAGGCATATTATCCTTCTAAAATCATGCCTTGGCTGTATGATAAGGGCATGAAAAGTCCTGTAGATGCTATCCTTGATGAAGCAGCAAAACATAACGTGAAAGTATTTATGAGTACCGGTTGGGCAAAAGATCAGGATGATAATCTGCTGGACCCGGCAATCAAAGAACGCCAGTTACAGATTATGGAAGAACTGGCCTCTCTTTACAAAAATCATAAGGCTTTTTATGGTTGGTATTTGCCGGTAGAAGATTGTATCTGTCCGATTTTTGCCGAACATGCCGTACAATCGGTTAATACATTGGCTGAAAAGGCACAAACTCTGACGCCTGGCAAGAAAACTTTGATATCTCCTTATGGAATTGGTTTGTCGGAGTTTGATAATCCGGATTTTGAGAAACAGATGGCAAAATTGAAGGTCGATATTATAGCTTATCAGGACGAAGTGGGTTGCGTGCGTGATAAGTTCACACTTCCCCGTTTGAAAAAGAACTGGCAAAGAATGCGTGATATTCACAATCGACTGAATATTGAAATGTGGGCAAATTGCGAAACATTTACGTGGGAAGAAGGTACGAACGACCGTCAGTCCGCTTTGATTCCGGCTGCCTATTCTCGGTTACTGTCTCAGCAGGCAGCTGCATCTGCAGCAGGGGTAGACCGCATTATTTCGTTCATGTTTGGTGGCATCATTGAAGATCCGAAATCTTCTTATCAGTTGGGGCAACCGGTTTGGTCTAATGATGTATGCAACAAATATATGGCGTGGAGAAACGGCGATACTTACTGGAAAATGTTTGAAGCAACTCTATTGGAAAAACTGATGAATACAGCTACTCCTGACATGATTAGCAAATTGGACATGCAAGCCCTGCTGGATGGCAAAGTAGCTGAAGAAAATAGTGAAGACAACCGTTGGGTGAAGTTTGACCAGGGACACCATGAAATAGTGGTGGATTTGCAAAAGAAAACTTCGGTCAAGAATATCATGGTGCGTACATTGAACTATAATCCGGAAGGAATCAATACCCCGCTGAAAGTCTATGTATATACTTCGGAAGATGGAAAAACTTATAGTCTGGCTTCTATCAAAGATGCCCCTTACTTTCCGAATAATAAGCATGATGCCTGGATTGACGGGATATTATTCGAAAAGTTGAATGAAAATGCAAGGTATATAAAGGTTGCTTTTGATGCTCCTCAGAAAGTATATATGGATGAATTATTTATTAATCCTACCATCAAATAACAACAAACAGAGAGTGATAAAGTTTAATTTAATTAATCCAAAAATGAGTCTATGAAAAGATTGCACAAATCGATGAATGGAATTATTGGTGTGCTTTTAATGGCACTAATGTTAGTTCCGAATGGTTTGAAGGCTGAAACTACAGACATGCTTCAAACGTCTAAAATTACGGGCATTGTAACCGATGATTCAGGTGAACCTGTAATTGGTGTTACAGTTCGTGTGAAAAATGCAACGGCGGGAGCTATTACAGATGTAAACGGACGTTACTCGGTAAATGCTTCCAGTAATGCTACTTTAGTTTTTTCTTTTGTGGGTTACAAAACTCAGGAAGTAGCAGTGAAAGGTAAAGCTACTGTAAATGTTACATTACATGAAGATAGCCACATGTTGGAAGAAACAGTGGTTATCGGTTACGGTAGTGTACCTAAAAAGGATCTTACGGGATCAATCTCTTCTTTGAAAAGTGACGATTTACTGAAAACAAATCCGACGAGTATTAATCAAGGTTTGCAGGGTAAAATGGCAGGTGTACAAGTTTCGCAAGCCGATGGTGCTCCTGGTGCAGGTGTAACTATCCAGATACGTGGTGCCAACTCATTTACTACCAATACAGAACCATTGTATATTCTGGACGGCGTGCCCTTCACGGCAGGTGAAGCGCCCTCGACTGACTTCGGAACGAAATCCAATAATAACCCTCTGAGTTTAATTAGCCCGCAGGATATAGAGTCTATTCAGGTATTGAAAGATGCTTCTGCCACAGCTATCTATGGTTCGCGTGCTGCTAATGGTGTGGTTATTATCACGACTAAGAGTGGTGCTCAGGGCAAGGCAAGAGTTCAGTTCAGTGCTAATTTCAGCATGTCCAAACCTGTAAAACTGATTGATGTTTTAAGTGCGGGCGATTATGCACAGTTCAAGAACGAATGTACTATTTTCGGTTATATGTATGATGGCAAGAATTATGTTTCCGACGAAAGCCTTCCTTATCCTATACCCGGCCATTGGTCAATTAAAAAGGGCACCGATCCTGTGACTGGTGAAGAGATCATTCTTGAGAGAAAATATCTGCCTAGTCCTGATGATTTCCGTAATGGTTTTGACTTGCGTGAAGATGGAAATTTGTTCTATGGTACTAACTGGCAGAAGGAAATTTTCCGTGATGCGTTTAGTCAGGAGTATAGTCTGAATGTTTCCGGTGGTGACCAGAAAGGATCTTATATGTACTCTGGCGGTTATCTTGATCAGCAGGGGGTTATTGTGAACTCTTATTATAAGCGCTACAATGTTCGTGCAAATAATAATCGTAAGATTAATGATTATGTTGAAATCGGTAGTAATCTGACTTTCACAAAATCGGAAAATCGCTTGGCCCGTACTAATACGGAAAACTATGGTGTAATTGAGTCCGCAATTGCATTTAATCCGACTCGTCCGGTATTCGATCCGGATGCAGACTCTAAATATTCAGAGGACTTTGCTTCTGGTTTGGCAAATCCATATCTGAGTGCTCATACAGAGAAAAATGTGCTTGACACTTATGGTATTTATGCTTCTGGTTTTGGTGAAATAACATTTGTGGATTGGCTGAAGTTCCGTCAGAACATCGGTTATGGTTATACTTATAACGAACGTAGCCAATATTATAATCGCTACACCGGTTCAGGACAAAATCCTACCAATGGTTATGGAAGAAAAGATGATAATGCATACGAAGGTTTTACTTTAGAGTCTTTACTTACTTTTGAAAAGAAGTTTGGTGTGCATGCTTTCAATGTTGTTGCCGGTATGACTTATGAAAAGTCTATGGGAAGAAGCAAATATATGCTTGCCAAGAATTTCCCGAATGATATTACAGAAGATAACGATATGAATGCTGCAGTAGGTGAAAAAGAAATTGGAAGCGGCAGATGGCGTTCACAGTTGATGTCTTATCTGGCTCGTGCCAATTATAATCTGTTAGACCGTTATTTGTTCACCGCATCATTCCGTCGTGATGGTTCCAGCCGTTTCAATCCTCTGAACCGTTGGTCTAATTTCTATTCCGGTGCTATTGCATGGCGTATGTCTGATGAGGCATTTATTAAAAATCTTAATTTCTTTGATAACCTGAAGTTGCGTTTCAGTGCCGGTCAGACTGGTAACCAGGGTATTAGTGCCTATGCAACCCGTTCTCGCTTCGAAGCCCAGAATTATCCGTTCGATGGAACGATGAATCCTGGTGCCGGTGAAGATCGTTGGGGAGGACCTGCTGCCGCTAATTTGAAGTGGGAGACAACGAATCAGTTTAACCTTGGTTTGGATGCAGCTTTCTTCAATAATCGTGTAAATCTGGTTGTTGATTTGTATTACAAGAAAACAACGGACTTATTACAGTATCGTTATATTGATATGAGTTCCGGTTTCAATCAGATAGCTTGTAATTATGGCGATGTAACCAATAAAGGTCTTGAAATAACAGCACATGTCATTCCGGTGAAAACCCGCGACTGGATGTGGACATTAGATGCCAATATCTCTTTCAACCGCAATAAAATTGGTGGTTTGAATGCCGATCAGTTCTCTGATGTAGCTTGGGGTATTGAAAGTATGTTCCTGAGAAGAAATGGTCATCCTATTGGTACTTTGTACGGATATGTGGAAGATGGATTCTATGATAATGAGGCTGAAGTACGTGCTGATCCGTATTACAGAGATGCAACTCCTTCTAAAGTGAAATCTATGGTTGGGCAGGTGAAGTATAAGAATCTGGATGACGATCCGGTAATCGATGACCGTGATAAGACGATTATTGGTGATACGAATCCCGATTATCAATATGGTATTACCAGTACATTGAACTGGAAGAAATGGACATTCAGCTTCTTCCTGCAAGGTACACAAGGAAATGATATTTTGAATGTGAACTTGAAGCAGTTTGATGTAGCGGTAGGTTCGGGTAATATGCCTTATTTCGTATTCAACAACCGTTGGACACCGGAAAACAGAGCTGCAGCTAAATGGCCGCGTGCCGATGGTACCTTTACCCGTGCTATGAAAGCTTCCGACCGTTATATTGTAGATGGTTCTTATCTGCGTTGTAAGAATATTAGTTTAAGCTATAATTGGGCTCATCCGGTGAAATTTGTAGAGTCCATTAACATCGTAGCAAGTATAACTAACCTGTTTACTATTTCCGGTTATGAATGGTATGACCCGGATGTAAACGCGTTCGGTAGTGACCCGACTCGTAGAGGTGTGGATATGTCATCATATCCGAGTGCCCGTACATTTAACTTAGGTATTCAATTAGCATTCTAAAAAAGTAAGAATATGAAACTGTTAAAAATATTAAGCTTATGTGCTGCAGGTTTGTTTCTGACCACTTCATGTGACTTGGAAGAGGAAACATTTACCTTTGTTGCAGGTGAAGATGTTGCTGCCGAAGGTTCGTATGATCAGTTGGTGGCAGGTGCTTATCATACTTTGCATTGGCCTTTCACATGGGGTAATTATCATAGTGTGGTGAACTTCGATTGTGATTATCAAACAGGGCCGAGCTGGGCTTTTGGTGATGAAGGTGCTGGTAACTTTTATGATAAAGGTTCGACAAAAAACTTCTATCAATATTATTGTACTACTATCCACAGAGCCAATTATCACTATTACTTAGTACAGAAGATAACAGGTGTTACTGAAAAAGAAAAGAATAATGCATTGGGTGAACTCCGTTTCCTGAAGGCTTGGTCTCAGTTCCAGTTAGTTCAGTTCTTTGGTCCTATACCTTTGTATACATATTCCATTGCAGAGGGTAATTCTACCGAATTGCCACGGTCTTCTGTAAAAGAAGTGTATGAGCATATTATTGAAACACTGAAAGAAGCCGAAGCATTGCTGCTTCCGCGTACCGATGAGGCATTTAAGAAAGGTCACGTATGCCGTGCCACTGCCAAGGCTTTGTTGGCTAAGGTGTATGCTACTATTGGTTCAGCTTCTATGAAGAGTGGACAAGTTACAGTAAAAGGTGGTCCGGGAAGTAAAGTAAATCCTGATGGAACAACCTCCCGTTTGATGCCTGTAGCCATTACTCACAGCAAGAATGTAGTAGCCGGGTATGAAGAGTTTGATTCTCAGGAATATTATCGCCTGGCAAAAGAAAAGGCCGGAGAAGTAATCAATAGTGGCGAGGTTTCATTGGCAAGTAGCCAGAAAGAATTGTGGAGTCCGGCTTATAAGAATGGACCTGAGTTGCTTTTCTGCTTGCAGACAATGGTTGGACAGGGCGATGATTATTACAACTATGTTAGTAAGGATTATTATGGATGGCCCGATCCGGCATACAATGGCGAATGGACTTCCGGTTACTACGTTCAAAGAGACCATTGGTTGCAGACTTTTGACGACTGGGATGATGAGCGTATCACTTGGGGAGTAAAACACCGTGTTCCGTATAACTGGAATAAAACTTATGAAAAAATGGAGTGGTATTTCTACCCCGAACGCGATAGTGTAAAAGTACGTCAGGGCTTACCTCCATACGAAGGATGTCCATATAAGTACGAAACTACGGATGTTGTACGAAACGGTGCCCATGAGTATGGTGCCAAACTTGAAAAATTTACAGCTATAACTGCTGATAATAATGGTAACCGTACAGACTGGAACTGGCCGTATTTGCGTTACGCCGATCTCATTCTCATTTATTGTGAAGCAGAAAATGAGTTGAATGGTCCTACAACGGATGCTTTTGCTAAAATGGAAATGCTGAACAAGCGTAATAACAGTACATTGGTAAGCAAACGTCATGAGAAGAATCCGTTTACAAAAGAGTCGTTCCGTTCATTCGTTCTTGAAGAACGTGCCAAAGAGTTTGCAGCCGAAGGTATCCGCCGCTATGATTTGCTTCGTTGGGGCATCTATCTGCAAGTAATGAATGCCATCGGTACTGTGGATGAAAATGAGATTGTAAAACGTCGTGAAGAGAAGCATTTGTTATTACCGTTCCCGCCCGATGTTGTCAATACGAATCCTTATATCGACAGGAATAATCCGGGATGGTAATTTTATTTATTAATAACTAATAGATAATGCAATGAAAAATATAATGAACTTCAGAAATATATGTTTGGGTGGAGCGCTGTTATTGGGTTTGTCATTTACGGCTTGTTCGGATGATGACTATAATCCAATGCCTATACAGCTTACCAATGTGACCACCCTTGATGATATGAATACTCCGATTACGGAGGCAGCTATGGGCGATTTTATTGCAATACATGGTACAGGGCTCGATGTACGCAATATTGATTCGGTTTTGATTAATGATGTAGCTTTGGATATGCTGGAAGTATATACGGAAAGTGATATTCTGTTCCTGAAAATTCCAGTGAAATTACCTAAAGAAGAGACCAACAAGATTTATATCTATAATTCTACAGGTCGTCAGGAAATCCCCTTTAAGGCCAATGCGCCAAAACTCCGTCTGGACCGTATGTTTAATGAATATACCAGCCCGGGTGATACCATTATGATTTATGGCGACTTCTTTGAACTCTATGAGATAGATTCTCTCAATGCAGTAGTCGATTTTAATGGTAAAATTTCGAAGGTAATCAGCAGTGGTAATAACTACCTGACTGCCCAAGTGCCTAAGACTGTTGATAAAAACATCAAGGTAAAGGTGAAAGGTACAAAATGGAATGTGGAAGCTACATGTCCGGGACGCTACTATGACCGTGAATTTATAATAATGGACTTTGATGAATTCCTACCCACCAGTATGGCCAATGTGGTTACTGATGAGAAAGATCCTCAACGTTTGAGCGGTAACTTCTTGCGCATTGATGATAAATCTGAATATTCCGGTTGGTGGTATATTGCAGAGAGAGGCGGCATTGCTTATACTGCCGATATGCTGGGGCTTGAAAGCAGCAAGAACTATGTAGTGAAATGTGAGTTCCGTACGGCTAATCAGTTTGTACAGGATAAGATTAAGTTCTGTAATTATCTGTATTGGGCAGCTCCAACCTGCGACTGGGTTGCAACGGATTTCAATGTCCAGAACTTTAATCGTTGGGAAACTATTACATTGCCGTTTACTGTTATTCAGTCCACCGATTATCCGGATAATTACCCGGGGTCTTATACCAGCTTCAATATGCGTCTTGAGATAGATCAGAATATTGCCCGCAATTTTGCTTTTGACAATATCCGTATCTATAAAAAAGGTGATTGACGTTGACTGAATGCTATAATCTCCCCAGGAGTATAGTATATCCAGAAGTGAAAATCGTTTTAGGTTCATCCGGTTTAGGTGGTTTTGATATTCTGTTTACCCTACACGGTAACTCCATTTACATGCCGAAGTAAAGGCCGTTACATGCCGAGGTAAAGAGCGTTACAATAAGGGGTAAAGGCCGTTACATGCGGCGGTAAATGCTTTTACATCGATATGAAAATGTCGGTAAATGCAATGTCTTGATAAATAGAATTATAGATAAACTACATCTTTGTCGGATGAACCATATTTTGAAATGTAATTTATTAGAATTAAGAAAAATATGAAGATGAAAAAGTGCGCGGCATTCTTAGCCGTGATGTTGATAGGGGCCTGGAGTTTACAGTCTTGTGACAACGGACCTACTAAAGAAGTCTGGTTAGACGAATTCGGACAAGACTCTTGCTATGTTCAGGATTGGGGAATGGTAGAAATTAATCGTTCTGTAGTGCATACACCGCTTACGGTGAATGGAGTGGTTTATGAACGTGGACTTGGTTCCCATTCCATTAGTCGTTTGCTATACGATCTTGGTGGCAAAGCAGTATCAATTTCCGGTTTGGCTGGTGCTGACGACAAGAACTTGTTTGCCGGTAAACTTCAATTCAAGATTCTCGGTGACAAGAAAGAACTCTGGAAGAGTGGTGTCATGAAGAAGGGAGATCCTGTAAAGGAATTCAATGTGAATCTGAAAGGGATCGACAAAGTTTTGCTATTGGTAGAAGAGTGTGGAGATGGTATCATGTACGATCATGCAGACTGGTTGAACGTGAAGATCACTACCCGTGGAGATGTAAAACCGATTCCTGCATGGGCAAAACCGGTTGCCAAGGAAAAGTATATCCTGACACCGCCGGTTCCTGAGACACCGGTCATTAATAACCCGTTAGTCTTTGGTGCACGTCCGGGAAATCCGTTCTTGTGGTCGATAATGGCTACTGGTAACCGTCCGATGACGTTTGAAGCTACGGGACTTCCCGAAGGTGTGAAATTGAATCCGGCTAATGGACATATCACAGGTAAAGCTACAACGAAAGGTGAATACAAGGTACAGTTGAAGGCTACCAATGATAAAGGTACAGCAGTAAAAGAAGTGACGATCAAAATCGGTGATGAGATTGCTTTAACTCCTTCAATGGGTTGGAATAGCTGGAATTGCTGGGGACTTTCTGTAAACGATGAAAAAGTACGTGATGCTGCCCGTATGATGAATGAAAAACTGCACTCTTACGGTTGGGAATACGTGAATATCGATGATGGATGGGAAGCTGCGGAACGCACTAAACAAGGTGAACTTCTTCCTAATGAAAAATTCCCCAGCTTTAAAGAATTGACAGACTATATTCATGGCTTGGGTCTGAAATTCGGTATTTACTCTTCTCCGGGTGCTACTACTTGTGGTGGTCACTTAGGTAGTTATCAGCATGAAGAAATTGATGCTAAAACCTGGGCCGGTTGGGGGGTAGATTACCTGAAATATGACTATTGCGGTTATTTGGAAATAGAAAAGGATTCTGAAGAGAAAACAATTCAGGAACCGTATATCGTGATGCGTAAGGCATTGGATAAAGTAAATCGTGACATCGTTTATTGTGTAGGTTACGGAGCTCCCAACGTATGGAATTGGGCTGTGGAAGCCGGTGGTAATCAATGGCGTACTACCCGTGATATTACGGATGAATGGAATGTGGTAACAGCTATCGGTACTTTCCAGGACGTGTGTGCTGAATCTACAGCTCCGGGACGGAATAGTGATCCTGATATGTTGGTAGTTGGCAGATTGGGGCAAGCCTGGGGTACTAAAGTGCATGATTCTTACCTGACCGCAGATGAACAATATTCTCATATTTCTTTGTGGTGTCTTCTTTCTGCTCCTTTGCTGATAGGTTGTGATATGGCGAATATTGATGATTTTACGCTGAATCTGCTTACTAATAATGAAGTGATCTCTGTTAGCCAGGACCCGATGGTAGCTCCTGCTAAGAAAAGGATAGTGGAGAATGGACAAATCTGGTCTAAGAAGTTGCATGATGGTTCCTATGCAGTAGGTTTCTTCCATGTAGATCCTTACTTTATTCTTTGGGATCAGGATGATGCTGAAGCTATGCAAATGCGTGAGTATGACTTCAATTTTGATTTGAAACAGCTCGGTATTGATGGTAAAGCAATGGTTCGCGATTTGTGGAGACAGAAAGATCTGGGAGAGGTAAATGGTAGTTTCCAGACAAAAGTACCTTATCATGGAGTCACTTTGGTGAAGATTACTCCGACGAAGTAAAAATCTGCAAAATAACAAAAGCATGAAAAAGTTATATCTATCCTTAGCTTTTTTATCGACTTTCACTTTCCAGGTCTCTGCACAACTGCAGGGCCTGGATGTAGTGAAGGTTCCGGAGGCACAACAGCCTTATTCGGGAGAATATGTCTATATCCCTGATGTAGACGGTTATAAAACTTTGAAGTGTGATTTTCATACTCATACCATTTTTTCAGATGGAGATGTGAAGCCGGAAAACCGGGTATGGGAGGGCGCTATCCGTGGACTGGATGTGATTGCTATAACGGATCACATTGAATATCGTCCGAACAAATTCATTACGGCTGACCATAATGAGTCTTATAGACGGGCGAAGACAGTAGAGGAGAGTTCTAATCTGGTCGTGATACCGGGTGCTGAAATAACCCGTTCCAAGCCATTGGGACATATCAATGCTCTTTTTTTGAAGGATGCAAATGCTTTGGATGTAGAAGATCCGTTGGTAGCAATTGATAATGCTTTGGAGCAAGGTGCTTTCATCATGTGGAATCATCCCGGATGGCCGAATGACACGAGTACTATTTATAAGGTTCATAAAGACCTGATTAAGCAGAAGAAAATACATGGTGTGGAGTTGGTGAATGGCTTTGAGTATTATCCGAAAGCTTTCAACTATTGTAAGGAGTATAACCTGACGTATATGGGTAATACTGATATTCATGGTGTATATAAACAGACCTATCGTACTGATAAGCAATATGGTCCGATGACTATAATCTTTGCCAAGGAACGTTCACATGAAGGGGTGAAAGAAGCACTATTTGCCGGACGCTCTGTGGTGAAATTTGGGGATATTCTGATTGGAGCTGAAAAGAATCTGACTGCTTTGGTAAAGGCTTGCCTGGCATATGAGGTGAAGGAAGTGAAGGGTAATCAGGCATTAGTTAAAGTGGTGAATAAATCGACACTGAACTTTGAAATCTTACTGGATAATAAAGCGGGTACTATTTTAGGAAATGCTACAGTTGAATTTAAGGTTCGTTTAAACGACAAAATAAAGTTTACTAATACTTATATTACGGATAATAGCCAGTTGGTGATTGATGTGGCGTCTTTGAAATGATTAACCGTGTAGGTGGGCTCGTTTGTATAAGTAGTTTTTCACATCTGTATTCTTTAGTATATGAGAAATGTTTTATTACTTATTATTGTTCTGTCAATTTGTAATTCTTGTTCGAGAAATTATAAGTTGGAACAAGCATTGGCTTTGTCTAAAGATAATAGAGCAGAATTGGAGAAAGTATTGGAACATTATTCTGAGCAACCAGAGGATGCTCTTAAATATAAAGCCGCACTTTTTTTGATTGAAAATATGAAAGGTTACTACTATAGGGATTATGTTTATGGTGACAGATATTTTCATATTATAGATTCTTTATATCAAGTGGAAGACTATGTCGTAAATGATTTTATGTCGAATATTGATAGCTTAAGCTGGGTACTTAATAGGCAAATATTAAAGGGAAGAGCGTTGATGAAGTATGATTTGGAACATATTACGGCTGACCAATTGATACATCATATTGATATGTGTTTTAAAGCATTAACGTATCCTTGGTGCAAGGATTTGAATTTTGCGGATTTTTGTGAATATGTTTTGCCATATAGGATTGGAGCAGAAAGAGTAGAGGATTGGATGAAAACATACAGAGATAGTATGAGGGTATGTCTTGAGATATTTGCACAAAAAAATATGTGTGACTCTAGTATATGCAATTATTTGCTCCAGAATTCTGCAAGAAAAGATTTTTTTTATACAACTATTATTCCTGATCTTCCTCCATCATCCTTACTTTATTCAAAGTTTGGTCTTGGTGATTGTAAGGAGTTACAGGCATTAACTACTTATTCTCTAAGGGGCATTGGTATCCCGATAGCTATTGACTTTACTCCTCAATGGGCTAAAAGGAGTTTGGGGCATGGTTGGTGTGTATTAGTGGGACCGGACTATCAGATTCCATTCTTATATCACGATAAAGTTCCTTTTGGCCAACATATTTCCAGTCTGCAACAGAGGGATGGTTTGGCCAAAGTTTATAGAAGAATGTATAGTGAGCAAAGCGAGTCTTTGGCAAGCCATGAACCAGAGGAAGAGATTCCTGCCTTATTTAAAGATAGTCATTTAAAGGATGTGTCGGATTTGTATTTTGAACCGGTAAATATTAAGATAAAACTATCTGTATCACCTCCTTCTGCTAAAAAGTATGCGTATTTATCAGTTTTTGATAATCAGGATTGGGTTCCTGTAGCTTGGGGAAAGATTGAAAACCAAAAAGTGAAGTTTAAAAAGGTTGCTAAAGGAAATGCTTATTTAATAACTTACTTTCATCAAGGGGAAATATACCCTGCATCAAATCCATTTATAGTGGAAGAAAATGGGAACGTTAAGTGGTTGAACCCTGATAAAAGTAAATTGACCTCTGTTTACCTGAAAAGGAAATATCCAGATAAAGAAAATGTCTATGAATTGGCGAAGAATAGAACCATAGGAGGGAAGTTTCAGATAGCAACAACAGAGAATGCGAATAACTTTACAGATATTTATACTATCGTCGATTTCCCGGCAACGTTAGCTCCGACATCGGTAGTACTTGAGAGGCCAGTAGAGGCTACAGCGTTCAGATATGTATCAGCTCCGAATTCGAATGTTTATCTTGCAGAATTGGAAGTGTATAATGAACAGAATGAACAGATAGAAGGCGAAATTATTGGTACGGATGGAAGCTGGTATAATAATGGACGTGATAAATATATGGCATTTGATCATGATATGCTGACATTTTTTGATGCGCCGATTTCATCTGATGGATGGGTTGGCTTGCAGTTCAAGAGAAAGGAAAAGATAGGACGTATAGTGTATGCACCGTATAATGATGATAACGGTATCAATAAAGGAGAATTATATGAATTGTTTTATTTCGATGGAGGTTGGGTGTCTTTAGGAGAAAAGTATGGAGACAGTTCTTATATAATGAAGTATGATCAAGTTCCTAGAAACACGTTATTACTATTGAAAAATAAAACTAAAGGTAAAGAAACTCGCATTTTTACCCAAGAAGACGGCAATCATAAATGGTGGTAAGGTAATGTATAAAGTGAAAAGTAAAATAGATATTTCAGTTTCAATATTGGTGGGGGTAATCGTTATACTATCAGTGTCCGGTTTCCCTTCTGATATATTTGGCTTTACGAGAATGTCTGCTGTTTTTGGTGTATCGGCAATATCTCTCATAGTAGGCTTGCTACTTTCTTTAACTTATAAAAGTGAGTTCAGGATCCATAAGATTGATATATTTTGTTGGTGCTTTTTGCTGTTTTACATGCTTGATTTTCATCATATGGATGCTTTATGGAACATCGGTGCCTTGTGTTTGCTAACTTTGTTCGTGGCTATTCGTTTCTTGAGGTACATATCTTATATTACTATATTTAAATGTACTCTTGTTGCACTAATATGGCTTACTGGTTGGGGGTATCTGCAATTCTTTGAATATATACCTTCCTACAGTATCTATTTTTCTATGACAGGTCCATTTCATAATCCGGCAGTTCTGGCTATAATACTTAGTCTGTTATTAGGGGTGGCATTAAATGGCTTTATAATATTCTATGATTACTTGAAGAAACGTCGCATGTTGCTTGTCGGTATGGCGTTGATCGTGATTTTTTCCGTACCTCTTTTGATATTGACTTATGCTAGAGCGGCTTATATGGCTTTGTTGGTTTCTGTGCTTTATAGTTTATACATAAAATTTGTATTTATCAAACAGAAAAATGTACGGTTGTTTTATATTCTTGGAATTATGATTCTGCTTCCGATATTTATCGGAATACTATATACATTAAAACCACAATCGGCTGACGGACGTTTGTTGGTGTGGAAAATTAGTAGGAAAATGATACAGGATAGACCTGTTTTAGGGTTTGGTAAAGGAGGATTTGCAGCAAATTATCTGTATTATCAAGCTGATTATATGAAATCATCCACTTCTCTTTCAGAAAAAAAACTAGCAGGAAGTACTCATTTAGCTTTTAATGAGCTGTTGCGTGTGGCAGTAGAACATGGATTGATGGGATTTTTTGTTTATCTAACATTTGTCGTTTGGGCGTTTCTGCCTCCCCCAAAGAGGGATGCTGTATCTATCATAACTAAATCAATTATAGTGGGAATTGTGTCATGGGGCATGTTTGCCTATCCGGATCAAGTGTTTCCTGTACTTACGCTCTTGGTTATAGCAATGGCCTGCTATTTGAATAAAGAAACAGAAAATGAAAGCGGTTTGTCTATGAATCGTTTATTTCAGAAAATTATGGTAATAGGTCTGTGTTGTACAGCTCCATTTTTAGGTGAACGGCTTTTGATGAAGTGGAAAGCTTATCATGGCTTATACACTATTTTGCAGTTTCATTCTTTTCGTGATATTGCGGCTCAACCAGATGTTTTTATAAGGTTTAAAAAAGAAATGATAGATGATATTGGATTTGCTTATTTCTACTGTCAAGTGCTGAGAAAAGGTCATCAGGAGAGTGAGTATCTCTATGTACAGCATCTCTTAGAACAACGTTTTCCTTCTCCCGGATTATTATTGATGAAAGGAGATTATTTGAAAGAACAAGAAAAATGGAAAGAAGCTGAAGAGACATATATATTGGCTGCTTATATGGTGCCTACATTACAAACCCCTCGTGCAAAACTAGCTTTTCTGTATAATGAAATAGGTAGGAAGGAGGAGGCTGTAGCAATAGCTCACGAACTACTGACCGAGAAAGTTAAGGTATACGATTTTACTACTTTCTATTTGCACCGTGATTTAAATAAAATCTTCGAAGATGAGTTAAGATAATGTTTAATTAAAAAATGAAAAACGCATGAAACACATTGAAAAATGGAAAAAATGGCGTATTCTGATATACATAGGTGTGTTGGGTACGTTGTTAGCCTGTACAGAACAAATGCTGCACGACGGTGATACGCCTACGGACGAACTCACCGTATCAGTAGCCCGAGAATGGTATGATAGTCAGTATGCTCCAATAGTAATGACACGTACCTGTGAGGAGGATGGGAAAGAATTGCCTGTAAAGCCTGATTGGGAAGGAGCTAAAACGAGTTCTTGGGGGCGATTTGAAACCGTGGAAACTCCTATTCTGACGAATGGAGTACACTTGATTCTCGATTCGGAAACAGCTTTACATTGGGACCCTTGTACAAAGGTTGATTATATCTGTAATACGACAAGAATGGTGGTGTTGAAAGATAAGATAACCGGTAAAATGCGTAGTTTTGTGATGATATTCGTAGGTTCCTACGCTTATCTGAAAAATACTAGAAACATGACAAAGAATAGCTATTTATATCGTGAGCCTGATTATGATGGCTTGGTTTTATTCTATGCTATTAACGGTTCCTTTATCAATGGCTGGAGATATTCTGATGGTAAAATAGTAGGCTATCTTTCGCCTTCCTGCGATACACAGGCAGAATCTTTCGTTTCTACGCGTGGTGTGCAACAAGTGTGTCACGATATTTGCACCACGGAATATAGCTATAATTGCCATGATGAATATGTATTGGTTGGGGGTGATATGGAAACTGGGCTTATTTATGATACAGTTACATATTGTGATCTTGTTCCATATGAAAGGTGTTATCGGGAATGTGAATTTGTGGATGATGGTAAAGTGGATCCCAATAATCCTTATCCGCCGGGTGGAGCTGGAAATCCGGAACCAGAAAATCCTGATGATAACCATCATCAGGGATCAGTAACTCCTAATGTAGATAAACTATATGGGAGTGGTTCAACCTTATCAAAATTGGAGAAACAAGAATTGGAAACGGCAGTCTCTGAGGTTAAGAAAAGTCCAATCTTCAAGAAGTTATTGGATGATTTGGCACTTAAGACCAAAATTGATTTTAAGATAAAGCCTGATATTAACTCGGGTGCACGGTTTGAAACGGATAATTCTATTTCATTCAAAAGTGATGTAGCTATAGGAGCCGGTGCTTTGAGGGAGGAATTAGTGCATGCCTTGCAGTATAATTTATTTTATCGTGAAGATATGGAGAAACCTGCTAATAAATTTAATATTGAATTGGAAGCACATATTTTTGTAGATGCTGCGTTAACTCTATTGAATAATAACTTTTTGAAAAGTGGATCTAATACAATAGGATATAGTGGCTCTGAATCTCTTAAAGGAGCAATGGAAATATTGATGAATTCAATATTGAATAAAGGCGGCTTCTCAAATGAACAATTACCTCTTTATAGAGAGGTTGCGAATAATTGGTATCAGTATTCAGGGACATATACAGAATCCTTTCCGCCCAAAACATTGTATCAATATATAAAAAAATAAAAAATATGAAAAAGAATCTTTTGATGATTGTGGTTATTCTGTTAAGTGCAACCACTTTAATGGGACAGACTGAATCCCAATACTTTGTGTATGAAAGGCCTAATAATGGTTATGTGATTATAAAGCCCAAAAACGAAATCAATCGTATTTTGGAGAAGGGGGGAGCTTTATTAGAACTCACATCTGATACTCGAACTTCTTGGGGGGAGTGTTCGAGAGTAAAACCTTTGCAGGAATTGGTAGATGACGGGATATTATCTAAACAAAGAATATTGGAATTAAAGAAAGAGGATAAAACAATAATAGAGGTTTTCTTTGATGAGACTGGAATTGTAAGTTATGTTTATTTTTGGGTTATTCCCGGGACAAAATCTCTTTTGACAGATCAGGAACTTTATGACATATTCAAGAGGTATAAGGGAGTTAAGTATGATATGACAGGGGTTAAAGTTATTGAATCAGAGAAGGGTTCTAAAACCAGTTTTTATAGTTCGGACTTTTTTGAACTCCCGTATGAAGATTTAAAAATTAGTACTCCTTGACTGTAAAGAGAGCAGAGAACGGGATTGTTTTCGCTTTTCTGTTTTCTGCTTTCTTGAAATAGTACTTAGTTAAGATGTATAAAATAAACAGCAGGAGTTATATGTCTAACTTGTGTTTGAACAGATGGTATTGCACTTATAATGAATAAAGAATGGGCTTTACAGTTTTCTTTAAAACAATATATGCTAAACTAACTTTTTTATATAGTGAAAAGGAAAGAAAGAAGTAGCTGTAGCAATAACTTGCAAATTATTGACCGGGAAAGTTAAGGCATACAATTTTGTAACTTTCTATCTGTATTGTGATTTAGAGGAAATCTATGAGTTAAGATAATGTTAATAAAAAATGAAAAACGCATGAAACACATACGAAAGTGGAAAAAGTGGCGTACTCTGATATGTATAGGTGTTTTGGGTACGTTGTTAGCTTGTACAGAACAAATGCTGCACGACGGTGATGCGCCTACGGACGAACTCACCGTATCAGTAGCCAGAGAATGGTATGATAGTCAGTATGCTCCAATAGTAATGACACGTACCTGTGAGGAGGATGGGAAAGAATTGCCTGTAAAGCCTGATTGGGAAGGAGCTAAAACGAGTTCTTGGGGGCGATTTGAAACCGTGGAAACTCCTATTCTGACGAATGGAGTACACTTGATTCTCGATTCGGAAACAGCTTTACATTGGGACCCTTGTACAAAGGTTGATTATATCTGTAATACGACAAGAATGGTGGTGTTGAAAGATAAGATAACCGGTAAAATGCGTAGTTTTGTGATGATATTCGTAGGTTCCTACGCTTATCTGAAAAATACTAGAAACATGACAAAGAATAGCTATTTATATCGTGAGCCTGATTATGATGGCTTGGTTTTATTCTATGCTATTAACGGTTCCTTTATCAATGGCTGGAGATATTCTGATGGTAAAATAGTAGGCTATCTTTCGCCTTCCTGCGATACACAGGCAGAATCTTTCGTTTCTACGCGTGGTGTGCAACAAGTGTGTCACGATATTTGCACCACGGAATATAGCTATAATTGCCATGATGAATATGTATTGGTTGGGGGTGATATGGAAACTGGGCTTATTTATGATACAGTTACATATTGTGATCTTGTTCCATATGAAAGGTGTTATCGGGAATGTGAATTTGTGGATGATGGTAAAGTGGATCCCAATAATCCTTATCCGCCGGGTGGAGCAGGAAATCCAGAACCAGAAGATCCTAATAAACCAGTGGTTGAACCTACTTATGTAACTCCTATTAAATATACGCCGAGTAGTAGTGATCATCTGGCAAAGAAAAAGTTACCAACAACTATGACTACTCAACTGCCTAATGGTTGTGTTATTGCTGTAATGGAATATGTTGATAATAAGGTTTTTAATGGAGAGTTAAATCAGGGTGATTTGTTGCAATATTATTATACACAACATGGCTTAAATATTTATAATGTCGGGGTTGATTTAGATAAAATAGATGGACTCGTTGATTGTTTTTTTAGAACTACAGATTTTCTTACTTATAGGTCTGCTATAGATGCAGGTTATGTAGTGATGACTGATATATATAGCTCAATATCAAATTCTACACATAATATTCTTATTGTTGGGTATCGGTCTGGCAGTAATTTAATTTATATGGATCCAGAAAAAGGAGAATGGAATGTTGTATCTGAATCATCTTTGGTTAAAAATTATAATATTGTTATTACTGGAGTAAAATAATTATTTAAAACTATAGTTATGAATGAATTTAAATTAAAAATGATAATTTCATTTATTTGTGTATACCTATTTGTATATACAGGAAAGGCTTTTGGACAAGAACGAACTACTCTCAGTCTTTTGGCAAATAAAGAATGGATTATGCAGTTTCCTGAGAAACAAAATTTCTCTTATAAATTAACATATGACACACATACACAAACTTATACTTTTATTTATAGTGACGGTGGGTATGTAGATAAAGTGCCTTATTATTTGTCAGATGAAGTTGCTAGTAACTTTGATTCCACAAAAGTTGGTAAATGTGAATGCGGTAAATATATTATTACACTTATAACTCCTAAAAATGAAAAGAAAAGAGTTTTAGTTTATGAAATATTGGATTTGTCTGCAGTTTATTTAAAGGTGAGGAGTTTGTCTAACAATAGTATTCTTCAGTTCAAAGTTGAATAATATTTATTACATTTATTTGTGATAATAGAAATGGTAGACGTAAATAAGACTTTTCGTACTCAGGAGATCGAAACCCATGCTTTGTGTAATGTAAACATGGAAATACAAGATTCCGAGTTTGCATCTATAATGGGGCCTTCAGGATGTGGGAAAAGTACATTATTGAATATCCTTGTATTAGATGATAAGACCTAATATTATAATGAATAATGTAAATATATAACAATGATTTTTTAATAAAAAACCGATCGTATTATGAAGAAAAGAATTTTGTGTTTTTTGTTTCTTGTGTGTACGTTCATTATTGTTCGTGCTGATGGTGCCGATTCACTGGCCATGACTCCTCCTATGGGATGGAATAGCTGGAACTGTTTTAGTTGCGATGTCAATGAACAGCAGATACGGGATATGGCAGATCTGATTGTTGCGAATGGTATGAGAGATGCAGGCTATACCTATGTGAACGTTGATGACTGCTGGCAAGTGGGTCGCGATGCGGATGGGAATATTGTGGTTGATTCAGTACGTTTTCCTTCCGGTATAAAGGCATTGGCAGATTATATACATTCCAAAGGATTGAAGTTTGGTATTTATTCTTGCGCAGGGTCATTGACTTGTGCCGGACGTCCGGGAAGTCGTGGCTATCAGTTTCAGGATGCCCGTACCTATGCCGAGTGGGGAGTGGATTTCCTGAAGTATGACTGGTGTTTTGATGAGGCTCAAAGTCCTCAGGGAGCTTATCGTACTATGCGTGATGCTTTGAAAGCCAGCGGTCGTCCCATTGTATTCTCTATTTGTGAGTGGGGAAGTAGCAAACCGTGGACATGGGCAAAAGGAGTAGGACATTTGTGGAGAACTACGGGGGATATTATCAATGCTTTTAAAGGTACGGTACACTGGGGAGGATGTAGTGTAGTGGATATCATTGATAAGAATGCAGACTTATATCCTTATGCCGGTCCGGGACATTGGAATGATCCTGATATGCTGCAAGTAGGTAATGGAGTACTCACCCCCGAAGAGAATCGTTCACATTTTACCATGTGGTGTATGTTGGCGGCTCCATTGTTGGCTGGGAATGATTTGCGGACCATGGATAAAGAAACACAGGCTATTCTGATGAATAAAGACGTGATAGCTGTGAATCAGGATAAGTTGGGTATACAAGGACGTCGTTACATGAAAATAGAACAACATGAAATCTGGGTAAAACAGTTGTCCAATGGAGAAGCTGCTGTATGCTTTTTCAATCGTGATGAGCAACCATGGACATTTGAGTATAAGTTTGGAAAAGACAAATCTCACCTTCACTTTGCAGATATCAGACTCTGGGAATTGGAATATGATGTATACGATATCTGGAACAAGAATAAATATCTTGGAACTTCCAGCGATAATCTAAGCTTCAAGGTTCCTGCACATGGCGTTGTATTGGTAAAGTTGGCTCCTAAAAATAAAAAATGAATATAGGTAAAGATTGATTGTGATGAAAAGATTTTTATTCAGCGTAGTATGTATGCTTCTGGCTTTTGCCGGATTTGCCCAGGAACAAATCGCTATAAAACATGGCCCGTATCTTCAGAACCTGAAAGAGACGGAAACTACTATTGTATGGGTGGCTAATAAAGCTTCTGTTGGTTGGGTGGAAGTGGCACCCGATGATGGTACAAGCTATTACCGCTTTGAACGTTCCAGGTTTTTTGATTCTACGAATGGGGTGAAGAATGTTTCGGAATTGCATGCAGTTCGTATCACCGGTCTTAAACCTGGTACCAGTTATCGCTATCGTATTTACTCCCAGGAGGTTCTGGAACGTAAAGGAGAAGAAATCGTTTATGGCAATGTTGCAGCTCCTAGTATTTATGACAAGCGTTCATTGAAATTTACGACAAATGATCGTAATAAGCCGGCAACCTCATTTGTTATGTTGAATGATATTCATGGTAATACGGATTATATTCCGAAACTGCTGAACAATGCTGGTTTTAAAGAGACGGATATGATCATCTATAATGGTGATATGATGAATTGGCTGATGGATGAAGAAGACTTGTTCAAGGGCTTTATGGATGTTACCGTAGATTTGTTTGCTACTCATAAGCCTATGTATTACGCCCGTGGAAACCATGAAACACGTGGTTTGTTTGCTGCTTCTTTTCAGCACTATTTCTCCCCTAAGGAACCGCACTTGTATTTCTTGTTGAGACAAGGTCCGGTTTGTTTCATTTTTCTGGATACAGGTGAGGATAAGCCCGATTCTGATATAGAGTATCACGGCATTACAGACTATGATAATTACCGTACTGAACAAGCCAAATGGCTTTCTGAAATTGTGAAATCTCCTGATTTTTTGGATGCGAAATTCAAAGTGGTCATCGCCCATATGCCTCCCCTACCTGATCAGGACTTGTGGCATGGACAAGGAGAAGTTTTGAAAAAGTTTGTTCCCATCCTGAATGATGCGCAGGTGGATGTTATGTTGAGTGGGCATCTGCATCAGTATTTTAATAATAAGCCGACTGATAAAGTTCACTTTCCGGTTATTGATAATTCCTCAAATACAGTACTTAAAGGAGTAATAGAAGGGAATCAACTGAATATGGAAGTGAAGAATATGAATGGAGAGGTGATAGATAAAATTTCTATTATGGCAAAGTAGTGAATCATTTTACTTTAAATCTATGAATAGCATGAGTTTTGTATCAAAAAGTTTTTTTAGTTTCTTATTGTTTGTATGGGTGTGTGGAGCAATGATGGCTGAAAGTATTACTTCACCGAATGGAAATCTTCATTTAGATTTTACTGTAAATGCGCAGGGAGAACCGGTATATCAGCTTTTCTATAAAGGCAAGGCTGTAGTGAAACCTTCAAAATTGGGCTTGGAATTGAAAGATGATCCCGGACTGATGAGTAATTTTACATTAACCGGTACTGAGACTTCGACTTTTGATGAAACCTGGAAACCGGTGTGGGGAGAAGTTGCGCAGATTCGTAATCACTATAATGAACTGGCTGTGACTCTGGAACAGAAAGCTCAGAATCGTAATATGATTATTCGTTTCCGGCTTTACAATGATGGTTTAGGATTCCGGTATGAATTCCCATTGCAAAGGAATCTGAACTATTTTATAGTGAAAGAAGAACATACCCAGTTTGCCATGACTGGCGATCATCTTGCCTTTTGGATACCGGGTGACTATGATACACAGGAGTATGACTATACTGAGTCTAAATTATCGGAAATACGGGGTTTAATGGAAAGTGCCGTAACGGTAAATGCTTCACAATTCGTATTTTCTCCTACAGGGGTTCAAACCTCCTTACAGATGAAGACGGATGATGGCATTTATATCAATTTACATGAAGCTGCTTTGGTCGATTACTCCTGTATGCACCTCAACTTGGACGATAATAATCTGATATTTGAGTCCTGGTTGACACCTGATGTCTTGGGTAACAAAGCTTATATGCAAGCTCCTACTAAAACTCCTTGGCGTACTATTATAGTCAGTGATGATGCACGGGATATTCTGGCATCAAAACTGACTTTGAATCTAAATGAACCTTGTGCTTATAAGGATGTCTCTTGGATTAAGCCGGTGAAGTATATCGGCGTCTGGTGGGAGATGATTACAGGCATGAAGTCATGGAGCTATACAGATGAGTTGCTTGCTATGAGATTCGGTGAAAACGATTATACAAAGATCAAGCCAAACGGCCGTCATGCTGCCAATAATGAGAATGTGAAAAGATACATCGATTTTGCAGCCGAACATGGCATGGATCAGGTCTTGGTGGAAGGTTGGAATGAAGGTTGGGAAAGTTGGGGAGGAAGTTCCAGGGATTTTGTCTTTGATTTTGTTACTCCTTATCCTGATTTTGATGTAAAAATGCTGAATGATTATGCCCGGAGTAAAGGAGTAAGATTGATGATGCATCATGAAACGTCGGCTTCCGTCCGTAACTATGAACGTCATCTGGATAAAGCTTATCAATTTATGGCAGATCATGGCTATAATTCCGTGAAAAGTGGATATGTTGGTGATATCATTCCTCGTGGTGAGCACCATTACGGGCAATGGATGAATAATCATTATCTATATGCAGTGAAGAAAGCTGCTGAGTATAAAATCTGTGTAAATGCCCATGAAGCAGTACGTCCTACTGGCTTGTGCCGTACTTATCCGAATCTGATAGGTAATGAATCTGCTCGTGGTACTGAATTTGAGCCTTATGATGGGAATAAACCCTTTCATACTACATTGCTTCCTTTTACCCGTCTAATAGGTGGCCCGATGGATTATACTCCCGGTATTTTTGATATCTGCCTGACATTCCTGAATCGTGAGAATCATGGTCAGATTCATACGACTCTGGCTAAGCAATTGGCTTTGTATGTCACTCTTTACAGTCCGTTGCAGATGGCGGCTGACCTGCCGGAAAGTTACGAACGTCATTTGGATGCTTTCCAATTCATTAAAGATGTTGCTGTTGATTGGGATGACAGTAAATATCTTGAAGCTGAACCGGGCGATTATATAACCGTAGCTCGTAAAGCTAAGGGTACAGGCAACTGGTTTGTGGGTGGCATTACGGATGAAAATGCCCGTGTCTCTACTTTTACCCTCGACTTTCTGGAACCCGGAAAAGAGTATGTAGCAACGCTGTATGCTGATGCTAAAGATGCTGATTATGAAAAGAATCCTACTGCCTATCAGATAAAGAAAGGTATTGTAACCAATAAGACTAAAATATCTGTAAAGATGGCACGTAGTGGTGGATTTGCTTTGAGCTTGATTGAGGCTATGGCAGTAGATAAAAAGGCTGTGAAGAAATGGAAGTAAAGTGGTGAAAAAAACAATTTCTTTGCAGGAATCTTTTTATCTTTGCATATCCTAATAATTAATATCTAAGTATGAAAATGAAAAGATTAAAACAATGTTTGTTGTTAATTACTATTCTGGGAGGATTATCAATCAGTGAGGCATATGCTCAAAAGAACAATTTTGCCAATTTAGCTCGTTATGCAAAAGAAAACGCTGCACTTCCAAAGCCCGTAAAGAAAGAGAAAAGAGTTGTCTTCATGGGGAATTCCATTACGGAAGGGTGGGTGAGAACTCATCCGGACTTCTTTAAAACAAATGGCTATATAGGCCGCGGCATCAGTGGACAAACCTCTTATCAATTCTTATTGCGTTTCCGTGAGGATGTTATTAATCTTTCTCCGGCTTTAGTAGTCATAAATGCCGGAACTAATGATGTTGCTGAAAATGTAGGTCCCTACAATGAAGAGTATACATTTGGAAATATTATTTCTATGGTAGAGTTGGCTAAAGCAAATAAGATAAAAGTGATTTTAACTTCTGTGCTACCGGCAGCAACCTTTAAATGGAGACCGGAAATAAAAGACGTTCCTCAGAAAATTCAATCATTAAATGCCCGTGTAGCAGCGTATGCAAAAGCAAACAAGATTCCTTATGTGGATTATTACCAGGCGATGGTGTTGGATGAAAACGGAGCATTAAATCCTCAATATACGAAAGATGGAGTACATCCGACAAGTGAAGGGTATGATATAATGGAACCAATTATCAAAAAGGCTATCGAAAATACGCTTTAAAAGGATAGATAACTCACAATAAAAACCTCCTTTCTCAATTACCATAACAGGATGAGAAAGGAGGTTTTCTTATTTATCAATTCTACTTATTTATCAGTTCGACAACTCCGGATTAGCGGCTATCGCTTCTCTTGGAATTTGAATTGTATAACGCGAATCATCCTGTTCCAATACATAGGTTCCTCCCTTGAGCACTTTCTCAATACGAGGGCGGGTGGTACGGCGTAAGTCGAACCAGCGATGTCCTTCAAAAGCTAATTCACGAGCACGTTCATCCAGAATCTCCTGTATCAGGGCTTCCTTGTTCATTGCGTTCACGGCAGTTGCTTTTACTGTATATGCTTCCGGTGTATAGCGCTTCTGCATTAACTCCAGCAATCGGGTGCGTGCCTGAGGCAATTGATCCGATTGGGCTGCTGCTTCTGCCGAATTCAGGTACATTTCTCCCACTCGGAAAGAACAACGGAAATCATCTTTTCCGCTTTTTTGGCTGAAGCGATAACCATTCTTGTCGGCAGCTTTGAAATAAGCGTCCAGACGTAAATCGCCTTCTTTGTATAAAGAAGCTAAAGCTTCTGATAGAACAGCAGCCTGTGTGTAGTTGGAAGACATACCGCGCTCTAATGCAGTAATATTTTCTACAGACTGATAGTTGTTGGGCAGGGTATAAGTTTCTGCATTGAAATCTTCCAATGTATTCTTTTCAGCAAGTATCGCTTCGGCTGCCTGATATGCATTGTCCCATTGTCCCATATATAAATATACACGGGCACGGAGAGCTTTTACAGATAAGGTTGTGAAACGATAAGAAAATTTCTGTTCCCAAGATTCTTTATTAATCAGTTTTTCAGCTTCGTTGATGTCTGCAATGACCGCTTCATAAATTTGTGCAACGGTATTCTTCTTCAGGATTTCATTGATATCGCTATTCAGCTTAAGCGGCACGGCTGTCGTCTCTAATGCTCCCGGACGGGTATAGGGCTGTCCGTAAAGATTTACCAACAGGAAATGCATGTAAGCACGGAGCAGATAACATTCACCAATCAATTGGTCGATGTCCTCTTCGCTCCCTTCATTGATGGATTTCCACTCTTCTATGGTATAGTTGACAGTGAACATGATGCTATAGAAGTTCTTCCACTCAAAGGCAGTGGTTTGTCCCGGTGCGCTGAAGTCATCCCAGCACTCAATTTTTCCGTAACGATCCTGTTCCCAACTATCGTCTTTCACATACAGTTCATCCGAACGAAAACAGGCGAGTCCTCTGGCATCGGGAACGGTCTTATAAGCTGTGGCAATCAGTGCTCTGTACTCAGCTAAAGTCTGAGGGATCACCTTTCCCGTAGGTTGAATGTCGAGCATATCACAAGCAGTCAGCAATACTACGCTGCTCATCAATAACATTATATATATCTTTCTCATTGTTTTAACTCTCTATAAAATTAAAAATTCAGGTTCAGGCTTAGGGTAACAGACTTCGGAGCCGGGGTTGCATACGCGTTGGACATCGTTTCCGGATCAAGATAATTCTTGTAACTTGAGCCGAATACTAATAAGTTACGTCCTTCGATGGCAATTGTAGCGGAAGTCATACCCAATTTGCGGCTGAAATTAGTGGGCAATGTATACCCTAAACGGATGTTTTGCAGTCGCACGTAGTTCAGGTCTCTGATCCAGATATCCAGGTTACGGTATATTTCATTTTGGTTTGAATACCACATGTATTCATCCAGACGTTCATTCTGGCTCAGCAGAACAGGGAAGATTGTTTCCGTATTTTCCGGAGTCCATCGGTTCAGGATATCGCGGTTCGTATTGCGTCCTTTATCAAAGTCAACGATAGAGTAGGTGGGTTGGCTGCGCACTTTTCCACCGAAGTCGAAGCTGAAGTTGACACCCAGTTCAAATGCTTTGTATGTGAAAGTATTATTGAAACCACCGGTATAAGGGCAGTCGGCTGTACCTACATAAGTGTAAAGTTCACGGCGTTCGCGGGCTGTAAGGTCAGTTGCTCCGAATCCCCATTCCTGCAATTTGAAGAATTCCATGGCCGATACGGCTTTTCCGTCTTTACCCTCAAACATCGGATAACCTTCTTCATCCAATCCGGCTGTTTTCAGGGCAAACAAGGCTCCTACAGGATATCCTTCGCGTCCCGGTTCCAAGGCATCTTCGCGCAGTGCTTCTTTCAGTATTTTATTGTTGTTGTATGCGAAGTTGAAGTTGGTGGTCCACATGAAATTCTTGGTGTGGATATTGCGTGTGCTAAGGGCAACCTCAACGCCCTGGTTCTGCATACTGGCCCAGTTGACGGTCAGCATTTCAAAACCTGTTTCCAGTGGAAGCATTTGGGTTCCAATCAAGTCTACGCCCTTACGATAATAATAGTCTACGCTCAGATTGATAGCCTGATTCAATACTGCAAAGTCGAATCCGGCATTTACTGAATGGGTTTTCTCCCAACGCAGTTTCTTGTTCGGTGCACCGGAAACGTCAATCATATCTTCCGACCCTCCCGGCAGGATATTTTCAATTCTGTAGTTACCCAGAAGGTAAGGAGAGGTGTTCTTGTCAATGTTTCCCTGCAAACCGTAGGATGCACGGACTACCAGATTGTCTATCCATTTGGCATTTGCCATAAAAGGTTCCTGAGAGATACGCCACAAACCACTGACTGAATATAATGGCAGATAACGGTATTTCTTGTCTACACCAAAAAGGTCGGAACCGTCAAAACGGATACTTCCGCCCAATGTATAGCGGTTCAGCAAAGAATAAGACAGGGTTGAGAAAGCAGATACATATGCATTCTCCACATGAGCCTTCTCGTGTAACTTGAAGGCCTGGCTTTCTTCCGGGAAGATTATCGGCTTTGTTGTCAGCGTCTTCCGGTCAAATCCATAACCGGCGCTATACAGCTTTTCTTCCCATGTCTTGCGGATTTCTGTTCCCACCATTACTTCAAATTCATGGATGTCATTGTAGGTATCTCGATATTCTCCCATCGCTTTCCAAGTGAGCTGGGACAGTGAGTTTTCGTTAGCCTTATGGAATCCTCCTTCCGGCAGGTAAGTTACGCCATTATTACGATGATTCTTCTTCTCTGTACGCATCACATAACTTTCTTCTTCAGCGATTTTTTCGATAGAAGTTTTATCCAGTTGCAAACCGAGTTGGGTGGTGATTTTAAAACGGTCGTCAAATCGCAGTTCAGCGTCGAAGATAGATGAAAGGCCGTTAATGGTAGTTTGGTTACTCGTATTTTTCCGTTCTTCGAAGAGGTTAAGACCAAAATCCATATCCGTATCATCTTCTACATCCACATCGTAATTATAGTTGCCATTGGCATCATAAGGAGTGAAATAAGGATTTGCCAGACGTGAATAATAGATCGGGTTCGTCAGTCCCCGGTCATCCGGCAAATAAGTTGAGTTCTTACGGCGATTGGCAAACATGGAAGCACCGACTTTCAATATGCTGTTCACCTTATAGCTGGTCTTCATCACTAAATTCAGACGTTCGGCAGAGACATTGGGAATATTACCGTTTTCCTTCATATATCCGAAGGAAGTGTAATAAGTTGCCTTTTCGCTACCACCGGAAAGAGACAAGTTGTACTCCTGTGTAAATGCATCACGGAAGAGGATATCACTCCAGTCCGTATTAGTTGCCTTTAGTCTATTGATTGCACCTTGAGCATTGGAGGACAAAGCGTTCCAACCTCCGTCTTTGAAGTTTTTGAGTTCTCCCAATCCGGAGATAATGCGATATACCTCACCTTTGGTCTCTCTGTAAGGGTATCCGGATTCCAGCAAGTCAAGTTCCAGTCCTACTTTCTCTTCTGAATTCAATAGATTCAAGCGGTCTATATTCAACTTAGGAGAATATGTCAGCTTCGAAGAGAAGTTAATAACCGGTTTCCCGACTTTACCTTTCTTTGTGGTAATTACAATTACACCGTTAGCTGCACGGGCACCATAGATGGCAGTTGCGGCAGCATCTTTCAGAACGGTGATATTATCGATATCGGCAGGATTCAGACCGGCAATAGCGGTTTGACCTATGTTATCGATGTCTTTCAATACTTCCATATTGGGAATGTTCGTTCCTTCCAATGGAATACCGTCCAGTACCCACAAAGGGTCTTGCGTACCATTCAGAGAGGATGTACCGCGAATACGGATTTTGGCAGGAGCACCCGGAGTACCGGAAATGTTGCTTACGGAAAGTCCGGCAATCTGTCCGGCCAATGCCTGGTCTATACTCTTGGTTGCACCCATCATCTGGTCCGAGATGTCGATTTTTGACACGGCAGCCGTCAGTTTACGGCGTTCCACTGTCTGATATCCCGTTACAACTACCGCATCAAGCATATGAGCGGAAGGTTGAAGAGTGATGTCATATTGTTTTTTGCCCGGAATGAGTTTTATTTCCACTACATCATAACCAACGTAGCTGCAATAAAAACGGGTAATGCCATCCGGAATTGAAATAGAGAATTTACCGTCGATATCCGTAATGACACCAATAGTCGATTGATTATTCCCGTTTTTCTTCAGATCATCAGCCGTCACATAGACAGAAGCGCCTATGAGAGGCAAGTTATCCTCAGAAGAAATTACTACACCCTCTACTTGTCGCTCTGCGGCAAGGGCGTAAGTGAGTGTTCCTATTAGTAATAGGAACACGACAGATAAGCGTCTTTTCATCCGTTAAAATAATAAAATTAATACTTAAATTGAAAACTGGTTTTAAAGTCCTAATGCTGTGTTGATACGGAGAATCATATCTTTATAATGATATTTGGTTGCCACATCCGATGTTCCCAGACGACTCTGGAGTAAATCCTTGATACGAAGCAATTCCCCTCGTTTCACGGAAATGGCATCTGAGATGCGATTCAGCTGGGAACCGTAAAAGTTCAATTCGCGGCGGGCACCCATACGATCTGAATCCATTGCGCGGTGAGCATGCTCGTCACAACTGCAAAGGGGGATTTGGTTATCCAGCAGGAAGTGGTTATCCATTAATTTTTTGTTTATTTTGACTCCTTCGCTTTCGGCAGCAGCTGTAATCAAGGCATCTACAAAGTTTTTCTGTAAGGTACGTGTCATGACATCAGGTAGTGCACCCCGCTCCGTGGTTGCGAAGATACTGCGGTGTAAACCGTCCATCAACTCTACGGCTGTGAAAGCCTTTTTGCCATTCACTGCTTCGTTTTCGAGCATACGTACCAGGCGGTTATTGGATAAGAGGTCCCAAAGAATATAAGATTGGGCATTCTTCAATACTTGTGTCGGTGCATTTTCTACTATGCCCAGCGGAGTGTTGCGAAGCAAATAGGTATATTCACCCACTTCTGTGTCGAATAACCACTTCGGGTAAGTCAATACTTCATCAAGTAAGAATTTCAAAGCGGCCTGCTGCTTTTCCTTCTCTACAAAAGTGTAAGTTTTCTGACCGTCACCCACCACTGTATTTTCCATATAGATACCCCCTATATTGGCAAGTACATGGTATAGATAATTATTCCATTGGTTGATCACTGCATAATATAAACGTGAAGCTTCTTCATACGTTTGTCCCTTCTCTCCGGTGGTTGTCCATTTGATAATTTCGGGGACAATCCGTTTCAGGTTTGCAATGCCATATTGGGAAGAACGTACGGCATCATCGCCCAGGTCTTCATTCTGTGCACGGGGATCTACGGCATCACGTACATCCTGCGCCTCACTGTATTTATAAAGACGGTCTGTATGGCGGCTCAGGAAATCATAAAGCAAATCCTTTTCTTCCTCCGGAGTTTCTTTACCATACCAGCGATAACCGTATTCGATGGCAAAAAGATCGTAAGGACCGATATGCGGTGAGAGTGCAGTTATTCCGTCACCGGGTTGTGCCACGTAGTTGAAACGGGCATAATCCATGATGGAAGAAGAGGTAGAGTTCATCCGGTCGGTAAATGACTTAGAACGGAGTGAGTCCGTGGGAAATGCCCATGACCCCATCATGTTATGACGCAATCCTAAAGAGTGGCCTACTTCATGGCAGGCTACAAAACGCATGGCGTCACCCATCAGTTCATCGGATAATTTGATGCCGCGTGCTTCCGGGCGCACAGTACCTGTCTGTACGGTAATCCATTCCTGAAGCATATTCAGTACATTGTGCCACCACATGATGTCCGCTTCCAGAATTTCTCCTGAACGGGGATCCAGAATAGAAGGACCCATAGCGTTTGCCTTGGTTGAGGCTGCATAAGTCAGTACGGAATAGTTCACGTCGTCCATGTCTACCGTCATGCTGTCCGTAATATCTTTGGCGATGATGGCGTTCTTGAAACCGGCACGTTCAAAGGCAACCTGCCAGTCTTCGATACCTTGTTTGATGTATTTGCGCCAACGATACGGTGTGGAATTCTCTATGTAGAATACAATCGGTTTAGCCGGTTCCACCAACTCACCACGCAGATAGCGCTCGCGATCTTCCGGTTTCGGTTCCAGGCGCCAGCGAGTGATGAACTGTTGTTTGCTAACCCGTTGTTGTCCGTCGCTATAGCTAAGCAAAGGATTGGTGAAGTAGCCTACACGGGCATTATCCAGGCGACCGGTCATCGGTTTCTCCGGCAGTAACATCAGTGACGAACTTACTTCGACAGTTACATAGATGGAAGTTGTTCCTTCGGTCACTTTTGTTGTCAGTTCGGACGTAGCCACCACATTATTCTCGAATGACTTGATTGAGAGAATGCGTGACAGATTTTTGATGGAAGAGGTTCCCAGATTTATATTGGTAAATACATTGTTGATGCTTGTCTCTGTACCATCATAAATATCATTCACTTTGATAACCATGGTGGTAGAGTCATTGTTGAATGCCTCGATCTTGAAGCCGGCTATCAATGGAGAAATATAATTATCACGTACCGACCGGCTGATGGCATCTTCGGCAGGAGCGAGGGGAAGAGGGCGGCTTTGACGAATCAGCAACTTGTTTGTTGCCTTATCCAGTTCGAAGCGCACCATCTGGTTTTCATAATTGGTACCGCGGTTTACTCCGGCCTCATTCAGTTCGGAAGGGACACGTTGGAGCTTGTTCACTACCAGCATGTCTCTGCCCAGCAGGTTCGTCGGTACCTCAAAATAGTAATCGTTCTTTTTCTGGTACACATTGAACATACCACGGCGAATGGTGCTACCGTCTCCGGTCAGTTTCTCGTACTCGTTTTTTGATTTAACACTGTCGTTAGGTTCACTTTTCTTTTTCTTTCGGAACCATCCCATAGAATCGGGCGTAGAATTTACAGCATGCACTATAACAGGTTCACACATGAAAGCGCCTGTAGCCACTGTAGTCAGCAAAATTGTTTTAAGTTTCATCAGTTATTATCAATTATCATCATGCTCCCCTCTCTACTCATAGAATAGGGGACGGCAAAGATAGCAAAACTATCTATATGAACAGATAGCTGCAATTAGTTTTGACGTTTTTTCTTTTATAACTCAAAGAGTCTTTCAATTATAAAAAAACAGTATCAGTTAGAGTTTATGCTCATTCTTTAACTGATACTGTTAATAATCTATTTTCAGTTTAAAGTCGGCTTAGTCAAATAAACTCTTGAACTTCTTGAAAATCTTTTCTTTAATTGAAGTATTCGGTTTAAAGTTGTCTGAGCCTTCCATTTCTTCGAGTGCTTTTTTCTCGTCTTTGTTAAGAGCTTCCGGTACATATACGCTAACATTTACTAATAAATCTCCCGTACCGTATCCGTTCACACTTGGCAGCCCCTTTCCGCGAAGCCGGAGTACTTTACCCGGTTGGGTGCCCGACTCAATCTTCACTTTCACCTTGCCGTCGATGGTGGGTATTTCTACCGCGCCACCTAAAGCAGCTGTCGGAAAGCTGAGAAGTAGGTTGTAAATCAGGTCGTTTTCGTCGCGGATCAGTTCTTTATCCTGCTCTTCCTCTACAAGAATCAACAAGTCACCCGGAACGCCATTGTGCTTACCGGCATTTCCTTTGCCGTTCATAGAAAGCTGCATACCCTCCATTACACCTTTAGGTATATTCACGCTTACTACTTCTTCACCGTAAACAATACCTTCTCCAGCACACACTTTACATTTATTCTTGATGATTTTTCCTTCGCCACCACAAGTAGGGCAGGTAGTACGTGTCTGCATCGTACCGAGGATTGTCTGCTGGTTGCGAATCACCGAACCGCTACCTTTACAGGTCGGACAAGTTTCTGAACCGCCGTCACCTTCAGCACCCGAACCATGACAATGGTCACAAGGAACGTACTTTTTCAGTTTGAATTTCTTTTCTACACCGGTAGAAATTTCTTTCAGGTTCAGTTTGACCTTTACGCGCAAATCCGAACCGCGAAAACGCGCACGTTGCGAACTTCCGCCTCCGAAGCCTCCTCCGAAACCGCTGAAACCTCCTCCAAAGCCACCGCCATGTCCACCGAAGATATCTCCGAACATAGAGAAGATATCATCCATAGACATACCGCCACTGAAGCCTCCGAACGGACCACCGTTTCCGGCAGCACCACTCATTCCTGCATGACCGAATTGATCATAACGGGCACGCTTGTCCGCATTGCTTAGTACGTCGTATGCTTCTGCCGCTTCTTTGAATTTTTCTTCCGCCACTTTGTCACCCGGATTCTTGTCAGGATGATATTGAATGGCTTTTTTGCGATAGGCTTTCTTTATTTCCTCTACCGTTGCTGTCTTTTCGACTTCCAGTACTTCGTAGTAATCTCTTTTTTCCATATATATTATGTTATTCTCCTACCACCACTTTGGCATGGCGGATTACTTTGTCGTTTAGCATGTATCCGGTCTGTACACAGTCTAGAATCTTGCCCTTCAAAGCTTTATCCGGCGCGGGAATGACAGCCACTGCTTCGTGGAAATCAGTGTCCAGAGGCTTTTCCTTAGTCTCGATCACTTTTACGCCGTCCTGTGCCAATACAGACATGAATTTGTTATAAATCAATTCCACTCCTTCCTTCACGGCTGCTACGTCTGTGGCAGTTTCCATGTTTTTCAGAGCGCGTTCAAAGTCATCCACGATTGGAAGTATACTGCTGATGGTCTTTTCGCCACCGTTCAGGATTAGCTCGGCTTTTTCTTTCATCGTGCGTTTACGGTAGTTGTCAAACTCAGCAGAAAGGCGCAGATACTTATCCTTCTGGTCTTCTATCACTCCGTTTGCTTCTTCCAGCTCTTTGGCAAGCTTTTCCTCTTCTGTCAGGGCAGCTTCATCCTGTTGTACATCTTCCGTTTGGGATTCTTCATTTTCCGCAGCTTCCTTCTGGGCAGCTTCGGACATTAACTCTTCTTCGTTGATGTTTTCTTTTTCTTTCGGGTCCATATTTCTATTCTTATTATTCTTGTAAAAAGGATTTGTTTTCATTGCTGTCAAGGGTTTAAGTTAGTATATCGCTGTACCAACAAAAACTTTGCCAAATAGGCGGCTTTTGTCTAAAACGCCGCAAAGGTAATACTTTTATGTCAGATTGACAGCGCATTTCTACGAGTATTCATAGAAAAATGTCTATCTTTGCACCCGCAAAATACAGAGTAAATAGGTATTAGGTAATAAATTGTAAATCGCTAAATAAGAAAATAGATCAATGATTACAGTCTCGAACGTTTCCGTACAGTTTGGAAAAAGGGTGTTGTTTAATGATGTAAACCTGAAGTTTACAAGTGGTAACTGTTATGGTATTATCGGTGCTAACGGTGCCGGAAAATCTACTTTCCTGCGTGCCATATCCGGTGACTTGGATCCTACAACCGGTTCTATTATGTTGGGTCCGGGCGAACGCCTCTCCGTTTTAAGTCAGGACCACTTCAAGTGGGATGCGCTTACGGTAATGGATACCGTAATGATGGGACATACCATTTTGTGGGATATCATGAAGCAACGTGAAGTGCTTTATGCCAAAGAAGATTTCACAGATGAAGATGGCTTGAAAGTTTCTGAATTGGAAGAGAAATTTGCGGAACTGGATGGTTGGAATGCAGAAAGTGATGCTGCCGCTTTGTTGAGTGGCCTGGGCATTAAGGAAGATAAGCATTATTTGTTGATGGGTGATTTGAGTGGTAAGGAGAAGGTACGTGTCATGCTGGCACAGGCACTTTTCGGTAATCCGGATAACTTGTTGCTGGATGAGCCTACCAATGACCTCGATATGGAAACAGTGATGTGGCTGGAAGATTATCTGGCTAACTTTGAACATACTGTGTTGGTTGTAAGCCACGACCGTCACTTCCTCGATTCTGTTTGTACGCATACGGTCGATATCGATTATGGTAAGATCAATCTTTTTGCCGGTAACTATAGTTTCTGGTATGAGTCAAGTCAGTTGGCTTTGCGTCAGCAACAGAACCAGAAGGCTAAGGCAGAGGAGAAGAAGAAAGAACTGGAAGAGTTTATCCGCCGCTTTAGTGCCAATGTGGCAAAGAGCAAGCAGACTACCAGCCGTAAGAAGATGTTGGAAAAACTGAATGTAGAAGAAATTAAACCTTCTTCACGTAAATATCCGGGCATTATCTTTACTCCCGAGCGTGAACCGGGCAATCAGATACTGGAGGTTTCCGGGCTGACCAAGACGCTGGATGACGGTACAATACTTTTCCGCGATGTCAATTTCAACGTGGAGAAGGGAGATAAGGTTGTATTCCTTTCTCGTGATCCCCGTGCCATGACTTCATTCTTTGAAATTATCAATGAAGAAGCGAAACCGGATGCCGGAACTTTCAACTGGGGTGTCACTATTACTACTGCATACCTGCCGTTGGATAATACTAAATATTTCAATACGGATCTGAACCTGGTGGACTGGTTGGGCCAGTTTGGCGAAGGCAATGAAGTGTATATGAAGAGCTTCCTGGGCCGTATGCTGTTCTCCGGTGAAGAGGTACTGAAAAAAGCAAGTGTATTATCGGGAGGTGAAAAGATGCGTTGTATGATTGCCCGTATGCAATTGCGCAATGCTAACTGTCTGATTCTGGATACTCCTACCAACCACCTTGATTTGGAATCTATCCAGGCATTTAATAATAACCTGAAAACTTATAGAGGTAATATCTTGTTCTCCTCACATGACCATGAGTTTATACAAACGGTTGCCAACCGTATTATCGAACTGACTCCGAATGGCATCATTGATAAGATGATGGAATATGATGAATATATCACTTCGGATCATATCAAGGAGCTGAGAGCAAAAATGTATAGTTAAGTAAGTTACAAGCTACAAAAAGCGACGAGCTACGAGATCTTTCTGTGTGATAGGCTGCAAAGCATAGCACAGTTACTCGTAGCTCGTCGCTTTTTGTAGCTTGTAGCTTACTTATAAATCAATTTGTTCTTTCCTTCTCCAAACAGGTTATCTCCCAAGGTCGTAATCTTGTTCCCTGTAGCTACTACATAACGCAGGTTATCACATCCCATAAATGCGCCGTATTCAATAGCCGTCACTCCGGCAGGTAATTCCAATGTACCGCATAAACGTCCGCAGCCGCTGAAAGCACGTTGCCCGATACTTTTCAAACCTTTGGGAAGCTGAATACGCAGTAAGTATTTCTTCTGTGTGAATGTATATTCGGGAATAGCTGTGGCGCTACATTTACTAAGATCTGCAGCAACGAGATTAGGCATATAATCCCGGATCAGGATAAAATCCGCTTCATCCAGCTTACCTTCTACAGTCAGGAAGTTTACATCCTTAGGTTGCAAACCGGCTTCTACCAATTCACTGGCAAGGCTTCCCATTAATCCTATCTGTACAGAGACTTCTACAGGTTCACCTTCTATCACGGCAAAGGTATCCCAATGTTTCTTGCCACGGTAAGAGTCGCTGCTACCCAGAGGCACAAAAATGGCCGTAATACTATCTGCCAAGGCTTCAGACATCAGATTGGGAGCAGTCTTCTTTCGTAGTTGGCATACTTGCAGATTTGTACATCCCTTGAATGCAGCATCTTCTATATTCTTGATTTTCTCTGAGAGAATAATTTTCCGGAGCGTTGATTTTCCGGTAAAGGTACTGTCATTGGTTTGCTGGCAGAATGCATAAGCAGGTACACAATTAGGTGGATATATATAGAAGCGATCAGGAAAAGTACCGCTTTTCCCGGCATAAGTACTGATTGATGCATTGGAGATATCCAGTACCTGCAAATTTTTGAATTCATCCCGCAGGTGTTTGAAATCAATAGCGTTCAGTTTCCCGGTCAATGTAAGATGAGTGACGCTGTTGGCTTCATCTTCTGTGAGCATGGATACTAAAGTACCGGGCTTGGCAACGAAAAATGTTTTGTTATTGGCTGGGTTGCCTGTATTTTGTGCAACTGCTACATAAGTACATGCAGCCAGCATTATAGTGGCGAATATTCGTTTTATCTTCATGGCTGTTACATATATGTTTAGACAAATATACGGTTTTTACAGTAAATAGCTTTCTATTTTTAATTTTATAGGTATTTTTGCCGGGGTATTAACATAAAGAAACGAAGGATATGGAATCAATGAATGAAGATGCAAATACTGTAAAGGAACCGTCAAAACTTGTCACTTATCTGGTTGTTTCGGCCAAGATTACCGTTTATATATTTTTGATGCTGGGATTTACCGGAATATTGGCAGCTGTTTGCATAAAGCCGCTCTCTTTTTTTAAGATAAGTGGAATATTGGAAGAAGTTGTGATGCAGAGTGCTTTTCTGGCTGGGAGTTTTTTGGCGGCTTGGGTTCTGCTGAAGAATTGGGACCATCTTCCGATTGCAGATTTGGGATTATCCCTGAAAGGGCGTGCAAAAGATATCTTCTGGGGTACATTCGTAGCCTTGGTAATCTATGCTGTCGGATTTGGAATATTATATGCGATAGGAGAGGTTGAAATTGCTGCCGTGCACTTTAGCGCGTACGATTTACTGCTGTCCTGGATATTAATGTTGCTGGTTGCTCTTACAGAAGAGATTGCTTTTCGTGGTTTTGTCCTGGGGCATTTGCTGACCGCAGGTGTCAATCGCTTTGTGGCATTGTTTCTTTCTTCTGCATTATTTTCCCTGATGCATATTTTTAATCCCAACTTTTCTCTGATTGCTTTTCTGAATATATTGTTGGCGGGAATTTTAATAGGTTCTACCTATATATATACGCGTAATTTATGGTTTGCTACCGCTCTTCATCTTTTCTGGAATTGGCTGCAAGGTCCGATTCTCGGTTTCGAAGTAAGTGGAGGAAGATTGGGCGGTACTTTATTGTCTTTGAAATTACCGGAAGAGAATATCATCAACGGCGGTACATTCGGTTTCGAGGGCTCCATTCTGTGCACCGCGTTGATGATTATTGCTATTGTGATTATTCTGAAATTAGCTTCAAAGCGATTCGTTTGCGATCCATGTCCACACTCAATACCCGAACCCGGACATGCTGGTGAATAGATACAATTTCATTCGGATCGGAAACAAAACGGTCGGCAAGTTGTGAAAGATGAATCAGGCCGTTTTCTTTAATGCCTATATCCACGAAAGCACCGAAGTTGGTTATATTACCTACAATGCCGGGAAGTTCCATACCTTCATGCAGGTCATTGATGGTACGTACGTTTTTATCAAATTCGAAAATTTGGATCGGGCCTCGCGGGTCACGTCCCGGTTTTTCCAATTCCTGCAGGATATCCTTTAAGGTAGGCATGCCCACGGTAGGAGTGAGGTACTTTTCCGGTTGAATTTTAAGGCGAAGTTCCTTGCTGGTAATAAGCTCTGCTACGCTGCATCCCAAGTCTTTGGCCATGTGTTCTACTATACAATAGCTCTCCGGGTGGACGGCTGTGTTATCCAAAGGATTTTTGGCTTGAGGAATACGAAGGAAGCCGGCGCATTGCTCAAAAGCTTTGGCTCCCATGCGCGGCACTTTCATCAGTTGTTTACGCGAAGCGAATGCACCATTTTCAGCACGGTAATTTACTATGTTTTGTGCCAGTTGAGGGCCTAAACCCGAAATGTAAGTCAGCAGATGGCTGCTTGCCGTATTTAGGTTCACTCCCACCAGGTTTACACAACTTTCTACGGTCAGGTCCAGTGATTTCTTTAATTTCGTCTGGTCTACATCATGTTGGTATTGACCTACACCGATGGATTTCGGATCGATTTTAACCAATTCGGCCAACGGGTCCATCAGTCGGCGGGCGATGGATACAGCTCCGCGCACTGTGACGTCGTATTCCGGAAATTCATCACGGGCAATCTTGGATGCAGAGTAAATGGAAGCTCCTTGCTCGCTTACAACAAATACCTGGATTTCCTGCCTGAAGGTCTGGTGTTTCAGAAACTCTTCTGTTTCACGACTTGCTGTTCCGTTTCCTACCGCTATGGCTTCTATCCGGTAAGCTTCTACCATCTTTTGTATTTTAGACACGGCCTCTGCGGTTTTGTGTACCGGAGCATGCGGGTAGATATTTTCATTGTGCAGCAAATTGCCTTGCGCATCCAGGCATACCACTTTGCAACCTGTACGGAATCCCGGATCGATGCCCATTACCCGCTTTTGTCCCAATGGAGAAGCCAGTAATAATTGGCGCAGGTTCTGAACGAATACCCGGATGGCTTCTTCATCCGCCTGTTCTTTACTTTGTGCGGCAAATTCCGTTTCGATAGAAGATTTCAGCAGACGTTTATAGGCATCCTGTACGGCTTCCGCCACTTGTTCTCCGCAAGCATTGTTACTACGGACGAAACGGCGTTCCAGACGTTCCACACACTCTTCATCATCAGGGCTTATGCTGACTTTCAACAGCCCTTCGGCTTCGGCACGGCGAATAGCCAGCAATTGGTGTGAGGTACATTTTTTCAGTGGTTTACTGAATTCAAAGTAATCCCGGTATTTATCAGCTTCACTCTCTTTTCCTTTCACCACTTTAGCCGTGATGACAGCTTGACGGGAGAAGGCGAAACGTACAGTGTTACGTGCCTGTTCGTCTTCACTGACCTGCTCGGCAATAATATCCCGTGCTCCCTTCAATGCATCTTCCGCATCTTTCACTTCTCCTTTGACGTATGCTTCTGCACGCTTCTCCGGGTTCGGCTCCCGCTGCAACATCAGTAGAGTGGCCAAGGGTTCCAGACCTTTCTGACGGGCTACTTCTGCACGCGTACGGCGTTTGGGCTTGTAGGGTAGGTAAATATCTTCAAGAATGGTACTATCCCAGGTTTCATCAATACGCTTTTGTAGTTCAGGAGTCATTTTCCCCTGTTCGTTGATAGTGCTGACGATGGTTTCTTTTCGTTTAGCCAGTTCATTCAGCTTCTCATATTGGGTTTTGATTGCTTCAATTTGCACTTCATCCAATCCTCCGGTAACTTCTTTACGGTAGCGGCTGATGAAGGGAATCGTAGCTCCGTCCGCCAATAAATCGAGCGTATGGCCGATTTGTTTCTCAGAAATACTGAGGGCGGCAGAGATCATACGGTGAAATAACTGTATCATGTTGAATCGTTTTTTGAATAATGAGCGTCAAAGGTACAAAAGAATTATAAAAAACTCAAGTTTCGCAAACTTTATACAAAGCTTACGAAACTTAAATAAAAACAGGCACTAAATTCCCGGAAAGCCTTTATTTAAAAAAAGGGAGCCTTTTACAGCCCCCTATATTCCCTTTCCGCATTGAAGCATGGACAAGGTTTTATCGGATTCAAATCATGATGCCCCACAATCAGTGCGCGTGGAAAAATACGTTTCAACTCACGCAGAAGGGCCAGCAGTGAAGCCTTTTGTTCCAACGTGCGGGTGTCGGACGGTCGGCCTTCGGCATCCAGTCCTCCTTCGTAACAGATGCCGATGGAGTGGCGGTTATGGTTGAGGCAATGCGCACCGATTTTTTCCGTTGGACGGCCACGATGAATCTCCCCGTCGCGGGTTACGTAGAAATGGTAGCCAATGTCGCTGAAGCCACGGTGGCGGATGTGTTCGCGACGACAATCCTCAAGGCTCAGGCGCACGCCCTGAGGCGTGGCCGAGCAATGAATAATGAGGAGGGTAATCGTACGCATGGCTACTTGCAGGCGCCTAAACCTAAAGCTCCCACTATGGCGGTGGCTACGGTGATGATTACTTTGAGGACAATACCCCATACGGATTTTGACTTTTTTTCTTCATTCATGATGAGTGGATAATTAATAATTAAAAATTAGAACTTGAAAAATTGAACACTTGGAAAATTAATAATTAAATGTTAAGCATTGAAACTTGAAGATTAAATCCTCGCGCAGCCTTTAATTTTTAATTATTAATTTTTAATTTCTACGGCCTTCGGCTGTAGATTATCCCAACGGGTCATCTTCAATTCCCCCGTCGTTTCCTCCGCCGCTTCCGTCGGGCTTATTACCGGACGGCTTGCCTTCTACGGTGTACATGGAAGACTCCTTCATCTGCCCTTCCAGGTTAATCTGTGCATTGCTCAGTTCCCCCGTGGCACGGGCACGGAGTTTCAGCCCCTTCACGTTGTTGGCCAGCGAGAAGTCGGCAGCGGATTGTGCGCCTTTCTTGCTGACAATTCCCACGGAGAAAATGGCGAGGTCGTCCATTTTTACATTCTTTCCGTCCAGAATCAGCTCCTTGGTGCAAGAGACCATGTCAGTCAGCACTCCCTTGATGACGCCGGACGAGTAGGGGGTGTTGTGGTTGGACATGTGCTTGGCAAGCTTCTCAATGTCGAAAGTCTCCTCAATTACGGGACGTGCATACCAGAGACCTTTCAGCGGGCTGTTTTCGCCCGTCACTTGATACTTTTTGTAACGAATCATAGTTTGATAAACAGATTAAAAATTAATAATTAAAAAATTAAATATTCACGGTGCTGAACTCAACGATGCAAAGATAATACCGTGTATACAGGCGTTTGGCACTTTCGGATTGTTACGGTCGATTATGGACGGTTTCTGTCTGTTATTTATATGCGTATAGTTGCCAATGTCATGATTTATAGCTATATTTGATGAAATATAACACATGAATGTCAGATATGAACACTTTTGAAATCCGTTCCTATGGGCGCACCGAACTTGCCCAGCTTTATTGCCCCAATCTTTGTCCCGAATCCGCTTACCGCAAGTTGAAGCATTGGATTGAACTTTATCCCGGCCTGTGTGATGACTTGGCCGCTGTGGGGACGTCCTCTCACTCCCGCACCTATACGTCCGCCCAAGTGAGCCTGATAGCGGCTGCACTTGGCGAACCTTAAAGTTGAGGTTGGGCGGCGTAAAGTTGAGGTTGGTACACTTGGTACAGAGGTTCACTGTTTCCGTTCGTTTCGCACACACGTGCGTATTTATGGTTAGGGCTTTTGATAAGTTCCGTTTCCATCCACACTCTCTACCAGACCATGCTTCTGCAAGCGCTTGAGCCAGGTAGAGGCTGTTCCGGGCTTAACGCCCATCTCTTCGGCTTTTTTTATGAATTCGGCCCGTGTAAATTTCTTTTCCATGCATTGTACCAGTGCATCCCGGTCAGCATTGCCCCGGCTGGTGACTTCGGTGGCAGGTAGGAAGGAGAGGATATGGGTGGTGTGGCGGTAGAGGCTTTCGGCCAGCGCCAGCACGGCATGGAAATCGTCGGGAGTGATGATGAGGTTCCATAAGCTGACGATGTGATCCTTCAGATTGTCCGGAGAGGTATTCGGGTCGGGCGATACATTGGGTGAATCGGCTATCTCTCCGTGTTCCAATACGCGGAGCATGGCCACCACTTCCATGATGCGGCAAATGTTGATGGCCAGACGCGCCACGCTGCTCGACATTTCGTCACCGTTGGTCAGTCCGGAACGTACGAATAGACCGGAGAATAACCGGTTGAATTCCTCTTTCTGCCCGTCGGTGAGACGTAGGGTGAAAAGTCCGTTCATGACGATGGCCTTCTGCTTGTCTTTCCATTCCATGCCCAGTGCAGTGAATATCTCTTCGAGATTGTTGTCGTTGCGGTCGAACTGGTTCTGCCAGTGGTGTATGGCGGGCATGTAGTAGAATACTTGCCGGGAAAAGAGTCCGTTTTCGGCACTGGGTATCAGGGGTTTCACTTGTGCGGGGGTGCCGGAAAGAAGTACGGAAAGATAACTCTTTTTCACTTCGCGGTATTCCCGGTCGGTGCGGCGGTTGTAGGAGAGGCCGTCGTGGTCGAAGGCTTTGCGCATGGTGTCGCTCCAGTGGCCGTACTCCGATCTTATGGCGGTAGAGATGGTGTCGGCCTCACTTTCGCATATCAGGCCGGTACCGTCAGAATCCATCAGGTTTTGCAGAATACCCGTTCCGGTGTTGTTGCCGGAGATGAGGAACATCTTGTTGGGCGGGATTACGGGAGGCTCGGTCTTTGCACGTTCTTTGCCCAGTGTCTCGTACTTTGCTTTTTCGCGGCGGTAGGATGCCATACTTTCCGTCACCTGTTTGCGTACTTCATCGTGAATGGGTTCTACCAGTAGGCGTACCAGCGAGAGCACGCCTTTGCCTGATGCGGGCAGTGCTGTGATGAAAGTTTGCAGACAGGGCGAGATCATTTTTCCTCCGTAGGCACATCGCACGTGCCGTCCCATGCTGGCACCCAGTACGGTGACAGTTCCCAGTAGCAGTACGTCGCATTGGGCACGGGAGGTGCCGTAGCTAACGATGCGGTTCAAGGGATAAGGCCAATGTGTGTGCTCGTCGAAAGTGGGCAGGGGAGAGAGTGGACTGCTGTCCAGTAGGTTTTCTTCCTCATGTGCGGATACATCTTCTTCACGTGCGTGCGTGTGTGAGGCGGAAGAGGAGTGTGAATCTTGTGTACCAAGTGTACCAAACCCGTGTGGAATTTCGGATTGGACTTTTACGCCGCAAAGTTCGGCCAGATGGAAGGCGGTGCCTATGTGTACGTCGTTGTGTCCGTTTTTCAGTGCATTGCTGAATAGTTTGTCGGCTGCTCGTGGATCGTACTTTGGTGAGAAACTGCATAAGGTCAGGAAATCTTGGCGGCCCGCTTCACTGCAGTCGGTGGCGATGGCAAATGCCAGTTGTATGTACTCTTGATAAGTGGGAGCGATGTCGGCTCCTGCATTTCTGACGGCTTCGGTCAGGCGGTGCAATGAAGATAATTGTTCCATTGGTTCTGAGTAATTTGAATTATAATTTGTGATATTGATTCGTGAGCTTAATTTTCGACGTTTATTTTTTAATTCTCAAAAGCGCTCCTTCGTCATGGCAGAGGAAGCAGGAGCGTACGAGGTCTTTTCCCGATGTATCTACTCCTTTTCCGGGTTGGCGGTGGTTGCTGTCGTACATGCAGTGTACATAGTTCATGGCCCAGCGGATTCCATCTGTGGCGTTTTGTTCCGAGGTATGAGGAATGAAGGCTTTCACGCCCAGTCCACTGGGACTGATGAATGCCAGTGCGGGACACAGATACGGGTCATCAAATAATTCCTGTCTCAGGATTTCGGCTTCTTCGGTGGATTCGAGATGATCGATGTCTACTACTACCAGTCCGGACAGCTCTTCCAGGCAGTCGCTTCGGCGACGGGTGAAGATTCCGCAAGGGGTCACGTAGGGCAGTGTTTGCTGCTTCAGGAGACGGCTGGTGTTTTCGTCACCCCACAGTGCGGCGTTTCGCACTTCGAGAGTCAGTGCAGTGAGTTTCTCGTTGGAGGTTATCAGTTTATATATTTCTTCCAGATTTATAGTCCGTAGCGGAGTAAGTGTGGCGCTCTTTACAGTTCTTCCGGTTGTTTTGTCCTTTATCGGCGAGATAGGGGGCATGAATAGTGACATTTTGAAAACATTTTCCATTACATTTCATTTTTTTAATTCTTTCATTTTTAATTCTTTAGTAAGTGTTTGTGTCGGGCAAAAAAAAGAAGATGTCACTTTTGGATAAAGCGGCATCTTCTCATCTGCAGGGCTTAATCTTTGCCAAAGCGGGGGCAAAATTAAGTCTTTTTGCAACATGTTGTTCAACACTAATTCATACCTGTTTTTTGTTGTTATTTTCTCTTTCTATTTCTCGGATTTGTGTACTTGGACTCTTTAAGTAATTCAATCAAATCTTGCCTTATTGTGTTGGCTGATATTCGTTTACCGTTCTTTTGCTGAAACTTTTCTCTTCTGTATAAAAAACGCGCAAGCGTTGCCAATCCGTTTTCTGGAGACGCGTCCAGACAATTTATCATGTAGAGCTCTAAAAATGCTTTTTCTATAATGTCCCGACGGTCGATTATTTTTGTAATCGTAGCCCCGGGTTTGGGTCCTCTTTTTGCTTTAATACCTTGTTTTATTGGCTTCTTACTATTATTCTTGTTCTTTTTTGCAGTTTTTTTTTGCTGCTGTATTTACTTTATTCTTTTCCATATTTCAGATGTTTTTTAATGTTGGAATTAGTGATGAAAAAATATGTTGTAAGTTGCGAAGGTAAGTGTAAAAAGAAGAGTGGGCAAAAATATCGGGATGAATGTTAATTTGAAACTTTTCTTTATGTTACTTAATAGGTTGGTATATAGGGGAATAAATTCTTGTTTTGTGGGTGTGCAAAAAACGTTCGTTTAATATGTGTAAATATTTATAAAAGAAGAGTCGCTATCAAGATAATAATCTGAATAGATATTAATGATATTTATTTTGAGAATAACAATTTGTTTATTAGGCATTTATATGAATAGGAAAGTGCTCGCGAGATTATTTTTATTAAACATCTTGCACATTCCAAAAATACCTTTTATCTTTGCACCATTAAACGAACGATTAAAAAACGATTTTTCTCTCTAATCTATTCGTTTATAGCTTTTTATCTATAAAAAGTTCCACATAACTGTTTCATTGCTTCTTTTTCCGCGACGGTAGGAAGCGCTGGAATAAAATGAATGCAAGTTAGGCTACTTAAAATAATCGCATTACATAACTTGACCGGTAGGTATTTCACTACTCCGGTGTCCCTAAAAAATATCCTGACGCGAAGTAACTTCGCGAAAATTTCATGAACGAAAGTACTGACTCTCAACTTTCTACTCCTAACTCTCAATTACTCCACTGGTTTGCTGTTCGTGTTTCCTATAGTCGTGAATTGGCTTTGAAAGCTATTTTGGACGAGGAAAACATAGAGAGCTTTATCCCTATGCGTTATGGAATAGTAATGAAAGGTGGTAAGCGTGTACGTAAGTTGGTTCCTGCCATACATAATCTTGTCTTTATTCATTCTACTCGTAAGCGTATAGATGCTTTGAAGGATGAACTCGAGGGAAAAATGCCTATACGTTTCATTATGAATCGTGAATATTGTCGTCCGGTCGTTATTCCTGATGCGCAGATGCGTAACTTTATTCTCGTGGCGGGTAGTTACGACGAAGCAGTTCTTTATATTGAGTCAGCTGAATTGAACCTGGTGAAAGGTCAGAAAGTTCGTATCACAGATGGTGTCTTTAAAGGCGTTATCGGCGAGTTTGTTCGCATCAGGCATGATCGCCGCGTGGTCGTTAATATTGAAGGTGTCATGGCTATTGCTACTACTTTTATACCGCCTTCGCTTGTTGAGCCGGTAGTTATTGATTGATAATATCTATTGGTTGATAATACTATTATCATCTTGAATTCGTCAAAGGAAATTCTCTTTTTGAAATAAAACAATTTATAATATGGATTCTAATTCTTCATCATTATTTTCTTTAGCCCATGATCTTCTAACCTACGGGCTTGATGGAAGTCCCATTTATGCGGACCAATTTACACGTTTGAACCGTGATGTTTATGAACGAGCTATTGAACTTTATGATACTCGTGGAACTACGGTTGAGGAAGAGGCTGAGCTCTGTCTTGGTTTGTTGGTGGCTTTTGCTGCTACTATTTATGATAATGGTAGTAAGCAGGAATGTATTCAGAATGTTCTGGATCGTAGCTGGGAGGTACTTCCAAAACTTTCTCCTTCATTATTAAAGGTTCGGCTATTGACGTATTGTTATGGTGAATTTTATGATGAGAGTTTAGCAAAGGAGGCTCATGAAATTATTAATACTTGGAATAAGGAGGAACTGGCTTTGGAACAGGCGGAGATTATTGAAGAACTAAAGAGTTTTGAGGAAAATCCGTATCAGTTTGAAGAAGTGAAGGAATAATAATTTACATATAAGTAACGATTTTGAATACCTTTTGGTCTGTTATAAAATTGAGGTTGTTCTAACAGAAGTTTCTATCTAGTTCTTCTACGATTCCAACAACGTTCCTTATAACCTGCTTACTAAGATGGTATAAGGATATACATATTGTTAAATGTTTTCAGTTCAAGTTTTCGCCGTTACTTTTGTAGATGAAGTTCTAATCAATGGGTTGACTCTGCTTCTTATGGAGGCGTTCATATTCTGGTTGATATTCGTACGAACAATAGTATTCATGTCCAACAGAAGATTCTTAGCTACGAAGTTTTGAAGGCCTTTGTTGTTATGTTCAAGAAGTACTAAAATAGTATGTATAAGAGTTAGTAATTTGTGTAAGGCTTATGCATTTTAATATTTTTTCGCGTTTATTTTCTGGCGACGAGCGAACCGTATTAGCCAATAAGAACATTTTGGCTACGGGAAGCTTCAAGGTGTTAGATACATTGGTATATTTGCTCTTAGTGCCTGCTACTCTTGGATATCTGAATGTCTATGAGTATGGTATATGGTTAACTATCAACTCAGTTCTTGGTTGGATCAATTCCTTTGATATAGGATTAGGAAATGGATTAAGGAATCAACTGGCAGAAGCTCTTGCTAAGAATGATTTCAAAAAAGGGCGATCTCTTATCAGTACGACCCTTGTTATGCTCATTGCCATTATGATTGTGCTGATATTAGTTGTTAGTATTGCTTTCCCTTATCTGGATAACTATACCATATTTGGAACTAATCCTGAGCAAGTACCCAACCTGAATGCAGTTATCTTCGTTTCATTTATTATATTCTGTGTCAACTTTATCCTTAAAATAATTGGAAATGTATATTTGGCTCTGCAATTGCCTGCCATTAATTATGGGATGTCAACTGGGGGGCATTTACTATCTCTGATTATCATTGTAATACTGACCCACGTCACAGATGGCTCCCTATTGTATGTAGCTGTAGCCTATTCTATTGCTCCTACATTGGTTTATTTAATAGCGTTTCCTATCACTTTTCTTGGTAAATATAAAGATCTTAGTCCACAAGTTGGTTTATTCTGCAAAGACCATGTGAATGGTCTGATGTTTATGGGGGCACAGTTCTTCGTACTCCAAATAGCCAGTATTGTTCTATTTGCTATGACCAATTTGATTATATCTCATCATTTTGGTCCAGAGAAAGTAACGGAATACAACATCGCCTTTCGGCTTTTCTATTTAGTTGTCAACTTTACTATGTTGGTGCTAAGCCCTATGTGGTCAGCTGCAACTGATGCATACACCAGAGGTGATCTGGAATGGATTAATAAAAGTGCACAAAAAATACGAAAGCTATTATTCCTTATCGGTGTAGGACTTATCCTAATGGTGGTTTTGTCAAAATATATCTATCAGATATGGGTTGGTGGAGAAGTTACAGTTTCTTTCGGTATATCAACAGGTCTGGCTATATATGTCTATATTTTGATTTGGAGTCAAGCTTATTCTTACTTCTTGAATGGAATGGGAAAACTGAAGATACAAATGATTAATACAATCTTAATGTCCATTATCTTTTATCCGTTGTGTATGTCGTTTAAAGAATTTGGTACTCTTGGTGTGGTTATGGCAATGTGTATGGTAAATATTTCTGGTCTTATCGTTAATATCATTCAATTTAATAAAGTTATTTCGGGAAGAGCGACTGGAATATGGAATAAATAGATACATATTATGACACCAGATATTTTAATATTAATCATTTATCTGTTTTTATGGACAATTTTAATAATCTATGTTCTAAAGAAATATGGATTCAAAAGATTAGGTAGTATATATCTGCTATTTTATGCAGCCATTTCTTTTGTAGCGTTTGATCTTTATATGTTGAGTTTGGGAAGTAGTACTTATGAAGGGTTAAACTTACTTCCCTTAATATATTTAATTTTATTCCTATATTTGTTTTCTAGACCTCTTCTTTTATTGAATCAAGAGAAATTGGAACTGTTACATCCATCTTCTAAAACAATTAATATTGTTAGTATAATTATTATCCTTTTTTCTTTAATTAGTATTCAAGAAGTTTTTCTAAATTTTACAACTGGATTAGTACAAATGATAATTGATGATTCTGCAGGAGCTGCAATGTATCGTGAATTACGTAATGGTTCACAATTTGACTCAAAATCTAGTTCGATAGGCTTGGGCAATTTAGTCGGTGTAATATCAGGAGTTTTTAGAGGAACAGCGTCCTTATTTTGCCTCTATTATTTATCGCGAAATGATAAAAATATATTAATAACTACAGGGCTATTTATTTCTATGGTTGTGAATATTCTTTTTGGAATTGCTTCTGGTAGTCGATTCTTTTCAATTACGACGTTAATGAATATCATTGGATTTTCACTTTTCATGTTTCCATATTATAGTAAAAGAATTAAATATGTATATTCTGTTATTGGAATAGCATTAATAAGTATAGTCTTTTTAGGAAGCTTTCTTATTACAATTAGTCGAAATATGGAGGGGAATCTAACAGGAAGGGAATCATTAGAAGTTTATACATCATCATCGATATTACATTTTAGTAAATATGCATTTGAACCTGGGCAATATAGAAATGGGGACAGAACATTCCCGCTAATTAAGAGAGTATTCACTGCTGATATTACACGAGGTTATACTGATCGTATATCTAAATATAGATATATGAAAATTAATGAGTCTCAATTTATTACATTTATAGGCGATTTCTTATTGGATTTTGGGGGGGTCTGGGGGTCATTAATTATGTTGCTAATAATTGCAATTATTAGTAGAATATTAAATAGGAAAAAAAGTATAGGAGTTGAGCACCTTGTTATTGTTTATTTTCTTGTAGTTATCTTAAATGGGTTTTATCTATATCAATTTCCTGACTTCGGAGGTAATTTACAATTTATTTTTCTATTTTTTCTATATGGATTCTTCAAGTATACAAAGCATTACAAACAAGTCTAAAATAGCAATTTTGTTGTCAACGTATAACGGAAGTCGCTATATAACCGATTTGATAGAAAGCATATTATCACAGTCTTGCCAAGACTTTACATTATATATCAGAGATGATGGTTCAAAAGATGAGACGTTTTCTATAATTAAGCGATATGCATCAATATCAAATAAAGTAATAATAGTTAACGATAAGTCTGGAAACATGGGGTCTAAGTATAGTTTTCTGCACATGACTAAAACCATTAAGTCTGATTATTATATGTTTTGCGACCAGGATGATGTGTGGCTCAAAAACAAAGTCAAGGTTACTTATGAGTGTATTCTTGAGAATGAGGGAAAATGCGGTAAGAACACTCCAATCACAGTACACACTGATCTTCGTGTGGTAGATCAGGACTTAAAAATACTATATCCTTCTTATTGGAAACAATGTAGAATTTCTGATCGTATGCCGCACAGCGTGAAATATTTAGCTCACTATAATGATATCACAGGGTGTGCACAAATGTTCAATCGGGCTGCAGTATTGAAGGCAGACAGACTATTCGACTTGGAACTTCCAAAATATGTATATCATGACTGGCTGCTTGCTATGAATGTAGCCAAAGCAGGGGGGAAGATTATAGCATTGCCCATTCAGACTATACTTTTCAGACGCCATCAAACGAATGAGACAGTAGCAGTGCAGCCATATTCTTCTTTCATATTAAGACTGTTGTCTGCTAAAGTCACTTTTAGAAGATTAAAAGAAAGATATGAATTTGCTAAGCCTTTTGGCTTCAATTCATTGTCTGAATATATGTATTATAAATTTTTAGTATATTTAAATCGAATATGGATTCAAAAGCGCGTTTAATTGCATTTTATTTGCCACAGTTTCACCCTATTCCTGAGAATGACAAATGGTGGGGGAAAGGTTTCACTGAGTGGACAAATGTAGCTAAGGCTAAACCTTTATATAAAGGACACTATCAACCCCATATTCCTGCTGACTTGGGTTTCTACGACCTCCGATTGCCTGAAGTAAGAGAAGCACAGGCAGAAATGGCTAAAGCAGCTGGTGTTGAAGGGTTCTGCTATTGGCATTACTGGATGGGTAAGGGGAAGATGCTCCTAGAACGTCCATTCATGGAAGTATTGAAATCTGGTAAGCCTAACTTCCCGTTTTGCTTGGGTTGGGCTAATGGTCCGTGGTCAAACAGGAGTTGGACTAAAGGAGAATTGTTCAAAGAGAATGTTGTATTAATGGATCAATACTACTCTTTAGAGGACTATAAAAAACACTTTATGTTTGTTCTGGAGGCTTTCAAAGATGAACGTTATATAAAAGTGGATGGGAAACCTCTGTTTTATATCCACGATCCCTTGGCTGTTCCCCAGATGAAAGAATTCATTGAGATGTGGAGAGAACTTGCTGTTCAGAATGGGCTCGGTGGTATTTATTTCGTGGGTAGAGCTAATAACTTCTCTTTCTGGGATATCAATGAGAAGGGAGAAAGATATTATCCTAAAAAGCCGGATTTCTCTAACCCATATAGATACTATAAAAAAGTATTGGATTTAGGTTTCGATGCTGTAAACTCCCGTGGTATGGACCGTGCTTCTGTGCTTGTAGGTGGCGTAGCTTCTGCCATCATCTCGAAGGCTTTTTACAAAATATTCAAAGTAGGAATGCTCCGAAAGTACGACCATGAGAAAGTTATTGAAAATATGTATATTCCAGAGGATGGTCATGACAATATATTCCCAACTATCGTGCCCAATTGGGATCGCAGTCCGCGTGAGGGCACAATGGCATCTATTGATTATAACTGTACTCCACAAGTCTTTGAAAAAGACGTGAAGATGGTCTTAGATTTGGTGAAGAATAAGACTCCTCAACACAAAATAATCTTCCTGCAGGCTTGGAATGAATGGGCTGAGGGGAATCATGTAGAGCCAGATCTGAGATATGGTCATGGCTATCTTGATGTGTTAACAAAATATTTTAAGTAATTATTCCGCTTTAGAATAATTGGTTGTTAAAAAAAACTTGATTATGTTGTTCAGCGCATAGTGGTTTTTTCGTATATTATCTGATATGCTGGGATTGATTATAACAGCTTTTTTCTTAGAGAGCTTACTTTAGCCTTTATAAATTGAATTTTGTTGATGTTGAGTCTGGTAAAATACACTTCTAACTATCATTTATTTTTGCACGGCAGTATGAATATTTGATGGGATTATTGATTATATTATTTTGTAGTAGGGGCTTTTGCTATGTTAGAACTCTTTGCTGCTGTTCTGAATGCGAAACGAATGGAATATAATATAATCCTTACCGTACAATATTTTTGCTGTCAACCAATGCTTATAGTTTTATTAATCAATTTGTTAGTTAGAGTAATTTATCTTATACCTGACGTTATCTTTATTTATTTCTTAGATTCCATAATTACTATTCTTGTAGGTTTGCTTTTGTTTTAGTTTATGATGAAGGCAACTCCGGCTTTTGCTAATTTTATAATAGTGAGTTGAATGAAATGGTTAAATAAAAATAAATTAAATTGATGAGGAGATACTTGATACGTCTTGATGATGCATGTCCCACAATGGATCGTGAAAAATGGGGAAGAATGGAAGAAATACTCGACTGTTATGGGATAAAACCTATGGTCGGAGTAATTCCACATAATGAAGATCCTAAACAAATGATAGATTCTGTGGAGGATACTTTTTTTGATGAAAGTGGAACTCTGTATAGATGGATTTCAAAAGGATGGGTTATAGCCCTACATGGCTATAATCACTGCTACACGTCTAATGGTGGTATGCAAGGTATGAACCCCTTATGGGAACGGTCTGAGTTTGCTGGATTGCCGTTGAATCAGCAGAAAGAAAAAATTCGTAAAGGCATAGCTATTATGCGTATGAAGGGTATAGAGCCCCAATATTTTTTTGCTCCAAGTCACACTTTTGATGAAAATACCCTTAAGGCTCTAAAGGAAGAGAGTAATATTCGTGTTATAAGTGATACGATTGCTACAAAACCATATAAATATCGTGATTTTGTATTTCTACCTCAGTTGGGTGGCCATTGTGCAGAAATGAAGATTCCTGGAACTTGGACTTTTTGTCTACATCCGAGTACTATGAATGAGATACAGCTTATACAGACAGAGAATTTCCTAAAACAGCATAAAGAAGAGTTTATCTGTTTTGAAGATATAGATTTAAGTAGGGTAGGGAAAAAAACTCTGTTTAGCAGTTTACTTTCTTGGGCTTATTTTATGAAAAGAAGAATAAAAGGGCAAAAGTAAGATAATGAAGAAGATAAAAGTTTTGATGGTAATGGGTAGTACTCAGCGAGCTGGAGCTGAGACATATGTAATGAACGTAATTCGTAGTATTGATAGAGAAAAGTTCCAAATAGATATTGCTGTCAGAAAAGGTAAAAGAGGTGAATACGATACTGAGATTTTGGAACTCGGATGCTCTATCTTTGATCTGCCTTCTTATAAGATTACAAATATTATAGGTTACAAAAAGAAGTGGTCTGAATTTTTCGATCAGCACCATTATGACATTGTTCATGGTAATCTTTCAAATTCAGCGTTTTTGTATCTAAAGATTGCAAAAGAGCATGGGTGCGCGACGATAGTACATAGTCATAGTTCTAGTTTTAGAGGGGGAATTATAGAAAAAAAAATAAAAAAATATACATCCCATTTAGCCAAAAGAAGTGCAGATTATTGGTTCGCTTGTTCTGAAATTGCGGCATTTTCTCATTATGGAGAAGACTTTAAAGCTTATAAAAACTATTATTATATTCCCAATGCCATCATTGGGGGAAATTACAGATACAATTCCGGTACAAGACAAAAAATAAGAAAACAATATGATATCAGTGATACGTGTTTCTTATGTGGACATGTGGGGTCATTTACTGCTCCTAAAAATCATTTGTTTTTATTGGAAATATTTAAGGAAATAAAAAAAATGAGATCTGAATCAAGATTGATATTGATTGGGGATGGACTTTTAAAAGAAAATATAAAAAAACGAGCAGAGGAATTTGGAATTTTGAATGACATTATTTTTACCGGTAGCGTAAATAATGTAAATGAACATATGATGGCTATGGATTTTATGATATTTCCCTCTCTTTTTGAAGGTCTTGGGATTGTTGTTATAGAAGCCCAAGCAACTGGACTATATTCCATTGTTTCAGATGAGGTTCCAAAAGAAGCTTGTTTAACAGATATCGTTGAATACAAATCGCTAAATGATAGTGCTAAATTATGGGCCAAACGAGTTATGGAGCACGACGAGATTGATAGAATATCTTATAATAAAATAATATGTCAGTCAGACTTTAATATGATGGCAAGTGTGAAGAAGCTTGAGCGAATTTATTGTGAATGCATAGATGATTAATTCTTAAATATTTATGAAACTTGAAGGAAAGAAAATACTGATAACTGGAATTACTGATAGTGGTGTTTTGCGCGTACGGAGTGAACTTATAGGCTGGATACAGTCTGAAGGCGCTCAAGTGATTGTTGTTACACCTAAACAAAAGGCTTATGTTCAGCTTCAAGAAATGGGATGCCGTTTTATTGAGTTTAAAATAGACGCCCAAGATGTTAATCCATTTAATAATTACAATGTGTATCTCAAATATATAAAGCTATTAAAAGAAGAAAATCCAGATGTTGTCTTAACTTTCACGACAAAACCGAATATTTACTGTACCCTTGCGTGTAAACATCTGCATATAAAGTATATCACAAACATTACCGGTCGGGGGCGGGCATTAGTGACGCCTGGCTGGAAGCAGAAGATTATGATTTTATTACTGAAGAAAGGATTAACAGATGCTGCTTGTGTGTTTTTCCAAAATGATGGTGATATGCAATTTTTTTTAGATAATAGAATCGGAAATGCTCAATCATTTCACCGTATTCCTGGGAGTGGTGTAAATCTTGACAAATTTAAACCTGTTCCATATCCTTCTGAAGATATCAAAGAAATGAATTTTTTATTTATATCTCGTATATACAAGCAGAAAGGGATTGAGCAGTATATAGAAGCCGCATCAGTAATTCGAAAAAAGCATCCGGAATGTGTATTTCACATTTTAGGTGAAAACACGCCAGAATATGAAAATATGGTGAATGATGCAGTTGCTAATGGGATCGTAAAATATCATGGCCGTGTAAGTAATGTTGGTGATTTTATTGCAAAATCTCATTGCACGATACATCCTTCTTTTTTTGAGGGGATGGCTAATGTGGTTTTAGAATCAGCAGCCTGTGCTCGTCCTGTGATTACTACTAATATTCATGGATGTAAAGAAGGTGTTGATGACGGTGTTACAGGATTTGTATTTAAGGTGAAAGATACTGATGACCTTATTAAGGTAATTTATCGATTCTTACATTTGACATATAAGGAGAAAGTTGCAATGGGTGAAGCTGGTCGAGAAAAGATGGAAAAAGAATTTGATCGTAAATTTGTCACAGAGGCATACAAAGAACAAATCTTTAATTTAGTGAAGTAATATTTTAAGTCATTATGTTATGAGTTATAAAGAACTTAAATTTCCGGAAGGGAGTAAATTCCTCGTTACTGGCGGAGCTGGTTTCATTGGTTCTAATTTGTGTGAGGCTATTCTTAATCTTGGGTATCAGGTGCGTTGCTTGGATGACCTGAGTACAGGTAAGCAAGCAAATGTTGATTTGTTCACCGACAATCCTAATTATGAGTTTATAAAGGGGGATATCAAGGATTTTGAGACTTGTAAAAAGGCTTGCGAAGGCATTAATTACGTTTTGAATCAAGCTGCTTGGGGGAGTGTGCCTCGTTCCATAGAAATGCCATTGTTCTATAGTTTGAATAATATTCAGGGAACGCTTAATATGTTGGAGGCGGCACGTCAGCAAGGAGTAAAGAAATTCGTCTATGCTTCCAGTTCATCGGTATATGGTGATGAGGCACATCTTCCGAAACGAGAGGGGACAGAGGGGAATCTACTTTCTCCCTATGCACTCACTAAACGATGCGATGAAGAATGGGCAAAACAATACACTAAGCACTATGGACTTGATACCTATGGAATGCGTTACTTTAATGTGTTCGGCCGTCGCCAAGATCCCAATGGAGCATATGCTGCTGTACTTCCTAAATTTATTAAACAACTTTTGAATGATGAGCAACCAATCATCAATGGTGATGGTCAACAAAGTCGTGACTTTACATACATTGAGAATGTGATAGAGGCTAATCTGAAAGCTTGTCTCGCTCCACAAGAGGCTGCTGGTGAAGCGTTTAATATTGCTTACGGCGGACGTGAATATTTAATAGACATTTATTATACACTTACTAGAGTTCTTGGTAAAAATATTGAGCCCCAATTTGGCCCAGACCGTAAGGGAGATATTAAACATTCTAATGCAGATATTAGTAAAGCTAAAGAGCTATTGGGGTATAATCCTCAGTACGATTTTGAAAGAGGTCTCTACGAAGCCATCGAATGGTATACAGAGAATTTGTAAAGTAAGGAATATAAATATATAAAGTAATTATGGCAAAGAATTTAAGTAACACAAAGATTTGTGTTATTGGTCTTGGTTATGTTGGTCTGCCTTTGGCTAGACTATTTAGCACTAAGTTTGAGACAATTGGATTCGATATGAATCAGAAGCGTGTTGATGCCCTTATGACTGGTTATGATGCCACACTTGAAGTTGCGGATGAACTGTTGCAGGATGCTATTAATAACTATGGGTTTAAATGTACTACCTCGTTAGAAGACATCAAAAATTGTAATTTCTATGTGGTTGCTGTACCTACTCCAGTAGATGAGAATAATAATCCAGATCTTACACCTCTTTATGGTGCTAGCACCACTGTGGGTAAGGTTATTTCTAAGGGGGACATTGTGGTATATGAATCGACTGTATATCCTGGCGTAACCGAAGAGGAATGCCTTCCTGTTGTAGAAAAAGTATCAGGTTTGAAATACAACATAGATTTCTATGCAGGATATTCTCCCGAACGTATCAATCCTGGTGATAAACTCCATACCGTCGAAAAGATAAAAAAAGTAACCTCAGGCTCTACTCCCGAGATTGGTCGGTTCGTGAATGATATATATTCATCGGTAATCACAGCTGGCACACATTTAGCTCCTACTATCAAAGTAGCTGAAGCAGCCAAAGTAATTGAAAACTCGCAGCGTGACATCAATATTGCTTTCGTGAACGAATTAGCGAAAATTTTTAATTTAATGCGTATTGATACACATGCTGTATTGGAAGCAGCAGCTACCAAGTGGAATTTTCTTCCTTTCCGTCCCGGTTTGGTAGGTGGACACTGCATAGGTGTTGATCCTTATTATCTGGCGCAATGTGCACAACGTTATGGTTACAATCCAGAGATTATCCTTGCTGGTCGCCGTATGAATGATGGCATGGGGGAATATGTAGCAAATCGAGTTATCAAATTGATGCTTAAGAAAGGTATTCAAGTTCTTAATTCAAATATCCTTATTCTTGGTTTTACATTCAAAGAGAACTGTCCAGACTGTAGAAATACTAAAATTGTTGATATAGTGAAAGCTCTTAAAGAATACAACCTTAATCTTACAATACATGACCCTTGGGCTAATCCTACAGTAGCCATGAATGAGTATGGCATAGAGGTTATTAACGAACTTCCCACTATGAAGTTTGATGCGGCCATAGCCGCTGTGGCCCACAAGAAATTTGAAGGGCTTGATGTTCTATCGCTATTAAAGGATAAACACGTAATTTTTGACGTTAAAGCTATGCTCAATACCGATATCATTGATGATCGTCTTTAATATTAAAGAAGTTGGGCTATGAATGCTCGTTGAAGCTGCAATATAGCTATTTAAATGAGCACACCATTTAGGCTTGCTATAATTTGTGAATCAAAAATAGGTGGGTTTAAAGTTTTCTGATATTGATATACTTTTTGCAAATTTAAAAATGTTGTATACTTTGGAAGTTGATGAATTTCACATAATGGAAATCTGCAGGTTTAATTATATACTTGATTTTTCTCTAACTATATAAATTTGACTAAACTTTTCAGCTGCTTGTATAAAAGTACTGGAATAGATTTTCTGAACCGTATTTTATAATAATCAAATGATTTAAATAAATAGCTATCGTGAAGAAAGTAATAACATACGGAACATACGATGTGCTTCATCATGGGCACATCAATATATTGCGCCATGCCAAAGAATTAGGTGACTATCTCATTGTCGGTGTCACTTCTGATAGTTTTGACAAGGAGCGTGGCAAGCTCAATGTGCGCAATAATGTATTAGAACGTGTGGAGGCTGTGCGTGCAACGGGCTATGCTGATAAAATAATTATTGAGGATTATGTGGGACAAAAAATAGATGACATTCAGAAGTATGATGTTGATATATTTTGCTTAGGGTCTGACTGGGAGGGTAAGATGGATTACCTGAAAGAGTATTGTGAAGTGATTTATTTGCCACGTACTGAAGGGGTCTCCTCTACCCAGATACGTTTGGAATCTATGATGAATATTAAGGTGGGTATCATTGGCACAGGCCGTATTGCCAATCGCTTTATTCCTGAAGTAACTTATGTAAACGGGGTGAATGTATGTGCGGTGTATAATCCCATAGAAGATAAAGCACAGCAGTTTGCCGAGAAGCATCAGCTGATATCCTATGACACAGAGTTAGATTCTTTCCTTAGTAAGGTAGATGCTGTTTATATAGCTTCACCACATATTTATCACTATGAGCAGGCAAAGAATGCTTTAGAAGCAGGTAAACATGTGCTTTGTGAAATACCTTTTGTCTTGAAAGAAGAAGAGGCTCGAAAACTGTATGCATTAGCAGAAAGCAAAGGGCTGGTGCTGCTTGAAGCATCTAAAACTGCACACTGTCCGGCATGGAATCACTTACAGGTGATGGCAAAAAGTGGTGTGATAGGTGACATTATCGATGTGAAGGCTTCGCTCTCAAAGTTGATGCATGATACCAAAACCCGTGAGTTTGATTCTACCCAGGCAGGCGGTTCAATGACAGAATTGGCACCGCTCCCTTTGATGGCGATCTTTAAGTTATTGGGCATTGATTACCAAGATCTTTCGTTCTGTACAAAGATGCAGGATGGTGTAGACATATATACTAAAGGTAGTTTAATATACGAAAATGCGGTGGCAAGTTTTACTTTGGGTTTAGGTGTTAAGATTGAAGGCAACATAGTGGTGTCAGGTACGAAAGGATACATTCTAGCTCCTTCACCTTGGTGGTTGACCAGCTATTTTGAGGTTTGCTTTGAGGATCAAAACAAGAATAAGAAATATTTCTACTCGTTTGATGGTGACGGCTTGCGCTATGAGATTCAAGAGTTTGCCTCGATGATTGTTAATCGTCGTCTGAGTTCCTATCGCTTACGTCGCAAAGAGTCTATTGCTATTGCTCGCACCATTGAGAAATTTTTGAATAAAGAGAACGTGAAGAAGTTAAAGTAAGATGCCTATGATAGAAAAAGGTAAATTTAGTCAAGGCGATGCTTTGGTTGTTGGAGGTAGCAATGGTGTTGGCTTAGCTGCTACACTCTATTTGGCGAATTATTGCAAGGTGTATATCGTAGACCGTGCGGTTCTGAATATAGACATTCCTGCTAATGTGGAGTTGGTACAATTCGATTTATTATCTGGCGATTTCTCTCTGTTTAACAAGTTCACAACTGTGGATAAATTGATTATTACTGCCGGGTTCGGACGATTATCGTTATTTGAGAATTTCTCAGAAGAAATGATAGTACAGATGATGACCGTAAATGCTACAGCTGTGATGCGAATCATCAAACATTTCTATCCAAAGATGTTAGGTGAAAAAGATTTTTATACATCTGTGATGGTTAGTATTGCAGGGTTTATGTCCTCACCATTCTTTGCAGTATATGGAGCAAGTAAGGCTGCATTAAAGATATTCATAGAGAGCATAAATGTGGAGTTACTGAAAAATGGAACAACCAATCAGATTCTCAATGTGTCACCAGGTTCTTTGAAAGGAACAAACTTCAATGGAGCTGCTAATGACCTCTCGTTGTTGCAGTCTTTCATTGAAGAAATGATTAGTAAAATGATGAATAAGGAAGATCTGTTTATACCTCAATATGAAGAAGTATACAAGAATGTACTGGCACGTTATGCTGCCGACTTTCGCGCAGAGGGGGCACATAGTTATGAATACAAATTAAAAAGTGGAAGATTGAAATAAACAGCAAATGTATATAGAACAGAAAATGTATGGATTTAGAGCAAAGCTTGATTATTGGTTGAAGCATAACGCTTTATTTGAGGATATCTTCCTTGCTTTAGGAGGTTTTGCTCTCCGTATGATAGGTAAGTTTATCAAGATTGATGAACATATGGTAATATTTTCGGGTCATACTAGAAAATATAATGATAGTTCAAGAGCTATATATGAGTATATGCTTTCTTGCTCTGAGTTTAAAAATCTAAAATATATATGGGCATTGGAAGACCCGTTGCACGTTGATATTCCTGGTAATCCATTGAAGGTAAAAACTGACACTTGGGCGTACTTCAAGCTTTGTCTTAAGGCCAAATATTGGATATCTTGTGTTAATATTGAACGCGGATTGATATTTAAGAAAAAGAATCAGATTTACTTGAATACTTGGCATGGAATGCCATTCAAAAGAGTTGGAAATGATGCAGGAGGTCGTCATGGATACAATTGGTATTACGTTGACTATTTCTGCTATGCAAGTGAATACGAAAAAAATATCTTGAAAAGAGCTTTTGGGGTAAAAGAAAAGGCTTTTTTAGCTACTGGCTTACCACGTAATGATGAATTATATAGAATAACTGGGAATGAGGTGATTGAGTTGAAAAATAAACTTAGTATTCCTCTTTACAAAAAAGTGATTCTGTATGCTCCTACTTGGAGAGATAGTAATGATAGGGGAAACACTTACGGCATCAAGCCTCCTATGGATGTAAAGAAATGGGAGCGGGAATTGAATGATGACTATATTATATTGATGAGAACTCACGCTTACACTAATACTTTACTTGGTGTTGAATTTAATGATTTTATACGAGATTATACAAACTATCCTTTTGTTAATGATCTATTTAAAGTTGCTGATATTCTGATTTCAGACTATAGTGCGGCAATGGCTGATTATTCAATTTTGGAACGCCCTATCATTTGCTTCGGTTATGATTATGATAGTTATGCTGCTGCAAGAGGTTTGTATGTCGATTTGGAAAGTATGTTGCCCAACGGTGTTCAAAAAACAGAAGATGAAGTAATTAAGTTACTTAATACAATGAACTATAAAGAGCAGTGTGAAATGACTCGTAATATGATAAAGAATAAGTATACCTATCTTGGAGGTAAGGCTTGTGAGATTTGTGTAAATAATGTTTTCAAAGATTATAGAAGATAAATACAATGAGATTAAAAGATGATTGTGATTTTGTATGCAACATAGCTGAAAATGTGTCAAAATTGCAAAAACAGTTTGATGAATACTTTATATACGGTAATGTTCATCGAGTTCTAAAAATAGAGGAGGAAAACATGGGGAACGATAAATCTATGTTCTACTTTTGAAAGATTACTTTTCACGGGCAGAACGGGATTAACAGACAAAGAACATATGCGCCCACTTTTAAATAAGATGAATGAAGTGACAATTTGTGAAAATCCTAAGAAGTATACTAACTTTTTTAAGATATAATATGCCTTTTTTAAAATTAAATGGTTTCGTGCTTTTTTTATTATTGTATCTGACATCTTGTGATAAATTACCAGACTGCGGGATAGTTTATGAAATTCCAGATTATTATCTCAATAATGGCTATTTAGATGACAGAGTCAATACGATAAATAATGCTATTAAGAATTGTTCGGATAGTTGTGAGGTGTTCTTTTGGATTACTGATATGCATTGGGAACCTGATTTAAATACTCGACATTCACCGGCTTTAATTAGGTACATAGCGTTAAAAACAGGTATCTCAAAAATATTAAATGGTGGTGATACAGGTAATTCTTCTATAATTTGCTCTAATGCGATAGATAGGTTAAGAGATGCGGTAGGATCGGATAAAGTGTATTCTGTAAATGGAAATCATGAAATTAATGATGCTTCTAGGTATGAGAAGCCATTTAACAGAGTCTGCCATAATCTTAGAGGACATAATAATGATATAATATATGGAGATCAAAATAGGTCTTATTTCTATTTTGATAATTCTACTAATAAAATAAGATATATAGGTCTTTCTGCTTATGGCGTTTTTTTAAATAATGATTATAAGTCAGCTTATACTAAAGAACAACTAAATTGGCTAAATACTATTGCTCTAAAAGTGGAATATGGTTGGACTATAGTCGTTTTTACACATAGTTTGTATAACGTAAGTGCTACAACAGATCAGTTAGCAACCGGCCCTGTTGGCTCAAAAGAATTTATTAATGCTATAGACAACTACCAAGGAGAGGGTAAAATAGCATGTGTTTTAATGGGGCATTCACATCGTGACAGAATACATATCGGTTCTACTGGAATACCATATATAATTTCTGCCTGTGATAGATATGCACCATACAAATCTGACCTTAATGTCGAAAGAGTTATAGGCACAATAAGTGAACAGCATTTTGAGGTAGTCTTGATTGATAAACGAAATAATAATGTTTATTTATATTCTATAGGAGCAAATGCTCGCGATGGTTATGATAATGATTCTGGGATAGAAGTTGACTTAAGAACAGTAGCATATTGATGAATCCGAAAAAATGAAAAGATTTTATTCTTTGTGTATTGCATTATATTGTTTTTCTAGTGTCCATGCTCAAGAGGCTCATGATAGCAAAATAATCCCTAAATATAAGGGGGTTATTGATATTGAAAGTGGTGTAGCTTACAATATCAATACAGCTCAATTAATCAGCACTAATAATATGCAAGCATTATATTGTATTACTACTACCCATGGGCTTCAAATTAAGAATGTTTTCGTAGGGGCAGGACTTGGATATTATCATTCTATCAGAGATAAAGAAAATATATATCCATTTTTTGCTGCTACGAGATTTACTTTTCCCAAAATAATAATAAAGCCATTTGTAGAGTTAAGAGCTGGAATGGCGTATGATCCTCATTGGATTAGCTCAGTACAATATTACGGGGCACTGAATTGTGGCTTCAATGTCTTAAAAAAAATTCAATTAGGTTGTAGAGTCTCTATGTTTAGTCGCCCAAGTAGGTATTTTACTGTAAATGCTTCCATTGTATGTGGAGTTGAATTTTAAAACGAATTATAATAAACTAAAGCTATAAGTGGAAAAGCTATTATTCACTGGTGCTTCTGGCTTTTTGGGCAATAATGTGAAGCCTCTTCTTGAGAAGAATTATATTATTACGACAGTTGGATTGACTGATTCTGATGATTACGGAGTTAACATTGCAAAGGAAGTTCCATCTTTTACAGATTCCTTTGATATTGTATTGCATGCAGCTGGTAAAGCTCATGTAGTGCCTAAAACAGAGGAGGAAAAACAGGCTTTTTTTGATGTTAATTATCAAGGAACAGTAAATCTGTGTTCTGCTCTAGAACGACTTGAATTGCCTAAAGCATTAATTTTCATCTCTACTGTTGCAGTTTATGGATTGGATTTTGGTTCTGATATTACTGAAGATTATCCATTGAATGGAGATACTCCTTATGCTAAGAGTAAAATTATGGCAGAAGAGTTTTTGACTGAATGGTGTTCTGAACATGATGTAAAATTAGGTATCATTCGTCCATCCCTAATCGCAGGTCCCAACCCACCTGGTAATCTTGGCTCAATGATAAAAGGTATCAAGACAGGAGCTTATTTGAGTATTAATAAAGGCCGAGCTAAGAAGAGCGTCCTGATGGTTCAAGATATTGCTAGACTGATTCCTTTACTCGCAAAGAAAGGAGGTACTTATAATGTTTGTGATAGCTATAATCCATCTTTTGGAGAATTAGAAGAAGTCATTTCTAAACAGCTTGATAAGAAGAGGCCTGTTTCAGTCCCTTATTGGGTTGCAAAATGTTTTGCTCTAGTGGGAGATTGTTTAGGCTCAAAAGCTCCAATTAATTCTTTGAAGCTTGATAAGATTGTAAAACCTCTTACTTTTAGTAATGAGAAAGCAAAGAAAGAGTTAGAATGGAAACCATTAGAGGTGCTTTCTAATTTTAATATTCGATAACTCATGATAAAATTGTTGATTATCACAATTCTACTTTTTGTATTAGAAATTATCTATTTTAAAGTAGCAGACTATTTAAATATCATCGATAAACCCAATGAGAGAAGTTCCCATACCCGGATTACTTTGCGTGGTGGCGGAATCATTTTCTATTTTGGCGCTTTGGCTTATTTCTTGAGTAATGAATGGGAATATCTCTGGTTCATGTTGGCATTGACCCTAATTACCTTTATCAGTTTTGTGGATGACATTCGTTCCACTTCTCAAGGCTTTCGGTTAGTGTTTCACTTTACCGCTATGGCTTTGATGTTTTACCAATGGGATCTATTTTCTCTTTCATGGTGGTGGATAATTATTGCATTGATAGTTTGCACAGGTATTATTAATGCTTATAATTTCATGGATGGTATCAACGGCATTACCGGTGGCTATTCATTGGTTATTCTAGGTGCATTAGCTTATATAAATTCTAAGATAATCACTTTTGTTGAACCCGCTTTGATTTATACCGTCCTTTGCTCTGTATTCGTATTTTGTTTCTTTAATTTCCGTAAAAAGGCGAAGTGCTTTGCCGGTGATGTCGGTTCTGTGAGTATCGCCTTTATTCTTCTTTTTCTGATAGGGAGACTCATTATTAAAACAGAAGATTTCAGCTGGATTATCCTGTTGTCCGTTTATGGTGTCGATAGCGTTCTTACTATCATTCATCGCTTGATGCTTCATGAAAACATTGGTTTACCTCATCGCAAACATATGTATCAGTTGATGGCGAACGAATTGAAGATGCCTCATGTTGTGGTTTCGTTGATTTATATGGTGGTACAAGCAATAATAATAATTGGATATATAGGATGTTTAAACTATGGTTATATATTCTTGCTGGGTGTAATTTTATTGCTTAGCTTTATCTATATATGGTTTATGAAGAAGTACTTTATCTTACATCAAAAGGTTTAATATCAATTGATTATATATTAATGTCAGAAAACAGCTCCCTGTGGGCTGTTTTCTTTGTTTATATCTGGCAATATCTTCACAGAACACTTACGGATAAAAATATTATAAATTCTGAAAGCGGGCAGTAAGAATATAGTTTGATGAACTATGTCTTACTGCCCGCTGTATTATTATAGTTTAAATTCTACAACTATTTTTCTATTCTTATAACTTTATTGTATATTTGCCGAAACAATTCTATATTCACTGAATGGGCTTATTTAGGAAAATAATATATAGCTTTCTGCTTTTCTTACTGATATCCCACATTGGGCTTTCATCGGCCTTTGCGGTGACTGGAGAACACCCGGTATTGATTATCAGTTCGTATAATCCGGACGCACGACAAACTTCTGGAAATATTTATGATTTTATGGAAGAATTTGAGCGACTGGGAGGAAAGGCTCCGATAGCTCTGGAAAACATGAACTGCAAAAGTTTCTCTGAAGCTCCTTTATGGAAAAATAAAATGGAGGAACTTCTTGCTAAATACCGGGGAAAACGTTCGCCCGTACTACTTGTGCTGATTGGTCAGGAGGCTTGGACAGCTTATTTATCACAAGCAGATTCCATACGTGGAAATGTTCCGGTGCTGGCTGCACTGGCAAGCCGTAATGCCATTATTCTTCCGGATGATTCAGTCGATCTGAAAACATGGATGCCTAATGCAGTGGATTTCTTTAATGACTTCCCTAATTCTTCAGTGAAAGCCGGATTCGTTTATGAATATGATGTAGAAGCCAATATTAATCTGATAAAGAAGTTGTATCCGAAAACCAGGAATATTGCTTTTGTTTCCGATAATAGTTATGGAGGTGTTTCTCTGCAGGCACATGTAGTGGAAGAGATGAAAAAACACCCGGAACTGAACCTTATTCTGCTGGACGGACGAACGAATACGATTTATACCATAAGCGATAAATTACATGAATTGCCTCCCAACACAGCATTGTTACTGGGTACCTGGCGCGTAGATATGTATGATGGGTACTTTATGCGCAATGCGACTTATACGATGATGGAGGCTGCCGGTGATGTTCCTACTTTTTCTATAACTTCTGTAGGTATAGGCTATTGGGCCGTAGGTGGAGTGATCCCTTCTTACCGGGCATTGGGTAAGGATATGGCGCATCAGGCAGTTCGTTTGTTGCAGGGACCGGACAGCGACCGGGTGGAAGTAGAGGTAATTCCGAATAAGGTGCAGATGGATAGCAAGATTGTGAAAGATAAGCGTTTGGATCTGTCTTTCATTCATCAGCCTATAGAAATGGTCAATGAAAATCCATCGTTTTACGAACAATATAAATATCATATCTGGACCGTTGGTACTATCTTGGTCGTATTGCTGAGTGGATTGTTTATTTCTCTGTACTTCTACTATCATACCAAGAAACTGAAAGATGAACTGGAAGAGTCGGAGAGTGCTTTGAGAGAAGCGAAAGACCGTGCGGAAGAGTCAAGCCGTCTGAAGAGTGCTTTCCTTGCTAATATGAGCCATGAAATCCGTACGCCGTTGAATGCGATTGTAGGATTCTCCGATGTATTGGCTTCAGGAGGTACTTCGGTGGATGAACAGCAGGGATATGTCGATATTATTAAAACAAATTCGGACTTATTGCTTCGCCTGATCAATGATATTCTGGATGTTTCGCGTCTGGAGGCAGATAGGGTTACGTTTACAATTGAGAAGTGTGATGTAGTACCATTGTGCCAGCAGGTATTAGCTTCCGTCAGTCAGGCTCGTAAGTCGGAAAATAAGTATATTTTTGAATGTGATCGTGAGAGTGTGGATTTGCGGACGGATACCCAGCGTTTGCAACAGGTTATTATAAACTTACTCTCCAATGCCGATAAGTTCACCAGAAACGGTAAGATCACATTGAAGCTGGAAGTAGATGATGAGAAGAAAGTAGCTACTTTTTCTGTATCAGATACCGGTACAGGTATTCCGTTGGAAAAACAGAAACTGGTATTTGAACGGTTTGAGAAACTGAATGAGTATGTGCAAGGCACAGGATTGGGCTTATCTATCTGTAAACTGACTGTAGAGAAGTGGGGAGGAGAGATCTGGGTAGATCCCGGATATACAGATGGAGCAAGATTCGTATTTACGCATCCATTTGAGATAGAACAACCAAATAAATAATTACTATGAAGAGATTTTACTTTTTCTTAGGGTGGATATTCTTCCTGACAGGAGCCGTGTTGGCTCAGGATAAAATAGTAAAGCTGAAAATTATAGAAACCAGCGATATACATGGTAGCTATTACCCTTATGACTTTATACTTCGACATGAGGCAGGGGGAAGTCTGGCGCGTGTGTATGAGTTTGTTCAGAAGGAACGTGAGACTTATAAAGATAACCTGCTGTTATTGGATAATGGAGATATTCTGCAAGGTCAGCCTTGTGCTTACTATTATAATTATATTGATACCATTTCTCCGCATCTGGCTGCCGAAGTATTGAATTACATGAAGTATAATACCGGTAATATGGGAAATCATGATGTAGAAACGGGACGTGCTGTGTTCGACCGTTGGGCAGATGATTGCAAATTCCCTGTTTTAGGTGCTAATATCATTGATACGGCTACGGGGAAAACGCACTTCAAGCCTTATGAAGTATTGGAACGGGATGGTGTTAAGATTGTAGTGCTGGGAATGATTACTCCTGCTATTCCTGTGTGGTTGTCGGAAAACTTGTGGAAAGGTCTGCGCTTTGATGATATGGAAGAGACAGCCCGCAAATGGATGAAGATTATCCGTGAAAAAGAGAATCCGGATTTAGTAATCGGAATTTTCCATGCCGGACAAGATGCTCTGTTGATGGGAGGTAAATATCGTGAGAATGCTTCACTGGAAGTGGCCCGTAACGTTCCTGGTTTTGATATTGTTTTGATGGGACACGATCATGCCCGTGAGTTGAAGAAGATTAAAAATGTAGCGGGAGACTCTGTACTGATTATGAACCCTGCAAGCAAGGGAGTGGTTGTGGCGAATGCAGATGTTACTTTGAAATTGCGTAAGGGAAAAGTAGTCGAGAAACATATCGACGGAGTGCTGACTGAGATGAAGAACTATACTGCAAATAAGGATTTTATGACTCATTTTGCTCCACAATTTAGTGATGTTCAGAATTTTGTGTCCAAGAAGATAGGTAGTTTCACTGAAACGATTTCTACACGCCCTGCCTATTTCGGCTCTTCGGCTTTTATTGATCTAATCCATATGTTGCAACTTGAAATCACGAATGCGGAAATTTCTTTTGCTGCTCCTCTGTCGTATGATACCGAGATCAGCAAGGGTGATGTATTTGTAAGCGATATGTTCAATCTGTATAAGTATGAAAATATGCTTTATACTATGAAATTGTCCGGTAAGGAGATAAAAGATGCATTGGAGATGTCGTATGATTTATGGACAAACCAGATGAAATCTCCTGATGACCATTTGTTACTGCTTCGTGAGAAGCGTCGTGAAGGAGCAACGGATCGTGCTTCATTCAAGAACTTCAGCTTCAATTTTGATTCGGCTGCCGGTATCATTTATACGGTGGATGTAACGAAGCCCAAGGGAGAAAAGGTGACTATAACCAGTATGGCAGATGGAACTCCTTTCTCTTTGGATAAAATGTATAAAGTTGCACTGAATTCCTATCGTGGTAATGGTGGAGGAGAATTATTGACTAAAGGCTCCGGTATTTCTCAGGATGAATTGAAAGACCGTATCCTATTCTCTACGGATAAAGATTTGCGTTATTACCTGATGCAATATATAGAGAAGAAGGGTGTGATTGAGCCACATGCGTTGGGACAATGGAAGTTTATTCCGGAAGAATGGGTAGAGCCTGCTGCTAAACGGGATTATGAGTACTTGTTTGGAAAAGTGGAAAAATAATCACTATCTTTGCAGTCGCAATTTTTAATAGACTGTAGGGACGTGAATAAAAAGATAAAGAGAATTATTGGGGCTGTATGCTTGTTGGTGCTGTTTGTGGCATATCAGACAAGTATTACAGCCTTTACTCATGTCCATTACGTCAATGGAGTGCTGATTACCCACTCGCATCCATTTCACGGTAAGCACACGCACTCTAAAAGTGAACTCATCGTTATAGGTCGTTTGTCAACTTTCCAATCTCCGGAGGTTGATGTATATGAAGAACTGCACCCCATGCGGATGCTTCTGGCTGTGCTGGAAGCGGAAAAACTAATATCCCTGGTGAAGGGAGAGTCGGGGCAGATCGTTTCTCTTCGTGCTCCGCCGGCGCTCGCGGCATAAATGATCCTTTATTTAATTTTTCAATACATACATTTTTGAGCGCAAATTAATGAAAAAACATATACTTGCGTTGGTGCTTACTATGGTTTGCATCAGCCTCTATGCCGTAAATCCTATAAAGGAAGGCAACATGATTTCCGGTCACGTGATAGTGAAAGGAACAGAAGAAAATATACCCTATGCAACTATATTAATCAAAGAAAGCGGTCAGGGAACAGTCTCTAATGAAGAAGGTCAGTTTGAATTCCGTAAACTTCCTGTGGGGAAATACACGCTTCGCGTATCAGCAGTAGGTTATAAGACGCAGGAGAAAGAGGTAACTGTCAGTAAAGACTTCACTGCAGTCATACATTTCCAGATGCAGGAAGAGAGTTTCATGACGGATGAGGTAGTGGTATCTGCCAATCGTAATGAAGTGAGCCGTAAGGAAGCTCCGGTAGTTGTCAATGTGATGAGTGCCAAGCTCTTTGAAATGGTGAATTCTACAGATCTGGCAAAAACACTGAACTATCAGTCTGGTCTGCGTGTGGAGAACAACTGTCAGAACTGTGGTTTTCCACAAGTACGTATCAATGGCTTGGAAGGTCCCTATTCTCAGATATTAATAAATAGTCGTCCTATCATCAGTGCCCTCAGCGGGGTATATGGACTGGAACAGATTCCTGTGAATATGATAGAGCGTGTGGAGGTAGTGCGTGGCGGTGGTTCTGCTCTGTTCGGGGCGAATGCGGTAGGCGGTACTATCAATATCATTACTAAAGACCCTATCAGTAATTCTTTCCAGGTATCGAGCATGTTTTCGTGCATGGATGGAAAATCGTGGGAGCAATATATGGGTGGTAACGTCTCTCTGGTTGCAAAAGATAACTCTTATGGTATCGCGCTGTATGAAAGCTATCGCAATCGTAACCCTTATGACCGTGATGATGATGGTTTCTCCGAACTTGGTAAATTGAATATGAATACTTTCGGTTTCCGTGCTTACTATCGTCCTACGCACTTCAGCCGTATCAATCTGGAATACCATACTACTAATGAGTTCCGTCGTGGTGGTAATAAATTTGATCTGCAACCGCATGAGTCGGATATTACGGAGCAAACCAAGCACATTATTAATAGTGGTGGTGCCAGCTACGATTTATTCTGGCGTGAATATAAGCATAAGATTTCTCTTTATGGTTCTATTCAACATACGGATAGAAACAGTTATTATGGAGCGCAACAGGACACGAATGCTTATGGTAAAACGGATGATCTGACCTGGGTAGCCGGTGGCATGTATGTAGGCAATATGAACAATTGCTTCTTTGCTCCTGCTACTTTTACCGGTGGCCTTGAATATCAGAATAACTCCCTGCATGATGTTATGACTGGTTATCATCGTGATATGAAGCAAGATGTACGCATAGCCAGTGCCTTTGTTCAGAATGAATGGAAGATGCGTCAGCTCACTATGCTGGTGGGTGCCCGCCTCGATAAGCACAACCTGATAGACAAGTTGATTTTCAGCCCGCGTATCAATTTCCTTTATAAACCGACTGAGGATTTCCAGGCACGTTTGACGTATTCTACCGGTTTCCGTGCACCGCAGGCTTATGATGAAGATTTGCATGTGACAGCTGTAGGTGGTGAAGGAGTTCAGATTAAGTTGGCTGATAACCTCCGTGAAGAGCGTTCCAATAGTTATAGTGGTTCTGTGGACTGGAGTACACATCTCGGACATTGGCAAGCGAATATTTTGCTGGAAGGTTTTTATACTGATCTACGCCATGTGTTCGTATTGGAAGATATCGGTAAGGATGATAACGGTGATGAGATCAAAGAACGTCGTAACGGTAGTGGTGCACGGGTATATGGTGTCAATCTGGATGCCAAGCTGGCCCATGGCAAAGAAGCACAGTTCCAGTTAGGTTTTACAGCACAACGCAGCCGTTATACGGATGCTGAAGTCTGGACTAAAGTGAATGGTGAAGAATTAACCACCAAACGCATGATGCGTACACCGGATTATTATGGCTATTTCACTTTCTCTTCCGCACCGCTGAAGAATTTCGATTTCTCTTTGTCAGGTATCTATACCGGAAAGATGATCGTTCCTCACTATGCTCCGGTGGATGCCCCGGAAGGTGCGTTTTGCAATATTGAGAAAGACCGTATGGAGAATACTCCCGATTTCTTTGATCTCAATCTGAAGTTGAATTATACCTTTGTTTTGCGTGATCACATCAAGTTGCAACTCAATGCCGGTGTACAGAATATCTTCAACAGCTTCCAGAAAGACCTGGATAAAGGTGAGTTCCGTGATTCCGGTTATTTTTACGGACCAACGCAACCAAGGACATTCTTTATCGGCTTTAAATTTATGAATTAGGCTGAGGTCTAAATTTAATATTGCAAGTGTTTGCAAAATTATTGCATGGGCTTATGAATTTATTGCAAGAGCATAATTTCATAAGCCCTTTCTAGTAGAAATGTTCCCTTTTTCTTTTTTTTAGGATATTTCGGACGGTTTTCAGCGAAATATTGCTTAAGTTTGCCACGCAAATAAGAAAGGGAGATGAAAAATATAAAGAACGTAGATATTGCAACTATTCGCCGTTTTCCGGCAATGGATTTTATTGGGAATGATTTTGCCATATTCGACAATATAGGAGATATCCCTTTGTTCGGTTATCCTACACGCCTGAATGCGTCCTGTCTGACACTCTGCATGAAAGGGCATTGCAAGATACGTATCAATCTGAAAGAACATGAACTTACCGAAGGTGTTCTTGTGGTTACTTTGCCCGAACAGATTTTGCAGCAGGTGGAGCGTTCGGATGATTTCACCGGTGTTTTTATAGTTGTCTCCGGTCAGTTTATAGATGATGTGCTCCCCACGGTACAGCAGTTATTCCCTCTGTTTTTTATGATTAAAGAGCAGCCCTGTGTGCGCCTCAATCCGGAACAAATGGAGGCTGTGCAGGAGTATTATTCTTTCCTCCAAAAGAAGGTAAAACTGAAAGACAATCCTTTCCGTAAAGAGATTACTCAGGGATTGATACTGTCTCTTTTCTATGAGATATATAGCATCTATCAAGGCAATGAGCCTACTGTCAGAAAAGTAAAAAGCAGGAAAGAGGATCTTTTTGAGCGTTTTGTCCGTGCAATTACAGAGTCGTACAAACAGGAACGCAGTGTTGCCTATTATGCCGACAAAATGTTCCTGACAGCCAAGCATCTTTCTACAGCTGTAAAAGAAGTCAGTGGAAAGACTGCCGGAGAGTGGATAGACAGTCTTGTTATTCTGGAAGCTAAAGCTTTGTTGAAATCTTCCGAAATGAGTATTCAGGAGATCTCCGATGAACTGCATTTTGCCAACCAGTCTTTCTTTGGCAAATATTTCAAGCATCACACCGGAATGTCTCCGAAAGAATATCGTAAGCAATAGTACACAGTGTCGGAATATTCTTTATTTTTGCAGGTATCAAATACCCCCAAAAATAAGAAAACATGGAAAAAAGAGAAATTGACCTTGCTGTTTCCTGCTATGGAAAAGTGAAGGATGTGAAGTATGATGCCGTTATACTTCCCTGGGGCGCAACAGAGCCTCATAACTTACATCTTCCGTATCTCACCGATTGCATTTTGCCCCATGACATTGCTGTAGACGCTGCTACGCTGGCACTGGAACGTTCCGGTGTACGTTGTATGGTGATGCCTCCTGTACCATTCGGTGCCCACAACCCCGGGCAGCGTGAACTTCCCTTCTGCATACATACCCGTTATGCCACCCAACAGGCTATTTTGGAAGATATTGTCGCTTCTCTTTATGCTCAGGGTATGCGTAAACTGATTATTGTCAGTGGGCATGGCGGGAATAATTTCAAAGGTATGATACGCGACCTTGCCTTTAGCTATCCGGACTTTCTGATTATTGCTACCGACTGGTTTAGCCTTGTTCCCACGAAAGGTTATTTTGAAGCTGAAATAGATGACCATGCCGGTGAGCAGGAAACTTCCGTAATGATGCACTATCATCCGGAGTTGGTAAATCTGAATGAGGCAGGTGATGGGGATTCTAAGCCTTTTGCTATTTCTTCATTGAACGAAAAGGTGGGTTGGGCACCGCGCCATTGGGATAAAGCTACAGTGGATAGCGGGGTAGGGAACCCCAAGAAAGCTTCGGCTGAGAAAGGTGAACGCTATGTGAAACCTATTATCGAAAAGCTTGCCAAGCTCTTCACGGAAGTAGGGCAGGGTGAACTTTACTAAGTAAAATAAAATGGGCGGTCCGGTAAGAAATACTTTTCTTAACTGAACCGCCTTGTTGCTTATACTGAGATGAAAAGCTTACTTATCTATTGACATTAGCCATTTACCATCTCTTTTCACCATCGATTGCGTACCTTCTTGTGTTTCTCCGTTTCCGTAGGTTTGCTTTATTTTTACAGTTGCTGTGTTTCCATCTTCCGATATTTCTTCTGATAGAATCTCAATACTTTTCAGTCCACCCATTTTTTCATACTCTTTGCCCACTTTATCTCTCAGTAAGGCAACAAATCCTGCTTTTTGCTCTTTCAGTTTATCAGCAGTTTCGCTGTCACCCACAGCAATACCATCTACAAACTTTTCATAGTCACCTTTGATAAGATAGTTGCTATACTTCTTCATCGCATCTCCCGGACTACTGGAAGAGGAGCAAGCTGCCATCATAAACATAGCCATAACCATCAGACTAAAATAAAATACCTTTTTCATACGCTTTTTTTTAAATGATTAATGTGTATTTAAAAATAGTATATCAAACAGAGGCGCTTACTCTGTGCAATATCGTTAGGCAGGAGATAATCTCCTTTGAATCCCGGAATATTCACGTGACTGATACGTCCCTCAGGCAAGTCTATTCCTTGTTTTTTGTATACGAAATCAACCAGTTCCGTACAGTACAATCGCGTTGTATCTGCTAGGTTATAATCATGGTCGAATAATACATGGGCATGATATAACCGTTCTGCCTGTACTGCTGCTCTGTATGCGCTTGCAGAATCCTCCGCTATACGCATAATAGCCCCGTTAATAGCTTTTCTTTCTTCAAAAAACACTTCAACGGTCTCCATTTTTACACGATCCGGATCGTCTTTGAAATCAGGTTCGCCGGGCACAGCATGTATCACATACCATTGTCCGTCTTTCTTCTTCAGGATGCCGGTATGCGAATACGTTCCTTCACGGTCTGCGGCCAGCACCACTCTACTTGTAATCCCTGTTCCTCTTCTGAAAGCGATATCTCCATCCCGAAATAATTCCTGTGGCAATTGCAGCAGGCGGGTCTTTTTATCAGGACTTCCCTGGCATCCCGCCAGTATAAGTGTGAACAACAGTGTTATTTTTAGTAGTGCTACGTGTGGCTTCATTTCCATTAATACAAATATATGAATAAGTTTGCATTCCTACACGTTTTTTAAATGAATTTTGTGGAGTGAACGAAAAAAGAGGTAACAACCTCTATACGTTGTTACCTCTTTTTTAATTTATACCCTAAAAACTAATCTCTTTCCTTATAAAAACTAAATCTATATTCTTTTTTGATGGCGCAAAGTTAGAGAGTTCTTGGGGAATATGATTTGATATAAATCAAAAAAATGTAGATTCATATTGTCTTTTTTACAATATGCCCGAGCGTACCCGGCTGAGGGTTTCGGGTGTCATCAGCAAATAAGATGCGATATGTGATAATGGTGCCCGTTTGATGACCTCCGGATGGGTATGCATCAGCATATTGTAGCGTTCGCGTGCTGTTTCGAACCGCCAGGAGTCAGCTTTCACTTGAGATACGATGAGTGAATACTCCAGTATCTTACGGTAGAACATATTGATTTCCCAGGAGATTTCTGTCAATCTCATGAATTTATCGTAAGGGAGGAGGTATACTGTGCAAGGTTCCAAGGCTTCTGCCATCAGGCGGGTAGGTTCTTGCTTCAATGTACTTTCTATGCAGATGATGACACAGCCTTCGTAGGAAAAGTGCTCGGTGACGTCTTTACCGTTTTTGTAATAGAACTGGCGCATCATGCCTTTACCCACAAATACCATGTGGTGGCAGACTTGCCCTTCCTTGAATAGGAGTTCACCCTTTTCCAGCTCTTTGCGGATCAGAATATCTTCTATCAGTTTTCTACCCTCAGGTGCCATACCCGGATAACGGGAGTTCACAGTGGCATTAACTGTTTCTTTTAATAGTGTATCCATAATTGTTCGCTGGTATTTATAACCGTTTCCGGGCACAAAGGTACGAAAGATTTGATTTAAATCAAATCTTAACAAACCCTTTTGTCTTCCACTTCATGCTATACCAGCGTCGCACGAAGATGGCTCCCCGGATATTTTCATCCAGCAGGAAGGCAACCCACATACCGCAGATGCCCCATTCCAAAGGAATACCGAAGATGTATCCCAGTCCAACGGCAATGCTCCACTGAACCACCAGTCCGACGTAGAACGGATAGTTGACGTCGCCGGCTGCACGCAGGGCGTTCGTGGCAAAAATATTGATAGGTCGTCCGATTTCGAGAATAACGTCGATGATGAGGATGGTGGTACCCAGTCGGATGATCTCTTCGTTGGAGGTCAGCCAGTGGAAAATGGTGTTTCCAAAGACGGCCAGAACCGTGGAAAGTATGACGGTGATCATTACGGATTTCTTCATCACGTATTTTCCCATAAGGAAGGCGGCATGAGGTTTTCCCTCTCCGATGAGATGACCGATACAGATGGCGCCTCCTTGTGCCATGGCAATGCTGAAGAGGTAGGCGAACATGATAATGTTGACGCAGTAGGTACGGGTGGCCAGTGCTTCGACGCCCAGCATATTGATGAAAAAGGTAATCACTACTTGCGATGAACTGTAAGAGAGTTGCTCTCCGGCAGAGGGCAGGCCTACTTTCATCAGGTTCTTCAGCTCGGGCCATGGGAATGGACGGAAATAAGCGACAGGGAAACGGTGGATATGCTTGCGGAACAGGATAATGAATAGTAGTACCATGGAAACTCCGCGGCTGAAAGCTGTGGAAATGGCAGCACCTTCTACACCAAGTTCCGGGAAACCGAAGCGACCGAAGATAAGGGAGTAGTTACCTATGATATTAAGTATGTTGACAACGACGGTTACCAGCATTGGATAGATGGCTTTGTTGGCACTGCGTAGAGAAGCGGACAGGGTTAGGGAAATGGCTTGGAAGAAAGCGAAAGCACCTACGATGCGCATATAGTCCATACCGTCTGTCATCAGTTCGGGAGTGAGTCCCATGAGGCGTAGTATCGGTCCGGCACAGGAAAAAAGGAACAAGCTGACAGAGACGCCGATGACTATATTCACAAGGATGGATACGCCGACTACCTGGACTACTTTCTTCTGCAGGCGTGCACCGAGGTATTGGGAACATAGAACAGAAGTGCCAAGGTTGATAACCTCGAATATAAGGAAAGTAAGCATAATGATCTGGTTGACCACTCCTACGGCGGCAACGCTACTATCAGAGTGGCGGCTCAACATAATAGTATCTACAGCACCCAGCATCATGATGAGCAGGGTCTCTATAAAGATAGGGGCAGCGAGTTTGGCAAGTCGCTTTTTTAAGCTTTCCTGATGTATCATTTCGTATGTGTTTGAAATCCGGTGATGAAAAATCGCGCAAAGGTACGGAATGGGAGGGAGGGAAGAATTGATATGAGTCAAATAAATTATTTTTTTTCCGACCTTTGCTTTTGACTTTTAACAGATTACCTCTTTTCCTGAAAAAAGTCAGAAAAAAATATGATGGAAAGATTTGCATAGTCCAAAAGTTTCCCATACATTTGCACCGCATTTGAGAAACAATGCAGGTTTAAGGAAGTGTGGGTGAGTGGCTGAAACCACCAGTTTGCTAAACTGACGTACGGGTAACTGTACCGGGGGTTCGAATCCCCCCGCTTCCGCAAACAGCCGGTGGATTCGTCTAACGGTTAGGACACATGCCTCTCACGCATGCAATACGAGTTC
>ERZ839947.133-NODE-133-length-106977-cov-20.691121_pt1 | contig 106977 bp, 99 predicted proteins | sample MGYA00519908_ERZ839947 | MGnify/ENA primary metagenome ERZ839947 (study PRJEB31850, sample SAMEA3708857) | human gut metagenome | biome: human gut; feature: human-associated habitat; material: faeces | place: China | collected 2014 ... | reverse complement strand
TTCGGACGGCACGCTCCCGCTACCACTGCACCACGCAGCGGTACATAACGCCCCATATTGATTTTACAGTAAGATATGAATATTTTATTTAGTATGGGGCGTAAGTACCGGCGGGTGCAAGTGCCTTTCGAAACATCTGAATCCCACCTCGGAGCGAGTACGGCAGGATGCGTTTATCAAAAATCAAAGCAGCAAAGCAATTAGACTTTTCAAAATCCGTAAGTGACAAGACAATTTTTTTGTCGCAGCCCACGGATTCTCGTATATTTTGGCAGGCAAAATTTGATTTACAATAACCTGACATAAGAAATAGTATGGGTGCATACCATAGCGCGGGAAGTCTTAGAATGTTATTTTCTGACAATTTTGTGAAAAATTTGAAAATATCAGAAAAAACTTGAAAAAGAGAGAAGATGGATGTACAATTATTTCAGGAAAACGATATACGCCTGATCGCATATCAGGATATAATCTCGTATATCGGTGGGGAGGTTGATATGAGGAAAAAATCCCATATTTCACTTGCATGGTATCTGATGAACAGCGAGGGGATGGATGCGTTAAAGCTTCATAAGGGTTCCTTTTACATTGGCAGTGTATTGCCGGACTGCATGCCGTCATTTCTGGTACGCAGACATACAATCGAGGATTCCTTTGAGGTTTTGGAGTGCGAGTTTCAGAAACTGGTATCACATTTTGATCCCGAGAAAGGGATAAACTGCTATTTCTGCAGACATTTAGGGATGATCACCCATTATGTTTCTGATTATTTTACATTTCCGCACAATGCGAATTATCCCGGAAATATTAAAGATCATTGTATCTATGAGGAGGAGCTAAAGAAAGAGCTTCGTGCCTATGTTCACAGTCCGGAAGCAGTTCGTCGGCGTGAAAAGATGGAAATGCATACACCGGCAGATATTCTGGCGATGATCCGACAGATGCATAACCGTTATCTTCAGATGGAAAGTGTCGTAAAGCGCGATTGTCAATATATTATTGAATTATGCCATAAGGTTGTAGATGCGGTGTTATGTTTTCTGGAGTCCCTGTCCGCAGCAAAGGTATCCGTTGCAATGTAGTGAAAATCATGGAGGGCAGCCTGTTTTATGAGGACAGTGCTGTAATACGATAGAACCGGAGAGTTGTATTTGATGACAGCTCTCCGGTTTTTTGCCCCTTTGTATTCTCTTGACAAATGAATGAAAATGAGTAAAATGAAAAGAGTTTTCAGATTTAAAATGAAAAGAGTTTTCAGATTGAAAATATTGAAATGGGAAATCCGCATTAGAAAGTGAAGTGTGAGCATGAGTGAGAATAGAGAAAGAAACTGGCTGATATCCTGTCGGGATGCCTCGCTGGGATATGACAACAAGCCGGTGTTGGAGCATCTGGATATTGAGATACAGGAGGGAGAATATATCTGCGTGATCGGAGAGAACGGTTCCGGCAAAAGCACGCTGATCAAATCGCTTCTTGGTCTTTTGAAGCCGGTCAGCGGTTCGGTGCAGATCAACCGCCGCATCGGAAAGGGAGCAGTCGGATATCTGCCACAGCAGACACAGGTTCAGCGTAATTTCCCGGTCAGTGTCCGTGAGGTTGTATTATCAGGCTTTCTGAATGATATGCGTTTCCGTCCTTTTTATAATAAGAAAGAGAAGCAGGAAGCAAGACATCATCTGGAGCATCTGGGAATTGCTGACCTCGAGAAAAAGTGTTACGGAGAGTTATCCGGCGGACAGCAGCAGAGGGTGCTTCTGGCGCGTGCTTTATGTGCTGCGGACAAGATCCTGGTGCTTGATGAGCCGGTCACGGGTCTTGATCCGATGGCAGCCAATACGCTTTATGAAAGTATGGAGCTTTTGCATCAGGAGGGTATGGCGGTTGTCATGGTTACGCATGATATGGGAAATGCGTTAAAATATGCGGACAAGATTCTCCATATCAGCGATAATGGCTACTTCTTTGGAAGCGTGGGGGAATACAAACAGTCCGATTATGCGAACATGTTTCTGGTGAAATAAGAGAAGAAATTTGAAAAGGGAGGAATTGCAGCAATGGAACTGATTATGCAGATCATGTCCTATCCGTTTATGGTCCGGGCATTTATAGTAGGAATATTAGTGTCTCTGTGTGCAGCATTGTTAGGAGTAAGCCTTGTATTAAAGCAGTATTCAATGATCGGAGACGGTTTATCACATGTGTCCTACGGGGCACTGTCGATCGCTCTGGCGTGCGGGATCGCACCGCTGAAGCTTTCGATTCCGGTCGTGATCGTTTCTGCGTTTTTCTTGCTCCGGATGACAGAGAACAATAAAATGAAAAGTGATGCCGCCATTGCAGCGTTGTCTGCATCGGCACTTGCGATCGGCGTGTCGGTGACGGCATTGACCACCGGAATGACAACGGATGTCTGCAGTTATATGTTTGGCAGTGTTCTGGCGATGACAAAGGAGGATGTGGTTCTCAGTGTGATCTTGTCCATTCTGGTGCTGATCCTGTTTGTATTTTCTTATCATAATATCTTTGCGGTAACCTTTGATGAGAATTTTTCCAAGGCGACAGGTGTGCGGGTTGGATTATATAATACCCTGCTTTCGATCCTGACAGCGGTAACGATCGTTCTTGGCATGCAGATGATGGGAGCAATGCTGATCTCCAGTCTGATCATTTTTCCGGCACTGACCTCAATGCGTCTGTTTAAGAGCTTTCGTGCCGTGATCATCAGCTCCGGCATATTATCGGTGGTATGCTTCAGTATCGGAATGATCCTGTCATATTGTGTATCAACACCGGCAGGAGCAAGTGTTGTTCTGGTCAATCTGGCATTTTTCCTTCTGTTTGCATTGATACAGAAGCTGCGTGAAAGTTTTGGGATGGCGTAAAGTCCCATGTTTTCAAGACTTTTTAAAGTTTTTGAAAAAAATATCAAAAAAAATGAAAAAAACACTTGCAAAACAGGAAAAATTGTTTTATACTAAGCAAGGCTTGTGAGACAGAAACTCATGAGCAGAGCATAGTGGGCTATCGCCAAACGGTAAGGCACTGGACTCTGACTCCAGCATTTCTAGGTTCGAATCCTAGTAGCCCAGTTAAAGTCGTAAAATTGAATGATTCGGTTTTACGACTTTTTCATTATATGAGAAAGTGCTTGTAACGCAGCAGAAAGCCGGTGAGAATTGCAAGTTAATTTCAGAAAGGTAAAATGCTTGTTTGGCCTTTTTTATATCATGATATTCTGACAAACAGATCCGGTCAGAAGGAGCAGCCGGGCGGTTTGCCGACACGAAAGACTGCATCAGTACAATGGATGCGGGGAAGGAGAGGGTGGTCTTCCGTACATATTAAAGGAATGGAGAGAAAAATGAAGAAAAGCTTAAAAAAAGTATTATCCATGGTACTGACTCTGGCGATGGCAGCCGGTGTAGTAAGTGGAGCAGGTAATGTAAACAGCGCAAAGGCAGAAACCGTTGCTATGGTTACACCGGCAGTTGTAACAGATTTCGCATCTTTACCAACACCGGCACAGGCAACCGTTACATTACAGGGAAAGAACGCACAGACACAGATACCGAACGTGATCGTTCCGATCCGCGTAGAGAAGCGTGGTGTTATAGAGATCGGAGCAACTGTTACAACAGGAGCCGCTGCTTCTATCGAGATGGGATTTTTCTCTGATCAGAACTGTACAAAGTCAGCTGGAAGCAGCACAACGATCGCATCCGGAAGCACACAGGTTATAGATAAGACATTTACAGTAGAGACAGCGGCAACCTATTATGTAAGATTTAAGTGGTCTTCCACAGTTCCTGCCGGTGCAGCAACGATCAAAATGCTGGCATATGCATATTCCGGTACGGAGATGACCCTGACAAGTACATTCCAGCCGGTATTTAACGGTGATGGTGTTAATACACTGTACCATAAGCTTAATGTGAAGAAAACCGGTTTTGTTGCTATCTGTGGTAATGAATACCGTGAGAGCGGAACATCTTTGATGGCATCAAGTCTGTCCTTTAAGATCTGCAATGCGAAAAAGAAAGCACTTCACAACGGATATCTTTCTTCTCTGAATAACTACACAGAGAAATATGCATTGAAAAAGGGAACTTATTATGTTGCCGTAACCAGCAGTCAGAGATATCAGTTAAAGGCTGAGAGCCGAGCATGGAAAGATCAGGGTGGCAAGAGCAAGAAGAAGGCGAAGACCATCAAGAGAGGTAAGTCAGCAAACGGTACTGTACTTCTGACAGAGGGAACGAAGAAGGCAGACTGGTATAAGATTAAACTGCCAAAGAAGTCTAAAATGAAGATTAAGATCGCTACAGCATGTACGGGTACAGCATCTGTCATGAAGGTTCAGATCATTCCTGCCAACCGTCACTATACACTGATCAACAGCAGTTCACTGGTAGCAGATAAGGGCAAGACACTTGCTTCCCGCAATAAGCTGAAAGCAGGAACCTATTATATCAAGGTGACAAAGCTCACGAAGTCTACAAGTGGTGTTTACCGCATCAAGTTCATGAAGTAGACGCAAAAGAAATAAAACAGAAATAAAACAGAAATGAAACCCGCCCGTTCCGGCAAGTGCCGGTCGGGCGGGTTTTGCTCTTGTTATGCTTATTTGTAAAACAGGTTTAGTATTCACAGTTTCCGGTTGTTCTTGGAAAGGGAATAACATCGCGGATATTGGAAATGCCGGTCAGATACATGATGCAGCGCTCAAAGCCAAGACCGAAGCCTGCATGCCGGGTAGTGCCGTATTTGCGCAGATCCAGATAAAAATCATAATTCTCCGGATTCATACCGGTCTCCTTCATGCGCTCTAACAGAAGCTCCATATTCTCCTCACGCTGGCTTCCGCCAATGATCTCACCGATGCCCGGAACAAGGCAGTCCATAGCGGCGACGGTTTTGCCGTCTTCATTCAGCTTCATATAGAATGCTTTGATCTCCTTCGGATAATCTGTTACGAAAACAGGACGTTTAAAAATCTCTTCGGTCAGATAACGTTCATGTTCTGTCTGCAGATCGCAGCCCCATTTGACCGGATAAGAGAAGTGTTCCCGGTGCTGCTCAAGCAAGCGGATCGCCTCCGTGTAAGTGACATGCGCAAATTCTGAGTGTAATACATGCTCCAGCCGGGCAAGAAGTCCCTTGTCGATATACTGATTCAGAAACTGCATCTCCTCCGGCGCATTTTCAAGGACATACCGGATGATATATTTTAACATATCCTCAGCGAGCGTCATATCATCGGAGAGGTCGGCAAATGCCATCTCCGGCTCGATCATCCAGAATTCTGCGGCATGGCGGGCGGTGTTGGAATTTTCGGCGCGGAAGGTCGGACCGAAGGTATAGATGTTACGAAATGCCATTGCGTAGGTTTCACCGTTTAGCTGACCGCTGACGGTAAGATTGGTTTCTTTTCCGAAAAAGTCTTTTGAATAATCCGGAAGTCCATCGTCGGTCAGAGGAACCTCCTTCATATCAAGTGTTGTCACATGGAACATTTCACCGGCCCCTTCGCAGTCGTTCGCTGTGATCAGCGGGGTATGAACATATACAAAATCATGTTCCTGAAAGAAACGGTGGATTGCATAGGCTGCCAGAGAGCGGATGCGGAAGACAGCCTGAAAGGTGTTGGTGCGTGGACGCAGATGTGGGATTGTCCGCAGGTATTCCAGTGTGTGCCGTTTCTTCTGAAGTGGATAATCCGGCGAGGAAGCTCCTTCAATCCGGATGGATCCGGCGTGAAGTTCAAACGGCTGCTTGGCATCCGGTGTAGCGATAAATTGTCCGGTAATGATCAGTGCGGCACCAACATTGAGATGGCGGATCTGCTCCAGGTTGTCCAGAGATGAATCATAGACGATCTGGAGAGGCTCAAAAAACGTACCGTCATTGATGACAATAAATCCGAAATTTTTGGAATTGCGGATGCTTCGCACCCACCCGCATATGGTAATACTTTTATTATAATATTTTTTTGAATTTTCGAATAATTCCTTGATATGAATCGTGTGCATGATGTCCTCCTTTACTGATAGAACGATTAAACTTAACTTTCTAAATTATAGTATGCTCATTTTCACGGATAAGTCAAGAAAACATAATACCATTCACCTAATAGTATTATTGACTTTTAAACATGAACATTATACAATAGAAATATGTTTTTTAATTTTGGAGGAGATTATGAAAACAATTTTAATCAGTGGAGAACCCTGTGTGATCGAAGGATTTCTTCACGAAGCAGGAAATGTGGAGGAACTGGAGGTCTTAAGAACCTTCCAGGAAGAAAATGAAGCACTGGATATGGTCAGCAGGCAGGAGGTTGATCTCGCTGTGATCGATCTGGAAATGCAAAAGGTAAATGGTGCAGATATAGGCTGGGAGTTAAAAAAACGAAACCCGGACATACAACTTATTTATCTGACCAGACAACAGAGGAGCCTGATGGATCTGATCGCACTTCATCCGGTAGCGGTTCTGGAAATGCCGTTTCAGGAGGGGGAGATCGAATACGTTGTCGAATCGGCTTATTTGCTGTCAAAACGAAAAAGAAAGCGGATCTATGCCAGAACTTTTGGTCATTTTGATGTATTTGTAGACGGACGTCCGATTATGTTTAAAAGTGCCAAGGCAAAGGAGTTTCTAGCGTTTCTGATCGACCGGAGAGGAGGTACCGTTTCGACCGATCAGATGATCAACGTGCTCTGGGAGGACAGGCCTAATGATGAGTCAACACAGAATCTGTGCTGTAAGCTTGTCAAAACTTTGCAGAGGGAGCTGCGTGCAGCGGGTGCGGAGGAGATGCTTGTGGTAGCACGGGGAAGCAGAAGCATCAATGTCGAAACATTTCAGTGTGATATGTATGAGATGCTGGATGGCAATCAGAAGATCAGATCGCAATATATGGGTGAGTATTTGGTTGACTACAGCTGGTCGGAAGGTCAGACGGCATTCTTAGACCGTTTTTTACATGAATAGCTATATTTTGCGGTGAATTCCATTTTGGCTCCTTTTTATTGACAAATAATTTCACTTTTTGTTCCATACTATGGCAAAGGAAGGTTGTAAAATGACGTTGTCAAAGAAACTTGAAAAAAGTAAAAAAGGAGAAAAAATATGGAAAAGAAAGGATTAAAAGTGGTACTTGCCGATAATAATGTACAAGACAGGGAAACTAGGACGAAGGCAATCGAAGAAGCGGGAATGCAAGTGGTCTTTTCGACAGGAGACGGAAAGAAAGCACTTGATGCCATTTACCGCGAGCAGCCGGACATTGTTGTAATGGACATGATTCTTCCGGGGCTTGATGGCATTGGAATACTGGAAGAGATTGAGAAGGTGGACATGCTTCACAGACCGGTGACGATGATCGTAACAGCACTGAAAGCGTCACAAATGGTTTCAAGAGCACTGCAGAGAGGGGCAGGCTATTATATGATGAAACCAATCTCCAACAAGGTATTTGGAGAACGTTTGCAGCAAATTGCAGAGGAAATGAAGGAAAACAGCACAAAACAAGATAATTTGACAAAATCGGAACAGGAATATGCCGTAACGGAATATGCGGCAGCCGAGGAAAGTATGACAATCAGAAACAGAGAAGCCGGAAGGAGAGATAATGTGGTGGCAATTGAAACAAATCCATCCTGTCCGGAGAGAAAACAGGGATTTCCCCATAGCAGCAGATATTCCGGAGATCTGGAAAAGGATGTGACGAATGTATTGCTGGAAATTGGGATTCCCGCACATATCAAAGGATATCAGTACATACGGCAGGGAATCATCATGTCGTTTAATGATAGAAGCATGCTCCAGTATATTACGAAGTATCTGTATCCGGCAATTGCAAAGAAGAACAAAACGACTTCCAGCAGTGTCGAGAGAACGATACGCCATGCAATCGAGGTTGCATGGCGCAGAGGAAGTATGGATGTGCTGGAGGATATTTTCGGAAATACGGTCTGCGCCGGAAAGGGTAAGCCGACTAATTCCGAGTTTCTGGCATTGCTGACGGACCGGTTCCGTCTGGAATACCGCGAAAAGATCGTTTCTTAAGCAGCGCAGCTACAGTCAGGACAATTAAATATTTTTGATTGAAATCTACAGGCGGGATGTCGTTGATCGCAGGATCAAAATGACATCCCGCTTGACGTAACAGTGAAAATTAGGGTATACTTGAAAAGTTGTATGTTATATATAAGGAATACAATATGCAAACTTTGTATACATGTATACAATACAGTCAAGAAAGGGGGCCTGTATATGGATAGCAAATCAATGATGGAATTAACAAAGGAGCTTGATGCGGAATTTGACAATCTGGTGAACAATTGTATGACATCGGGCGCCATTGATTTAAATTTATATCAGGAATATGATGTGAAAAGGGGACTTCGTGATAGTGCCGGAAAGGGTGTACTGACGGGATTGACTGAGATTTCGGATGTCGTTGGTTTCCAGGTAGTCAACGGAGTGAAGGAGCCTGCCGATGGTAATTTATATTATCAGGGCTATGATGTGAAGCAGTTAGTAGGCTCTGATCCACAGAAGCGATTTGCGTTTGAGGAGGCAACCTATCTGCTGCTGTTTGGACGTCTTCCGAATGAGACGGAGTTCAAGGTGTTCCAGCAGATCATAGCAAGTCTGCAGGAGCTTTCCGGTCCGTTTGTCCGTGACGTTATCATGAAGGCACCGAGTGAGAATCTCATGAACGGTCTGATGAAGAGTGTCCTGACACTGTATTCCTACGACAGCTGCCCGGATGATATTTCCGTTGCCAACGTACTTCGTCAGTCCCTGCAGCTGATCGCAAAGCTTCCGTTGATTGCGGTGTACAGTTATCATGCATACCGTCATTTTACATTTGCGGAAAGTCTGGTCATTAAGCAGCCGAAGAATGAGTATTCTACAGCAGAGAATATTTTATATATGCTTCGTCCAAACGGAAAGTTTACACCGTTGGAGGCGAGAGTGTTGGATGCAGCACTTGTGCTTCATGCAGAGCACGGTGGTGGTAACAACTCAACGTTTACGAATCATGTAGTTACTTCCTCCGGCACCGATACATATTCAGCAGTGGCAGCGTCCATTGCTTCCCTGAAGGGACCTCGTCATGGTGGAGCGAACCTCAAGGTTCAGCAGATGTTCGATGATCTTCGCGCAAATTGCGCCGATACGACAGATGATGAGCAGGTAAGAGCATATCTTTCCAAGGTATTAAACCGTGAGGCATTCGATAAGAGCGGTCTGATCTATGGTATGGGGCATGCCGTTTATACGATTTCCGATCCGAGAGAGGTTGTTTTGAAGTCGCTTGCCGGTATGCTTGCTGAGGAGAAGGGACTTTCTGAGGAATTTGCATTGTATGACAGAGTAGAGCATATTTCGGCAGATCTTCTGCAGAAGAACAGGCATGTGTTAAAGCCGGTTTGTGCGAATGTCGATTTCTATAGTGGATTTGTTTATACCATGCTTGGAATCCCGAGAGAGATGTTTACGCCGCTGTTTGCAATCTCACGTATTGCGGGATGGAGCGCACATCGTCTGGAGGAGTTGGTCAACAAAGGAAAGATCATTCGTCCGGCGTACAAATATGTAGGACATCACAGAAGATACAAGGAAAGAAACAAGAGAAAATAGTGATGTCCGTGATCCCGTTCAGATGGAATAGTGCTTGAGACAGAGTTTTTCCAGCAGTGATATCAACAGATACAGCCCTGTTGATATCAGGCACAGGATCACAATGGAAAGCAGTACATAATCCAGTTTAAATACCTGGCTGCCATAAATGATCAGATAACCAAGACCGGCTTTGGCAGCAACAAACTCTCCGATGATAACTCCGACCAGAGTCAGCCCGATGTCAACCTTCATGGCACTGATGATGGCCGGGACATTACCGGGGAGTATTAATTTGCACAAAATATCCTTCTTTTGTCCGCCAAGCGTCCGGATCATCTTGATCTTGCCCGGATCCATTTCCTGAAATGTATTATAGAGCGTGATCGTTGTGCTGAACACGGCGACACTGACGGCGGCAACGATGATTGTTTTCATGTTATTGCCGAGCCATACGATAAATACCGGGGCGAGAGCTGTCTTTGGAAGGCTGTTTAACACAACAAGATAAGGCTCCAATACCCTGGCAACGGTTTCGTTCCACCACAGCAGCACGGCGAGAAGGATTCCGATCACAATAACAAGGAAAAAACTGAAAAAGGTTTCCCCGAGAGTCACACCGACATGATAGAAAATGGTGTGGCTCTCTGCCATTTCAAGAAAGCAAAAAAGGATGCGGGAAGGACTGCTGAAAATAAACGAATCAATCCATTCCAGCTTTGTGGAAATTTCCCAGAGAGCAATGAAAAGAACAAAAATGAGCAGGCGCAGACCGAGAATGATTCTCTTTTGCCGGGCTGCCTGACGGATAAATGCAAGCTGACGATCACTCATCATGATTCAACTCCTTCCAAACCAGATTGAAATAGTCTTTAAATTCGGGAGAACTGCGGGAAAGAAATGGTGTCCGTTCTCCGGGACAGCTCAGTTTTACGGGAATCTCCTTTTTGACGGTGGCAGGACGGGCGGAGAGGATGATAATACGGTCTGCCATACTGATCGCTTCCGAGATATCGTGGGTGATCAGAAGTGCGGTCTTTTTTTCATGTTTTAAAATATCCCACACATCATCGGAAACGGACAATCTTGTCTGATAATCCAGAGCTGAGAAGGGTTCGTCTAAAAGGAGCAGATCCGGCTCCGTCATCAGCGTGCGGATCAGGGCTGCCCGCTGGCGCATGCCGCCGGAAAGCTGGTTGGGCTTGGCGTTGCGGAAACCGTCAAGTTGATAATTGGTGAGCATGGTGTCTATTTTTTTGGACAGATCCAAGGATGACTGACGGGCGATTTCAGGACCGAGTGCAATGTTTTTGTAGGTTGTACGCCATTCTAACAGATGATCCTTCTGGAGCATGTAGCCGGTTTTTTTGTGATCACCCAGCACAATTTCGCCGCTGTCCGGTTCCAGAAGATGGCAGATCAGGGAAAGCAGCGTTGATTTGCCACAGCCGCTTGGACCGACGATCGCAACAAATTCGCCCTGCTCAATGGAAAAATTGACATGATCCAGTACAAGCGTTTCTCCCTGCAGTGTGTGATAGGCATAGGAGAGATTGTTTACTTCCAACAGGTGTTTCATATCCGCCCTCACAGAGACATTTATTTACGATAATATATTCAATAAAAAAAATAATGTGAAATCCGTGATAATGCATATTTTTAATTCCGGGTGAAATAATAGTACAGAACAATGAAAAGGAAAGGTATGGTATTGATATGAGAAAAAAGATATTGTTACTGGGAACTGTAATGACCTTGACTGCATTCTGCCTGGCAGGATGTGGCGCCAACAATTCCGTGACCGATCAGGCAACAGCATCTCCGGCGGCAGAGGATGATATGGATCGTACCAATGAACCGGCGGTTTCTCCGAATGGCGATGACAACAGTGCTGTGGATGATCTGGGAGACGGAGTGGAGGATGCTGTAGATGATGCCGGAAACGCTGTCAATGATGTGATCGACGGTGCCGAGGATGCTGTGGATGATGTCGGTGATGCGTTGGACGGCGATGACAGCACGAACAATACGGACAACAATCAGAAAAACAATAAGAATACGAAAAATAATCAGAAAAAGAACACGAACAAAAATACAACAAAAAACAGATAATGGGATCCGGGGATCAAGGGCAGGGGACGGAAATTTTTATGCTTCCGTTCCCTCCTCGTTTACATATAAACGGCATGTCTGATTCTGGTAAACGGTATCCTTGACAAAGGTAAAACCGAGCTTCCCGGCAAGCCGGACCGATGCTTTATTATCCGGCGCGATCACAGCGGTGATACGGTCAAATTCCAGCTCTTCGCGGGCATATTCCAGAATTTTCTGACAGGCTTCCGTAGCGTATCCGCATGACTGGTAACGTATGTCCAGAAAATAGGACAGCATGATCTCACTTTCTTCATCGATGCTCTGACATTCCAGACCTGCCTGACCAATCAGGGTGCCTGAGTCCTTCTTGAAAATCCCCCATAATCCGAAGCCGTAAAAGCCGTAGACCATCTGGATATATGACACAAAACGGGCATATTCCACATCGCGGTTGGTGGTGATGTGGGACAGATATGGATGAATCTCCTTCTGGTGGCAGATGGTAAAATAGTCATCGAAATCCGCAGCAGTCAGCTCACGTATGATGAGTCGTTTTGTTTCCAGTGAAAGCATAATAAATGAAGTCCTCCCGATTGTTGGATTTTGTAAGATACATTCTTTAGAGTATATCATATTTTTTGTGAAGGGGGATAGGATTTGGCGCTATTTTTTGGTATAATTGATTTATTATTTTCAGGAGGTTGACAAAATACTATGGCACAGATAAAACCTTTTCAGGCAGTAAGACCAACGGAGGAGTTTGCAGACAGAGTTGCGGCACTTCCTTATGATGTATATAACCGCGAGGAGGCAACGAAGGAAGTACAGAGAGAACCCCTTTCTTTTCTGAAGATCGACCGGGCGGAGACACAGTTTCCGGCGGATGTGGATACCTATGATGACCGAGTATATGATAAGGCAGCCAAGTTGCTTGATGAGATGGAGAAGGACGGTGTATATATTTCGGATAACGAGCAGGCATATTATATCTACCGGCTGACGATGAACGGCAGAGCACAGACCGGAATTGTAGCTTGTGCAGGCGTTGATGATTATCTTAACAATGTGATCAAGAAGCATGAGAATACCAGAGAGGAGAAGGAGCAGGATCGTATTCGTCATGTCGACACGCTGAGTGCGCAGACAGGACCGATCTTTCTGGCATACCGTTCCAGAAGTGAGATCAATGAGGTGGTAAGCCGGGTGATGGAGACACAGAAGCCGCTGTATGATTTTACGGCAGTGGACGGAATCTCTCATACAGTGTGGAAGATTGCGGATCATAAACAGGTTGCACAGATTCAGGATACCTTTGCATCCATTAACGAGATCTATATTGCAGACGGACACCACAGAGCCGCTTCTGCAGTGAAGGTGGGACTCAAGCGCAGAGAGGAGCATCCGGGATACAATGGAACAGAGGAGTTCAATTATTTCCTGTCTGTACTTTTCCCAGACGACCAGCTGATGATCATGGATTATAACCGTGTGGTACGCGATCTGAACGGTTTATCCACAGAAGCATTTCTCGAGGAGACCGGTAAGGTATTCAAGGTGGCGAAGCTTGGGGAGACTGCGAAGCATCCGGTGCATAAGGGACAGTTTACGATGTATCTGGATGGACAGTGGTATAGTCTGGATGCATCTGAGGAGATGCTTAAGGAGACTGATGCGGTGAAGTCACTGGATGTGTCTCTTTTGCAGAATTATCTGTTAGAGCCGGTGCTTGGTATTCATGATCCGCGAACGGATGCAAGGATCGATTTTGTCGGTGGTATCCGTGGACTGGAGGAATTGGAGCGACGTGCGCAGAGCGATATGAAGGTGGCGTTTGCAATGTATCCGACATCTATCGCTGAGTTGTTTGCTGTGGCGGATGCAGGACTTTTGATGCCGCCGAAATCGACCTGGTTTGAGCCAAAGCTTCGCAGTGGATTATTTATTCATAAGATTTAGGGGATAGTTATGGATCGTTTTTTTGAGAGTAAACCTGTAGTATACATGTCTAAATTTTTTGACATGGTTCTTTTGAATGTGATATTTGTGATCAGCTGTATTCCGATCGTTACGATCGGAGCGGCATGTACGGCACTTTATTATACCTGTGTAAAGGTGATACGGCGTGACCGCAGTAAGCTCTGGAAGGAGTATAAGCAGAGCTTTGTGGACAATTTTAAGACATCGGTCGGGATATGGATTCCACTTGTCCTGACGGAGACGGCACTTGCGGTTGTGACCTACCGGCTGCTTTCACAGGGACATACCAGTATGTCGGCAGCAATGATCGGAATTTGTATGGCATTCTTTCTGTTTATACTTGCGATCATGATTTATTCGTTTGCAGTTCTGTCCCGTTTTACGGTCAGTGCAAAGGAAGCGATCAGGAATGCAACCGTGATCTCAATCCATCATGGCGGAGAGACGATCTATATGCTGGTCATGACACTCGGACTTGCCACAATGTTTGTTGTGGGCTGGAAGTTCATGCCATTGATCCTGCTGATCATGCCATCGGTGTATACACTGCTGATCTCATATTTTATGGAAAAGGTTTTGATTCAATATACTCCAGAGGAGGAACAGAATGCTTCGGACGAGGACGAGGCAGTTTCTGAGGACATGCTTTATACCGAGGAACATAAGGAGAAGCCTTGGTATCTGGAGGGAGGAGATAAGGATGAATAAAAGGTTATACGATTTAATGGATTGGGAGGCAATCGAGGGGATTGTCTATTCGGAGGAGGATCACCCGGAGAATATTCTGGGACCGCATAAGATACGTGGCGGATTTCTGGTACAGACCTTTATACCGGGAGCACAAGAGGTTACGCTTCAACTCAGAAAGAGCGGTAAGACGATCGCAATGGAGCTGGCGGATGAGGCAGGCTTTTTCGCGGCGATCCTTCCGGAGAAGAAGCCGGTGTCATATTTTTATAATGTTGTGTACGATAATGGGGACAGTGAACAAAGAGAAGATCCATACCTTTATCCGGACCTTCTTGGCGCCAACGAATTAAAGCGTTTTGAAAGCGGGATCCATTATTCTGTTTATGATTATCTGGGTTCCCATACGATGGCAGTGTATGGCTGCGGAAGTCAGGCTGAGCCGGAGTGGGATGTGCGCACTGTGAAGAAGGACGGCGTGTTCGGTACTCATTTTGCAGTGTGGGCACCGAATGCCATGCGTGTCAGTGTTGTGGGGGATTTTAATCATTGGGACGGCAGAGTGCACCCGATGTGCCGCATCGGCGATTCCGGCGTATTTGCCCTGTTTATTCCGGGAGTGGATCAGGGAGCGGTCTACAAATACGAGATCAAGGTTAATTATAAGACCCTTTTACTAAAGACAGATCCGTACGGAACATATTGTGAAGAGCGTCCGGCGAATGCAAGTATTGTCTGCAATACGACGGGTTACAAATGGAAAGACAAGAAGTGGATGGATGCCCGTAAGAAGGACAGCTTTGAGAACGAGGCAGTATCTATTTACGAAGTTCATCTTGGTTCCTGGATGAAAAAGGAATGGGATGGAGAGGGTGAGCTGACCTGTGATAAGGAGTTTTATAATTATCGTGAGCTTGCACCGCTTTTAGCAAATTATGTCAAGAAAATGCACTATACACATGTGGAGCTTATGCCGGTGATGGAGCATCCGCTGGATGAATCCTGGGGATATCAGGTGACGGATTATTATGCGGTGACATCGCGCTATGGCAGTCCGGAGGACTTTATGTATTTCATCGATCATCTGCATCAGCAGGGAATCGGCGTGATCCTGGACTGGGTTCCGGCACATTTTCCGAAGGATGAGAATGGTCTGGCAAGATTTGACGGAACCTGTCTGTATGAGCATCTGGATCCAAGGCAGGGAGAGCATCCGCACTGGGGCACACTGATCTACAATTACGGACGCCCGCAGGTGGCGAATTTTCTGATTGCAAATGCATTGTTCTGGGTGAAACGTTATCATGCAGATGGTATCCGCATGGATGCGGTTGCTTCGATGCTTTATCTGGACTATGGCAAGAAGGATGGCGAATGGGTTGCCAACATGTATGGCAGTAATGAAAATCTTGAGGCGATCGAGCTTCTTAAAAATCTCAGTGAGATCTTTAAAAAGGAATGTCCGGGAGCATGGCTGATCGCAGAAGAATCTACCGCATGGCCGCAGGTGACAACGAGAGCGTCCGAGGGCGGACTCGGCTTTGATATGAAGTGGAATATGGGCTGGATGAATGATTTCATTGCCTATATGCAGACAGATCCTTTGTTTCGTAAGGGACGCCATGGCATGCTGACCTTCAGTATGATCTATGCGTACAGCGAGAAGTTTATTCTGGTGCTGTCACACGATGAGGTGGTTCATTTGAAGGGGTCTATGCTTGCCAAGATGCCGGGAGATGAGGATCAGAAGTTTGCCAATCTCAGGGCAGCGTACGGCTTTATGATGATGCATCCCGGCAAAAAGTTATTATTTATGGGACAGGAGTTCGGACAGACCACGGAATGGAATGAAAAGCAGAGTCTTCCATGGGATGAGGCGGAGAAGCCGGAGCACAGAAAGCTTCAGAAGTTTGTTGCCGGGTTAAATGAATTTTATCAGGCACATCCGGCATTGTATGAGATGGATTATGACGAGGACGGCTTTGAGTGGCTCAGCAGCATGGATGCGGATCATAGCATCATCACGTTTATGCGGTACAGTGCGCAGAAAAAGGAACGGTTGTTAGTGGTATGCAATTTCACGCCGGTATTATATGAGAATTTCAAGGTAGGTGTGCCGGAAGCCGGCAAATATAAAGAGATCTTCAACAGCGATGCAGAGGTCTATGGAGGATCCGGACACGGCAATCCGAGACAGAAACGTGCCAAGAAGGTCGCATGGGATGGAAAGGATTACTCCATTTCCATTGAGGTGCCGCCGCTTGGTGTCTGTGTATTTCGTTATATTGAGTCGTAATTAAATAGAGAGAAGTGGACAATGATGACAGGAACAAGGATATATTCCAAAATGATGCTTTTGGCGGCATCGGCAACGCCAATGCCAACAGACAGTGCAGTGCCGGATGTGCAGGAGATTGTGGATCAGATGAATTCCAATGCCTCGGCGGAGGAGAAAACAAGCTTTCTTCTGGAATATCTGATGGCACAGAGAGAACCGTTGTTAAATTTCGGTAAGACATTACTGATCGCATTGATTGTATTTCTGATCGGTAAAAGGATCATCGCACTGCTGTTAAAGCTGTTGAACCGCTGGATGGAACGCAGTCATGTGGAGGTCAGTGTGCATAAGTTTATTATGTCGCTTGGCAGGGTGCTCCTCTATATTTTACTGATCTTTTGCGTGGCAGGCATTCTTGGTGTCGGCACCAGCTCGATCATTGCAATCATCGGATCGGCAGGTCTGGCGGTTGGTCTTGCTCTGCAGGGAAGCTTATCGAATCTGGCAGGTGGCATTCTGATCCTTCTGATGAAGCCGTTCCTCGTTGGTGATTATATTGTTGCAGGTGGCGTGGAGGGAACTGTTCGCAATATTGATATTTTCTATACACGGATTGTTACAACAGACAATAAAGTGATCGTAATCCCGAATGGAACGTTGTCAAATGGGAATATTATCAATACCTCGCAGGAGGAATACCGTCTTTTGATTCTGGATTTTATGGTGGGATATGATGCGCAGATCAGTAAGGTACGCGAAGTTGTGTTAAATCTCATGGAGAGGGATGAGGGTGTCTGCAAGGATCGTCCGCAGAGTGTGAACATTGATAAGCTCAATCCCGGACGTGTCAGGCTTCAGGCCAAGGCATGGGTAACGAATAAGGACTACTGGGACGTTCGCTACCGGATGCTGGAGGCGATCAAGGAAGAGCTTCCGAAGCAGGGGATTTCTCTGTTTTAGCAGGTGCTTTGTAAAAAGCAGGTAAAGATAGGGGCAATTCGGAAAATGTGCCTTGTCGAAATATGAGAGAACATGGTATACTTATATTTAGTGTAAGGGTATCAGATAGAAACTATAGATTGGTGTGATTGTATTGGTTAAGATATATCGTACGGATGACAGAAAGATCCACGAAGAGGAAGAACTGACCGAGGGTGTATGGGTACAGATGGTTAATCCTTCCGAAGGAGAGGGCGAAGAATATGCCAGAAAGCTGGATGTTGATATTACAGACCTGTTGGCAGCGTTGGATGAGGAAGAGAGCTCGCGTATTGAACTGGAGGATGGATATACCCTGATTCTGGTGGATATCCCAACGACGGAGATCCGCATGGACAAGGAGGCATACACGACCATTCCTCTGGGCATCATTCTGACGAAGGATGCGATCATTACGGTGTGTACCGAGGATACACCTGTGCTTCAGTCCTTTGTGCTCGGCAGAGTTAAGGAGTTTAGTACCAAGAAGCGTCTGCGTTTTGTGTATCAGATCCTGTTTCGGATCGCAACGCTGTATCAGAGTGCACTGCGCATTATAGACAAGAAGCGGACTGAGATCGAGGAACGGATTGACGGTGATACCGAGGACATCGATCTGATCGATCTGCATGCACTTGAGTCAACGCTTGTATACTTTGCAACCTCGCTTCGTGCGAACGCAGTTGTGTTGGATCGTCTGACCAGATATAAGAGACTGGAGCAGTATCCGGAGGATAAGGAGCTGCTTGATGATATCATTGTCGAGAACCAGCAGGCGATCGAGATGACGGGAATCTATCGAGATATTATAAACGGAACAAGAGAGCTGTTATCTTCTGTGATCGATAACCGGCTGAATAACGTCATGAAGTATTTGACATCGATCACGTTAGTGATGGCAGTGCCAACCATTATCTCCGGTTTCTTCGGAATGAACGTAAGAGTTCCGCTGGCACTGGCAACACATGCGTTTTTGATTATATCACTTGCCACAACGTTGATCTGTGGAGTAATCTTTGTTGTTCTGAAAAAGAATCGAATATTATGATCGGGTGATCCGATGAATTGTTTCATTCACCTTGGCGTAGATCCGTTCCGGATCCTCGTCAAGGTGAAATTTTTCGTTTTCGTATAAAATTTTCCCTGCAACCATAGTTAATTTCACGTTTTGTTTGCTGCCGCTGTAGACGATATTCTTGGAAATTTCATTGACCGGCTGCATATTTGGCTGATGAAGGTCGAGCATGATCAGATCTGCCTGCTTGCCCGGGGCAAGACTGTCGCAGTCCGGCAGACACATTGCCTGCGCACCGTTAGAAGCCGCCATTCGTAAAACGACATCGGCATCCATCGCAGAGGCGTCCTGATCATGCACCTTCTGCAAAGCGGTCGTAAGAAACATTTCCCGGAACATATCCAGACAGTTATTACTTGCCGGTCCATCCGTTCCGATGGCAAGCCGGATTCCGTTGCGAAGCATGCGTGTCAGAGGTGCGATACCGCTGGCGAGCTTGAGGTTGGAGGAAGGATTGGTGATGACCCAGAGTCCCCCGGAAAGACAGATGTCAAGATCTTCCTCAGTCATGTGTACGCAGTGAAATCCACCGCCGCCATGCTCAAACATACCAAGACGGTTCAGATACACGGTTGGTGTCGCACCATGACGTTTGATACAGTCAGCCACTTCGGAAGCTGTTTCGGAGCTGTGTGTATAAACCGGAGCACTGTATCTCTGACTTAAAGCAGCAATTTCCCGCAAAAGCTTCTCGTCGGTTGTGTATTCTGCATGAAAACCAAGCTGGAAGGAGATCAGCGGATCTGTGTCGTTGTAGCGTAAATACTGTTGCTCCAGCTCGGCAGGGCTGCTTACAAAATTGTTGACACTGCCGCACAGAACCGTGCGGAAGCCGGAATCAATCGAAGCCTGCACGATAGATTCTGTTTTCTGGTACATATCGAAATTGGCAGTGATACCGCTGGTTAAGTATTCCAGAATCGCAAGACGGGAGCTCCAATATACATCCTCAGCAGTCATTGCCGCTTCCAGAGGGAATACTTTATCATAAAGCCACTGCTGTAGCGGAAGATCATCTGCGTAGGAACGCAAGAAGGTCATGCCGGAGTGTGTGTGTGCGTTTTTGAAACCGGGCATGATCACATTGCCACAGGCGTCAATTTCCCGGTCCCACTGAGTCGATACCGGTGCATCGGCGGAGTTACCGACATAGGTGATCCGGTCATCGGCAATCTGCAGCTCGCCCTCTATGACAAGGGGCTTTGCAGTAACGTCTGATTCTGTCAGGGGAAGGATCAGGGCGTTGTAGATGCGGATCGTATGAGCTTCCGGTGTTGCAAATGTTTCCTGTGTCATATAAATCATCTCCTTTTATTCCGTTAAGTTCAGTTCTGCAGCGATATCCAGGATACATCCGGTCACAAGCTGTTCAAATACAGGAGCCCTGCGGTCGGCGACCTCCTGCACCTCCTTATGGTTTAACGGCTGGTCGGAAATGCCGCAGGCAAGATTCGATATGCAGGAGATACCGCAGATATGCATACCCATATGGTTGGCGGCGATCGCTTCACAGGCAGTGCTCATACCGACGGCATCTGCCCCCAGAGCCTTGCACATCTGAACCTCTGCAGGGGATTCGTAATTTGGTCCGGTAAGCTGGATATAGACGCCCTCCTGCAGCGGAATATCCAGTCTCGCTGCCGTGCGGCGGATTGTCAGGCGGAGCCGGTGGTCATAGATATCGCTCATATCCGGAAAACGAACGCCGAGTTCATCGATATTGGATCCGATGAGAGGGGATGGCACAAAGCTTGCGATCTGATCGCGGATCAGCATAAAATCACCGGCATGAAAATTCGCATTGATGCCACCGGAGGCATTGGTTAAGAACAGCACCTCAGCCCCCATCAGCTTCATCAGACGAATCGGGAGCACGACATCCTCCATCGCATAGCCCTCATAATAATGAACGCGTCCCTGCATGCATACGACAGGAACATCCGCCACATAACCGAAAATGAATCTGCCCTGATGACCGGGAACCGTAGAAACCGGAAAACCATCAATATCATGATAATCCAGTGTAGATACAACATGGATCCGGGAGGCATAGTTGCCAAGCCCCGAACCAAGAACAAGTGCAATCTTCGGAGTGAAATTGATTTTTGACCGGAAACACTCATAGCATTTGGTCAGTTTATCGTAAATTGGATTCATAAAATTACCTGCCTTTCTGTCCACAAAAATGTACTGATAAGTACGAAATATTATGTAATTATATTGTAGCTGTAAAACAGGAAAATGTAAACGGTTTCAGGGGGAGAAACTGGCTTATATTCGTTGACATAGCGGATTAGAAGATATATAATTTTTTTTATATTAAAGAGTTATTTTAATTTTAGGAAGGGATAGAAAGTAATGGAAACGAGCAAGGGGAAAAAGAGAAAAAATATTGCAGTTTATCTTCCGCAGATATACTCAAGTTATTTTTCCGAATTACGAAACTCCATTGAGGAAGTTGCGAAGGAACGTGGATATCGTCTTGTGATTTTTACTTGCTTTGGGGATGAGAGCAGCATCGACAGCAGGGCTGCCACTAATGTCCGTTATGACGAGGGTGAGCGAAGCATATTCCGTATCGCCAACACGGATGTGGCAGACGGTGTGCTGATGCTTTACGATGCGTTCGCTAAAAATCAGTATGAGGAGATCTACGATCTGGTTTTGAACAGATACCGGTGTCCGATCGTGAATTTCAGGACGCCGATGGAGATTGAATCGGACAGGATCTATAATGTATATGTGGATGATAAAGCGGCGTTTGCGGATATGATACAGCATTTTATTGATGAACATCACTGCTCTAAGATTGACTTGGTGACAGGTCCGCAGGACAATCCGCATTCTATGTTCCGACTGGATATTTATAAGGAGGTTCTGGAGCAAAACGGTATTTCTGTGCAGACGGAGAGAATACACTGGGGGAATTTCTGGAAGAACTGCGGGGAAGGCGTTGTCGAAGAGATTCAGAATTCGGGAGTGGATTTCCCGGAGGCGATCGTGTGTGCCAATGATTATATGGCGATCTCAGTGACACAGGCATTACAGGCTCGGGGAATCAAGGTCCCGGCTCAGGTGCTTGTGTCCGGATATGACAATGTTGTGGAGAGCCGGTTCTCCAAACCGTCAGTTACAACGATCCGGCAGCCGATGCGTGCAATGGGTCGGAAAGCCTTTGAGATACTGGAACGATGCTGGGCAGGAGAGAAGGTCGAACAGGATAATTACCTGAAAGAAGAGATCGTGTATCGTCAGTCCTGCGGCTGCGGCGCAGAGGGTGGCGATGAGAATGGACAGTATGCGACAAAGCTCAGCGCCGAGTTAGACAATGTTCTTTATCTGGAGACAGCCGCATCCGCCATGGTTACAATGCTTGCCAATGCCATGGATATGAATGAATATACCGATTGCCTGAAACAGTATGTGCTGCGGGAGACAGGCTTTAAGAGCTTTGCACTTTGTCTGGCGGAGCACTGGGAGCAGAAGCTTCCTCTGCCGGAGAAGAATTATGGCACAAGTATGTGCAAGGTGGATATGGTTATGGGTATCCATAAGTCGAAAGTGCTGAAACAGGAGCGGTTTCCAATCTGTCAGATGGTTCCGAGTGAATTCGCAAGAGATTCGGATCCGATTTATGTGATCCCGCTTCATTATCTGCAGCAGTATATGGGATATGCGGTTCTTCAGATTGACTATGACCTGGTGTCCAATGTCAATATCAAGTCATGGTTTATTCATCTGGACAGTGCCCTGGAGAATTTCCGTATGAAGCAGAGATTACATCAGGTGGCAAAGGAGTTAGAGTCCCTGTATATTCAGGATACTCTGACCGGTTTATACAACAGACGTGGTCTGGAAAAGTTCGGCGAGAGGATGTGTGAGGAGTGTATCCGTAATAACGGACAGTTCATGATCATGGAAATTGATATGGATGGACTGAAGCAGGTCAATGACAGATATGGTCATGAGGAGGGCGATGTCTGCATTACCACGATTGCCAATGCGATGATGTATGCTGCCAAAGACGGAGAGATATGTATTCGATCCGGAGGTGATGAATATATTGTCATGGGTAAGAATTATTCGGAGGAGAAAACGCAGAACTATATCCGGTTATTCCGGGAATACATCGACAGCGCCAATGATTCGCTGAACAAGCCGTATACGATCGGTGCCAGTCTGGGATATTATATGGGAGTCCCGGATGGAAAGCGGACCATCGAGAATTATTTGAAAATTGCCGATGACCGCATGTATGATAACAAGAAAATGCGAAAAGCGAAATTGCATCCGGGAGTAGAGGTACGATGATCAGTCCTCTGCCAGATTTTCCCATTCTTCCATGAGAGTAAGAAGCCGTTCATCGTTGGCTTCCTTTTCAGAAGCGAGTTTCTGGAGCAGAGCAATGTCTGTCCCGTTTTTGGGATCGGACAGCTGCTCATCCAGAAACTCGTTTTTTGCTTCTAATTCGGAAATTTCTTTCTCGACTTTATTCAGTGCATTCTGTTTCTTGCGAAGACGTGCTTGCTCTTCCTTCTGCTGCTGCCAGGTCAGCTTGGAATCGGAGGCACCGTTGTCTGCGGTATCGGTCGCTGATTCTACAGGAGTCGTAAGCTGTGCCTGCTCATTTGCTTCTTTTTTCTCAAGATAGTAATCATAGTTACCGATATAGTTGACAAGCTGTTTCTGTGTCAGATCAAGGATACGCGTTGCGGTGCGGTTGATGAAGTAACGGTCATGTGATACATACAGAACCGTTCCCTCAAAGTGATTGACGGCACGCTCGAGGATCTCCTTGGAGTCGATATCCAGATGGTTGGTCGGCTCGTCCAGAATCAGTAAATTCGCATCGGACAGCATCAGCTTGGCAAGAGAGACGCGCCCGCGCTCTCCACCGCTTAACTTGGAGATCTGCTTGAAAACATCATCATCCGTAAACAGAAATGCGGCAAGAATATTGCGAATCTCTGTATTAGTCATGGATGGGTAATCATCCTGTAATTCTTCAAAGATCGTCTTCTCTGCATGCAGTACCTGATGTGCCTGATCGTAATAGCCGATCTCCACATTCGTTCCAAGACGGATCGTGCCGGCATCTGCCTTGACAAGGTCATTGATGATCTTAAGGATCGTCGTCTTGCCGGAGCCGTTATCGCCGATGATGGCAACACGCTCGCCACGTTTGAGCTCAAAGCTGATATCGGTGAAAAGAATCTCACTGTCAAAGGCTTTGCTGAGATGCTCGATAGAAAGGACATCGTTGCCGCTCTGGATCCGCGGGGAGAACAAAAGGTTCATGCGGGTATTTTCCTCAACCGGTTTGTCGAGACGTTCTATCTTGTCGAGCTGTTTCTCGCGGCTTTCCGCACGTTTGACAGATTTCTCGCGGTTAAAGGATTTAAGCTTGGCAATGACAGCCTCCTGATGCTTGATCTCTGCCTGCTGGTTCAGGTATTGCTTCATCTGTGTATCAAGAAGAGCCTGTTTTTTCTCGGAAAACTGGCTGTAATTTCCCTGATAAACGGTTGATTTATGCTGGCGGATCTCCACAACCTTCGTTACGATACGATCCAGAAAATAGCGGTCGTGTGCAACGATGATCACGGCTCCGCGGTAGCCGGAGAGATATCCCTCCAACCAGCGGATCGCCTTCATATCAAGGTGGTTGGTCGGCTCATCGAGGATGATCAGATCCGGGGAGGTTAAAAGCATTTTACCGAGGGCAACACGCGTACGCTCGCCACCGGAAAGGGCAGATACCGGTTTATTAAACTCTTCCTCGGTAAAGCCAAGCCCCTTTAAGACACCGATCAGCTCACTGTGGTAGGTGTAGCCGCCCGCCAGCTCAAAGCGGTGGCGGAGAGTGTCACTTTTGGCAATCAGGTGTTCTAACTCTTCGCCGGAGGCGTGGTTCATCTGCTCAGTGATATCGTTTAACTCCTGCTCAAGAGCGATCACATCCTTCTTGGCATCCTGCATTTCCTCCAGAACGGACTTGGCAGAATCAATGTCCTGATTCTGTGCAAGATAACCGATCACCGCATCCTTCTGGATAATGATCTCGCCGTCATCGGCCTCATATTCTCCCATAAGGATCTTAAGGAGTGTTGATTTGCCAGAGCCGTTGACACCGACGATTGCTGTTTTTTCCTGTTCATTTATATGAAAAGAGATATCATTCAGAATGGTGTTGCCATCGAATGATTTACTGATATGACTGCATTGTAAGATCATGAATAAATCCTCCCTTGTAATTTCGATGCCTCCGGCTGCATTTAACATGCAGGGAAGCTGGAATCATTGATTAGTATATATGAAAATGAAAAAAAAGAAAATACCAAATGCTTATTCTTGAATCGCAGAGGGGATATGTGTTACTATGGAAACGCTGAAAATGAATTACCAGAGCGAGAAAGGACAAAATAGATGACAAGACAGGAATTTCGTGAGTTTGTTCAAAAGGGAAGAATGATCTTAGACGGAGCGACAGGCTCCAATCTGCAGAAGAGAGGGATGCCGACCGGAGTATGTCCGGAGGAGTGGATCCTTGAACATCCGGACGTGTTGATCGGACTTCAGAGAGAATATATTGAGGCTGGTTCGGATGTGCTTTATGCACCGACCTTTTCCGGTAACAGGATCAAGCTGGAGGAGTATGGTCTGGCAGATCAGATCGGAGAGATGAATCACAGACTGGCAGAGCTGTCTTTTGAAGCAATCAGACAGGCAGATACGGACAGAAGAGTGCTTGTGGCCGGTGATCTGACAATGACGGGGCAGCAGCTGTATCCGGTCGGATCACTTCCGTTTGAGGAACTTGTGGATATTTATAAGGAACAGGTTGGTTTCTTAAAGGAAGCCGGCGTGGATTTTGTCGTTGTGGAGACGATGATGAGTCTGCAGGAGTGCAGGGCTGCCGTTCTGGCGGTAAAGGAGAGCTCAGAGCTTCCGGTTATGGTGACACTGACCTTTGCGGAGGATGGAAGAACCCTGTTTGGAACGAACCCGGAGACAGCCGCATTAGTGATGACGGCGATGGGCGTTGATGCGATCGGTGTGAACTGTTCGACCGGTCCGGATAAGATGGTGTCCGTGATCGAGAAGATGTGCCGTTATACCGCGCTTCCGATCGTGGCAAAGCCAAATGCGGGACTGCCGCAGCTTGTGGACGGTGAGACGGTTTATGACATGGGACCTGAGACATTTGCACAGGAGATGTGTGTGCTGGCAGAGGCAGGTGCGGATATTCTGGGCGGTTGCTGCGGAACGACACCGGAGCATATCCGTCAGCTTGTGGAGCTTCTGGAGGAGAAGGAACTGCGGGGAAAGGCAGCTTATCCTGAGAGAAAGGGAAAGGTTGTACGCCGTGCTCTTTCCACAGAGAGAAATATCCTGCCGATCGAGCTGGACGGTGCATTTAAGGTGATCGGAGAGAGGATCAACCCAACCGGCAAGAAAGCGCTGCAGGCACAGCTTCGCGAGGGCAGTCTGGAGTTAGTCGGTGAGATGGCAGAGGCACAGGTTGAGGCCGGTGCAGCCATTCTCGATGTCAACATGGGAACGAACGGTATTGATGAGAAGGAAATGATGTGGAAGGTTGTCAACGAACTGACCCTTTTAACGGACATACCACTTTCCATTGATTCCAGCTATGTGGATGTGATCGAGGCTGCACTCAGGATCTATCCGGGACGTGCGCTGATCAATTCCATTTCAATGGAGCAGGAGAAGATGAAACGTCTTCTTCCGATCGCAAAGAAATATGGTGCGATGTTTATCCTTCTTCCTCTGTCGGATGAGGGACTTCCAAAGGATATTGAGGAGAAAAAGCAGATCATTCACACGGTTCTTGCGGCGGCAGCAGAATATGAGCTGACGCCGGAGGATGTGATCGTGGATGGTCTGGTGGCAACGATCGGTGCCAATAAGATGGCTGCCGTGGAAACATTGGAGACGATTCGTTACTGCAAGTATGAACTTGGTGTTGCAACAGCCTGCGGTCTGTCCAATATTTCGTTTGGTCTGCCGGAGAGAGCATTTGTCAACAGTAACTTTATGGCGATGGCGATCATGAACGGACTTACCATGGCAATCGCCAATCCATCACAGGATCTATTGATGCATGCGGTATATGCATCGGATCTGCTGATGAACAAACCGGATGCAGATCTGCGCTATATTGAACGTGTGAATGAGCATAAGCTGACGATGGTTAGCGGAGAGGTGGACAGCCAGAGCCTGAAAGCGACTGTGAGCACCGGAGGAAAGGCGTCTGCTGCGATTCCGGAGGACAGGCAGGGAGACGTGATCTTCGAGGCAGTCATTAAAGGGAAGAAGCAGAGAGCAAAACAGCTTGTGGAGCAGGCGGTGAAGGATGGAAGAGATCCGCAGCAGATTATTGATGAGAGTCTGATCCCGGGGATTATTCATGTGGGTGAGCTGTACGACAAGCAGATTTATTATCTGCCACAGCTGATCTCGAGTGCAGAGACCATGGAGGCATCCATCAATTATCTGGAGCCGATCCTGGCACAGAACCGTTCGAGTGAGTCTCTTGGAACGATCGTGATCGCAACGGTAGAGCATGATATTCATGATATCGGAAAGAATCTGGTTGCGCTGATGTTAAAGAACTATGGCTATCATGTGGTGGATCTTGGAAAAGATGTGCCGGCGGAGACCATTATCGAGGCTGCGATCGAGCATAACGCAGATATCATCGGATTATCGGCACTTATGACGACCACAATGATGGAAATGAAAAAAGTAGTCGATATGGTGCATGAGCAAAACCTTTCCTGTAAGGTATTGATCGGTGGCGCTGTGATCACACAGAGCTTTGCGGATGAGATCGGTGCGGACGGATACGCAGAGGATGCACAGGATACCGTGCGTGTTGTTGGCAGACTGCTTGGCAGATCCGAATAACGGATCAGAACGGGAGGAATGTAAGAGATGGAAGATCAAAATAAACCGGTCATTGATGTGATCATACCGGCATACCGGCCGGATGACTCCTTTCAGAAGCTGATTGGGCTTTTGCAGGAGCAGACGGTGAAGCCGCATCATATTTATGTGCTGCAGACGATGGGAGAGGGCGATGAGTTGATGCAGCCGATGAATTCCGATATGACAGTGCATTCGGTTGCCAAAAAGGATTTTGATCATGGTGCTACGCGCGATTATGGTGCCCGGCTGGCAGCAGAGGGGAATCAGGCAGCATCGGATCGGCATTATATATTATTTATGACGCAGGATGCGGTTCCGGCCAATACACATCTGATCGAGACGCTGGCGAAAGCGTTTGAGGATGAGAGAACGGCGATCGCCTATGCCAGACAGCTTGCGAGAGAGGGTGCCGATGTGGTGGAGGAGCTGACAAGAGTCCACAATTATCCGCCGCAGGATCAGATCAAGCGCAAGGAGGATCTGGAGCGCCTTGGTATCAAGGCATATTTCTGTTCGGATGTCTGTGCGATGTATCGTCTTGACCGTTATCAGGAGATGGGAGGCTTTGTGCATCCTACGATATTCAATGAGGATATGATCATGGCATCCAGTGTGATCCGGGCAGGATATCAGGTTGCATATTGTGCCGGGGCAGAGGTGATCCATTCCCACAGTTACACCTGTATGCAGCAGTTTCACCGCAACTTTGATCTGGGTGTGTCCCAGAAACAGTACAGAGAGGTCTTTGAAAGCATTTCCTCCGAGAAGGAGGGCGCGGGCTATGCAAAGACCGTGCTTTTATATCTGCTGAAGAGAGGCAGGATATGGAAGGCGTTCTATTTCGCACTGCAGTGTGGTTTTAAGCTGGCTGGCTATAAGCTTGGGAAGAATTATGACAGACTGCCGAAGGGACTGGTGCTTGCATGCACGATGTCACCGGATTATGTGTTATTTCATGAAGATGCAGCATGATGTCTTGTTTCATCAGGACGCATCATGAAGCACTGTCCGGAAAACGGGTCAGATAAGAAAAGAGGAATCAGATTGGATTGTATTAAGATAAAGAATTTGGAAATATTTGCGAAGCACGGGGTGATGCCGGAGGAAAATGCACTCGGACAGAAATTTGTGATCTCGATCGAACTGGAATGTGATGTCCGTAAAGCGGGACAGACAGATGACCTCAATTACTCGGTCAACTATGCGGAGGTTGCCGCCTTTGTGACGAAGAAGGCAACCCGGAACACCTTTCAGCTGATCGAGAAGCTGGCAGAATATCTGGCACAGGAGATCCTGCTTCAATATGATGCGGTGCGTGCCGTCACCTTAGAGGTGAAAAAGCCGTGGGCGCCGGTGCATCTGCCGCTTGAGACGGTGTCTGTGACTGTGAAGCGTCAATGGCATGTGGCTTATTTAAGCATTGGTTCCAATATGGGTGATAAGAAGGCACATCTCGATATGGCGGTGAAAAGCCTGAATAAAGATCCATGGACGAGGGTGAAGAAGGTCTCTTCTTATATTGTGACGGAGCCGGTTGGCGGTGTGGAGCAGGATGATTTCCTGAACGGAGCGGTTATGCTTGAGACGCTGCGGACACCGGAGGAACTGCTGGAGCTGATCGGGCGGATCGAGCAGGAGCAGAAAAGAGAGCGGATCGTTCACTGGGGACCGAGAACCGTGGATCTGGACATTATATTGTACGATCAGGAGATCATACAGACGAAGGATCTGATGATCCCGCATGTGGAGATGGCAAACCGGATGTTTGTGCTCGAGCCAATGTGTGAGATCGCACCATATGCGAAAAATCCCCTGAATGGCTGCTGCATGCTCGAACTTAAGGAGCAGCTTCAGAGGAAGAAAATGGATTCTTAAACAGAATATAAAACGAAGCAAAACAACCCACACGAATTACCGGTGTGGGTTGTTTTGCGATAATGTTTCATTACTTTGCAGTCTTTGGATGAAATTCTTCGATCTGTTCATTGGCAAGATTCATCACATAGGCGGTACTGCCGTCAAAGCTTTCAAAGAACAGATAGTGATCAATAATATGCAGATAATTAAAATTGCCGGAGCGTAACTGGGTTTGCGCTCCTGATTTGGTATCCAGGGCATATAAACCATTATCACTGCCGTTGTCAATCTGATAATATACTGTAGCACCGTCCCGGCTGATATTATAGGTAGCGATGCGAACCTGTGTCAGATGTGTCATTTCGCCGGTGGAAAGATCCAGCCGGCACAGCGTGTAATCGTTGTCCATATCCATACAATAAAGAAAGCCTTTGACAAAGGACAGACCGGTAAAGTTGCCCTCATAGATGACCCGGGCGCTTCCGCCATCGGTAGAAATGCTGTGGATGCTGTGATCGCTGTCAATCCCGGTATAGTAGATCGTGTCATCATCGATCACCGGTGATGCACCCTCCTTCAGAATCATGGTGTCTTTCTTGCCGTCGATGCCGATGCGGAAAAGCTGCAGACCGAGCTTGCGGTCATAATGCTGATAAAAGATATGATTGCCAAGCAGACTTAATGACTGGGATGGTTCCCGGTAAAGCTGCTTTAAGCCCTGACCGTTGCTGTTGATCCGGTACAAGCCGGTGGTGCTGAAGGAAAAAAGTGCCTGTGAATCAGTGCCTTTCTTGTCATTACGTCTTGTATAAAAGATATATCTGCCTGCTGCATTGATGTAGCTGGTATAGTCATCGTGAAGCTTCTTAACATGGGAGAGCTTCTTATCCATGGAATAGAGCGAGTTCTGATCATAGGGATTGGCGAAATAGATCGTGTCTCCGGACTCAGCAAACAGACCACCGTTCAACAGATTAGTGCTTGTATTGCCGGTTGTATGCTCATCGGAATAGTAATGTATGCGGGAATTCCACTGGACAAATCCAAAGCAGAATGCTGCTGCAAGGATCAAAATGACTGTGATGATCCGGTTTCTGATATGGTGTGTTCTGCCTGGTTTATTCATACGATTCCCCCTGTTCTCTGTTGTGTTCGTGAGAAAATTTATCACTGCTGTCATAATGTGAACTTCTTGATATTATTATAAAGGTTACAAAAAGGAATTGCAATGAGTAAGGGAAAAGTTGTATAATAGGTCTAATTGAGAAAATTCATAGATTATCCAATCGGGAATGGAGGAGACTGATATCATGCTTAAATTACCAGCTATATTTAGTGATCATATGATCTTACAGAGAAGAAAACCAGTAGTTATCTGGGGGGAGTCCGATGCCAGAAAGGTGACGGTGACTATACAGGATGCCCGAGTGGTGACATACGTTCAGGATGGCAAATGGCAGCTTTTCCTGCCGCCGATGGAGGCAGGTGGTCCATATGTTCTTACGGTCAAGACGGACAATGACGAGGTCAAGACATATGAGGATGTTATGTACGGAGAGATATGGCTTGCAGGTGGTCAGTCCAACATGGAGTTAGAGCTTCAGAATTCCAAGGATGGCGCAGTCGCTGTTTCCGAAGCACACAATGAACTGCTTCGTTTCTATTACACACCGAAGGTATCCTACCTGTGTGATGAGCTTTACGAGCAGGAAGAGAAAAGCTGCTGGGAGCTTTGCTGTCCGGAGAATGTGGGACGATGGTCTGCAGTAGGTTATTACTTTGCAAGAAAGCTGGCTGCACAGCTTGATGTTCCGGTTGGAATCATTGGCTGTAACTGGGGCGGCACCTCCGCATCCTGCTGGATGAGCAGAGAAGCCCTGGAGAGTGATAAGGTGATTTCTTCTTATGTAGAGGAGTATGACGAGATCGTTTCCAATCAGGATTTTGATGCATACTGCAAGGAGCGCGAGGAGTACATTGTTTATCAGGCAGAGTTTGATAAGAACTGCAAGCATTATTATGAGACAACTCCAAACCCTACCTGGGAGGGTGCTTTGGAGGTTTGCGGTGAGAATAAGTATCCGGGACCGATGGGACCACGTTCCGAGTACCGCCCGGCCGGTCTTTATGAGACAATGATCCAGAGAATTGCACCGTATACACTGGCAGGATTCCTGTATTATCAGGGAGAAGAGGATGATAAGAAGCCAAGAAGCTACTACAATCTTTTGAGCCGCCTGATCCGTCAGTGGAGAGAGGACTGGCATGACGATAAGCTTCCGTTTATGATCGTTCAGCTTCCGATGTTCTCTAATGTTGGTGAGGAGAATCTCACAAACTGGCCGTTGATCCGTGAGGCACAGCACAGAGTATACCGTACCGTTAAGAACACCGGTCTTGCGGTAGTGCTTGACAAGGGCGAGTACAGCAACATTCATCCGATCGATAAGCAGCCGGTCGGTGAGCGTCTGGCTTTGCAGGCAATGTATCACGCATATGGACTGGATAATGAGGTTCGTGCATTCGGTCCGTTCTATCAGTCCTGCTATACATTACAGTCCTATATCTGGCTGATCTTCAATCACGTAAGAGACGGTATCATATGTACCGGCGAGAAGCCTCTGGGCTTTGAGGTGGCAGGTCAGGATAAGGTGTTCTATCCGGCAGATTCCGTACAGATCCAGGGCAACCGTGTTCGTTTATTCTCTGCAAATGTAAAGGAGCCGGTATATGCAAGATATAACTGGAGAAACTACGCAGAGGTCAACATGTTTGGTAAGAACGGACTGCCGATGGCACCATTCCGTACCAGCATGAACGATGAACAATAAGAGTATCAGGCAGTCAGTCGATGCCGCGGGAGGCGTGGTTGACTGATGCAAGGGATTCGTGTTAGAATAACACGATAGCGTTATATGTATGGATAGCGCATGATAGCGAATATATCAATAGTTGGAGGGCTTGACATGGCAGAGAAGAAAAACATATTAACCTATGAAGGTTTGAAAGCGCTGGAGGATGAGCTTCAGGATTTAAAGCTGAATAGACGTAAAGAGGTAGCAGCAAAGATTAAAGAAGCACGTGAGCAGGGTGACTTGTCCGAGAATGCAGAGTATGATGCAGCAAAGGATGAGCAGAGAGATATCGAGCTTCGTATTGAAGAGATCGACAAGATCCTCAAGAATGCAGAGGTCGTTGTTGAGGAGGATGTTGACGTTAATGCGATCAATATCGGCTGTACGGTTCGCCTGAAGGATATTGAGTTTGATGAGGAAATGACATACAAGATCGTAGGTTCTACAGAGGCAGACGTTCTTGGCAATAAGATCTCCAATGAGTCTCCGGTAGGTGCTACACTGATCGGCTCCAAGGTAGGAGATCAGATCGAGGTAGAGACACCGAACGGTGAGGTTGTTAAATACGAGATCCTTGAGATCCAGAAGTCAAAATAAGAGATAGAAACGGAGTGATAGAAAAGTGGCACAGCAGAATAAGAAGCCGCAGGCAGAGCAGGACGTGAATGCTTTGCTGAAGGTGCGTCATGAGAAACTTGCAAATTTACAGGAAGCGGGAAGGGATCCGTTCCGAATCACGAAATATGATGTGACAGTACATTCACAGGATATCAGAGACCGTTATGAGGAGTTAGAGGGACAGGAAGTATCTCTGGCAGGCCGTATGATGTTTAAGCGTGTGATGGGTAAAGCATCCTTCTGTAATATACAGGATCTGAAAGGAAAAATGCAGCTTTATGTTGCAAGAGATGAGATCGGTGAGGAGTCCTATGCGGACTTTAAGAAATACGATATTGGTGATATCCTTGGCGTAAAGGGTAAGGTATTTAAGACAAAGACAGGTGAAATCTCTGTTCATGCAGAGGAGATCGTTCTTCTTTCCAAAAGTCTGCAGATCCTTCCGGAGAAGCATCATGGACTGACCGATACCGATACCAGATATCGTCAGAGATATGTGGATCTGATCATGAATGAGGACGTGAAAGACACCTTCATTAAGAGATCCAAGGTGATCAGCTGCATCAGACGTTTCCTTGATGAGCAGGGCTTCATGGAGGTTGAGACGCCGATGCTTGTGTCCAACGCAGGCGGTGCTGCAGCAAGACCGTTTGAGACCCATTTCAATTCTCTGAATGAGGACTTAAAGCTTCGAATTTCTCTGGAGCTTTATCTGAAGAGACTGATCGTAGGCGGCATGGAGCGTGTTTACGAAATCGGTCGTGTATTCCGTAATGAGGGTCTGGACACCAGACACAATCCGGAATTTACATTGATGGAGCTTTATCAGGCATATACAGACTATCATGGCATGATGGATCTGACCGAGAAGCTGTATCGTCATGTTGCAAAGGAAGTGACCGGATCCGAGATCTTAAAGTACGGAGATCATGAGATGGATCTGTCCAAGCCGTTTGAGAGACTGACGATGGTGGATGCCGTTAAGAAGTATGCCGGCGTTGATTTCAACGAGATTCCGGATACTGAGGCTGCAAAGGCACTCGCAAAGGAAAAGGGAATTGAGTTCGAGGAGCGTCATCAGAAGGGTGACATCCTGAATCTGTTCTTCGAGGAGTATGTAGAGGATCATCTGATCCAGCCTACATTTATCATGGATCATCCGATCGAGATCTCTCCTCTGACCAAGAAGAAACCGGATAATCCGGATTATGTAGAGCGTTTCGAGTTCTTCATGAACGGCTGGGAGATGGCAAATGCTTACTCCGAGTTAAATGATCCGATCGATCAGAGAGCACGTTTTGAGGCACAGGAGAAAGCGCTGGCAGCAGGTGATGACGAGGCTGAGCATACCGATGAGGACTTCCTGAACGCTCTCAGCATTGGTATGCCTCCGACCGGTGGTATCGGCTTCGGTATTGACCGTATGGTTATGATGATGACCAACTCACCGGCGATCAGAGATGTGCTGCTCTTCCCGACAATGAAGAGCTTGGATTCTGACAAGAAATCCTCCAAGTCCTCCAAAGCAGTTTCCGCAGAGACAGACAAGCCGGCAGAGAAGATTGATTTCTCTAATGTAAAGATTGAACCATTATTCGAGGACGAGGTAGATTTCGATACCTTCAGCAAGTCAGATTTCAGAGCAGTTAAGGTTAAGGAATGTGTTGCCGTACCAAAGTCAAAGAAGTTATTACAGTTTACGCTGGATGACGGAACAGGCACAGACCGTACAATTCTCAGTGGTATCCACGCTTACTATGAGCCGGAGGAGCTTGTTGGCAAGACATTGATCGCAATCACCAACCTGCCACCGAGAAAGATGATGGGGATTGATTCCTGTGGTATGTTGCTTTCAGCAGTAAATAACCTGAAGGATTCCGAGGAGGAAGAACTTCATCTTCTTATGGTTGATAACCATATTCCAGCAGGAGCAAAGCTTTACTAAAAACGTGATGTACCTTATTGGTGGAAATTTGTAAAATTACAAAAATACGCCAATTTTACGCCAAACGATGCAGAGTTTGATGTAAGAAAATAATATAATGATGTGGAATCAGACGATATGACATAGAAGCCCCATTGGATAGAGAAATCTGTCTGATGGGGCTTAATTACATATAGAACAAAGATTTTAATAATAAAGGAGAATTTGAGGATGCAGAATTATGATGGTCAATTTAAACTAAATGGACAGGAATATTTTTATAGAGCAAAGGATGACAGTGGAAGTTCAAAAATTACAAGGGTTAATAATGAAGAACATCATAAAGGTGAGTAATTCACGAATTGTAAATGTGATGGTGAAAAAAGTAATAGAAAAAGTTTGGCAAACAGCAAGTTGCTTGGCTTGAAAATAGTGATTTCGAATTGACATTATCACTTTGGTCATAAATGCATAGTTTATATATAAAACGGAGACGTAGAAAACAAGGTACAATCAGTTGTTGTATTGTGTCGATAGTAGGCGTATAATAGTTTAATAGATGTAGAATTTATACGAAGCGGGGATAATAGATGGAGGAACAAAATGAGAAACTGAAGCTAACTGTAGAAGAACAGATTCAGGACATGATAGAAAAGAATGTACAGTTCACATTGTATTCAAAAGAGGATGCAAAGAAGTTTTTGAAATACAATAATTATTATTTTAAATTAAAATCGTACGCAAGGAATTATAATATAAATTCACAAACAAAAAAGTATTACAATTTAGATTTTGCATATCTTGTAGAACTATCAAAGCTGGATATGTATATTAGAAAAATTATTTTGGAATTGTCTTTAGATGTAGAACATTACTTAAAAGTACGATTAATGAATGATTTGAGTGATAATCCGAAAGAAGACGGGTATAATATAGTAAGGCTATTTCTGCAGTACCATCCAAATGCAGAGGCGGATATTCAGAGTAAAGCAGATAAATACTCATTTTGTTCGGATTTGGCAGAGAAGCATTTGGATGAGTATAAAGAGCCGAAGAAATTAGCTGTATGGAATATTGTTGAATTGTTCTCTTTTGGAAATTTTATGGAATTGTACGAATTGTATTACCAAATGTATCCATCATTCAACTATTCTGATTATTTAAAATCTATCAAGTTTATAAGAAATGCGGCAGCACATAATAATTGTATTCTAAGCACGCTAAGGAAACCTAATAGTCTTAAAAAGTTCAGTAAAACAAAAAAGCTGGCAAATATACTCGGAAAGATACCTGAATTTCGGGAGTTGGATAACAGGGATGCTATGATGAAAAATCCGGTTATTCATGACTTTGTAACATTACTTTTTGTGTATAACGATGTTATGAAGGTATCGGCAACAAAAAAAGCCAGAAATAGAAAAATGGAAGAAATTTGTCATCTATTTTGTGATGAGGATGGAAGAATAAAAAAGAATAAATCTTATTTTGAAAAAAATCCTTATATAAAGGAAGCATATTCGTTTATCTGTAGTATAATAAAGTATATAGATAAAAAGAATAAAAATCCTAAGCATACAAATTTTTTGCAGTAGATGGTTGACAAGAGTGTTGGGAAAGAGTAGAATACCTTTCATAGAACAAAAATCGTTAGAGGTTTTTACTAGGGCGGTGCGTGCACTAAACTAGATTTGAGCTTATTGAATAAAAAGGTTCACTAGAGAATATTGTGTGTGTTCTGGTGAGCCTTTTTAGTATTTTACCATGATTATTAGTATTTTGAGTAATTGCATATGTTTACTGTAGGGGTAGCCGTGCTAGGCTATTTCCAAGCCGGAAGGCTCTGATTTTCCAGATAATGATTTTGGAGAGTCAGGGCCTTTCTTCGTGTTGAAAAGCACGGCTACGGGTGCCTGATGTCAACATATGAGAGAACTTTTGGTCAAGTTGGCCAAAGCATGATCAAATTGAGATATTGGGTTTTAGGGTGTAACCCTAATGCGCACGACATAGGAGAGCGGATTTTTTGCATAAAGACCATGTCACTTTATGTGTATCCTGCTTATTCGGTAGCAAATGAGCATGTGGATGAAAAGAAGTTTCATGAGAAAGTGTTGTATCGCATGCGACACAACAAATATGACTCATTGAGAAAAAGCTATAACAAGGTAATCAAGAATAAAGTAAATGATGTCAAACAGGGATTGTATCAGACCATCTATTTGACGTTAACAATTATGGCTGAAGATGTGGCTGATGCAAAAGCTCATTTAGTTCTATGGAGAGTGCCATAAGAAGTGCTTTTGTGGGGATTGGTGTTAATGGTATTCAGGGGGCGGTAATGAGAGCGTTGGGAATAAACGAGAGAATGGATATTTTGGCAATGATTTTATACTGCATTGTTATGAAATTGCTGGAATTACAGATTGGATTTTAGAAAGGAGGAGCCATGGAAAGGATTCGAGATAAGCTGTTTCAAAAGAAAAAAGGCTCCGTCATAGAAAATATGTTGGTCATGCTTATTAATCGGGTTTGTGTATGTGCATTTATGGTGATTGTTTTCGGTGCATTTTCCGGCATCAGTGACAAGTGTGGGATGCGTCAGGCTGCCAGAGAGTACCTGCTTATCATGGAGACAGAAGGATATTTAAAGCCAACAGATCAGGCGTCTCTAAAAGCAGAACTTGAAGGCTAAGGACGTTAATCAGCACCCAAAGTGGTATGTTCCCGTAGGTATTCCGGTAATAATTAATATAAACATAATCGGTTGTTGATGCAGCTCTCTGTAAAGTTGCAATTAAGCGGCTAACAGTATTATGGTTCCGGCGGCTGTTGTTAAAATTGGTTGCAACCAGATAAGGGGATTGTGATTCTCCATATTGTTCGGGCTTTTGAAGAGGTGTTGTCGATGGAATCTTAAAACACATCCTAATCCGGATGGATTATGGTAGCTCTACAAAATAAATATAAGAACAGAAATAGATTATAAAAGGTCTGTTGGGCAGTATAGCCTAATGAAGCCTACAGAAAAAGGTTGCGTGAAGCCGCATAAAAATGTATAATTAAGAGTAATGAATTTCATATTAAATGATATTGGAGGTACTCATGTCACAGTCGGTTACGATAAAGAGTAATAAATATGGAATCAATTTAGTTTTAGATGCGGATATGTCATTTGCTGATTTGATAAAGGCAGTTGTAGAGAAGTTTAAGGCATCCGCCAATTTTTTTAAAAACGCAAAGCTTGCTATTTCATTTGAGGGAAGGCATCTTTCAGATGAAGAGCAGCAGCAGATAATTGCAGCTATTGAGGAAAATACCACAATTGAGATTTTGTGCATTGTGGAGAGTGGTACCGAGCAGGAAGCCATTATGAAGGAGCAGGTTGAGGCATTTAATGAAGCAGTGCAGAAGCAGTGCGAGAATGTTGCAACAGTCAGTGTTCCGGAGCAGTTTTACCGTGGTACGCTCAGGTCAGGCCAGGTGATTACCAGCGAGTCTTCGGTCACAATCATAGGTGATGTCAATCCGGGAGCCAAGATTATAGCTCAGGGCAATATCGTTATTCTTGGTGCATTAAAGGGCAATGTCCACGCCGGATGTACAGGTGACAGGAGCTGCTTTGTATTTGCACTTGATATGCAGCCGATTCAGATTCAGATTGGTGATTTGATTGCGAAGAGTCCGGACGAGCCTCAGCCAAAGCACAGAGTAAGGCGCAAGGAAAAACCGGCACAGGAGCAGGCACAGATAGCCATCGCAAAGGATGGATATATTTACATCGAACCAATTACTAAAAATATTTTAAATAGCATTTAGGAACGTAGGAGGAAGAAAGTTCATGAGCGAAGTAATCGTTATCACATCAGGAAAGGGTGGTGTGGGCAAGACCACAACCACAGCAAATATCGGTACAGGTCTTGCACAGTTAAATAAAAAGGTTGTTATGATTGATACTGACATCGGACTGCGTAACCTGGATGTTGTTATGGGACTTGAGAATCGTATTGTATACAATCTCGTAGACGTCGTTGAGGGTAAATGCCGTATCCGTCAGGCTCTTATCAAGGATAAGAAATATCCGGATTTGTGTCTGCTTCCATCAGCCCAGACAAGGGACAAGGATGCTGTTACACCTGAGCAGATGGTTGAGCTTATCAATGAGCTTCGTGAGGAGTTTGACTATATTCTGCTTGACTGCCCGGCAGGTATCGAGCAGGGCTTCAAGAATGCCGTTGCAGGAGCTGACCGTGCACTCGTTGTTACTACACCTGAGGTATCAGCAATCCGTGACGCTGACCGTATCGTTGGCCTTCTCGAGGCAAATGAGATGAAGCGCATTGATCTGATTGTCAACCGTCTGCGTGTCGATATGGTTAAGCGTGGTGATATGATGAATGTGGATGATGTAACAGAGATCCTTGCAGTCAACTTAATCGGTGCAGTACCGGATGATGAGCAGATTGTTATTTCTACAAACCGTGGTGAGCCGTTAGTTGGTTCAGACAGCCTTGCAGGAAAGGCATATATGAATATCTGCCACCGTATCATGGGCGAGGAGGTTCCTTTACTTGATTTAAACCAGAAGCATGGTGTCTTTGAAAAGCTAAAGGATATGTTTAAGAAAAATTAAAGGGGGATACGTACCATGGGTATAATGGATTTATTTAAAAAGAAATCTTCTGGTAATGTTGCAAAGGATCGCCTGAAGCTGGTGCTGGTTTCTGACCGTGCAAACTGCTCATCCGAGATGATGGAGATGATGAAAAGGGATATCATTGAGGTTATTTCCCGCTATATGGATATTGATGCGGAAGCTCTTGATGTGAAAATCACAGAGACCGAGTCTGATTCTAACAACGGAATGGTTCCGGCACTTGTTGCCAATATTCCTATCCGTGACATGAAGCATCGTCCGGATCCAAGATAGAGTAAATAAAATAATAGGATATGATAAGATATGAGGGTCAAAAGGTATTTTGGCCCTTTAATTATTATATTGAATAAAAAGACTTGATTTGATATTAGAGTGTGATATACTTTAATACGTTACAAATAAATAAATTTTAGCAGAGTAGACACATGTGCGTTAAGTGCCGGATGAACAGGGAGTTGTCACCCGGACGAAAAGAAAATCTTGCGGTACATGAGTCGCATCCCGCTGCATCCGAAGATATTAATTATCTCCTGTTGTAGTTCGGTGAGGTCTGCAAAGGAGGTAATTTTTTAATGAAAAAATTCGTTACTTTGTTCACCGATTCTGCCCGAGAGCTTAAATCGGTCAGAACCATCACAACTATGGCAATGCTTGCTGCAGTTGCCGTTATCCTTGGATATTTCTCCATCGAATATGGACAGTTTATCCGTATCGGTTTTTCCGGTATTCCAAATGGTATCGTTGATTACCTGTTTGGACCGGTTGCCGGAGCTGTTTTCCACGGAGCGCTTGACATCATCAAGTATCTGATGAAGCCTACAGGACCATTTTGTCCACAGCTTACACTTGTTGTAATGCTTGCAGGTGTTTTATATGGATGTTTTTTTTATAAGAAAAAGCTTACCATATGGAGAGTGCTTGCTGCGAAGTTTGTAGTAATGCTCATCTGCAATGTCATTCTCAATACTCTGTGTCTGCAGGTGCTGTATGGACAGGCGCTTATGGCAATTCTTCCAATGCGTGCACTTAAGAACCTTATTATGTGGCCGATAGATTCAATTGTCTTTTTCGGAATTGCAAAGGCACTGGAGCAGATTGGACTGTTCCGCACCTTCCGTAAACCGGAGCTTATAAAGAATGCATAGCAACAGGTGAATGGACCGGGTACTCAAATGAGAGTACCCGGATTTTTTATTTAATGGAAAGAAATACGTATAATGTGGTATGTGTATCATGTTCTTTATAATGCATATAGATGATGAAAAGGAACATAGCAACAGAATAATGCACAGACAATATAATGCACAAAATATTACAATAAAATAATATTTTAAGTGTTAAATGACAGTTTTTATTTATAATTTTAAGCATAAGTGCCTTTAAACTGACAATTGTGAGGTATTTCGCATTTTTAATGAAAATTGTTGACACAATATATTGAACGTGATATTGTTTACTTGTTCAAAATAATACACAAAAGAAAACGAACAAACAACTACATATTAATTATGAATATTTAAGAGCAAAGACGCTAACCGGTGAAGCACTTTGCTCTTTTTTATTTATCAAAATCACAAGGATATTTAAATTAGGAGGCAATATATTATGAAATTAAAAGACACAGGATTAACAGCACAGGACATCAAAGACAAAGTAAAGAAGTATATGATTGAGACATATGAGCGTTTCGATTTCATCGCTGAGACTGCTGAGGGCATGTATCTATATGATGAGAATGGCACACCATACCTTGACTTTTACGCAGGAATCGCCGTAAACAATGCCGGCAGCAGAAACCCTAAGGTTGTTGCAGCAGTCAAGGATCAGGTGGATGACATCATGCATACATTCAACTATCCATACACCATTCCACAGGCGCTGCTTGCTGAGAAGGTCTGCAAGACTATCGGAATGGACAAGATTTTCTACCAGAACTCAGGAACTGAGGCAAATGAAGCTATGATTAAGATGGCTCGTAAATATGGTATCGAGAAATATGGTCCAAACAGATACCACATCGTAACTGCTAAGGATGGCTTCCACGGCAGAACCTTCGGTGCTATGTCAGCTACAGGACAGCCTGGAAACGGATGCCAGGTGGGCTTTGGTCCTATGACATACGGCTTCTCATATGCTCCTTACAATGACTTAAAGGCTTTCAAGGATGCTTGCACAGAGAACACAATCGCTATCATGATTGAGCCTGTACAGGGCGAGGGCGGTGTTCATCCTGCAACACCTGAATTCATGAAGGGACTTCGCGAGTTCTGCGATGAGAAGGGCATGCTCCTCCTTATCGATGAGGTTCAGACAGGATGGTGCAGAACCGGAGCTGTAATGAGCTACATGAACTACGGCATCAAACCTGATATTGTTTCTATGGCAAAGGGCCTTGGCGGTGGAATGCCAATCGGCGCTATCTGTGCTACAGAGGAGGTTTCAAAAGCGTTCTCAGCCGGTTCACATGGTACAACCTTTGGTGGACATCCTGTATGCTGTGCAGCAGCACTTGCAGAAGTAAACGAGCTGCTTGACAGAGATCTTGCCGGAAATGCAAAGAAGGTTGGTGATTATTTCACAGCTAAGCTTGAGAAGCTTCCACACGTAAAAGAGGTAAGACATCAGGGACTCTTAGTTGGTGTTGAGTTTGACGATACAATCTCAGGTGTAGATGTAAAGCATGGCTGCTTCGACCGTCATATGCTTATCACAGCAATCGGAAGCCATATTATCCGTATGGTTCCACCACTTATCGTAAGCGAGGAAGAGTGCGACAAGGCATTTGATATTATAAAGGAGACTGTTGAGTCACTTTCATAGAAGGCTTGAATTATAAAGGACAAGGGCGTCACGATTAGCTTCGTGCGCCCTTTTTTGAACAATATCAACATATGATAAATATGTATATAAGAAAAGCGAGGGGAACGAAATGGCACATCTTGTTATTACAATAGGATGCGAATATGGCGCTAAAGGAAACCAGATTGGCAAAAAGGTTGCTAAAGACCTGGGAATCAAATTTTATGACAGGGATACTGTAGATGAAATCATAAAAGAGGTCGGTATTCCGAAGGATATCATGGAAAAGGTTGAGGAAGGTATCACCATCGCCGGAAAAGGTGCAGAGGGTGATGTCAGAGGCTCTTTCTCCAAATATGCAGACCTCACAGAGCGTGCAATTCACGTCCAGAAAACCATAATCAGAAAATTATCAGACCGTGAGTCATGCGTGATTATCGGTCGTTCAGCAGACTATATACTAAAGGAACATAAACCGATTTTACGTATTTTCATATATTCACCGGATGAAGTGAGGATTGAAAACGTAATGAAGAGCCACAATTTGTCGGAGGATGATGCAAAGCTTTTTATCACTGAAAAGGATAAGCGTTATCATAAGCGTCATATGGCGCTGACAGGAAGCAACCGAGGCGACAGACACAACAGGGATATGCTTATAGACAGCAGCCTGTTAGGGGTGGATGGCACAGCGGAGCTTATTGAGTCTCTGGCAAGAAAAGTGGTAGAGAATGAAAGTAAGACAGAAGCTGGAGGTGACAAGTAATGGAACAGAAAAAATCAGAATTTAACAAAGTCCTGAATGCCTGGGACGTACTTGTAATTGCATTTGGAGCCATGATTGGCTGGGGCTGGGTTGTCTCAACCGGAGGCTGGATTGAAAAGGGCGGAGTGCTCGGTGCCGCAATCGGCTTCGTAATCGGCGGTATCATGATATTTTTCGTGGGAATGACCTACGCGGAGCTGACAGCAGCCATGCCTCAGTGCGGTGGCGAGCATGTATTCAGCTACAAGGCAATGGGTTCGACAGGCTCATTCATATGTACGTGGATGATTATCCTTGGATATGTCAGTGTGGCATGCTTTGAGGCGTGCGCTTTCCCAACAATCATCACATATCTGTGGCCGGGCTTTTTGAAGGGCTATCTGTATACGGTAGCAGGCTTTGATATCTATGCTTCATGGCTTATTGTGGCGATAGTTGTGGCATTTTTAATTATGATGATAAACATTATCGGCGCAAAGACAGCAGCGATTTTACAGACTGTGCTCACATGTATTATTGGTGGCGCAGGAATTTTGTTGATAATTGCATCGGTAATCAATGGAACAGTTGATAACCTGGATGGACAGATGTTTGCAGGCAGCTCTGCAGGTCTGAACGTAAAGGCAATTATCGGAGTGGCAGCTCTGTCACCATTTTACTTTATCGGATTTGACGTAATACCTCAGGCGGCTGAGGAGATCAATGTTCCGGCAAAGAAAATCGGCTCAATACTTATCTTATCAGTAGTTTTGGCAGTTGTGTTCTATGCACTTGTCATTGTTGCGGTAGGTCTTGTCATGGGTCCACAGGCAATTGTTGATTCAGAGCAGGCAACAGGACTTGTCACAGCAGATGCAATGGCTGCCGCTTTCAATACGAAGATAATGGCAAAGGTTATAATAGTCGGCGGAATGTGCGGTATCGTAACCTCATGGAACTCATTTTTGCTCGGTGGCTCGCGTGCCATGTACTCAATGGCAGAGTCATATATGATTCCAAAGTTTTTTGCAAAGCTTCATCCAAAGCACAAGACACCAATCAATGCACTGATTCTCATCGGATCTCTCACAATGCTTGCACCTTTTGCAGGCAGAAAGATGCTCGTATGGATCAGTGATGCCGGTAACTTTGGCTGCTGCGTGGCATATTGCATGGTTGCTCTTTCATTTATTATTCTTCGCAAGAAGGCTCCGGATATGCCAAGACCTTACAAGGTTCCCGCATACAGGTTCTTTGGAGCGATGGCGGTCATCATGTCAGGCTTCATGGTTGCAATGTACTGCATACCGGGAAGCGGCGGATCACTTATCACCCAGGAGTGGGGCATCGTGCTTGCATGGTGTGCGCTCGGCGTGGTATTTTTCGCCTTCTGTAAAAAGAAATACAAGGAGTCATTTGGTACACTTGTTGAGCTCATCTCAGATGAGGATGCTGCAACACTTATGCCGGAGGCAGATGAGGTTGAACTGGATAAGGTTATCGATGCTGCAATAGACAGGGTACTTGCCAAGAAAGCAAGCTAGTACATTTAGGCGAAAATACCTTAAGACGTAAAATTATATACATGAAATGAGATACAAAAATTCAGAAAGGACAGATTATATATGGAAACATTTAATTTTTCGGTGCCACAGGACATCACAGTGGGAAAGGGCAGTCTTTCAAAGCTGCCGGAAATAGCCAAAAAACTTGGAGGTAAGCATGCACTCATCATTTCAGGACCTCATCTTGAGAAGATGGGACTTGTAAAAAAGGCAGCAGATTATCTGGCATCAGTTGACATAAAAGCAGACACTTTTACAGATATAGAGGCAAATCCATCTGTCGCAACAGTGGAGAAAGCCACAGCAAAATACCTGGAGTCAGGCGCAGACTTTATCGTGGCATTCGGAGGCGGCTCACCGATGGATGTGGCAAAAGCAGTGGGTGTGGTTGCCAAATATGGCGGAAGCGTCACAGCCTATGAGGGAGCACACAAGGTGCCGGGACCAATCGTACCGCTCATTGCGATACCAACCACCGCAGGAACCGGCTCAGAGGTGACAGCATTCTCTGTAATCACAGACCATAGCAGAAACTATAAGCTCACAGTATTCAGCTACGAGATATTGCCAAAATATGCAATACTTGATGCAGAGCTCATCACAACAGCACCGGCAAGCGTAGCGGCAGCCTGCGGAATTGATGCATTTATCCATGCCGAGGAGGCATATGTATCCACAGCGGCATCGCCATTTTCTGATGCACTGGCAGAAAAAGCGATGGCACTTATCGGTAAAAATATCCGCAGATTTGTAGCAAACAGAAACGATATCGAGGCTGCAGAAGCTATGATGACAGGCTCACTTTTTGCAGGAATAGCATTCTCATTTGCAAGGCTTGGAAATGTGCATGCGATGAGCCATCCGGTCAGCGCATTTTTCGATGTGCCTCACGGAGTGGCAAATGCAGTGCTGCTTCCTGTAATCGCAGAGTACAATGCACTTGCAGACCATGGCAAGTATCTGACTATCTACAATGATATAAGCCCGATTCCTGCGTATGCGGACGAATTTGAGCCTATGATGCTTGTGGATGCAATCAGGGAGCTTTGCACAGACATCGGAATCCCTGAGAATCTGACTATCGCAATCAACAATGCCAGCAAAAACGGAACAGTCACAAAGGAAGAGATAGAAAGCAAGATAGAGCCGATGGCTGTCGATGCCATGAAGAGCGGCAACATTGCTGTCAATCCAAGGGCTTCACGCCAGTGCGATATCGAGATGCTGTATCGCAGGGCACTGTAAAACTTATAAAATACAACATGTAAGGTAACTATTCCGAATAGTTACCTTATATGATTATCAACAGTATAGTTAGAGAATTAAAAGCAAACGGAGATATGAGTATGGATTATCTGTCACACAATGTATCTGAAAATTTAAAAAGAATACGCCAGTCAAAGGGCATGAGCTTAGATCAGGTAGCGGAACAGACCGGTGTGAGTAAAAGCATGCTTGCTCAGATAGAAAAGGGCATAGCAAATCCATCTATCGGAGTGCTTGGTAAAATCACAAGCGGTCTGCGAATTGAGTTTCAAAGACTTATAGATCCGCCGAGAGTGGACTATGCGCTCATATCTCCGGATGATCTGGTTCCGACAAAGGAGCTTTTGGGACAGTACAGGGTATGGACCTGCTTCCCATACGAGGACTCAAGGGAGGTCGAGGTATACCGTATCGACGTGGAGCCGGGCGGCGTGTATACAAGCGGTGGGCACGGCGAGAAAACACGCGAGTATCTTACAGTCACGGACGGTGTGCTGACAGTCGAGTGTCACGATCATGTGCAGGAAATCCATAGGGGACAGGTGTATAAGTTTGAGACCGATCAGCCTCATTTGTATCGCAATGATGGTGATAGGGTGGCTAGCTGCATGTGCTTCTTTTTGGATTATACTAATATTCGGTGAGATTTTTAGCCTCTCCTCACCACAGCACTTTTCCCTCTAAAAGCAATACCGATGCTTATAATTGAATTCACACCATTATCGCGCAGCTCCGTGTCGTATTTCTTTGCTTCTATCTGTTGTAGGGCGCTGTCGGCTAATGCAGATAAATCGGTATGTTCATCTTTAGTGTGTTTAAATTCAAATATAAATCCAGGCATTCCCTTTGTTAAAGGCATAAGCTGAATATCAAATCGACCGAGGCCGGATTCGCGGTTTGAGCGTATCTTGTAGCGGTTTCCAAGTATGGCACAAAGACCAAGCATCATTCCGTGATAGAAGCCTTCATTAGCTACATCAATAGAAGAAATGCTTTTTACCATAAAATCCTCCAGCAGAGCCTGGAGTTTTTGCGTGTCCTTGGAAAAGATAGCCTGACTGATAGATATGGCAAGGCTATTTTGGTTGGTGCGGTTTAGAACCTCCTTTTCGTAAACAAAAGTAATTTCTTTGTTCGGAATAGCAACGTCACACATGAAATTTCCATCGCTTTGCGGATAAATATTGGCAACCTTCAGGTATCCGGCTACCAGAAGAAAGCTGTATATACTATATGGATTATTCTGAACCTCGGGATAGATAACACCGGTATCAATATAGGCTGCGATTTTTTCACCACAGAGCAGCTTATAAAGGTCTTTGGTAATTTCAGGCGTAGCTGCCTGGATAATTTCTCCGATTATCTCATTGCTGCCGGTGGATTGCCAGAATGCTTTCGGAAAGCAGTTGTCAGAGATATAATTGATTACAGACCATGGATTAAAAATTTCTGTATTGCCAAAACGATATCCATCGTACCATTCGCTGAGCTCATTATATTTATCATCTTTTCCATAGTATCGCAGCATGTCTTTTACCTCTTTTTCAGTAAAACCAAAATAAGAGCTGTAGCCATCATCGAGAATAGAATAGGTTTTCAGATTGTTCATGCCGCTGAAGATACTTTCCTTTGCTACACGCAGTATTCCTGTAAGAAAGCCAAAGGCAAGGTGTGGATTGTCCTTGAGTCCTCCTGAGAAAAAATTGCGCATGAAATTTACAATTTCCGGATAGAAATTGCAGGTATGCCCCTGCTGGATGGGTGTGTCATATTCATCAATGATAATGATACATTCCCTTCCATAATGCTTATGAAGCAGTAATGATAAAAGCTGCAGACCCATCTGACAATCGACTTCATCCCCGCTGTCTTTGGCAAGAAGATGATATTGTTCTTTTTCGTAAGCGGTTAAAACAGAACTTGTCTCAAGCTCGTTATGTCGTATAAATTCCAGAGATATAAGCCTGCGGATTTTCTGAAAGGTTTCTTCCCAGGTCATGCTTTTAACATCTTTGAAGGTCAAAAAAATGACAGGATACTGTCCTTGGTGTTTAGTGTAGTAATCGCCGCATTGCCATATCTGTTTGTCTTTGAAATAAACAGATGTATCCTCGTTTGTTTTTTCAAAAAATACGCGCAGCATATCCATATTCAGAGTTTTTCCAAAACGCCTTGGGCGTGTGAAAAGAGATACCATTGGCTTTTTATCCAGAAAATCACGTATCATCAGAGTCTTATCTACATAATAATAGCCGGTGGTTGCAAGCTTAAAATCAGATACACCTATTGGCAGAGATTTATTTTTCGCGAAATGATTCATGTGTATGGTTTCGTCAGGGATTAACCATTTACGTCCTTCCTTTATTGCACCGGGCAATTCACCGTTTTTGCACATCTGCTGGATTCTTCGTACAGAAAATCCCATTGCTTTTGATGCATCTGAGCAAGATAAATATTCCATGTGGTACCTCCGCATAATAATTTAATAGCAATACTTTGATTATATTATATGTCATTATGCGAAATATAACAACTGTGATTTCACATTGATTTCGCATAACAATGTGAAAATTTCGCATAGATTTCGTCTACAGACGAAATGCTATGTTATTTATCAGGTGTTATCCGGTGTTTTCATTGGTTATCCTATTGCATATATAGGTTTACCTATATATAATGATGTGAGTTAAGAAACAAATAGTTTCACCAACAACACACCGGGAGAACACAATGCAAACATTAAAGAAATTCATCAAATACTACAAACCCTACAAAGCAGTCTTTTTCATAGACCTGCTTTGCGCAACAATAATCAGTGCCATAGATCTGGCGTTTCCGCAGCTGCTTCGCACGCTGACCAAAACCCTTTTTGCAGGAGCACCGGGAAAAATCATTTCTGCGCTGATTCCTATTACAATAGGCCTTTTGGTGGCATATATCATACAGACTGCGTGCAGGTATTATGTGACATATGCGGGGCACATGATGGGAGCGAGGATGGAGCGCGACATGAGAAAGGAGCTTTTCGACCAATATGAAAAGCTTTCTTTTTCGTATTATGATCAGAATAATTCAGGACAGATGATGAGCAAGCTCGTATCCGATTTGTTTGATATATCGGAGCTTGCGCATCACGGACCGGAGAATCTTTTTATTTCGCTTATAAAGATAATCGGTTCGTTCATTTTTCTGTTTATGATAAACCGTATGCTTGCGGTTCCTATGCTTATTCTTGTGGTGCTTATGCTTGTATTTTCATATGGCCAGAATAAGAAAATGCAGGAAACCTTTATGGATAACAGGCGAAAAATCGGTGATATAAACTCGAGTCTTCAGGATACTCTGGCGGGCATAAGGGTGGTGCAGTCGTTTGCCAATGAGCGTATCGAGCAGGAAAAATTTAACAGAAGCAATGAAAATTTCCTGATTTCAAAGGATGCAAATTACAGATGTATGGGAAGCTTTATGAGCGGAAATGCATTTTTCCAGGGGATGATGTATCTTGTCACACTGGTATTCGGTGGTTTTTTGATAGCGCATGGAAGGATGGAGGCATCCGACCTTGCTATGTATGCGCTGTATATAGGTATCTTTATCAGTCCTATCCAGATACTTGTAGAGCTGACTGAGATGATGCAGAAGGGGCTTTCGGGCTTTAGAAGATTCTTAGAGGTGGTGGAAACTGAGCCGGATATAGTTGATGCTGCTGATGCAAAACCGCTTAAAAATGTAAAGGGAAATGTCTGTTACGAGGATGTTTCGTTCCACTATAGCGATGATGATACACCGGTGCTTTCGCACGTATCCTTTGAGATACCGGCAGGAAAATCAATTGCGCTTGTTGGACCGTCAGGAAGTGGAAAGACTACAATATGCTCACTGCTTCCGCGGTTTTATGACGTGACAGAGGGCAGGGTCACAATAGATGGAAATGATGTGAGAAAGCTCACGCTTGAGAGCCTTCGCTCGCAGATTGGACTGGTTTCGCAGGATGTTTATCTGTTTGGCGGAAGTATAAAGGACAACATAGCCTACGGAAAACCAGATGCGACGATGGATGAGATTGTAGATGCGGCCAAAAAGGCGAATATACACGATTTTATCATGGAACTGCCGGATAAATACGATACGTTTGTCGGTGAGAGAGGCACCCGATTGTCAGGAGGGCAGAAGCAGAGGATTTCCATTGCGAGGGTGTTCCTTAAAAATCCGCCTGTGCTAATACTTGATGAGGCGACCAGTGCCCTTGACAATGAGAGCGAGCGCTTTATCCAGAAAAGTCTTGAGGAGCTGGCAAAGGACAGAACGACTATCACAATTGCCCACAGGCTTTCGACAATCAGAAATGCGGACGAAATTCTCGTGGTAGCTGACTGTGGCATTGCTGAGAGAGGCACACACGAGGAGCTTTTGGCACGGGATGGAATATATGCGCGCTATTATGACATGAGTAGGTAGGATTAAGGAAATTTCCACTGATTAATCATAAATGAGGGGCGAAATACCTTTTGACCATTTAATCATGTTATTATAGCTGCATAAACTAACTATATAGGAGCAGGTACTATGCAGGCAATGTTCATAGACGTAGACGGCACTTTAAGCAGTCCGTGCTACAAGGTAAACGGAAAATTTCAGATAGGTATGTCAGATGTGCAGTGGGCAGACTACTGCAGGCAGCACGGTGAGGACACATATGAGTGGTGCCGCCCTGTGATGCAGGTAAAGGAGTATGCCATGAAAGCAAAGGAAAAAGGCACGAAGCTGTATGTGCTTACCACATCAGGCACTAAAATCGAGACAGCTGCAAAGCGCAGATTTTTAGACAGATACTATGCGGGTATGTTTGATGACATCTATGCGGTGGAGCATGATGATGACAAGGTCAGGTTCATTCTTAAAAAAGCAGCAGAGCTTGGGATTGAACCGTCGGACTGTGAGCTTGTGGAGGATACATACCGCATACTTTTGCAGACAGTGACAGAGGGGATTAAATCCACTCACATCACAACGATTCTCACAGGCGGATGCGAACGGTAACCAAAAATTTTCCACGGTCTATAAAGAAATAAAAAAAACATCCGATAAATATGTCAGGAAGCAAAATTTACATATTTCAAGGATGAAATATAAATAGAAAGGAGATCCTGTTATGCGTATAGATGCATATAATCAGATAGCCCAGTTGTATGGCGTATCAAGAACAACAAAGACAGCAAAGACACAAAGCGCGTCGAGGATGTCTGATCAGGTATCAATTTCGCAGGCCGGTAGAGATTACCAGATTGCGAAAAAAGCAGTATCAGAGGCTTCGGACATCAGGGAAGATAAAGTCGCTTTGCTTAAGAACATGGTAGACTCCGGACAGTATCAGGTCAGTGGAGATGATTTCGCCAGCAAGCTGTTAGAGAGGTACAACTCTCTGTAATATGATAATCATATCATATATCAAAGGTAAAAGAGGATTTTATAGTGGCTAGTTTAGTGGAAGAGCTTATAAATGTGCTCACAGAGGAAGAAAAAGTATACAGAACACTCGCTGCAAACGGGGAGAAGAAACGTCAGATAATCATAGATGCCGATATCCCTGCGCTTGAAGCAATAACTGATTTGGATCAGCAGGCAGGCGATGAGCTTCTTATTATGAGCAATAAGCAGGTTTCACTTCTCACAGATATTGCCAATGTACTGGGCAAATCAGATGAGAAGATGACAGTCACAAGGCTGATTGGATATCTCGGCACACAGCCGGATATTCAGGCGAAGCTTACGGCAGCGCGCGACAGTCTGATTGAAGCAGCTGCACAGATGAAAGAAATCAACGATTTAAACTCACAATTACTTGCTCAGGCAATAGAGCTTACAGAGTTTGACATCACCCTGTTCAAGAGCATGAAACAGGCGCCGGAGACCGCCAATTATGACAGAAATGCATATAACACAGGCGATATCTTAGGCAGCAGCGGTTTTGATGCAAAGCAATAATCATTAACCGGGAGGACAGGGACATGGCAAATGGATTCGGAAGTTTTTACGTAGGCAGTTCCGGACTTAAAAACTCGCAGAATGCTCTTAATACAACAGCAAACAACATGGCCAATGTCAATACGACAGGCTATGTGCGCCAGCAGGTAAGATTTTCAGATAAACATTATATCACCAGAAATAACCCTACAGCGGGCACCAACATCCAGCAGAGCGGACTGGGTGTTTCCGTATCGGATGTGGCACATGTCAGGGATATTTTCTTAGATAAATCGTATAGGCAGGAGAATGGTCGAAAGGGCTTTTACTCGACACTTTACAGCACCACATCATATGTGGAGGATATCATGCAGGAGATGAACGGTGCTGAGTTTAAGGAGAGTATATCAGAGCTATGGCAGGCTTTTCAGGAGTATGGCAAGGATCCGACGAATTCGACGAATCAGAACCTTATCATCCAAAAGAGTGAGCTTTTTCTTACCAGATGCAATACGGTTTATTCTGATCTTCAGAAATACCAGTCAAATATAAACTTACAAATTAAAGACCAGGTCGACAGAATCAACGAAATCGGCGACAAGATTTATGCGCTCAACCTTGAGATTCAAAAGACAGAGTCAGGCGGTGTGGAGACTGCCATGACAGCGCGCGATGCGAGGGATAGTCTGATTGATGAGCTCGCAGGTTACGCCAAGATAGAGGCTGAGGAGGATTCCACCGGCTACGTGCGTATCAAGCTCGAGGGGCAGCAGTTTGTTCAGGATAACAAGTGCAACCATATAGGTCTGACTGAGGAAAAGGGTACAGGTTTTTATACACCGTACTGGCCTCATATTACTACACAGGAGAGCTATATGCCGGTGTTTAGTGATGTTGCACTGCCGTCAGCGCTGGCTGAAAGAGTCGGCTGCACGCAGACCACCAACATAGCAACCAGCCTGAACAATGATATAGGAAGCCTGAAAGCGCTCCTTGTATCAAGAGGCTCGGAGTATGGCACCTACGATTTCATGAGCGAGGAGAACTACAGTAAGGTGGAGGACAATGTGGTCATGGAGACACAGGCCGAGATATCATATCTCGCGCGAAACATCATGATGGCCATGAACGATATATTTTGTCCGAATACCACATATACAGCGGCAGACGGTACCACATACACTGTTTTGGATACAGCAAAATGCTCGGTAGGAGCCGATGGCAGCCTGCCACCGCATGAGCTCTTTGCAAGAGAAGGATATGACCGTTACACACAGATGGAAATAGATGGCAAACAGTTTTATGTATACAATGATGAGACAAAGGCTAACAACTCATCCTGGTACAAGCTTGGAAATGTTTCAGTAAATCCAAAGCTTGCGGCACAGGTGACACTGATGCCGTCGTACAAGCAGGACGGAGCCGCAAATTATGGTCTTGCAGACCAGATTACAAAGGCATGGTCAGCAGAGAATCTATATATCAACCCAAAGGATACGTCAAAGTGCAATTTTGAGGGATATTATGACAAGATAATCTCGCATCTCGGAACAAACGGCAGTATATATAAGGCGTCATCAGACACTATGACATCGACAGCAGCGGCCATAGACAACCAGAGAAACCAGATAATGGGTGTGTCGAGTGACGAGGAACTGACAAACATGATCAAGTATCAGTCGGCATACAACGCATCAAGCCGTTTTATAACGGTAATCAGCCAGATGACGGAGCTTATAGTTCAGCTCATATAGTCCTCTGGCACGACGAGAGAGTATAAACAGGAGGAGTCGGTATGGCTTCAACATTTTTTGGATTACATATAGGGTCAAGCGCTCTGAGCTCATTTCAGGTGGCGACCAATACAACAGCCAACAACATAGCCAATGTCAAGACGACCGGATACACCAGGCAGGCGGCTACCCTGCAGGCAAAGGATGCCATAAATGTCACAGCCCGCTACGGAAGCGTTGGCACAGGTGTTACAGTCACATCAATCAAACAGCAGCGTGACCTGTACTATGACAATAAATACTGGGAAAACAATTCCTGCTATGGGCGCTACGAGCAGAAGCTGTATTACATGGAACAGATTCAGAACTACTTTAAGGACAACGGCTCATCGGTTAAGGGCTTTTCAAGTGTTTTTTCACAGATGTTTTCAGACCTTGATACACTGCGCAGCAAGCCGTCCGACAAGACGGTGAGAAACCAGTTTATCAGCAGTGCGCAGAGTCTTTGCACGTATTTTAATCAGATGAGCGACAACCTCTCAAAGCTGCAGGATGACTGTAACGAGGAAATCAGAAATAACGTAGACGAAATTAATTCAATCAGTGAGAAAATTTCGCTGTTAAATAAGGAGATTAACCAGATAGAGACAGGAACCGGAGTCGAGGCAAGCTCACTTAGGGACGAGAGGGCGAATCTCATCGACCGCCTGTCCAAGATTGTTAATGTATCTTACAACGAGACAGAGGTGCAAAACACCTATGGAGACAACCTGGGCGGCACAAATTTCTCGCTCTATATAAATGGAGAGAAGGTTGTGGAGGGCAAGGATTACCGAAAGCTCATCTGTGAGTCGTCAAAGACGAAAAACAATCAGACAGACAACGAGGATATGTATAAAATATATTGGGAAGATACTAAGATGGAGTTTTCCGCGACAGCCGGAACCGCAGGGGGAAGCCTGAAAGCTCTCTTTGAGGTGAGAGATGGTGATAATCTGGAGAATTTCAAGGGTAAGGTCACAAAGGCTGATTCGTATTCGCTCACAGTGGAGAATACATCAATAGACAATATAAAATCACTCAATCTGCCGGACAAGGACGGCAAAATCACTGTAAATAATATCAGCTACAGCTATGACAGCTGGGAGGCACAGGTGGATGCACAGGGCAATATCAAGTCTGTAACATTTAATCTGAGCAAGGATAAGGCCATAGCAGACCCTGAAAAGACTGTGGCAGAGGGATATCTTTTAAATGCGGGCTCTGCAATAAATGCGAGGGGAATCCCTTACTATATGACACAGCTCAACGAGTTTGTCAGAAATTTCTCTGAGATGTTCAATCAGATAGAGAGCAAGGGACAGAATCTGAATGGGGATACACCGCCTACATTTTTTGAAGCAATCACAAGCACTGCCAAGGTATATGATTTCTCGGAATCAGCAGCCTACAGCAAGCTGCCTGATGGACAGACTGCCACAATAAACAGCAGCTCCAATACATATTACAGGATGACAGCGGCCAATTTCTCCGTAAACAAGGATGTGATGAACGATGTATCGCTTTTTGCGACTGCCACAGACTATGTCAAGACAGATTCATGTGATATAGTTGATGAGTTAAAGAAGCTGCAGTCGGAGAAAACAGTATACAGAGGCGATAAAGCGGAATCATTCCTTGAGACAATCATCTCCAATGTGTCAGTGGATACGGAAAAGGCAGAGACCTACAACAAGCTCTATAGCAATCTGGAGCAGACTATTGCAAACCAAAGGACATCGGTATCGGGTGTGGATGAGGATGAGGAGGCATTAAACCTCGTGAAGTTCCAGTATTCATACAATATGGCATCTAAAATCATATCGGTTATGAACCAGATGCTTGATAAGCTCATAAACGATACGGGCGTGGCATAGAAGCAGGAGGCATAATATGAGAATCACCAACAATATGATAATGGGAAATACCAAGACAAATATCAATTCAACAAAGGTTTTGGTGGACAAATACAATACCCAGATGACCACTCAAAAGAAGATATCCAAGGCATCAGATGATCCTGTTATCGCAATCAGATCGCTTCGCTTGTCGACCAGCCTGTCGCATCTTGACCAGTACAAGGACAACAATATCCCGGATGCTTCTTCGTGGATGGATGTCACAGAGACAGCTCTTAGCAACATGAAATCACTCCTCACAGATATCCGTACACAGTGTGTAAACGGCTCTACAGATACGCTCACAGCTGAGGACAGAAACACTATATTACAGCAGCTTACAGCGCTGTCAGAGCAGGTGTATACAGAGGGCAATGCAGACTACGCAGGAAGAACGGTATTTACGGGCTACCGCACATCATCAAAGCTCACATTCCAGAAGGACACAAAGAGCACATATCAGATAACACAGGAGTTTTCTGCCGCTGATTTGTCAGAGAAGCGGTATTATACAAATGGCGTGACAGTTCCGAATAGTATAAATGCAGCAACACCGGACTGTACCACAGATGTCACGGAGCACAGCTTCCAGAGAATCCGTCTGGGTTATGGTAATACGACAGACGATGTGAAGCTTTCTATCGATGGAAAAGCGTTGACACAGGGCACAGATTATACGGTATACAAGAGTGTGTCTGATTTTGACCCGTCAAAGCTTTCGGCCGATGATATGGCATATATTCAGGAAACCGGTGAATTTGTGTTTGGTAAAAATGTGGCAGCTTCGATTAAAGATAATGACAGGAAGATGTCTGTCACATATGTAAAAACAGGCTTTGACAGCAGCGATGCGAGACCTGAGTATTATTACAACTGCAAGGATATCACAGATGTTGTGACACTCGATGCAGATGGCAATGTTCCTCATAATGCAGCAGGAGACATCATATACTCCAACCCATCAAAGGTAGTGGATTTTAAGTTTTCAAGTCAGGAAATCAAATACACAGTAGCAAACAGCACAGATATCACTGTCAATACACAGGCGAAGGACGTCATGGATACAGGCATCAAGCGCGATGTGGATGAGCTGATTGATGTAGTGCAGAATGCTGTCAATGCTCACGACAAGGTCTCACAGATAAAGAAGATGATGCAGCAACAGCAGTACTCTGACAAGGATTCACAGGCAAAGCTTAAGACTTACTTAGAGGCGGCAGAGCAGGAGGCTGACTATGCTGACAACAATTTGCAAAAGACATATAGCCAGTACATCACACGCTTTGATGATCATTTGAATAAGGTAAATCTGGCGCTCACCAATTCGGGAAGCACAAAGAGCCGCCTCGCCCTTATCAAGAACAGAGTTGATGAGCAGCAGACGACCATAGAGGAGCTCAAGTCGACCAATGAGGATAGGGATATTTCTGATATAATCATTGATTTTTACGCTATGTACAATGCATATCAGTCCAGCCTGACAGCAGCATCAAAGGCTAATTCACAGACATTGCTTGATTATCTGTAAGGAGGAAGCTATGAAGGCAAAAACGAGAATATTTGGGGAGATTGACATCCCACAGGACAAAATCATCACAATGGAGAAAGGGATGATAGGCTTTTCGGAGCTAAAAAACTACACTCTGATATATAATTCAGAGAAGGAAAATGATAAGAAGTCTATCATGTGGCTTCAGTCGATGGATGATGGAGACATTGCATTTCCTGTCATGACACCGGATATCATCATGCCGGACTACAAGCCGACGGTCAACGAGGAGCTTCTTGCACCTCTTGGAGATCTGAATGAGGAGAATATGTATGTGATCGTCACTGTAAATGTGCCTAGCGACATCACAAAGATTGCCTGCAATTTAAAGGCTCCTATTGTGGTCAATACCGACAGCAACAAAGCAGCACAGCTTATAGTTGAGGATGACTACAAGGTGCACTTCCCGATTTATGACATCATAAAAGGGAAAAAAGAAAGGGCGGGTGAATAGTATGCTGGCTCTTACAAGGAAAAAGGGTGAATCTCTGGTGATTAATAATGACATCGAGATTACTGTTCTCGAAATCAGAGGCGACCAGATTAAGCTCGGTGTAAGTGCACCAAAGGAGGTGCCGATTTACCGTAAGGAGGTTTATACGCAGATACAGCAGGAGAACAGGAAGTCTGCGGATGCACAGAATGCACAGGCTCTCAAGGAGCTGTTTGGATAATCTGGGGCAGCGAGGTATATGTCGAAAGTTGCGACCGAAACCAATTGAATGAGAGTTCTATCAAGGCTATAATTGAACCAGTACAGCGATATAACTTTTTCGCAGTGCTGGTTCTTTTCGATGTGCCAAAAGCGTATAGCGAATAAAATATAATTTCAGACAGGAGGACTTCAATTTGGAGAAAGTACGTTACATGATTTCCGATGCGGCAGCTGCTGTGGATGTGGAGACTCATGTGTTGCGTTACTGGGAGGATGAGCTGGGACTTGATGTGCCTAGAAATGAACTTGGTCACAGATACTATACAAGAGACAATATAAAACAGTTTTTGAGGATAAAGGAGCTTAAGGAGAAGGGGTATCAGCTTCGCGCAATCCGTGATATGCTTCATTCGGATGCACCAGGTGAGCCGTTAAATCCACCGAATCCTGCGGCTATGGAAAAATCCGTGCAGCCTGTAAATTACACGAATATCACAAATCAGACGGTGAAACAGGAGATGTCAGGGTATAATCCGGCATATCACGATGAACTGCCGGGATACAATCATACATATCGAAGCCGCACGGCAGATGAGCGTATGGATGAGTTTCGCGAGCTGATGAGCAATATCGTGGGGAGAGCCATAGCACTGAACAATGAGGAGCTGAGTCAGCAGATATCCACTGAGGTGCAGGAGCGGATATTAAAGGAAATGAACTATCTGATGCGCGAACAGGATATTGCGCAGGAAGAGAGATATAAAAAGCTGGACGCTGCCATACGCGGAAATCTGCGTAGAAAGGGGCTTTTTTCAAGGAAAAGGAACGCGGACATGCCTGCAGATACAAAAATAAGCGCTGCAGACACCAAGGGAAAGAAGGGACGCGACAAGACGCATACGCATGAGCTTAATCCGGTGAGACTGTAGAGCATGCATGACAACGCTTACACTATAAAAATAATTACTGCAAAAAACGCTTACAGCATAAAAATGATTACAATACAAAGACGATTACAACACAAAAAAAGACGACCCATAACAGGTCGTCTTTATTTCTTACAGTATGCTAAAAATTAGCCCTGGCTGATTGCTCCAGTTGGGCAAACACCAGCACATGTACCACAATCGAGACAAGAATCTGCATCGATTACGTACTGTGAATCACCAGCAGAGATAGCTCCTACTGGGCACTCACCAGCACATGTACCACAGCTAACGCATGAATCAGAAATTACGTATGCCATAATGAAATCCTCCTTATAAAATAATGATCATTATTCGCCGTTATTGGCTTATCTGCATTGTAGTACAAAACACAGAATAATGCAATGCCAAATAAAATTGTACTTACTTTTACACAATCTTATATAAAAATTACCAAATATTGAGTAAAACTTGAAATGCTATTGTTACTATTGTATAATAAATAGAAAACAATTCAGAACCTCCGAGAACAAAAGCTGATACGTCATGTTTACATGTAAGCAGCAGATTTTACTGCTTTCGAGGTGGCTCTGAAGTGTTACAATAAAAACACATGATTATTTAGAAAAACTGGTGTTTGCACATGGTATATTACTGTAGTATGTGTAGTGAGGATATAAAATGGAAACAAAAATTATAAAAATAGATCAGGACAATTTAGACCATAAGCTCATGCAGGAGGCAGGTGATTTGATTGCAGCCGGTGAGCTTGTAGCGTTTCCGACAGAGACAGTGTATGGGCTTGGCGGTGATGCTTTAGATCCGGAGGCATCAAAGAAGATATACAGTGCAAAGGGGCGTCCGTCGGACAATCCGCTTATCGTACACATATCAGATTTTTCGGATTTGGAGCGCATCGCAAAGACAGTGCCGGAGGATGCAAGGAAGCTTTCGGATGCTTTCTGGCCGGGACCTCTTACCATGATAGTGGAGAAGGGCGATGCAGTGCCTTATGCCACAACAGGCGGCATGGACACGGTGGCTGTGCGCATGCCGAATCATCCTATAGCGCTAGATCTTATAAGAAGAAGCGGTTGCCTTATCGCGGCGCCAAGCGCCAACACATCCGGCAGACCGAGCCCTACAGAGGCTGCACATGTGGCTGAGGATCTAAGCGGCAAAATAGCCATGATTATAGACGGAGGACCGGTTGGCATAGGAATAGAGTCCACCATCATTGACCTGACAGAGGATACACCTATGGTGCTGCGCCCGGGCTATATCACACCACAGATGCTTTCAAAGGTATTAGGCAAAGAGGTCGTCATAGATCCGGGAATCATAGCGGCAGATGATACTAGAAAGCCAAAGGCACCCGGCATGAAGTACAAGCACTATGCGCCAAAGGCTGACATGGTCATCGTGGACGGTACCAGAAAGCATGTGATTGCGAAGATAAATGAGCTTGTGGCTTCGCACAGGGATGATGGCAAAAAGATAGCAGTCATTGCGACAGAGGAGACAAAGCAGTTTTACGATGCAGATGTTGTCCTGTCGATGGGAAGCAGGGCGGATGAGGATTCGATAGCCCATGAGCTTTACCGTATATTAAGGGATTGTGATGAGCTCGATGTGGATGTGATTTTCTCGGAGAGCTTCTCCACACCGCGTATAGGACAGGCCATCATGAACCGTATGCTAAAGGCGGCAGGCCATCAGGTGATAGACACACATGTGAAGTATGACAAAATCATTTTTGTCGCACAGACCGGCACATGCAGGGAGCAGATGGCAAAGGGCATCATGAACGACTTTGTACTCAAGGTGCCGATGGAGATTGAGGCGAGAGGACTTGTTGTCCAGTTTCCGGAGCCGGTCAATCAGAAGGCAGAGGCAGTGCTCATAAGCAATGGCATTTCCACGGAGGGCATGGTGTCAACGCAGCTTGAGGAATCGGATATCACGGAGAGTACTATGGTATTTACCATGGAGTCATCACAGCGCGAGCGCATTATAGAAAGCTTTGCAGATATCGACCCGGAGCAGGTCTTTGTGCTTTCACAGTATGTGGGCGATGAGCTTGAGATACTGGATCCTTATGGCGGTACACTTCAAAGCTACGGACTGTGCTATGAAAGCCTCAGGGCTACGATTAAGAAGCTGGTAAGGCTCTTAAATGCAAATGGTGAAAATAATCAGTAACAGTAATACAAAATACATAAAAGACAAACAAATATAACACAATACAAGACAAAGGAGAACAAATATTATGGGTAAGGTAGTAGTTATGGATCACCCGCTGATTCAGCACAAGATTGGAATTATGAGAAGAACCGACACAGGCTCAAAGGATTTCAGAACACTCGTCAGCGAGGTTGCGATGCTTGAGTGCTACGAGGCAACAAGAGATCTGGAGCTTACAGATGTGGAGATTGAGACTCCTATCTGTAAGGCCACTGTAAAGGAATTAAAGGGCAAAAAGCTTGCAGTTGTTCCTATCTTAAGAGCCGGACTTGGCATGGTGGAGGGCATGCTTGAGCTCATCCCTGCCGCAAAGGTTGGACACATCGGCATGTATCGTGACCCGGAGACAGCAGAGCCTATCGAGTACTATTGCAAGCTTCCGGCAGACTGCGCAAACAGAGAGGTATTTGTGGTAGATCCGATGCTCGCAACAGGTGGTTCAGCAGTTGCAGCGCTTGATATGCTCAAAAAACGCGGCGTGAAAAATATCCACTTTATGTGCATAATTGCAGCTCCTGAGGGAGTAAAGAGACTCACAGAGGCACATCCTGACGTGGATGTATATATAGGAGCGCTCGATGATCATCTCAATGAGCACAAATATATTGTGCCGGGACTCGGAGATGCAGGAGACAGAATTTTCGGAACCAAGTAATAAAATGTGTGATAGACCATATTGAATGGAGGTGTATATATGGGAGCTTCGGAAAAGAGAAAGGATTATATCTCATGGGATGAGTATTTTATGGGTATAGCGATGCTTTCAGGCATGCGCTCGAAGGATCCTAATACCCAGGTGGGTGCGTGCATAGTGGACCCGGAGCACAAGATACTCTCCATGGGCTACAACGGCTTTCCTCTTGGATGCTCAGATGATGATTTCACCTGGGCCAGAGAGGGAGAGGATAACAAGTATTTCTATTCTACACACAGCGAGCTCAATGCTATCCTAAACTACAGGGGCGGAAGCCTTGAGGGAGCGACCATATATGTCACATTGTTTCCGTGCAATGAGTGCGCTAAGGCAATCATACAGTCAGGCATCAGGGAAGTAGTCTACGACTGTGACAAATACGAGGGCACAGCCAGCGTGACAGCTTCAAAGAGGATGCTTAGGGCAGCGGGCGTTACAATTCGCAGGTATGAGCACACAGGCCGTGAGGTGACGCTTGTGCTGTAGTACTTGTGGTGTACACAGAGGCTTTTGACAGGGGAGCATTCGTTGTGGATAGTGATAATACTGCAATTATTGTGTCAAATTGACGTGATTTGACATGAAACGCATGTACTTTTTATGCATTTTACACATAAAAATGTAGACAAAAGCAATAAAAATGATATAATAATTTGTATATGAAAAGAGATAATAAGAAAGAGGTAATGAACGCACTTATCATGGTTTTCCAGTTTGGAATCAACATGATTGTGCCGATATTTCTCTGCACACTGGCCGGTGTGTGGATTGGGAAAAAGACCGGAGCGGACTGGGTAACCGTTCCATTGTTTTTCATTGGAGCATTTGCGGGGGCAAACAATATATACCGCATGGTTCAAAAATTCCTGAAGTCAGAGGATGATGGCAGAGCCGTCAGACAGACACCGGGCAGTCAGAGGACTATGGAAACAGAGATATCAGATAGTTTTAGCAGGGTAGAGAAGGATGTTAAAAAGAATAAATGACGCATTGCCGGGACTTGTATTTGGGATAGTTTTTTACGGGGCTGTTGTGCAGCTTATTGGGGTATGGTTTGTCACAGACAAAATTTCATATTCTATCGGCTTATGGTATGGGATAGCGATAGCTGTTGGTATGGCTGTCAATATCGCCACAGTCATATATGACGCGACCGCCATATATGGACAAAAGGATGCCAATCGCAGGATCGTAGCAAAATCACTTTTAAGGTATATTGTTGTTGCGGTCCTGTTATTTATATTGGGGCTATTTAATTTTGGAAATCTGATAATGGCATTTGTCGGTATGCTGGGGCTCAAGATTTCAGCGTATTTACAGCCTTTATTTATGAAGGTGACAGACAGATTTTCCGGGAGAAGTGATGCATCTTCCGCCGGCGAAATGGAGACAGAGTAGCAAAACAGCAGGTAAACTTAATAAGGAGGAGGTGATAATGTGAATCAGGCGATTTTACTGGAAAGTAACGCAGACAATATCGACTTTATGATCCATGGTATTTTTTCGATAAAGGTATTCGGTCAGGAGGTCTGGATTACCACATCGCATGCCTGTATCCTCATAGTGATGGCCATTATGGTCATATTCGCTATAGTGGCAAACAGGAAGCTTAAAAAAGCAAAGGAAGTACCGGACGGCTTTCAGAATATCATCGAGCTCATCGTAGAGATGCTCGACAAGATGGTTGAGGGAACCATGGGTAAGTGGGCTCCGAGGTTTGTAAACTACATCAGCACGATTTTTATATTTATACTGATGAGTAATATCTCAGGCTTGTTTGGCTTAAGACCACCGACAGCCGACTACGGAACCACACTGGCGCTTGCACTTATTACATTTTTCATGATCAGATTCAATAAGGCTAAGCATCAAAGCGCAAAGGATATCTGGACCGGTATGTGTTCACCACTGCCGCCGTGGCTGCCTATATGGGCGCCAATCAACATTATCAGTGAGATTGCAATTCCTATCTCATTATCATTGCGTTTGTTCGCCAATGTGTTGTCAGGAACTGTTATCATGGCGCTGGTATATGGTCTGCTAAGGTTTATAGCCATAGCGTGGCCGTCAGTACTGCATGTATACTTTGATTTGTTCTCAGGAGCAATTCAGACATATGTATTCTGTATGCTGACAATGACATACGTTACACAGGCATGTGAGACGGATGAGTAAAACTATAAGATGTATTTTTAGGAGGATTCAATTATGGATATCAATGGACAGGATTTAATCAGAGCATGCTCAGCAATCGGTGCAGGTTTGGCAGTTATCGCCGGAATCGGACCTGGTGTTGGACAGGGTATCGCAGCAGGACATGGTGCAGCAGCCGTAGGACGTAACCCGGGAGCAAGAGGACAGATTATGTCAACCATGCTTTTAGGACAGGCGGTTGCAGAGACAACAGGTCTTTATGGTCTCGTTGTTGCATTACTTTTACTTTTCGTTCATCCGCTCGGATAGTATATTACGGTTTGCCGCAGAGGATTACCGTGCGGCGATACAGCCAACGGAAAGGAGAGTAAAAGTTGTTAGCACAGGGATATACATTTTTGTTTAATCTGGATGCGCAGTTGCTCTTTGATACAGTACTTTTGGCAGTTGCAGTATTTTTCCTTTTCATGCTGATGTCGTATCTGCTTTTCAACCCTGCAAGGAAGCTGTTAAAGGACAGGCAGGACAGGATAGAAAGCGATATAAACACAGCTGTTGCCGACAAGGAAAGTGCCGCAGCACTAAAGGCAGAGTACGAGGGAAAGCTTAAGGATATCGATAAAGAGGCCGAGGCTATTCTCACAGAGGCGAGACAGAAGGCGCTTAAAAACCAGAACAAGATTGTGGATGATGCAAAGGAAGAGGCTTCACGCATCATAAAGAGAGCCAGAGAAGAGGCAGAGCTTGAGAAGAAGCATGCCATGGATGATATGAAGCAGGAGATGATACAGATAGCATCGCTTATGGCACAAAAGGCTGTCGCAGCTTCAATCACCACAGACATTCAGGATACACTCGTTGAAGAGACACTTAAGGAAATGGGAGAATCAACATGGCTAAGCTAGTATCTAAGGTATACGGTGATGCATTGTTTGAGGCTGCCCTTGAGGACAACAGGCTTGATAGCCTGTCTGACGAGGTAACGGCAGTAAAGGAAATCATTGCTGCAAATGATGACCTCTCAAAGCTGATGGATCATCCGCAGATTGATAAAGAAGAAAAGGTCAGAATCATCGAAGAAATATTTGGGGGAAGAGTTTCAGCGGAGCTGGTAGGGCTTATGAGGATGATTATAGAAAAGAATCACTACAAAGAGCTTACCTTAGTCTTCGACTACTTTCTTGACAGAGTCAAGGAGTACCAGAATATCGGAACAGCATACGTCACATCTGCATTTGAGCTTTCAAAGGAGCAGAAGCTTGCTGTGGAGAAACGACTTCTTGACACGACAAAATACGTGAAATTTGAGATGCATTTTGAGGTGGATACCGCGCTCATAGGCGGTATGAAAATCAGAATCGGGGACAGAGTGGTGGATTCATCTGTCAGCAGCAGATTAGAAAGACTCACCCGCGATTTGACAAAAATACAATTGAAAGTAGGTGAATGCGCTCCATGAATCTAAAACCGGAAGAAATCAGCTCAGTAATAAAGGAGCAGATTAAAAGATACGCTTCCCAGCTCGAAGTCGCTGATGTAGGAACAGTCATTCAGGTGGCAGACGGAATCGCACGTATTCATGGTCTTGAGAATGCGATGCAGGGAGAGCTTTTGGAATTTCCAGGGGAAGTATATGGAATGGTATTAAACCTCGAGGAGGACAATGTCGGTGCTGTTTTACTTGGACAGCAGCGCAATATCAACGAGGGAGATACAGTTAAGACCACAGGACGAGTGGTAGAGGTGCCGGTAGGCGATGCGATGCTCGGCCGAGTAGTAAATGCGCTCGGACAGCCAATCGACGGAAAGGGACCTATCCAGTCGGACAAATATCGTCAGATAGAGAGAGTAGCATCGGGAGTTATTTCGAGAAAGTCAGTAGATACACCGCTTCAGACCGGTATAAAGGCTATTGACTCAATGGTTCCTATTGGACGAGGACAAAGAGAGCTTATTATCGGAGACAGACAGACCGGAAAGACGGCTATCGCGATAGATACCATAATCAACCAGAAGGGACAGGGTGTGAAATGTATCTATGTAGCTATCGGTCAGAAGGCTTCTACGGTTGCATCCATAGTAAACGAGCTCGAGGAGTTCGGTGCCATGAGCTACACGACAGTAGTGGCTGCGACAGCATCAGAGCTTGCGCCGTTACAGTATATTGCACCATACTCAGGCTGCGCTATAGGTGAGGAATGGATGGAAAATGGACAGGATGTGCTCATAGTTTACGATGATCTCAGTAAGCATGCCGCAGCATACCGTACACTTTCACTCCTCCTAAAGAGAGCGCCTGGACGAGAGGCTTATCCGGGAGATGTTTTCTATCTCCATTCAAGGCTTCTGGAGAGAGCAGCGAGACTGTCAGACAAGCTGGGTGGAGGCTCACTCACAGCCCTTCCTATCATTGAGACACAGGCGGGTGATGTATCGGCATATATCCCGACCAATGTTATCTCAATCACAGACGGTCAGATATATCTCGAGACAGAGATGTTCAACGCGGGCTTCAGACCTGCCATAAATGCAGGACTTTCAGTTTCACGAGTTGGAGGCTCGGCACAGATAAAGGCAATGAAAAAGATTGCAGCACCTATCCGAGTAGAGCTGGCTCAGTACAGAGAGCTTGCAGCGTTCTCACAGTTTGGCTCAGAGCTTGATGCAAGCACAGCAGAGCAGCTCGCACAGGGAGCACGAATCAAGGAGATTTTAAAGCAGCCGCAGTACAAGCCGATGCCTGTAGAGAAGCAGGTTATCATAATATACGCTGCTACAAAGAAGTATCTTATCGATATCAAAATCGAGGATATTTTAAGATTTGAGGCAGAGCTGTTTGATTTCATTGATACCAGATATCCTGAGATTCCTGAAGCAATCAGGGAGAAAAAGGTGATGGACGACGATACGGAGCAGGCACTTATAAAGGCAATCGAGGAATGCAAAAAGCAGTTCCGTTAGACGGTTGGATATTAGTAGAAGGCAGGTGGTAAAATGGCTTCGATGCGAGACATAAAGCGCAGAAAAAGCAGTATTACAAGTACTCAGCAGATCACAAAGGCCATGAAGCTCGTTTCTACCGTCAAGCTGCAAAAGGCGAGAGCACATGCGGAGGCAACAGATCCGTATTTCAACTATATGTACAGGACAGTCAGCTCAATGCTTGCAAAGAGCGGCAATCTGGAGCACCCATACTTAAAGGCCGGTGATTCGCCAAGGAAGGCGGTAGTCGTTTTGACATCAAACCGCGGACTGGCAGGCGGATACAACAGCAATATAGTAAAGCTCATCACACACGGAGACTTCAAAAAAGAAGAGCTCGACATATACGCTGTGGGAGCAAAGGGTGAGGAGCTGCTTACGTCAAAGGGCTATCATATAGTCGAGAGTGCACCGGAGATGATGGAGGACCCTACCTACGATGATGCTGCGGCACTTTGCAAAAGAGTGTTAAAGGCATTTACAGACGGTCAGGTGGGGGAGATTTACCTCGCATATACCCATTTCAAAAACACAGTCACACAGGAGGCGAAGCTCATAAAGCTTTTGCCGGTGGAGCTGGATGAGAATGGGGCAGATGAGAAAGAGGACTCCAATATTCTCATGAATTTTGAACCGAATCCGGAGGAGGCTTTGGAGCTTATTATTCCAAAATATGTGACAAGCCTGTTTTACGGAGCACTGGTGGAGTCATATGCCAGTGAAAACGGAGCCAGAATGCAGGCGATGGATTCTGCTACGAGCAATGCAGAGGATATGATCAGTGATCTGACATTGAAATATAACAGAGCGCGTCAGGGCTCAATCACGCAGGAGCTTACTGAGATAATTGCAGGAGCTAATGCGATAGAGTGATACATGCATATCCGGTCATGGGAAGGCAGGCATGTGTGTCTGTGAATGGCCAAAAAGGCAAGTGTATCATATGAATTAAAAAAGAAGGAGAAACTATAAATGGCAGATAAAAATGTAGGTAAAATCATACAGGTTATCAGTGCCGTTCTGGATATCAAGTTTTCAGAGGGTAATCTGCCTGAGATAAACGATGCAGTCGAGGTGCCGCTGAAAAACGGCGGAAAGCTGGTCGTTGAGGTTGCACAGCATCTGGGCGACGATACAGTCAGATGTATCGCCATGGGACCTACTGATGGTCTCGTCCGCGGCATGGACGCTATCGCAACAGGAGCACCTATTTCTGTGCCGGTGGGGGAGAATACACTTGGAAGAATGTTCAATGTGCTCGGAGAGCCTATCGATGAGGTTGAGCCTCCACAGACAGAGGAGAAATGGGCAATCCACAGACCTGCGCCTAGCTTTGAGGAGCAGGCTACATCGCAGGAGATGCTTGAGACAGGAATAAAGGTTGTAGATTTGCTCTGCCCATACCAGAAGGGTGGAAAAATCGGACTCTTCGGAGGTGCCGGAGTAGGAAAGACGGTGCTCATCCAGGAGCTTATCCACAACATCGCTACACAGCATGGTGGATACTCAGTATTTACCGGTGTAGGAGAGCGTACACGAGAGGGAAATGACCTGTACTACGAGATGAAGGAGTCAGGTGTTATCGACAAGACCACCATGGTGTTCGGACAGATGAACGAGCCACCTGGAGCACGTATGAGAGTTGCCCTGGCAGGACTTACAATGGCAGAGTATTTCCGTGACAGAGGCGGCAAGGATGTGCTTCTCTTTGTGGACAATATCTTCCGTTTCACCCAGGCAGGTTCAGAGGTATCAGCACTTTTAGGACGTATGCCTTCAGCCGTTGGTTACCAGCCGACACTGCAGACAGAGATGGGAGCTCTTCAGGAGCGTATCACATCAACAAAGAATGGTTCAATCACATCGGTTCAGGCCGTATATGTGCCTGCAGATGACCTTACAGACCCGGCACCGGCGACTACCTTCGCACATCTTGATGCCACGACAGTACTTGAGCGTTCTATAGCAGAGCTTGGTATTTATCCGGCTGTAGACCCGCTGGCATCCACATCGCGTATACTTGATCCGCGTATCGTGGGACAGGAGCATTTTGAGGTGGCACACGCTGTCCAGGAGATACTCCAGAAGTATAAGGAGCTGCAGGATATCATCGCAATCCTCGGTATGGATGAGCTCTCAGAGGAGGATAAGCTTGTAGTAAGCCGTGCACGTAAGGTGCAGCGTTTCCTGTCACAGCCGTTCTTCGTAGCAGGACAGTTTACCGGACTCGAGGGCAAATATGTGCCTATCGCCGAGACCATCAGAGGCTTTAAGGAGATACTCGAAGGAAAGCATGATGATGTACCGGAGAGCTATTTCTTAAACGTTGGAAGCATAGATGAAGTCCGTGCCAAGATGCAGTAATGTGAGGTGATTTCATGGCAGATAACATTTTTGACATAGAAATAATCACACCGGACAGGGTGTTCTACAAGGGAGAGACAGATTTCCTTGAGTTCAATACCCAAAACGGAGAGATTGGTGTATACAAAAACCATATACCGCTCACGACAGTGCTTGCACCGGGAATCGTGACTATCCATAATGGCGATGAGGAGAAAATAGCCGCAATCCATTCAGGCTTTGCGGAAATACTTGGAGACAAGGTCACATTTCTCGCAGAGCTTGCAGAGTGGCCTGATGAGATAGACATAGACCGCGCACAGGCCGCAAAGGAGCGGGCAGAGCAGCGCCTTTCAAATCACACAGCAGAGATTGATGTGAAGAGAGCAGAGTTTGCACTCAGGAAGGCACTTATCAGAATAGATGTGGCACATCATGTATAAAAGAATTAATTTAGGAGCTTAAAAAGTCCCAAGATCCACATATATAATATGCGGATTTTGGGGCTTTTTGTGTACAAAAGTGGATTAAGAAGATAATACAATCATACAGTTGGCTATAATTGGTCAGTTATACTGGAATTTTTGTTAAAAACAGGTGGTTTTTGTGAGTATTTGCTAAATTGGGAAAATTAAATAATTGGTATAGTATCATAAAAATATGTTTTTAAATTGGTATAGTATAAACCACGTTTTGTGGATGAATGGTATTTTTAATATATTGACAATTGGGTGTAAACATAATATATTTAGCTTGTTCGAACGAGTAACCAATATACCAGTTGTTATTTAGAAATTCAGGGAGGTAATCAATAATGATTAAGTTTGATGAGGTAGAGTACAGAGGAAATCTTACAAAGCAGATTGCAGCTATTAATAAAGGATATGAGTATGCAAAAGAGATAACAGCAGATGGATATAGTAATATCTTTTTTGTAGCTGTTGGTGGAACAATGGCAATGATGTTACACTTTGCGGCAATTGCAAAACAAAAAACAAAGATTCCAGTGTATGTTGAGCAGGCAGCAGAGCTTGTTGTTGCAGGAAACACACAGTTAAATAAAGATTCGCTTGTAATTATGGGATCAAAATCGGGAGATACTAAAGAGACTGTAGCAGCCGCAAAATGGTGCAAAGAAAGAGGAGTAAGAATTGCATCAATGGTCATTGACAAAGAGTCACCACTTGGTCAGTTGACAGATTATCAACTTCCATTGGTTGTATTTAAAGGGGTTGAGTATGAATATCTTTCAATGTTTGGATTATTCTACGGATTATTAAATTGTAATGGAGATTTTCCAGAGTATGATCAGTTTGTAGAAGCATTAGCAAAACTTCCAGATACATTGGTAGATGCACAGAAGAAATTTGATGAGCCAGCGGATGCTATTGCAAAGAAATATTTTAACGCAGATTATATGATGTGGATTGGCAGTGGAGAGCTTTGGGGAGAGGTATACCTGTTTTCTATGTGTATTCTTGAGGAAATGCAATGGATCAGAACGAAATCTATAACAAGTCCGGAGTTTTTCCATGGAACACTGGAGCTTGTGGAGAAGGATATGCCGGTATTCTTAGTAAAGAGTGCAGGCGTATACAGAACTCTTGATGAAAGAGCAGAAAAATTCCTTAAGGAGCATACAGACAATCTGATAGTTATTGACGTAATGGACTACATGATACCAGGACTTAAGCCTGAGTTTGCACCATTAGTTGCCCCTATTATAAGTACAGCAGTGCTTAATGGACGTCTTTCAAAACATATAGAGTCTTATACAGGACATGACCTCGATATGCGTCGCTATTATAGACAGTTTGAGTACTAAGATATAGAGATGATAGAAGCTGTATTATTTGATATGGATGGCATTCTAATTGATTCTGAGAGAGAGTATGATAAGGCCATGAGAGAGGCAATTACGAGATATGGACATATGATAACGGACGAGTTTTTGCTCAGAGTAAGAGGAATTCCTGTAGAAGCATTTAAAAAAAGTCTGAAACTGGAGTTCGGAAGAGATTTTCCTGTTGAGAAATTCAGAAATGATTTTAAGTCCATAGTGTGGCAAAATATCAGACAATATGGTATGCCTGTAAAGAATGGTGTATACCAGCTAATACAATATCTAGAGGTAAATAATATAAGATATGCAGTTGCAACAAGCAATGACAGGGCAATGGCACTAGAATTATTAGAAGCAGCAGACCTGAGGGGAGTATTTGAGTACATGGTATGTGGTGATGAAGTGGAACATGGTAAGCCATTTCCGGATATATATCAGAAAGCTGCGGATATGCTGGGTGTGAATATAAAACACACATTGGTGATTGAAGATTCATATAATGGAATCAGAGCCGGTCATGCTGCAGGCGCAAGCGTTATCATGGTGCCTGATTTAGTGCAGCCAACAGATGAGATAAGGCAAATGACAGATTATGTAGTAAGTGATCTGGGTAAAGTAATTTCATGTATTAGCAATTTTTGAAACTGGCATTGATACAACATCGGTCAATTCGACGCAGACTTTGACAGTATTCAATTACATTGTTATTTGAATCTTTAGATATTATGCTGAAATTCAACAATGGAGAATTGGTTTCGATTCCAAGTAAAACAGCATTATCAATGTCGCATATATTCATAGAAACGTTATAGCTATGATGAGTTGGAATAATGTTATAGTCGTTTTTCATTAAAGCATATAATGACTGCGTTTCATTTTCCTTCATTTTCCTTAACAATTCAGGAAACATAGCCTCAGAAAGATGAGTAGTTTCTATCATTGCCGGTTTCTGATTTATAAACCGTAATCGTTTAATAATATAAATTGGTGAGTAGGGAGATAATCCAAGTATTTTGCTTATATAATCTGTGGCAAGAGTCTGGTAGCAATATATTAATTTATTGGAACGCTTGAAGCCGTTTGCTTCACAATAGGCATCGAGTGAAAATCCCATACCAATACTTGTTCTTAGTTTTGGGGGTGCCACATATGTGCCACTCCCAACTATAGAATAAAGAATATGTTCATTTTCCAATCGCTTTAGAGCCTCACGGCAAGTGGTCCTGTTAATGCCAAGCTCTTCTGCCATGGCACGTTCAGATGGAATACGGTCATGAGGATTAAGATTATGCATGGATATATAATTTTCGATAGCCTCAGCAGCGTCATCGGCTTTTGCGTGAAGATAATGATTCATAAGATACTCCTAATCAAAAACAAATTTAAATTTATCAGCTAAAGAATATGATAATGTATATTCGACAACGCGATTGTGTATATCGTACACAGTATTGACTCTTTTAAATGAGGCGGAACCATCGGGCTGTTGAAGAATATCAGATTGCGGTTTAAATATTTTAACCAAATCTATAGTTTGAACCGTATGATCAACAATTATATTGTTATCATTAAAACAGTCATATAAAGATTCTTTGGCAAAATTATAGCTTTGCGCATTAGGAACATAGGCAAATGGTAAAAAAGTATATTCGACAGAATAAGGTATTTTATTACCTAATCTTTGACGATATACGAAAAAAAGTTGATCAGATTCAGAAATATTAAATATATTTGAATATTTGTACCCGGCATTCCTTATTCCAGATGTTATAATTTTGGTTGAAGGTTTGAGATGATGGTCTTTTAAGTATTTTCTTGTAGAGGTTACAGAATTGGTAGCATGAAGCTTAGGCATGGATACATAAGTACCTTTACCTTGAATCTTGTATAGCAGACCATCGTGTACAAGCTGCTCAATAGCATTACGGACAGTGGTTCGGCTTACAAAGTATTTTTCAGCCAGTGTACGTTCAGACGGCAGGGCTGAACCGAAAGAATATAAATTGTTCTCAATGTCACCTTTAAGGGTGTCATAAATATACTTTGATGAATGACTATCCATATAATTCTCCTTAAAATAATTGTAAAGATATATTATAATTATAAAATGGATAATAAAGTAAATCAATAAATAAAATAAATATAAAAGAGGAGGTGGACAGATGGTTAAAATTATGTTAGCGTCACACGGAAATCTGGCAGCAGGAATGCTTTCGTCAGCAGAAATGGTTTTTGGAAAGCAGGATAATGTCAGTGTTATATGTGCATATGTAGACGGAGAAGATGATGTATCGACAAGAATAAAAGGTTTCATTGATAGCATTGCACCGGATGACAGCTGGATCATTTTTACAGATTTATTTGGTGGAAGTGTGAATAATGAGTTTATGAAGTATATTTCTAATCCGCAAATAAGGCTTATTGCTGGAATGAATCTGGCACTTGTTATAACAGCAATGTCTATAGCAGAAATGAAAAATGATGCTGCTGAGGTTGAGGAAGAACTTTTGGGTATAGCAGACAGTGTAATAAATTTTTGTAGTAGGACAGGTATTGATTCGTTAGAAGATGACGAATTTTAAAGAAAGGGGTATATAGGATGATAGTAAATGTCAGAGTAGACCATCGTTTACTACATGGACAGGTTGCAATGGCCTGGAATCAGGTATTAGGAAGTGATTGCATTTTAATAGCCAATGATAGTGTGCCAAACGATGAAATCAGAAAAGCTGGAATAAAACTTGCAAAACCAGCGAATACAAAGCTTGTTATAAAGAATATGGATGCTTCTGTAGAAGCTCTTGTGTCAGGTGTAACAGATAAATATAAGTTATTTATTGTTGTAGAGAGTATTGCTGATGTATACAAACTGTGCAAGGAAACAGGAATGATTGATAAGATCACGCTTGGTGGTGTTAAATCAAGAGAGGGGACAAGGCAGATATCAAAAGCAGTATTTACAACACCAAAAGAGGAAGAACTCATAAAGGAGTTGATTACTGATGGAGTTACTGTGGAGATAAGGCAGGTTCCAAGTGATTCAGTAATTTATGCAAAGGATGTATTGTAGGAGGGACTGATATGATATTAAAGGCTATATTATTGGGATTAGTTGCCATGTTAGGACATACTAATTTCTTGTTTGGAACAAACCTATTAGACCGACCATTAATAATGTGTACATTAACTGGGCTGGTTATGGGCGATTTAAAAAGTGGAATTATTATTGGGGCAATGATGGAGCTTGCATTTATAGGTGCATTTTCTGTAGGGGCATCACTTCCACCAGATATGATTTCTGGAGGTGTGCTTGGAGCTGCTTTGACACTTGCAGCAGGAAATGATCCTGAGGTTGCACTTACAATTGGCGTACCTATTGCTTCATTAGCACTTTTGATGAAAAATGCATGTAAAATATTTATTTTGCCGATTTTTGTACACAAGGCAGATGATTATGCTGTTAAAGGAAATAGTAAAGGTGTTGCAAGAATGCACATGCTAGGAGGATTCCTATATTTGAATCTTCCGTATGGAATATTTGTATTTTTAGCATTCTTATTAGGAAATACAGTTATTCAGAGTGTGTTGGATGCTATTCCACAATTTGTAAAATCAGGACTTACAATTGCAACTGGCTTGATGCCGGCTCTCGGATTTGCAGTTCTTGCAAGCATGATAATAAATAAAAAGAATTGGTATTTCTTATTATTGGGATTTCTCATTTCTGCATACATGGGAATGTCAGTAACAGGAGTTGCACTTTTTGCAACAGTTATAGCTCTTATAATAGTAAATATGCAGAATAATCAGGTTATAACAGCTACAGAAATGGGAGGTGATGAAGATGACGACTTCTAAATTAATTACAAAGAGAGATCTTAGAAAAGTATTCTTCAGATCTTTTCCAATGGAGTGGACATGGAATTATGAAAAACAGCAAAATCTAGGTTATACGTATGCTTTGATTCCGATTATTGAGAAACTGTATAAGGACAAACCGGAGGAAAAAGCAGCAGCATTACAGAGACACTTGGAATTTTTTAATACAACTCCTCATATGGTAACGTTAATTCTTGGAATTAGTACAGCTATGGAAGAAGAAAATGCGCTCGATGAGAATTTTGACACATCATCCATCAATAGTGTAAAAGCAGGATTAATGGGACCGCTTGCAGGTATAGGTGATTCTTTTATGTGGGGAACACTTCGAATAATTGCAACTGGAATAGGAACATCACTTGCTATGAACGGGAATATTCTGGGACCAATTTTATTCTTCCTATTGTTTAATATACCACATGTAATTCTGAGATACATATGTATGATGGGCGGATATAAGTTTGGAGCTGGATTTTTATCAAAAATTGCAGCGGGTGGACTAATGGAAAAGCTTACGTATGCTGCATCAATATTGGGACTTATGTCAATTGGTTCTATGATAGCAACTATGGTTACGGTGAATATTCCATTAACGTATACAAACGGAGATACAAGTGTTGTTATAGCTGATGTAATAAATGGAATTGTTCCGTGTCTGTTACCATTATTATTTACAGGATTTATATACTGGCTGGTTACCAAAAAGAAGATGAAGACAACCTGGGCATTGATACTTATATTTATTATAGGTATTTTGGGAAGTCTTACTGGAATACTGGGGGTATAAGTCAATATTTGTTACTACTCATTTATACCCACTGGATAATTCAGTGGGTATATTTTATAGAAAGGATTTTGAAATATGGCTAAAACTATGTTTGATTATATCAACTCTTCAACAGAATTAATTGAGGAAAATCTAAAAAAACGAATAGCATTGACAGAAACCATGGTTAATGAATATATCAAAGGACCATATCATAATATTACTATAGTTGCATCCGGATCTTCGAATAATGCTGCTCAGTGTGCAAGACTATATATGGAAAAAGTGTTGAAATGCAAAGTTACAGTTATATCACCATTTGAATTTATTCACGCAGAGCATAGCGTTGCGTCAGATGAAATGGTTATAGCTGTTTCTCAGAGTGGATATAGTGTAAATACTATGGAAGCACTTAAGTTTATAAATGATAAACTGAATAGAAAGGCAATTGTACTAACAGGTGACTTGAATAGTGATATAGTATCGGTTGCAGACCTGGCAGTTGATTTTGGCGTTGGTGAGGAAACGGTAGGATATGTAACAAAAGGTGTAATTGCATTGTCACTTTATCTTATGCTATTTGCTTTGGAAGCTGCTAAAATGTGTAAAATAATAGGCCGGAATGAATATGACACTTGGGTAAGAGAATTTGAAAAAGTAAGCGGTGCGCATGAAAAAATGATAGTTGCGACAAAGAAATTTTATGCTGATAACATTAAAGCATTAACATCGCTTCAAACAGTATATATATGTAGTGTAGGTGCAAATATGGGAACTGCTATGGAGGGAGCACTTAAAGTAGGTGAAACTATTCAGGTTCCGGGCATAGCATATGAATTAGAAGAATATATACATGGACCTAATCTTCAACTTACACCAAATTATACAGTGTTTTTTATTGACGGAGGTCTTGCTTCGGATAGAACACAAGAGATATTTGAGGCTACAGGCGTTATAACGGATAAAAACTATATGCTTACAAATAAAAAAGGACTTGAAGGGAAAAATATAATAAATCCCGACTTTGAAATAAACGAGCTTATTACACCTCTTGCTTTTTTACCATTTTTTCAAATATTAAGTTACCAAATAACAGAGGATACTCATAAATGGAAAAAACATCCATTAATGGATGAGATGAAACGGCTAGCAGGAGCTAAAACTTTAAATTATGAAAGTAGTCCTTTAAGAAAGGATATGCCACAGTAAAAATATAGTTATGGAATAGCGTAATGATGATATTGTAAATACCATTGTTATGCTATTTTTATATTGAGTATAATATTTGTTTTAATAGCAGGATATTCTATGGATAATTTCGGTAAAATATGCTTTAATAGAGATATATTGTAAGTAAGAAGATGAAAGCAGTGGTTGGGATAAGCTATGATAAAAAGACAAAGAAACATCAGTGCATTATAGAGAAGTACATGAAATAGTAACAGGATAGAGCGATAGCAAGAGGAAAAGAAAATGTCTAGAAGAAAGCGGCAGAAAATCAGTACTATAGATAACATAAAAGAAAACAAAGCAGACACTGGAAAAAGTGTTGATCTGAAAAAGGAAGAGATCACAGAAATATCCGCACCACAGCAGATGGTTATACCGCAGGAGAGCGAGCGTATCCAGCGGGCCGAGTGGATTCACGAGCAGGTGAAGCTTCAGCGTGAGGCAGAGGATGAGGCCTGGGAGAAGATCATGGAGGAGCAGAAGCTGCTTACAGAGCGCAGGCGCTCCATAGATGCTGATATAAACAGCAACAGGGAGCTGAAGCGATACCATGAGGACTGCATGGAGGATATCACAGATCAGGTATATTCACTGCATGGCATATCGGTAGACAAGCTGGAGGGCATAAAAGAGTACAGGAATGCCCTGTTCCGAGGAGAAGCATTCATAGTGTTTTGCATATCAGTAATAATGGCTGCGATTGTGGCATATGCCTATGGACCGACTTCGCAGCTGTGCCTGTATATACTCATGTGTGTAGGCGCGGAGGGAGCGTTATTGTCCCAAAAGCGAAAGAATATACTGTTTTTCATCCCACTTATCCTGATAGCAGTGGAGCTGATAGGCTACAAGCTGTATCCACAGTATCTGGAGTATGTCACGATGGCTGGAGAGGCGCTGGCACTGCTTCTTATGATGATAGGCACTGTGGGATACTTTGTGCACAATCCATACCGCAAGGACAGAAAAAATATAAAGGCTGCAAAGTCAGACCTCAAGGAACTACATAAGGTAGCCAAAAAGAGTGTAAAGAAAAACAAAAAGAGCCGCATAAAGAGTGAAGCAAAAGAAGCAAAGCTTGCGGCAAAGCAGGCCAAAAGAGAGACAAAGGCTGCCATAAAGGAGCAGAAGAGGCAGAATAAGCTCGCAAAGAAGCAGGCCAAGTACGAGCTTAAGGAGAAAAAGCGTAAACAGAAGAGTGAGCGTGTTGAGCTTAAGCATGAGCTGAAGAAGACTCAGCTCATGGATAAGGTGAGAAGATTTACACCGAAGGAGCAGAATAGTGAAAGCACCTCTTCGGCAGAGAGCATAGATAACAACAGCACAGAAAACAATATCATAGAGAATAACATAATTGATATAGAGCGCAAGGTCAATTAATCATGGATGAGCATTAGGCAGACAGCTGATACTTCTCCATCCAGTAATTAATCTGGATGAAATATGCGATAAGCTGCGGACCTGCCATGAGCTGGCCAAACCACGGACTGCCGTATTCTGCCGGTGCCTTTAAAAATTCGCGCGTTTTGTCAGTGTCAATGAGAGTGCGCACAGGGGCGTTAGGGGAGTCTAATATCTCCTCCATTCCCTTTATAAGGAGAGCTTCATATCCGGGATGATAAGTCTTTGGATATGGGCTCTTTTTTCTGTGCAAAAGCTCAGGTGGCAGGACATCTGAAAATGCATCGCGAAGCAGAGTCTTTTCCACGCCGTTTTGATATTTCATATGCCATGGCACATTAAAGACATATTCAATGATACGATGGTCGGCAAAAGGAACGCGGGCCTCAAGCTCGGAGTACATGCTGGTGCGATCCATGCGGTCAAGAAGAGTCTGCATGAACCATTTGATATTGAGATATCCGATTATGCGGCGGCTTTCGTCCTCACCGGTCTCACCGTAAAGGAGAGGGGCTTTTGACCTCGACTCCTCATATCGAAAAGCCTGATAACCGGATAAATCAAGCTCCAAACCCACATCATCGCGCAAAAGAGCAAGGCGTGGAGCGACATCCGATGACCATGGGAAGCCATATCTTTCAAGCAGCTCTTTGCGGTAAAACCACGGATATCCGCCAAAGATTTCATCCGCACACTCACCGGTAAGAGCTACCTTGTTTTTTCGGCTGACGAGGCTGCAGAAATACAAAAGTGATGAGTCCACATCGGTCATGCCGGGCATATCCTTTGCATCGACTGCGGCAAAGAGCGCCTTGAAGAGAGAGTTCTCATCACACTCGAGATAGGAGTGGGCTGTCTCATACTCTTCAAGCATACGATTGACATAGGGCAGATCTCTCTCCGGCTGGAAGGCGTTTGCCTTAAAATACCTGTCATTGTCCTTAAAGTCAAATGAAAAGGTGTTTAGCGTTTTACCGCGTGTGTTCATATAGTTTGCGGCGATGGCGGTCACGATGCTTGAATCGATGCCGCCTGACAGAAAAGTACATACCGGCACATCGGAAACCATCTGCCTTTTTACAGCATCCTCCACCAGAAAACGTGTGTGAGCAACGGTATCCCGATAGCTTTCGGTGTGTTCCCGGCTTGTAAGCTCCCAGTAGGTTTCATCATGCAGCCCATCCCGTGAGTAAATCATGAAGTGACCCGGCAAAACCTCAAACAAATCCTTAAACAGGGAAAGTCCGCTCGTGTGCGCAGGCCCGATAGCAAGAAGCTCCTGTAAGCCCTGCTTATCAAGCTCAGGCTTTACTGCAGGGTGAGCAAAACAGGCCTTTGGCTCGGAGCCAAACACCAGAGAATCCCCTCGGATGGCATAAAAAAGCGGTTTGACACCTACGCGGTCGCGGTATAAAAGCAGCCGGTTTTTAGCCGCATCCCATATGGCAAATGCAAAAATGCCGTTTAAACGATTGACAAAATCAGTGCCCCAATGGATGTAGGCGTATAGAATAACCTCTGTGTCTGAGGTTGTGGAGCATACAAAGCCGTTTTCGGACAGCTCGGGAATCAGCTCATCAGTGTTGTAAATTTCTCCGTTATAGCAGATAGTGTAATCATAGCCATTGTGGGTGCGCGTCATGGGCTGGTCGCCACACAGGATATCACGGATGGCAAGACGGCTGTGCGACAGACCAATATGCTTTTTAAGGTAGCGTCCTCTGGCATCGTTGCCGCGGTGGGCGAGTACAGCACGCATCTTCTCAAGACGAAAGTTCCAGTAATCGGTGTTCTCTTCAAAGTCTTCTTTAAAGTTACAGAATCCGGCGATACCACACATAAAATTTCATATCTCCGTAAAAACAGGTTTAATTTATATTATGCATACGCCTTGTAGCTGTTAATCCGGTCAGAAAATAAAAAGAGATTTTACCAAACTAATCAAAAATTTTTATTGACAAGAAAGGCAAAAAAGCAGTACTCTTATTGCATAAAGTTAGATAACACTAACGTGGATAAACAACAGGTAACCATGGTAAGTGAAATCTGACCAACAATTGCTTTTAAAGGTACAACCTTACATAAGGTAGATGTAATATGAAATGTTGAAAGAGAGGATATCATATGTCAGAAGAAGAGAGAAAGTTCTTAGAAATAGTGGATTTGAAAAAGGGCTTCGGAAGCGGCGAGACGCGCCAGGAGGTGCTGCGCGGCATGAATTTTTCCGTGGCAAAGGGAGAGTTCTGTGTGCTGCTTGGACCGTCAGGCTCCGGAAAGTCAACACTGCTCAATATCATCGGAGGCATCGACAGCGCCGATTCCGGATATATCAGCATAAATGGTGACAAGCTGAAGGATATGAGCGAGAAAAAGCTTACACAGTACCGCAGAAAGCACTTGGGATATGTGTTTCAGATGTACAATCTGATTGCAAACCTGAATGTAAAGGAAAATATAGAGGTGGGCGCATACCTGTCTGACAACGCACTGGATATCGATGAGCTGCTTCACACGCTGGGGCTTTACGAGCACCGCTATAAGCTTCCAAATCAGCTATCCGGCGGACAGCAGCAGCGTGTGTCAATAGGGCGTGCAATCGTGAAAAATCCGGATATACTGCTCTGCGACGAGCCTACAGGAGCGCTTGATTACAACACCTCAAAGGAGATTTTGAAGCTCATAGAGGATGTCAACAAAAAGTACGGCAACACAATCATCATGGTCACACACAATGAGGCCATCAAAAACATGGCAGACCATGTTATAAAGCTACGAGACGGAGCCGTGCGCCACAACGATATCAATACTAATAAGGTTTCGGCCGAAGAGCTTGAGTGGTAAGGAGGATTTGACCTATGAGCAGGAAAAAGATAAAAAATCCTCTGATAAAGCGTATACCAAAGGAAATTATCGGTGACTGGAAGAAATATCTCGTTGTATTTCTTTTCCTCGTGCTGACAATCGGCTTTGTATCCGGAATGTATGTGGCAAACGACAGTATGCTTACATCTGCGGATGAGGGAGTAAGTAAATACAAGCAGGAGGATGGACATTTTGAGCTTAAGGATAAGGCTGACAGCGAGCTTGTTACGGCTATCGAGTCAGGCGAGGTAAAAACAGCTCCAGACGAAAAAGACAGCGATAGCAGCAAAACTCCTGTCACGCTCTACGAGAATTTCTATCGCAATGAGACTGAGGACTACGACGCAGACGGCAAAAAGGATGGAACCATCCGTGTATACACAAAGACCGGGGATATCAACCTCGCATGTCTCATCGAGGGCTCTTTTCCACAAAATGAGAACGAAATTGCTGTGGACAGAATGCATGCAGACAACGTGGGGATGAAGGTCGGTGACACAATAAAGGTCAGCGGAAAGGAATTCAAGGTATCGGGCCTTATCGCATATGTCAACTATTCCACACTGCATGAAAAGAAGACAGATATGATGTTTGATGCAATAAAGTTTGATGTGGCGATGGTGACAAAGGAGGGCTTTGACCGCCTGAACAAGAGCATCCACTATGCATATGCATGGAAATACGAGGATGAGCCAAAGGACGACATAGAGCAGAAGGAAAAATCAGATGACTTTCTGGAGGCAATGGTATCACAGGTGATGGCAGCAGGCAATGAGGTGGAGGACTACACACCGCGTTACTCCAATCCGGCAATCAATTTTGCCACGGATGATATGGGCTCAGACAAGGCCATGGGAGGCGTGCTTTTAGACATTCTTATCGTGATAATCGCATTCATTTTTGCAGTGACCATAAGCAATACGATAGCAAATGAATCATCAGCGATAGGCACGCTTCGTGCGTCGGGCTACACAAAGGGAGAGCTTATCAGGCATTACCTTTCAATGCCTGTCATCGTGACATTCCTGGCAGCGGTTGTGGGAAATATACTGGGCTATACGGTATTCAAGGATGTGGTAGTAGGCATGTATTACAACAGCTACAGCCTGCCGGCATATCATACTATCTGGAATCCGGGCGCATTCATAAAAACAACGCTTGCTCCGGTGATTATCATGCTGGTTGTAAATCTTATTGTAATAATCCGCATGATGCAGCACACACCGCTTCAATTTCTGCGCCATGACCTTAAGAAAACAAAGCGTAAAAAGGCAATGCGGCTTCCTCGCTGGAGCTTCATGAGCCGTTTCAGACTGCGAATCATGTTCCAGAATGTGGCAAACTATCTGATACTTTTTGTGGGAATATTTTTCATCATGGTCATGCTTGCGATGGCAGTAGGCATGCCGGATACACTTGATTATTACAAGAAAAATACAGATGATATGATGTTTGCAAAATACCAGTACGTACTCAAATCCTATGTCGATGCAGACGGAAACGTGCTTGAAACCGGCAACAGTGATGCAGAGAAATTTGACATGACATCGCTATTAAGGAAAACAGATGAGTTTGACGAGGAGGTGTCGGTCTACGGAGTGGAAACAGACAGTGCATACGTAAAGCTTAAGGACATGGATTCGCTTAAGGATAACGAGGTATACATATCAGATTCCTTTGCAGACAAATATAGTATAAAACCCGGCGATACAATAAAGCTTGATGCACAGTACGAGAAAAAAACGTACAAATTCAAGGTGAAGGGAACCTACGATAAATCCCAGAGCATCGCGGTGTTTATGCCGATAGAGCATTTCGCGGATACCTTTGATTTTGCAGATGGCAGATTCAGCGGATTTTTGTCAGACACAAAAATAAAGGATATCGATGAGAGCAATATCGCGACAACAATTACGATACGCGACATCACCAAAATGGCAGACCAGCTCGATCATTCCATGGGCTCATACATGCAGTACTTCCAGGTGCTTTGCATACTGCTCTCAGCCGTTATGATATATTTGCTCACGAAGCTCATCATCGAGAAAAATGAGACAGCCATATCGATGACCAAGATTTTAGGCTACGACAACAGAGAAATTGCAAGTCTTTATCTGTTCTCAACATCCATCGTGGTGGTTATATCAGATATCATCAGCGTAGTGCTTGGTGCAAAAGTGATGGACATTGTATGGCGCATAATGCTGCAAACCTTCAGTGGCTGGTTTTCATTCCATATGACACCTGTCGGCTATGCAAAAATGTTTGCATTTGTGCTCATTGGATATATTATAGTGACAGTATTTGATTTCAGGAGAATAAAGAAAATCCCTATGGACGTGGCACTAAAGAATGTGGAATAGGTAAAAGTATACAAAAATAATTAATTATTGGCAAACTGTTGTATAATTGCACTAAAAATGGTAGTATTGTCTCATAAGTTAAAAACCAAAGTAATAACGTAACTATAATTTATGAGAGGTGATTAAATATGAAGCAGGGGGCAAATAAAAAAAGAGGGACATTTGCAACCAAAATCATAGTAATGGTGATTTTAGCTGTTATAGTTTCAAATGTAATTTGTATGGTATTTATTCTTGAAAGCTCCAAAAAACAAATTACAGACAGTGTCAAGCATACAATGGTAGATGTTATTAATACAACGTCAAAAATCATGGAAAATGAGATTAGTAATTCAGGTGTTGATGATCTGGATTATGATGGTTATGCCAATAATCTTTCAGATGTAAAGCTTGAAGGCATGGACAGTGCATACATGTATGTGGTTCAAAATGATGGCACAATGCTTTATCATCCTACAAAGGAAAAGGTTGGACAGCCTGTTGAGAATGCTGTAATTAAAGGCGTTGTACAACAGCTTCAGGATGGCAAAAAACCGGGCACGGCTGTTGTAGAATATGATTTCAATGGAACAACAAAGTATTCGGCATATACGATTTTGAACAATGAAAATATACTTGTGCTTACAGCAGACGAGTCTGAGGCACTTGCAGGAATCACTACTGTAACAGGAGTTGCCGTTGGAATCAGTGCTATTGTTGTGCTGCTTGCTATTATTATATGCTTCATACTGGGACGCAGGCTTATGAGACCGCTCGTAAAGGTCAGTACAATAATTGAAGAAATTGCCAATGGTGATATCAACGCAGATTTTGGCATGGTCAAGGAGACAAATGATGAGATAGGCCTGATTATAGAAAAGATGAAGGAGCTCACGCAGTCACTTGGAAATATAGTCGGAAAGATAAGAAATTCCAGTGACACAATGTCAGCAAACAGCTATGAGCTCAATGACACAAGCAGTCAGACACTTGCTGCAAATAACGAGATATCCAAGGCAGTCGAGGATGTTGCAGAGGGCTCTACAGGCATGGCAGCATCTATTTCCAAGATTAATGAAAATCTTCTGGAGATGAGCAATGAGACAAAGGATATAAACGAGTCTGTCAATGAAATCAGAAATCAGACGGCAGCAGTGCAGGATAGCAGTAAAATCATGAATGATAAGATTAAATCCATGCAGAACAGCAGCCAAAAGATGGATGACGGTATCTCAGCAATTTCAAAACGCATAGAAACCGTAAATACTACGGTTGACAAGGTGAGCAATATTGTCTCTGTCATTGAGGAAATATCCAGTGAAACCAATCTTTTGTCACTCAATGCATCTATAGAGGCAGCCAGGGCCGGCGATGCAGGAAAAGGCTTCGCAGTGGTGGCACAGGAGATTCGAGTGCTTTCAGACAATACCAATACGGAGCTTGAGAATATCAAGCAGATAATATCATCACTGGTTGAAGAGTGCAGGTATTGTGTTCAGGCATCCGGTACCATCGTCGAGGATAATGCCAAGCAGAAGGAAGAGATTAAGGCAGTACTTGATGAATTTGGCTCACTTGATGAGCAGATTCAAAAGACAGCAGAAAAAGCTGATGAAATCGAAGAGCTAGTCACTGCGATGATTGAGCTGAACGATGACATCACTAAGAGCAGCAACAGCCTGACAGATGTCAGCGCAGCAAATGCCGCAGCAACCGAAGAGATGAATGCCAACATCGAGGAGCTCAATGCCATGATGAACGGGGTTTCAGAAATGGCAGGAAATATGAATGATGAGTCTGATGGATTGAAGGAAGCATTATCATTCTTTCATAATTAATGGCAGGTAATCATAATTGAATTTGCAACGTAAATCAGTCATAAAAGCAGTAAAATGCTTTTGTGGCTGATTTTGGTATTTACAGGATTATTGATTATATCGGAAAAAACACGTATTATATGATAAAAAGAAGAATGAGGTATTAAAAAATGACAGACAATTTTGAGTTTAGAAGTATACACCCAGACGAGGTAGAACAGGCAATAGCAATTGAGCAGATATGCTTCCCGCCGAATGAAGCGTGTTCTCCAAAGGCGATGACAGAGAGAATTGCAAAGGTTCCACAGCTGTTTCTTGTGGCAGTAGACAAATCAACCGGTAAGCTGGCCGGCTTTTTAAATGGTGTGGCAACAGATGAGGAAAAGTTCAGGGATGAGTTCTTCACGGACATCGATTTATGCGATGAAAACGGTAAAAATGTGATGCTTCTGGGCCTTGATGTGCTGCTGGAGTACCGTGGACATGGACTTGCCAGAGAGCTCGTGCACCGCTACAGCCTGCGCGAAAAGGCAAACGGACGAAAAAATCTGTTTCTGACATGCTTAGAGCAGAAGGTAGAGATGTATAAGAAGTTTGGATTGCAGGATCTGGGGATTGCTGACTCTACCTGGGGTGGAGAAGAGTGGCATGAGATGGTGCTAAAGGGATGAATGTGATAACATGGAAAATAAAGTATCAGATAACGTTATAGAAAAAAATTATAGGGAGTGCCTTAAATTTAATGAAATCAACGAAAACAAGGTCGATAAGTTTGACCTGGCTACAGCAAAGGCAGCCCTTGAAAATCTGTATGAGCTTTACAAAAATGGCATATTAACAGGTCGTTTCACACAGGATAAGGACTATGTGGTAAGGTGTGATGCTTTGGTGACATTGGCTGAGGAGAACAAGGACTGCTTGTTTTATGAGGCATGGCGCATATGGTTTAGATACTTTGTATCTATGGGCTATGCTGGATGGAATGAGCTGTGGGAGGCAGTATGAACCAAATTTGCAGGGATATTTTCAGAGCCATACATGAGGGTAAATGGCTGAAAATAGAATATCGAAACAAGGCAGATCAGGTGACGAAATATTGGATAGGGATAAGAGACCTTGATCCGAGAAGCCGAACTATGAAGGTTGATGGACTTCATCTGGGACAGTTTACAATTGGAGAATATGACAGGATATTTATCGATTCAATATTGTCTACTGAGATAATAGAGGGGACATACTGCCCTGAAAATAGGTTACTTGTTGAAGATATTGAGATGCATCCAGAGCGTTACAAAAACATATTTGACAGCTCAGCAAATTTAAAAATACTAAATTATCTTGAGATATGTAATAAGCTTGATACGACTCCGTATATCACAGATTACGACTTGATTCATTACATTGACAGAGAGCGGATTAACTGTGGTATGTATCAGCTTACAGACCAGCAGTTCAGGGAAGTGGTTGCTCAATTTCAGTATTTTTCATCGCGGGAAAAAAGAAAAAGCGGATCATTAAAAGTTAAGAGGCTGGCAATAAATGTCCTGAGCATAAACACTAATAAAGGACTCTATGTTCTTGCATATAGAAATCTTAATCTTGATGTAAAAAATCATATTTTTAAACCAGATGAGGAGATTACGGTGTGTACGCAGTTTTCTATAGATGGAAAACAGGAAAATGCAAGAAAATTTCTAGATGCCGATGAATATGAGCTTTTAGAGGATTTTGAGAAAAATCTGGAAAAAATAAAGGATGCAATAACAGAGCATGGCGGCAACAAATCTATAGTAGATGATATGCCATATGTTATAGGACTTGGCATGGATGTGGTTCTCAATCTGCACGAAGAATATAAGGCAATTATGGATATGTTTGAGGCTGATAATGTGACATATCCAATAAAGGCATTTTTTGGAGAGCTTCTTGAGAGACCAAGAAGGACGAAGGCATATCCGATTGCACTGATTAATAAAAATATAAATCTGGATCAGCTGCTTGCAATAAACAATGCTATGAAATACCCTCTTGCATATATTCAGGGACCACCCGGCACTGGCAAAACAAATACTATAATAAACACGATAGTAACAGCATTTTTTAACAATGTCACAGTGCTGTTTGCATCATATAATAATGTCCCGATAGATAATGTCTTTGAAAAGCTCTCATCCATGAAGTATCGTGGAAAAACTATCCCATTTCCGGTGCTTCGCCTGGGAAATACAGAAAAAGTAATGGAGGCAATTAAATATATTAATGAGCTGCGTACACAGGTGCAGTCATTGCAGATTTTTGCCTCTACACTTGATAAGCGGAAGGATGATCGTATAGACAGGGCAAAGCGTTTGTCTGCACGTCTAAAGGAATATGAGGAAATTCTGGATTTAAAGGAGAGAAAAGAGACACTTACACATCTGATGAAATATCAGGAACATATGAAAAATACTATGAAGCTATTGCCGTTTCAGACAGATCTGCAAGGCTATCAGATGCAGAAGCTTGATAAAAGGATAGCTGCTATCGGTGAGATATCTGATGCTGATGCTATGCAGCTTTTGGATAGAAATGAGGATGAATTTTATCAGTATCTGTTTTACACATCTGCACGCTATATAAAGGCGCTCGAGGAACCTAAATTCCAGGAGCTTAGACAAATACTGGATTCTGATGAGACACCAGAGAAGCTGGTGAATGAGTTTAACAAATATATGCGTAAATCTGAAAATGTAAGAAAGCTTCAGCGAGTTTTTCCTATAATCATAACGACATGCATTTCTGCGCACAAAATAGGTGAGCCTGAGCCTTTATTTGATATGACAATTATGGATGAGGCAAGTCAGTGTAATGTGGCAATCTCACTGGTGCCTATAATCAGAGGAGAAAAACTGATGCTGGTGGGAGATCCACAACAGCTAAATCCGGTTATCCTGCTTGGAGAACTGACAAACAAAAAGCTTCGTCGCAGGTATCATGTATCGGATGAGTATGATTACAGAGAAAATTCAATCTATAAAACGTATCTTGCCTGTGATGCAGTAAGTGATGAGGTGCTTCTGAGAAATCACTACAGATGCAATAAAGAAATAATAGGTTTTAATGGAAAAAATACTATAACTCAAAGCTCAAGATACAGTCAAAGAGTAAGGAGCCTGAACCGCTCGTTTATATGGATGTGAAAAGCGATAACACACAGATAAAAAATACTTCTCCGGCTGAGGTTGAGGAAGTGGTGGAATATGCGCTTTTAAATAAAGATAAAAGTATTGCCGTGATTACGCCGTTTGTCAATCAAAAGCAATTGATTGAAAATGCAATAAAGCAGAATAAACTGAGCAATCTTGTCTGTGGAACGGTTCATGCATTTCAGGGCGATGAAAAAGATGTAGTACTGTTTTCTACAGCAATCTCTGAAAGGACTAGTTCAGGTACATATAACTGGCTTAAAAATAATAAGGAACTCATAAATGTTGCGACATCCAGAGCAAAGGAGAAGCTGGTGCTCCTCACAAATGGAAAAGAACTGGAAAGACTGCATGCGGGACAAGCTGATGATGATTTGTACGAGCTGGCGCAGTATATAAAGACAAATGGCCATTCAAAAATTACTGAAAAGCATATAAGCTCACGAGCACTGGGAATACAGCCGTTCTCGACGGCTACAGAAAATGCGTTTCTTGAAAATCTAACCCATGCTCTTGAAAATATCTGGCTTTCGCAGAGTAAATATGTAATACACAAGGAGGTTGCCATATCACAGGTATTCAGGGACAACATAACCTATGATGACTTGTTTTACATGGGACGTTTTGATTTTGTTGTATACGAAAAACAAGGCAGAAGCGAATTGCCAATACTTGCCATAGAATTGGATGGCAAAGAGCACTTTGAGGATGCCGTGGTGAAAGAGCGTGACAGAAAGAAAAATGCGATATGCAAGGCACACAACATGGAAATTATCCGGGTGGAAAACTCATATGCGAGAAGATATAATCATATCAAAGGAATATTGATGGATTACTTTTCAAGGGTGCATTGATGATAGAACTTCTTATCAGATAATGATAGCGTGTAAAATGGCAAAACAAACAATAAAATGTGAGAACTCATATATAATTCAAAAAAGCATTGATGCTGGTTGGAAAGACTATATGCAAGGTTTGGAATCAAAAAAATACTGGTGCTAAATCTCAAAGACGGTTTTTGAACCTTCCGCAGAAATATGTTGATTTTTTTTTGAAAACTGCATATAATACAAGTACAAGGAGATGTTCCTTGTATTCGGAGAGTCACTACCGTTAAGTGTGAGATGAAAATATTCGGAGAGTCACTACCGTTAAGTGTGAGATGAAAATATTTGGTTGTCATCACCGTTAAGTATGGCAAATAGGACAAAGATTAAGTCTTTGTCCTATTTTACTATTATGGAGGAATGAATGGAACTATACGAAGTAACCGTTGAATATGTAAAATATTTACGAAAATTTGAACCCACGAAGATTATGTCAAATGCAGATGGAAAAGAACAACGTAAGTTTTTGGGTGTGATAGTACAGAAAAATGGATATAAGTATGTCATTCCATTAAGTTCACCCAAATATAAGAAGGATTATAAAATTAGAGATTATCAAGGGGAGAATCTTCCAGAAGATTTTTCTTTTGTAGCATATGCTGATAGAATTATTTTGCTAAAAGATACAAATGTTCCAGTTGTCTATATGTATGAGAAAAAAGAATCAGGAGAAATAGATTTTTTCGGTAAAATTCAGTGTAATAATATGATTCCGGCACCAGAGTCTGAATTGACAAAAATCAATATAGAGGGAATTACTGATATAGCATATAAAACTCTTTTACAAAAACAAGTTCAGTTCATAAGAAAGAACCAAGATAATATATTAAAAAAGCATGCTAATGTCGTGTATGTAAATAGAAAAAAGGGTAGAATGGATATTGGTTACATAAAAAATGCAACGCCAGATTTTGAGTTGCTTGAGGCAAAATGTGATGAGTGGATAAGATGGCATGAAAATAAAGAATAAATTGTTAATAGAAGGGCTTAAACACCGCAGCAGGCGCTGAGGCGGGAGATAATGGAGGAGCTGGATACGCAAATTGCTGCCGGCGGATGTGACATTGATTGAGAAGATTGGAGAGGCACTATATGAAACCCAGGACAGCAAAGAGCATGGAGCTATATGATATATTGCTTAGGCGCGGGTATCCGGAGCCGTTTTGCGATGAAATAACAAAAAATCTAAATACCGATTGGACAGCTCAAAGGATGATAGGATATCTGTCACACTATAAAAAGCTTCCCATGGAAGAAATTGCTGATGAAATGCTTGCGATACTGAACGACCGCAACCGCATAATGCAAAAGCATGAGCTTGAGGAGACGAATGCAAGATGGAATGAATACTTAAACAGATAAAGCCTATTGATATTTTCTTCGGAATAAAAATTTCTGTCCATAACAAGCTTTGCTTTACAAAAGCCCCCGAGTCCGGAGGACAAACTGACACAGGTCATGGTGTAGGAACTGATTGAAAAGATGCAGATTTTAATGTACTATAAGTAAAAGAAAGGCAGGAAATTATATATGTATTATGTACCGGATGGCACTGAGCAGTGCGGTTATTATGAGTGTAAAGAGTGTGGAAGCAGATTTCTGGATTTAAAAATTGCACCAACATTGGTATGTCCATACTGTGGAGAAGAGGCAGATATGGAGATAGGACCAGATGAGGAGATGCCAAAGGTTGTAGAATCTGCGAAGCTTATTCAGATGGTTAGAGGCGCTGAAGAGGTAGAGAAGATGGATAAGCTGTTATCGCTTGCTGTGACAGGAGGCGATTTTAGCTGGATATAGGAATGCGGATATTTGTAAACGCATATGATATATTGCTAAGGCGCGGCTATCCGGAGCCGTTTTGCGATGAGATAACGAAAAATCTAAGTACCGACTGGACAGCTCAAAGGATAATACTAATAAATCTCAAGCTTCTGATCAACCAGTGATTCACCTTCATATACAAGCTTAAGTGTGAAGAAATTTTCTTCATTTTCAAGCAGGAGCTTTAAGAAGATAGCGTCGCCTTCCCAGGTAGGAAGAGTGGGCACGATAGTTTTATCCACCCATTTGAGGTCACCTTCGTTGCATGTTATAAGCTTGCCGGAAAATTCATCAGCGGTGAAAAGACACATCAATTCAGGCTCCTGTTTATCACTTATAAAAGTTATGAGTGCGCGGAAACGGTAAGAGGTGAGTGTGAGCCCTGTTTCTTCTTTGACTTCTCGGAGCAGGCATTCTTCGGGTGATTCACCATTCTCAGCGTGACCGCCAACACCGATCCATTTACCTTCGTTTATATCATTTTCCTTCTTAATACGATGAAGCATGAGATATTGTTCATCGTGTTCTATGTAGCATAAAGTAGTTATTTTCATGATATACCTCCGACAGATGATTATAAAATGATATGCGGGTCACTAAGGTATACATCGAATTGCATGCAAGCATGCATCGATGGTACCTTTTGACCCTTTAATCATAACATAAAATGTGGGGGAAAGGTATGAAAATATAGAGGTTAAAACAGAGGGGCACATATATTTTTTGAAAGCGAAATAAAGCTCTGTGCATAAGTAGAAAGGTATGAATTTTTGCGGTATGCAATTACTAAATCATTTTGTAGAGTGGGATTCCCTACAGAGAATACTTCCACAGGCCAAAATGGAGCAGCATATCGCACATATCCCTCTGAGGCAATGGTTACACCAAGGTTCTGTGATGCAAGCTGTATGCAGGTTTGATTATTTCTTGTACGGTACGGAACAGGTGGCTGTATTCCATACTGGTCAAACAGTCTTTGGGCGGAACGACCGGTATTCTGATCCGGAAAATGTAATATAAAGGGAGTGTCAGCGAACAGGCTTAAGTCAAGCCATGGGTAGCGGCACTCTTTTTTTGTCACTGCTTTTTGGGCAAGTGGATGTCCGACAGGCAGTACTAATAGTATTTCTTCATGGCACAGCAGCTCATAATTTAGTTTGGGATGCTCCTGCCAGTTGCTTAAAATGGCAAAATCCAGATTGGTATCGGATATCAGCTTGTCCTGTATCGAATGGCCATATTCGAAAAAATTAATGCAGACACCTGGGTGTTTTTCGTTAAAAGCAGGCAGCAGCTGTGGTATAAGGCTGGTGCTGCGCATTGGCGGAAGCGCAATATTCAGCTCGCCATTATAGTAAGAGCGCATATCTGAAAGCTCTTTTTTCCAGTCCTGATCGAGTGCCAGTACTCTTCTTGCATAATCCAGATAACGCTGGCCCAAAAAAGTAAGATCATACTGGTATCCATTTCGTCTAAAGACTTTTCCACCGAGTTCTTTTTCAAGCTTGTGCAGATATTTAGTTAATGTTGGCTGAGAAACATAGAGTGCCTCTGCAGCACGTGTGAGATTATGATGTTCAGCTATCGCTATAAAATATTCAAGGTCAGTATATTCCATGACAGATCCCCCGTATATGTAATTACATAAATCTAAAACTATGCCATAAAGGTATAGAATTAATGAAAACAATGAATTAGACACATGATATGTTTTATATTACTATTAAATTGTCGAAAGGGCAAGGGAAAGGTGATGTATATGGGGAAATATTTAGAGAATGTATTTCGACTGTCACAATATGGTACGAATATAAAAACTGAGATGATCGCAGGAATTACAACATTTGTTACGATGGCATATGTTCTTGCAACAGTTCCGAATATGCTTGGCAGTGCAGGATTAAATAAAAGTGCCGTAATGACAGCGGTTATACTGTTGATAGTCATTACCACATGTGCAATGGCCTTTTACACAAACAGACCGTTTGCACTGGCACCTGGGCTTGGAAGTACAGGAATAGTGGTATCCATGATAACAAATGAAGGCATTTCACCGGAGAAAGCGGCAGGAGTGATATTCCTAAGTGGAATACTTTTTATTGCAATCTCTTTTCTGGGACTGCGAGAGGCTGTAGTAAAAGTGATACCGGTCAGCCTTAAGCATGCGGTAAGTGCAGGAATAGGGCTGTTCATAGCTCTGCTGGGGGCAAAAAGCTGTGGACTTATAGCTGCCAGCGGGAAAAAGAATTGTCTTACGTTTGGTGATTTAAGGTCACCGGAAGTTATTCTTTGTCTGATAGGATTTTGCCTGATGCTCTTGGTAAAGATAAAGAATATACCGGGAGGCATTATTTTATCTATACTTATTACAACGATAGCCGGAATTGCGCTTGGTGTGACCAGACTGCCGGATAGGATAATTTCATTTCCGGGAAAAATGGATGATATATTTTTGAACATCGATATAAAGGGTGCATTGAATACAGCATATATTCCATTTTTGATAGCACTGTTTATACCGGATTTCTTCTCTACATTTGGCACGGTGCTGGGCGTAGGGGCAAAAGCAGGATATCTGGATGAAAAGGGAAATCTGCCGGGAATTGAGAAATGTTTTCAGGTGGATGCAGTGTCAACGAGTGTAGGCGCATTGTTTGGAATACCGAGCATGACTACATATCTTGAGTCATCAGCCGGTGTTGAGGCAGGCGGAAAAACAGGGCTTACCGTTATATTTACAGGAATATGCTTTCTGCTCATGCTATTTTTTTCACCGATTGTGCTGATGATACCGACAGCGGCAACAGCACCGGTGCTTATATATATTGGAATACATATGCTTGGTGCGATGAAAAATATTGATTACTCTGATATGACAGAGTATATGCCGGCATTTTTATGTATTGGCTTTACTATATTTGCAAACAACATAGCGAATGGGATCTGTATAGCAATCCCGGTGTATGTGCTTATGAAGCTGATTTCAGGAAAAGTGAAAGAGATACAGCCTGTTATGTACATAGTGACAGCTATTTGTATTTTATATTTTATAACGTTGATATAAAGGCATATGAGGTACCGCATATACCAAATTTATATCAGAAAATCATACATGTAGAAAAGGAGAATCACATGAGTAAACGACCAATTATAATTGACACCGATCCGGGTATAGATGATGCCCTTGCGATTGCGATAGCATTATTTTCAGAGGAACTAGATGTTAAGCTGATCACTACTGTAGCCGGAAATGTTTCGCTGGATCTGGTGACAGAAAATGCGCTTAAGCTTTTAAAATTTTATGAAAAGGATGTACCGGTAGCGAAAGGCTGTGCACAGCCGCTTCTGGCGGAGTTTGTGGATGCTTCGGATATCCATGGAAAAAGTGGAATGGAGGGATATGATTTCCCGGAGCCGAAAACAGAGCTTTTATTACAGGAACATGCCGTAAACGCGATGCGAAGAGTGATAATGGAAAGCGATGAGCCTATAACTATAGTGCCTATAGCTGCCATGACAAATATAGCATTGTTATTTGCCCTTTATCCTGAGGTAAAATCAAATATCAGAGAAATCGTCATGATGGGCGGTTCAGTCACCAGAGGAAACAAAGGTGTTATGTCAGAGTTTAACGTGGCAACAGATCCGGAGGCCGCTGCAATGGTATTTAATTCAGGTGTTCCGATTGTAATGGCCGGACTTGATGTTGGCTGGAAAGCGCTTGTTATGCCGCAGGATAGTGAAGAAATCAAAAAGATGGGAAAAGTCGGAGATATGGCATATCATCTTTTCAAACACTACAGAGGAGGCAGCTTTAATACAGGGCTTAAAATGTATGATAGCTGTGCAATAGCATATCTGCTTTGTCCGGAGCTTTATACAGTTGAGGAAACCTACGTAGGAGTTGAACTTAATGGCACTATGACTACGGGATGTACCGTGGTTGACCTGAAGGGTTATCTTAAAAAGAAACCGAATGCTAAAGTGTGCACTGATATTGACGGTGAAAAATTCAGAGAATGGTTCAAGCAGTCAATTTCAAGATGTATATAATTATATTTAAGGAGGAAGGAATATGACTACATTTGTCATGTATGCTGCAGCCATTATATCTGTGGCGATAGTAATTTTTATGCTTATCAAAAAGATGGATATTAAGATAACGCTCTTTTTGATGGGAATTGTACTTATGTTTGTGGGATGCGCACTGGGAAATCCGCTTGGAGGCGAGGATTTTGTATCGACAGGATCGGTGTTTTTAGATCCTTTAAAGGTAATCGCAGATCAGTTTAAGAGCACTATATCATCAGCAGGATTTATCATACTGATACTTGGCGGTTACTCAGCATATATGAGTGCCATAAATGCAAACAGCGTAACAGTAAACGTGCTTACAAAGCCGATAGCAAAAATCAAATCAGTATATATATTGGTACCGATCGTATTTTTACTCGGAAACCTGCTTTCACTTGTTATACCAAGTGCATCAAACCTTGCAGTTATCCTGCTCGCAACACTTTATCCAATCCTTATAAAGGCTGGAATGAGTTCACTTACAGCGGCAGGTATTATTGCTACAACAGCTACTATTGTGCCTACACCACTCGGAAGTGATAATGTAGCGATTGCAGCGGAGCTTGCGAATACAACAGAATTTGCAGGACTGACAGCAACAGACTATGTATTCAAATATCATGCAATAGTATCAATACCTACACTGCTTATCATGGCAGCAATCCATTTCTTCTGGCAGAAAAGATGTGATAAAAAAGCAGGCGTGATTGAGTCTAAGGCAGTAGAGAGCAAAGATGTTGAGGAAATTAAAGGCGGGGTATTGTACAAGACAGTATATGCTATTTTACCATTACTTCCTATTATTTTGCTGATCGGTTCATTTGCTGTACAGAAGATTACCGGAGCACAGATTGATATAAGCGTGGAAGTAGCAACATTATTCTCATTTATCGTAGCAATCATCTGTGAGATCATAAGAAAACGTAATGCCGGTGAGACTCTTAAAGAGACAGAGGCATTCTTCAAGGGAATGGGTGGCTCAATGCCGATAGTTGCTCTCCTTGTTGCAGGAACAGTATTTGTTACAGGATTAAAATCTATCGGACTTATCACAGCATTACAGAGTGCCATGACAGGTCTTTCAGGCGGAGGACTTGGATTTGTACTTCCACTCATACTGGTTGCGCTTACAGCACTTATCGTACTTTTAAGTGGAAGTGGTACAGCATTATTCTTCGCAATGGTTCCGCTTATGGTGCCACTTGCGGCAGCAGCAGGAATTTCACCGCTTGCGGTATCTATTCCAATGGGACTTGCCGGAAACCTTCTTCGTGCGGTTTCACCGGTATCGGCAGTAGTAATGATTGTGGCAGGAAGTGTAAAACGCGAGCCGCTTGAAGTAGTAAAAAGAACTTCTGTACCAATGATTGCAGGAACAGTGGTAATGTTTGTACTTTCTATGGTAATATTCCTGTAGGAAAGTATATGATTATTTAAAAGAAATATATATTATTTGGAGGGCTGCAGACGTGAAAGCATTAAATTATGGATCGTTAAATATTGATTTTGTATACAATGTAGAGCATTTTGTGAGAAGTGGAGAAACCATATCCTCACAGAACATGGCAATATTTGCAGGAGGAAAAGGACTTAACCAGTCTGTAGCCCTTGCCAAAAGTGGCATAGACACATGGCATGCAGGTAATATCGGCGAGGATGGAGAGTTTCTGGCAGAAATACTGCAAAAAGCGGGAGCACATACAGACTTCATCACCCGTCTGCCGGGCAGAAATGGCCATGCTATCATACAAAAACAGCCAAACGGTCAGAACTGCATACTGCTGTACGGTGGTTCAAACAGGCAGAACACAAGGACACAGGTGGATGAGGTATTGTCCTATTTTGAAAAAGGCGATTATCTGATTCTGCAAAATGAGATAAACGAAATCGCATATATCATGGAGCGGGCGCATGAGAAGGGCATGATAATAGTGCTCAATCCGTCACCGATGGATGAAAAAATTTTCACATATCCGCTTGAGTATGTAGACTATTTCCTTCTTAATGAGATTGAAGCTAAGGATTTGACAGGATTAGGCGATTCCGTTGGAGAAGTCAGGTGTATTGAAACTGATGAACTCCTTGATGCAGTATGCAGCCATTTTCCAAACAGCAATGTTGTGTTGACTTTAGGAGAATATGGCTCAATTTATAAAGATGAAAAACAAAAAATTCACCAGCCGATAGTGAAGGTACCGGTGGTTGATACTACAGCAGCAGGAGATACATTTACCGGATTTTTCATCGGAAGTATCGCAAAAGGACTTTCACCGAAGGAAGCAATGAAGATAGCAGCAAAAGCATCGGCTATAGCAGTTTCAAGACAGGGAGCAGCACCATCTATACCTGAATTGAATGAGGTATATGATTTTGGCCGATAAAGGGTATGGTATTATGGGGGAGAACGAAAGACCTTGAGTTTATAATGAACTCAAGGTCTTTTTCTGTATTATAAGCAATGAATTTATAAAAAATATAAAAATCTGTATGAAGTTGGACTACTAAATACAGTAGATATGGTGTAAAATGATGCTTATAGTAAAGTCAGGACATTATCAAATGCAATAGAATTATGGGAATATAAGGGAATGTATATAACAATTATACGATATAAATTTTAAAAGAAGAGGGAATATCATTATGGCAAAAAAGGTTACTATTAAAGATATAGCTGATATGGCAGGGGTTTCAATCGCAACCGTTTCTCATGTTATAAACAGAACAAGATATGTGAGTCCGGATCTTGTTGAAAAAATAGAAAATATTATTATAGAAACCGGATATCAGAAAAAAATAGAAGAAAAAGAAAGACGACTCAAGGTTGGAAGGCAGTCGGAAATAGTTGCAGTTATTCCAAATGTTGAAAGCACCATTTATCGTGATATGGTGGGATATTTAAAAAAATATGTTAGCATTCAGGGGTATCAGTTTTATATTGCAATTACGGACAATGATATTAAAGAAGAGGCTCAGGTACTGGAAGGACTGATACAGAATAAAAAAACAGCAGGTATTATACATGTACCAGTCAGTGATGTTGCGGCAGATTATAAAAAGCTGATTGAATCTGGAATTCCATTTGTCTGCATGGAAAGAAATATTTTGGGAGATGGTATAGACTCTGTTGAATTTCGAGATAGAGAAGCCATTTTCAAAGGAACTGATTATCTGTTAGAATGTGGTCATAAGAATATTTTGTTTTTAAGAGAAAGCTTGAAGAGTACGACGAGAGATGAAAGAACACGAGGCTTTCTCCTTGCATTAGAAGAACATGGAATCAATACAAATGATGCAAATATTTCAGACATTAATATCGAATCCGGAGCTGATAACTGTATTTTGGAAATACAAAAGGCAATGAGACGATATATGCCAACTGCAATTATGGCAGGAGGAAATAGAATTACTTTATACCTTATGAAAACTATGAGGGATAGAGGAATTGAATGTCCTGAAGAGATATCGGTTGTTGGATTTGGTGATGAGGGATGGTCGGAGTTAACGTATCCACCATTGACGATTTTAAAGAGAGATGTTGAAGGGCTGAGCAGACGAGCAGTAAATATGCTTTTTGAAAAGATAAATACAGGACATGTGATTGAACAGGATTATTATGCCGATGTAGAGTTGATAATAAGAAAATCCACAAGAATGTTGGATAATGGACCTTTTGGAGAAGAAGCAGCTACACCGGAATCAATAGTCATAACAAAAGAGGAAAAGAGCCGTTTGCGTGCTGGAAATTTCCGTGTGGCAATTTCGTTTCATTATACAGGAACATCATGGGCGGAATTACACGAAAAGGGAATCCGTGATGAATTGGAACAATATGGAATTGATATTATATCAGTAACAGATGCACATTTTGATGCATCTTTGCAAAATGCACAGCTTGAAGGTATTCGTTTACAGAAACCGGATGCTGTAATTGCAATTCCGGCTGATGATAAAGAAACAAAAGAACAATTCCGTGAATTGGCAAAGGTGTCAAAGCTTGTTTTCCTGAGTAATGTCCCTGAGAATATGGAAAAAAATAGTTATGTTTGCTGTGTGTCTGTTAATGAGATTGAAAATGGAGTTAATGTTGGCAGAATGATGGGGGAGTACTGTAAAGGAAAACACGTGGAAGCCGGATTTATCATACATGGAGCGGTCTTTTATGGTACGCGTGCCAGAGATGAGGCAGCAGAAAAAATTATTTCAGAACAATACAAAAATATAGATATTAAGGCAATAAGAGGTTTTGGAGAAATTGAAAATGCATATCAGGTTTGTAAAGATATGATTACTGAGAATCCACAAATTAAAGTCTTGTATGTAAGCTGGGATAGACCGGCGCTGTTGGCAATTAAGGCGTTGAAAGAGATGCATAGAGAAGACATCGCTATATTTACAACTGATTTAGATTATAAAATTGCACAATATATGGAAAGTGGTATTGTAAAGGGATTAAGTACTCAAAGACCTTATGAGCAGGGAAGAACAGCTGCGCATGTGGTAGCGAAATCTTTATTAAGTAATGATGTGCCGAAATATGTTGGAGTGCAGCCGTATGTTGTGGATGCTAAGCAGCTAGGAAGGGCATGGAAGGATATTTTTCATGAGGGAATGCCAGAAGAAATGAAATAATGCCAGATAAAATTAAATATCTAAAAAGAAATATATGTGAAGAAAAAGAATATCATTTGGATATTCTTTTTTTAATTACTAAAAATTTACGTAAAAAATACTTCTGAAATGTTAATTTGCGCAAAACACAATCGTATAATTGTTGAAAACGACGAATTAAACAAGGCTTTACGTAAAAATATTGACAAATAATAGAGCAAAATATATCATGTAATCACAGAAACAAACAAAAACAAATAAATTTACGTAAATTTAAAAATGGAGGAAAAAACTATGGCAAAAATAAAAAAATTATTAGCGTTGGGTTTATGCTTATGCATGGCAGCAGGTATTACGGTAGGATGTGGCGATAGTAAGTCGTCAAAGAATGGTACAGATTCTGGTAAGAATACAAATGATGGATTATCGTTTGCATTTTGTACTAATACCTTAAACAATACATTTCAAAGCTCAATTGATTCAAAGCTAAAAGAACTGTGTGACAAAGATGGAATATCATATACATGTTTAGATCCTGACTATGATTTGAATAAGCAGCTTAGCCAGTTGTCAGATGTAGCAAATAATGGATATGATGCAGTATTTGTTATTCCTGTTGATTCAGCAGGAATAACATCGGGACTGGCAGAAATAAGCGAAGCAGGTATTCCTATATTTAATGTAGACACTGCAGTTATAGATGATGACCTTGAGAGCTTTGTAACACAATTTGTTGGAACTAATGCGTATATGGCAGGACAGCTTGTTGGAGAACAGATGGTTAAGGATCATCCAGATGGAGGAAATATTGCAATTTTGGATTTCCCTTCAAATGAAAGCTGTGTTGATCGTGTAAATGGATTTCTTGATGGACTTGGAGACAGCAAAGATAAGTTTAAGATAGTAGCACAGCAGGATGGCGGAGCAGCCTTAGACAAATCAATGGAGCTGGCAGAAGACATTATTACAGCATCTCCTGATATGGATGCATTTTTCTGTATCAATGATCCATCTGCACTTGGTGCTGCAGCTGCTATTAAAGCAGCAAATAAAACAGGCAAAATTGGTGTATATAGTATTGATGCCTCACCGGATGGAAAACAGGCATTACTGGATGGTGAATTTACAGCTGTTGCATGTCAGGTACCTGTACAGATTGCAGATTATTCTTTTAAGGAAGCTGTAAAGTATGTTAATGGAGATACTAAAATTGATGAGAAAAAGGTATATCTCGATTCGCATTTAGTGTCTAAGGATGAGGCTGAGAAAACTCTTAAAGAATGGCAATAATAAGGGAGAGTTATTATGGGACAGACAGTATTAGAAATGACAGGGATAAAGAAAAGCTTTGCGGGTATTTACGCTTTAAATGGAATTGACTTTTCTTTGGAACTGGGCGAAGTACATGCACTGCTTGGTGAGAATGGAGCAGGAAAGTCAACATTAATTAAAGTGCTTGGCGGAATTTATCAGCCGGATTGTGGATTGATAAAAGTTAATGGAAAAGAAGTGAAAATTGATGGAGTCCCAGCAGCAAGAGCAAATGGTATAGGTATTATACACCAGGAAATAGTATTGGTGCCTTACCTTACAGTTGCACAAAATCTGTTTTTGGGAAGAGAAATTAGAACTAGACTTGGAACCTTGGATGAAGCGGAGATGAACCGCAGGGCAGCAGATATGATCTCTGCCCTGGGGGTCAATATAAAAGCTGAAACAGTAGTTGAGAAGCTGACTATCGCACAACAACAAATGGTAGAGATTGTAAAAGCTGTATCGTTTAACGGAAAAATAATTGTTATGGATGAACCTACATCATCTCTTTCAAATGAAGAGGTAGAGCAGCTATTTGGAATTATTGAGAATTTAAGGAAGAAAAAAGTAAGTATTATTTATATTTCTCATAGAATGGAAGAGTTATTCCGAATATCAGATCGAATTACTGTTATCAGAGACGGAACATATGTAGGAACCAAAAAAACTGTCGAGACGAATGCGAATGAATTGGTAGCAATGATGGTTGGAAGAGATCTTGATAATTTCTATGTAAGAGATTATTGCGATGTGGAACATGCTCCAATTGCACTTGAAGTAAAAAATCTATCACACCAGGGAACATTCGAAGATATCAGCTTTTCGGTTCATAAAGGCGAGATACTTGGATTTGCAGGACTTGTAGGCGCTGGAAGAAGCGAGATTATGGAAGCTATTTTCGGAGCAAGACCATATGATGCCGGTCAGATTTTTCTGAATGGAGATGAAGTGCATTTTAAAAATCCTATGCAGGCAATTAAATCAGGAATCGCATTGGTTCCTGAGGACAGAAAAAAACAGGGGCTTGTACTGGGAAACAGCGTTGCATTCAATTTAACTTTATCGAGTCTGCGTTTTTGTATGAATGGAATTGCTATCAGTGAAAAAAAGCGTGATTCGATTATTGAACATTATAGTAAAAGACTTAGGATTAAAGCAGCTTCTCCGGAGATTGAAGCAGGTAGTCTTTCGGGTGGAAATCAACAGAAGGTTGTACTTGGAAAATGGCTTGCAACAAAGCCGGATGTCTTGATTCTGGATGAGCCTACAAGAGGCGTAGATGTAAATGCCAAGTATGAAATATATACTGTAATAAATGAACTGGCAAAGGAAGGCATTGCAATTATTATGGTTTCAAGTGAATTGCCGGAGATTATCAACATGTGTGATAACGTTTGTGTTATAAGAGCAGGCAAGCTTGTTGGAAAGCTCGGAAAAGACCAGATGAATCAGGAAGAAATTATGAAGTATGCTGCAGGAGGCGTAGAGTAATATGAGTGAGAAGAAAAGAGAAGTAAATGCATTTGGAAAAAGAAATCCATTCACTTCAATTATAAAAGGCAATATAGGAATTATTGCAGTATTGATTATTATGTGCGTAATAGTGTCAATTGCAACGGATAAATTCCTTACAACCAATAATATAATTTCTGTTTTAAGACAAATTTCAATAAATACATATATCGCACTGGGAATGACACTCGTAATTATACTGGGACACATTGATTTGTCGGTTGGTTCAATTGTTGCGATGTCGGGAACCCTTACGGTTGGACTTACTGTAAATCAGGGAATGCCACTTATAGTAGCAATAATTATTGGATTGGCAGTAGGAACTCTTGCTGGATTTATCAGTGGATTTATAGTATCTCATTTTAAGGTACCTGCATTTATTATTACAATGGCAATGATGAATATTGCAAGTGGTATTGCATATGTGTATACAGGTGGACAGTCTACACGTATTACAGATAAGATGTTTATAGCTATAGGTACAGGATATTTGTTTAATGTAATTCCGCTTCCGGTAGTATATATGGTAATTTTGATTGCAATATTCAGTTTCCTTTTAAGCAAAACTAAATTTGGAACTTATGTATATGCAATTGGAGGAAACAGGGAAGCTGCAAGATTATCTGGCGTTCCTATTAAAAAAATAGAAATTATTGTATTTACGCTTTCGGGTGCGCTTGCAGCCTTCGCAGGACTTGTTCTTTGCTCAAGAATGTATTCAGGACAGCCATCAGTAGGAAGTGGATATGAATTGGATGCAATTGCCGCATGTGTACTTGGTGGAACATCAATGACCGGAGGAAAGGGCCGGATAAGTGGAACTGTATTTGGTGCGATGGTAATTGGAATTATTTCCAATGGATTAAATCTGATAGGAGTTTCATCTTATTGGCAGCTAATCATTAAGGGTCTGATTATTGCATGTGCAGTTCTGCTGGATTGTCAGAAGGATAAAATAGCGTTGTTAAAAAATAAGGTAAGGGCTGCAAAATAAATTGGAAAGGAAATCTGTTCGTTTTTTACGATACAGAGAAAGATAAGCAAATGGAAATTTTTCGTAAAATGTCTTTCGCGGATTCTACGGGAGATGCAATTCCGTTTTACCACGAAGGAAAATATCATATTTTTTCACTTACATCTCCACCGGGAACGACCGTCTATCCGGAGAGACTGCGTACAACCTGGAGCCATAGTATATCGGATGACTTAGTGCATTGGCAGGAGCTTCCGACGGCATTATATCCGGGGAAAGGAGATGAACCGGATGCTTCTGGAGTGTGGACCGGTTCAGTAATATATGGTGAAGGACAATATCATGCATTTTATACAGGATATTGTCTAACAGCGGAGTTTCAGCAGACCATATGTCACGCAACAAGCGATGATGGAATAACGTGGACAAAAGATATCGCAAATCCTGTTATTACTCCGATGACAGAGCTCTATGAAAAACTTGATTGGAGAGATCCGTATGTTTTTTATAATGAAGAAGATGAAAATTATTGGATTTTGATTTCAGCGAGAAGACTTGATATGCCGGTTACACGAAGGGGCTGTATAGTGCTGTACCGTTCAAAGAACTTAAAGGATTGGACGTATTATGGACCAATATATTCACCGGGGCATACAAACTGTCCGGAATGTCCGGAAATGTACAAGATGGGAGGTCACTGGTATTTGTCTTACTCAAGATTTTCAGAGTTTGTAAATACAATATACCGTGTATCAGAGTCTCCTTTTGGTCCGTGGAGAAAACCTAAAAAGGATGGTATTGGTGGAAGACGCTTTTATGCTGCTAAGTCAATGCAAAATGATGATGGAAGACGTTTTTATTTTGGATGGGCGCATGATCGTGCAGAGCAGAGTGACAAAGGTGAATGGTATTGGGGTGGAACATTTTGTATTCCACATGAGGTGGTGCCAACCGAAAATGGAGAGTTAAATGTAAAGTTACCATGTGAATATGAGCATATTTTTGATAAAGCTGTTAATTGGAAATATATATCAGTTCTTGGAAATGCAAAGAATTATGGTGAAAAAACTATAACATTGAATGCGTTGGAAAGCTGTTCATATGGATTTTTGAGACATACGGAAGAAAGCTATATGCTGACATGTAAAATAGTACCAAGAGAAACATATGATACGTTTGGTATTCTTTTAAAGTCTGATAAAGAGGCAAGTGGATGTTTATTCCTTGAATTTGATAAAGCAATGCAAAGGGTCTCATTTTTAAATCTTCCGATGGGAGTGGATCCATTTTGGGTACAGTCGTGTCAGGCGGTTCCGCCGGCAACCGAGCCTGGGCCGGATGGGGTGCGTGTCTGTGAGAAAACAATGCAAATTGAAGACGGAAAGGCAATAGACGTAAAGATTATTGTGGATCATGACATGATAGAGGCATTTATTGATGAACAGATAGCGTTCACATATAGAATATATGCCAAACCGGAATTTGAAACCGGTATAATTGCTCAGGATTCAAATGTTGAATTCTATAATTTAAGCATTTCCGGAAAATAATTGCGAATGGGAGAGACATGGATGGAAAAAGAATATGATATAGTTGCGATGGGAGAATTATTAATTGATTTTACACCGGCAGGAGTTTCAGAAACCGGCATGTGTCTTTATGAACGTAATCCGGGAGGGGCACCGGTAAATATGCTTACTGCAGCAGCTAAAGCAGGATTGAGAACAGCCTTTATAGGCAAGGTTGGAAACGACATGCATGGTAAATTCTTAATAGAAGCTGTTGAAAATCAAAATATTAACAGCGATGGTATTATATTGGATGATAATGTATTTACTACACTTGCATTTGTAAATCTTACAAAAGATGGAGAAAGATCATTTGCGTTTGCAAGGAAACCCGGAGCAGATACAATGATAGGGTACAAGGAAGTCGATACGGAATTATTACAGAATACAAAAGTTTTTCATGTGGGTTCACTCTCTCTTACTGATGAACCTGCACGTTCCACAACATTTCAGGCAGTGAAATGTGCAAAAAATGCAGGTGCAGTTATATCATATGACCCTAACTACAGGGCACCTCTTTGGAATGATGAGAAGACTGCTATAGAACGTATGCGTTCAATGCTTCCGTTTGCAGATATGATTAAATTGTCCGATGAAGAAACTGCTTTACTTACGCCATACGAAAATCCGGATGAAGCAGCAGACTATTTATTAGACCATGGAATAAAAATAGTTGCAGTGACACTCGGAAAAGAAGGGGTGTTAATATGTAATAGGAAGGATCATCAAAAGGTAAGTGGTTTTTCAAGTCAAGTAGTAGATACTACAGGGGCAGGAGATTCATTTTGGGGCGGATTTATGTCTCAATTTGTAAAAAGCAAACTTAACCCTGAAGATTGTTCTATTGAAGAATTAAAAAAATTTGCAAGGTATGGAAATGCAGTAGCAAGCCTGTGCATAGAAAAAAAAGGAGGAATATTGTCGATTCCTGAAGAAAAAGAAACTTTTAAACGTTTACAGCTAAGTGTGTGAAAAAACAATCGTAGTGCAAAATAATTGAAAATATACGATTATAGCCTCACTTTCAAATTTAAAAATATAGTAATGAAAAATGCAACATTTCTCTAAGAAATGTTGCATTTTTCGTCTAAGAACAAGGATTTTTGTGGGAAGCGGTCGTCAAAAAAGGCAGATACAACCAATAAAGGGCAAATATAATTTTTAAATAAGTTGTAATTGGGTGTAAAGTATTAGAATTGATGTCCGATATAGTAACTGTAAGATAAAAAAATGCAACATTTCTTAGAGAATTGTTACATTTTGCATAAGCATGGAAATAGCTTAAATCAAGTGCACGGAGGTATACAGAATGCTTAAATTATCGCTAAAAGAGGGAGAATATGTAAACATCGGAGACAACATCAGAGTGGTTTATGCCGGAGGAAGCGGAAAGAACGGACGTCTCATGATAGATGCTCCAAGAGAGATGAACATCTCAAGGTCAAACAATGATCCGAATCCTGAGAAGAGAAAAGATACATATTATCCGGAGCCAAGGATTTCAGAGGAAGCACAGCATGAAATCAAGAAGATTATCTGGAATGAGAGACAGAAAAAGTCAAAATCAACTAAGTCTGAAACAGATAAGTAAGCATAACACAATAAGTTAATAGGCGGCCGTGGCAGTTGCCACAACCCGGAAAGCCGTTTGTTATAAAGCAACAAAGTGACTGCAAATACTTAAAACAAAGCAGTTACAAAAACCCTCGGGAAAAGGATTTCCAGAGGTCAAACATAATAACCCATGAATATGG
>ERZ839947.131-NODE-131-length-107084-cov-5.141037_pt1 | contig 107084 bp, 84 predicted proteins | sample MGYA00519908_ERZ839947 | MGnify/ENA primary metagenome ERZ839947 (study PRJEB31850, sample SAMEA3708857) | human gut metagenome | biome: human gut; feature: human-associated habitat; material: faeces | place: China | collected 2014 ... | reverse complement strand
CGTCCCCGTGATTCTATAATAGGTTAATGTAATCTGTCCAACTTTTCGGGGGGGGCAGTTCAGAATCGGAACGGTATAGAAAAAATAAGTCTAAATTTATAGGTATAAATAATATGTAAATACTGTAATTTATATGGGATAAAATTTTTATCTGAGATCGATAACTTCTACTTCCGGATGTTTAGCCGGGTCGAATTTAAAGAATGAATCGGCAGGTACGGGGGAACTTTGTTTGATGGATTTAATTGTGATCAGGACATTGTTTCCGTCTTTGCCGAAAGAGGTTACTTTTTGTATCGATGAAGTGGCCGGATTTACCCAGATACCGATTTTTGTAAAGTTACGGCTTTTATCTGTAGGAAAAAGTTCGATGTAGGTTATGTCGTTGCCCGTGCTGACCAGTTTTTGGTCGAATCCTTGGTTGTGGATATCGAAAAGTGTCGTCGGATTCAACATCTCTTCTTCTTCTTCATTGGGATTTTTGATGTTGACTTCCTGTACTTCCGGCATATAGGTATAGATATTTTTCCCGTCGTAATAGTTTTCAACGTCCATCACGTTGAGTTTATAAAGATTTCCCTTCATCCAGGCTTTTCCTTCGTGCATTTCATGGATATTTTCGCTGGGGTTTTCCATCGTTAGGGTAAAGTCGATTTCTGCTGCCGGGTAAGCTTTGAATTTTGCAGCTGCTTTATCCAATATTTCTTTTGCTTTCGGGTCGTTTTGTGCAAATACTGCATAAGCGAGGAGCACAAATAGAAGAGTCATAAAATATCGCATAATAAAAAGTTTTAATGTGTTCTGATCCTATTTTGTAATTTCATTACGGCAAAGATACAGAATGTACCGTATATTCTGAAATTTTATTTAGATTTGTATGGTGAAATAAGTTTAAGGACCTATGTTGTTATTTATCAAGCTCGGCTTTTTCGATATACTGGATATTCTGATCGTTGCTTTTATTTTTTATCAGATTTATCGTTTGGTGAAGGGGACGGTAGCGATTAATATCTTTGCCGGAATTTTTACGTTTTATGTGGCCTGGTTGTTGGTGAGGGCGTTGAATATGGAGCTGATCACCTCCATTATGGGGCAGTTTTTCGGTATGGGAATGATCGCCCTGCTGATCGTTTTTCAACAGGAAGTCCGCCGGTTTTTATTGCTGGTGGGTAGTAAATATAATTTGCAGAATATTTTCAATCTGGAGAAATTGTTTGCCAAGCCTGTGATCAAGGAAGATGTATCGGATGCTATCGTCGAGGCCTGTGTGAATTTTTCGGCTTCGAAGACGGGGGCTTTGATTGTTTTTCAGCAAAATACCGAATTGTACAATTATGCCCAGACAGGGGTCATGATGAAAGCGAAGGTGACCGATGAATTGATTGAAAATATTTTTTTCAAGAATACGCCTTTACACGATGGAGCCGTTATCATCAATGAAAATAAGATTTTAGCCGCCCGTTGTATTCTTCCGGTCTCCGATCGCCGGGATATTCCCGGAAGTATGGGATTGCGGCATCGGGCTGCTTTGGGACTCAGTGGGGTGAGCGATGCTTATGTGGTTGTCGTGAGCGAAGAAACCGGAAATATCACTTTCTTTAAAGACGGAAGTTTTAAAGTAAAAGTGAGTCCCGAGGAATTGAAAAAATTTTTGAGCAACGATTTCTCCGGCTTTGTGGTGAAATAATGTGATTTGCCCGGCCGGTGGTAGTAAAACAGGGGTCCTGCATGCAGAACCCCTGTTTTGACGGTAAGCGGTTGGTTTATAAAGTTTTCAGACAAGCGTTGACATTGTCTTCGATTCGTTTCAGCACATGGGTAGAATCGGCTTTTACGAATTTCTGGCCTGTGATGTGTTCATATAATTCGATGTAACGATCGGTAATTCCGGCAACTATTGCGGGAGTCATTTCCGGTACTTTTTGTCCGGCTTGTCCCTGAAAGCCGTTATCCATCAACCATTCACGAACGAATTCTTTGGATAATTGTTTTTGTTTTTCACCTTTGGCGAAACGTTCTTCATACCCTTCTGCATAGAAATAACGGGAAGAATCCGGTGTATGGATTTCGTCGATCAGGTAAATCCGACCGTTTTTCTTTCCGAATTCATATTTGGTATCTACCAAAATCAATCCTTTCTCGGCTGCAATTTCTGTCCCGCGTTGGAATAAGGCATAGGTGTATTTTTCCATCAGCTCGTAATCTTCGCGGCTAACTAAGCCTTGAGCGATGATTTCTTCTTTGGAAATATTTTCGTCATGACCTTCATCGGCTTTTGTCGTGGGAGTGATCAGAGGAGAGTCGAATTTTTGATTTTCTCTCATTCCTTCGGGTAAGGGCAGACCGCAAAGGGTACGTTCTCCGGATTTATAAGCCCGCCAGGAACTTCCGGTCAGGTAACCCCGGATCACCATTTCTACTTTGAACGGTTCGCATTTATGTCCGACAGTAACCATCGGGTCCGGTGTGGCTATTTTCCAGTTCGGAACGATATCTGCGGTTGCATCCAGGAATTTAGATGCGATTTGATTCAATACCTGCCCTTTGTAAGGCACTCCTTCCGGCAATATGACGTCGAAGGCCGAAATTCGGTCTGAAACCACCATGACCAGATATTCATCATTGATATCATATACGTCACGCACTTTCCCTTTGTACACACTTTTTTGTCCCGGGAAACAGAAATCTGTTTTTACAATAGCATCCATAGAAATTATATTAAAAATTTAATCTATTTATTCTTCATTCTTTCCTTGCCGTTCTTCCTGCTCTTCATTGTAAGCTTTTACAATATCCTTCACCAGCCGGTGACGTACGATATCGTCGGAATTAAATTCCACGAAAGCGATGCCCTTGATGTCTTTCAGGATTTTGAAAGCATGAATGAGGCCCGAATCTCCACGCCGGGGTAAGTCGATCTGACTCATATCACCGGTGATTACAAATTTTGCACTGATCCCCATTCGGGTTAAAAACATTTTCAACTGATTGCGGGTCGTATTCTGGGCTTCGTCGAGGATTACGAAAGAGTCGTTTAACGTGCGTCCTCTCATATAAGCCAGCGGAGCTATTTGGATAATTTCGGATTCCAGATATTCTTCCAGCTTTTTGGGCGGAATCATGTCCGACAGGGCGTCGTATAGAGGCTGAAGATAAGGATCTACCTTTTCTTTCATATCTCCGGGCAGGAATCCCAGGTTTTCACCGGCCTCGACAGCCGGACGGCTTAACACGATCCGTTTCACTTCACGATTACGCAAAGCCCTTACAGCCAGGGCGATCGCTGTATAGGTTTTACCCGAACCGGCAGGACCGGTAGCGAACAATAAATCATTGGTTTTGGCCAGTTCTACCAGTTTACGCTGATTGGAGGTACGGGCACGGATCGCTTTACCGGCATTCCCGTATAAAATCACCGATTCGGTATCTTCCGGATCGGCGACAACATGATCTTCCAGGATGATCCGTTTCAGATTCGCTACCGTGAGCATATTATAACGGTGGTAGTGCTCGAGTAAAGCAATGATTTTAGTATTTAAAATTTCTATATCGTTGATTTCTCCCTGGATAATAATTTCATCTCCCCGGGCTGTGATCTTCAGTTTGGGAAAATACTCTTTTAATAGATTGAATTTTGAATTGTTAACTCCGTAGAAATCAATGGGATCTATATTCCCTATACTTATTCTTTTCTCAATCATGCAATCTTCAATAAATATAACAAAGGTACTACCTTTTTTATGATATGTGAGGGCAGATACCGATTTTTTTTAATCACAAAAATACGTTATTTTTGCAGCCACGAATTGGTGAGAAATGCATGAGGCTGTCGGGTAAGCTGTCCCGGAAGGAGGTAGAGATAACCTCTTTGACTAGTTATTTATGGAAGATCTGGAAAAGAAAAAAGAGGCTTTTGCCGAATTACTGGAAGTGATCGCAACACTTCGCGTCGAGTGTCCCTGGGATAGAAAACAGACGATGGAATCGTTGAGGGCTTTGTCGATCGAAGAGGTGTATGAATTGGGAGATGCTATTCTGGCAGGAGACATGGCCGAAGTGAAGAAAGAATTGGGGGATTTGTTGATGCATATCGTATTTTATGCCCAGATAGGCAGTGAAAAAGAAGCTTTCGACATCACCGATGTGCTGAATAGTATCTGTGAGAAATTGAAATACCGGCATCCTCATATTTATGGCGAGGTGAAAGTGGATAGTGCTGAAGAGGTATTGCAAAATTGGGAGCAGTTGAAATTGAAGGAAAAAGGGCGGAAACACCGGGTATTGGAAGGGGTTCCCGTGTCATTGCCGGCTTTGGTAAAGGCTTATCGTATACAGGACAAAGCGCGGGGAGCCGGGTTCGACTGGAAACAAAAGGAGGAGGTATGGACCAAAGTAAAAGAGGAACTGCAAGAGTTCGAGACAGAAATAGCGAAAGCCGACCAGGAAAAGATGGAGCAGGAATTCGGGGATTTTTTGTTTTCGATTATCAATGTAGCCCGCTTATACGGTATTAATCCCGAGAATGCATTGGAAAAGACAAACCGGAAATTTATCCGCCGTTTCGGTTATGTGGAAGATAAAGCGAAAGAGACAGGAAAAAATTTATCGGATATGAGCCTGGAAGAGATGGAGGTTTATTGGCAGGAAGCAAAAGGGAGAGAACAGAAATAGGGGGTAAAAGATGGATTTGACAGGGAAATGGAGATATATCGAAAATTACGGCTACGGTGTCGCTGAAGGTGAGCTTTACCTGAAACAGAAAGGACAAACGCTGGCCGGCAGGATCGTGTTTACGGATAAAGTCGAAGGAGAGAGTTCTTATATGATACAAGAGTTTTTAAAAGGAGAACTGGAAGGACGTAAAGTGCGACTGGAAGCCGTCGAGTTCGACATCATTCATTCGGAGTTTCCGATAACCTATCAGTTGGATCATTGGTTCGGGCTATTGGTCGATGACAATACGATTAAAGGAGTAAGTAAAGACGGACAAGGGGTGGAAGGATATTTTGAGTTTGAAAAAGTAGCTACTAGTTTGCCCATGGAAATTTGAAATGCCTGTCATACCGGTATACAAAATTCAGGAAAGTTGACGAAAGTCAGCTTTTTTTTTATTCTTTTCTTTTAAATTGCCCATGCTATTAATCTAAAACCAGTTACTATGTCAAAAATTAAAAAACATCCGGTGTTGGAAGTCCCGGTAAGGGATAGAGTCATCTTTAAATATAACGGGCAGGAAGTAGAAGGAGAGAAGGGGTATACCATAGCTGCAGCATTGCATCGGGCAGGCTTTCCGGTGCATAGCCATAGTCTGGACGGGCGGGAACGTTCGCTGGAATGCGGTATCGGTAAATGTGGGGCTTGTGAAATGTTGGTGGATGGAAAAATCCGGCGGATTTGTATTACGAAAGTGGATGGGGTGAAGGAAGTGCGGGAAGTGACCGAAGATTTTATGGCCAGAAAGGTAAAACAACCGGTAGCCGATAAAAAGAAAATTTTGCGTACGACGGTGGTGATTATCGGGGCTGGGCCTGCAGGACTTGCTGTTCGGGAAGAATTCAATAAATATGGTGTGGATAATATCGTTATCGATAATAACGATAAGACAGGAGGACAATTTACTATGCAAACCCATCAGTTTTTCTTTTTCGAAAAAGAAAAACGTTTTGGTGGGATGCGTGGATTCGATATAGCCAGGACATTGGCCGGAGAAAATACCGACGGTATTTATCTGAATTCTACGGTTTGGGATTTGCTCGAAGGGAAAAGGGTGGCCGTGAAAAATATACAGACCGAGGAGATATTTTTTGTTGATGCGGATTACCTGGTTGTTGCAACAGGTGCCGTGCCGTTTATGCCGGCTTTCGAGAACGATGACCTGCCGGGGGTATATACTGCCGCTGTCGTGCAGAAAATGATGAACAGCGAGTTGACCTTATTGGGTAAAAACGTCCTGACGATCGGTGCCGGTAATATCGGTTACCTGACCTCTTACCAGCTGATGCAGGCCGGAGCGCGTGTCAAGGCTATTCTGGAAGCGATGCCCCGGGAAGGGGGATTCCCGGTTCAGGCCAACCGGGTTAGGCGTTTGGCTATTCCGATTCTGACTTCGCATATGCTGTTGAAGGCAATCCCGAATAAAGAACATAATGGTATCGTCGGTGCGGTGATCGCCCGGTGTGAAAACTTCCGTCCGGTTCCGGGTACGGAAAAGGTGATCGAAGGAATCGATGTTATCAATATTTGTACCGGATTGATCCCGGATAATCAGTTGCTCACCAAAGGAAAAGAGGTGTTCGGCGGACGTTGTTTTGCTGCCGGGGATGCGATCCGGATCGGTGAAGGGACCAGTGCGGTACTGAAAGGACGGCATACGGCGATGCAGATTATGATGGAACTAGGTGTACGGCTGGATTATGACGATTACCTTTTGTTGTCCAAAGAATACATCGATTCGCAGCAACATCCGGTGAAAGTGCTGGAAGAACCCCGTTTGCCGGAAGAATCCAGACGGCTGACCCGGGGATTCGTACAGGCAGATTGCCTGTATGGCTTTGCCTGCAACCCGTGTTCCTTTGCCTGTCCGCATGGTGCGATTACCAAAACTTCGACTTCTACGGTGCCGGTAATCGATTACGATAAGTGTATCGGTTGTATGGAATGCGTTTATCAGTGTCCCGGACTGGCTATTTTCGGTTATGATTTACGGAAAGACAATCTTTTCTTACCGATTGAATATGAAGCACACGAAGGGGCGGAAGTCTATCTGGTGAATAATAACGGGGAGATATTGGGAGAAGGAAAGATCGAAAAGATTCTGCATAAGCCGAATAAAACGAATGTAGCCCGGGTAAAATCCCTGACAATACAAGGGGATGCCCTGACGCGCGTCAGGGGATTCGTTGTGAAAGACAATTACCCGGAACCTTTACAGCCGAAACCTTTGTTGGAAGATACAGCAGGGCCCACCTATATTTGCCATTGTGATGATGTAAAACTGGAAGAAGTATTGCAAGTGATCGGGGACCGTACCTTTATTTCGATAGATGAAATCAAACATACGACCCACCTGGGCATGGGACCCTGCCGTGGTAAACGGTGTATTCCCCGTTTGCGGACAGCGCTTCGCAGCAGAGGAATCGAATTGGTCGGAGATGCCACTCCCCGGGCTCCGCTGTCGAATCAATTGACTTTGGGCGAGATCACACCTGCTAAAAAAGGAGATACTTATCTGGTAGCCAATCGGGATACCTTCAAGAAGATAGAAGTCAGTGCTTTGATTGCCGGAGGAGGTATCGCCGGAAGCTCGCTGTTCCGTTATATGGCAGAGGCAGGTATGAATCCGGTATTGGTGAATGCCGACCGGGGGTCGTCGTGGAGAAATATCGGTGGTGGACGTACGGCCTTCTCTTTGCCCGAACTGGCAGAAATAGCGGCTCAGAACCATCATATTTTTAAAGAATTACAATATCTGTCCAATATCGATTACAAACCTATCCGGTACATCAGTTTTGCACACGATGAGGAGACTTATAAAGCACTGGAAGCCAGCAAAGCCTGGTCGAAAGCGGAAATGATCGCTCCGAAGCAGTTCCGGGAAGAGATTTCTCCATATTTTAATGCTAATCCTAAAAAATATATTTCGGCCTTGGTATCGGAGGATTGCTGGCAGGCGACTCCCGGAAAAGTAGTAGACCTGGTACGTAATCTGGGAATAGCTGCCGGAGGGACGGTTATGGAGGATTGCCGGGTGCTCGAAGCTTGCCGTGAGGGGAAATATACCAGTGTATTGGTACAGACCCACGACAAAAAATATGTGGAGTATCGTACCGAACATTTTGTAAATGCTTTGGGAAGCGGAGCCGGTAAATTGTGCGATAGCATGGGGATAGATGCCGGCTTGTATCCTGTACGCCATCAGGCTTTCATTACCCGCCGTTTACCGATGTTGGGTAAACATGGGACGAATCTGGATATGTTGATCGACCGGCAAGATTATAAAGGTTTTTCTGCGGTTTATGGGCAGCAGATTGCTTATACCGGTCAGATTATCGGTTGTGCTTCGCCGAAACTCGACGCTATGCGTATCGATAAAAATCTGAAAGTGAATACAAAAGCTTTTCTGGAAATCGTCAGTGAGATGTTCTCCGAATGGATTCCCGATTTGGCCGGCGTAGGAATACAAGCGGTATGGGCCGGATATTATACCGAACCCCGTTATATTGTCGATCCTGAATTGGGACTGTTCGTCGGAATGCGTGGACACGGATTTATGCTTTCGCAATATATTGCCCGGATGTATGTCGACAAATTGTTGGGACGTCCTGTACCGGAATATTTTGAAAAATTGAAACTGAACGGGCCCGGATTATCCGAAAAGGCGTTTAAATAAAAAGTTTGTAAGGTTTGTAAAGTTCATAAACCCTGCGGGCGCTTTTTTATGGTTACAGCAACGGCCGACCAGGCCTGAGCTTCCCCCGGGAAGGTGCCTGTAGGGATTTTCTGTTTGTTCCTCCTCTCGCTCGGTTTGTGTTGCCGTCGGGTGTATTTTTTTACGAATGTTTTGCTCGTATATACGGTAAATATATCGGATAGCTGCAGATTAACATTACGGGGATTTAAATTATTCTGAGTTTTATTCTTTATATTTGCCGCGGGTAGCAGGAGTAAAACGTTCAATTGATTTAGCCATGGTTGAAATAGGAAGATTTAATACTTTGACGGTAGTTAAAATCGTCGATTTTGGAGTTTATTTGGATGGGGGAGAACGCGGTGAGATCCTTATGCCGAAAGAATATGTCCCGGCCAATTGTTTCCCGGATGATGAAGTGAAGGCTTTTGTTTATTTCGATTCGGAGGACCGGATTGTTGCAACGACGGAACATCCCCATGTAATGGTCGGCGAATTTGCTTTCCTGAAAGTGATAGCTCTTAGTCCTGTCGGGGCTTTTCTGGATTGGGGATTGCGGAAGGACCTGCTGGTGCCTTTCCGGGAGCAGCGCGATCCGATGATAGAAGGGAAATCCTATTTGGTATATGTTTATCTGGATAAAGCGTCCGACCGGATTGTAGCTTCGACGAAGATCGATAAGTATCTGGATCAGGTGTTTCCGGAATACGAACCTTACGAGGAAGTAGAAGTGTTGATCGCCCGGAAGTCGGATTTGGGATACAATGTGATTGTGAATAATACGCATTGGGGATTGATCTATAATAATGAGATTTTTCAGCCGCTGAAGATCGGTCAGAAAATGAAAGGATATATTAAGGAAGTGCGGGAAGACGAGAAAATCGATGTGACCTTGCAATTGCCCGGATATGCAAAAATAGAAGGTTTGGCCGGTATGGTGCTTGAAAAATTGAAAGATTACGGTGGTATTCTGGACCTCTCGGATAAAAGCGAGCCGGAAGAAATCTATAAGGTTTTCGGATGTAGTAAGAAAAATTATAAAAAGGCTTTGGGGACTTTACTGAAACAAAGACTGATCGAGATCGGCGATTCCGAAGTCCGGCTGAAAACAGAAGATTAAATTCGAAGCTCATTCGTCCGGTCACTTGGATCAGGTGATCAATCATGGTTATTTGGCCGTTGATTTTTTCTTTGTGTTTTCGGGCTTTGTGGTCGGTTATGCTTACGACGATCGTTGGAATAAGATGACTATCGGCGCCTTTTTTTTGCGTCGTCTGATCCGGTTGCAGCCGATGGTGGTGATGGGGATGTTTATCGGGGCTGTGTTTTTCTTTTTCGGGAGTGACGCTATGTTTCCGGGGATTGACCGGCTTCCTGATCCGGACAAAATATGCTTTTGAAAAGTGTAGCATATTGCTTTTCATCGTTCTGGCTATGCCTCGTTTAGGAGGTAAAAACCATTATTGGTTGAATGGATTATATGAAGCTCTGTGTGTGATCGTTGTCTTCCCTTTGATCGTAGCGCTTGGAGCAGGCGGAAAGTTATCCGGAAATCTGTTCTCGAAAGGTTGTGATTTTATGGGAAAGATTTCTTATCCGCTTTATATTGTTCACTATCCGGTTATCTATTTGTATTGGAATTGGGTAACACCGAGACATTTGCCTTGGACATCGGTATGGCCTTCTACTATTTTGATTGCAGCGTTTTGTGTGATGATGGCTTATGCCTGTCTGAAATTGTATGACGAATCCGTAAGAGCGTGGTTGAAAAAGAAGGTAGAAATCTGAACAAAGATTGTCCGAAAGTGAGAAATCTCACTTCGGGACAATCTCTGGAGTGGTTGTTCAGTCGATAAGTTCGACATCTAATGCCGGAGGCAGGTTTTTCTTTCTTTTTTTCTCCGGAAGCTCCTCCTGAATTTCCGGGATGTCTGCATTTTCTTCGGCTGCGACTTCTTGATCTTCCGGTTTGATTTCGGGCAGATGCTCCAGTTCGTAGTCGAAGGCGGTGATTTCGGGGTAGTCGAGTTTGCCGATGAGGGTCATGATATCCCCGGTGGTATCTTCGTTTGTTGTTTTATCTTCGATCTCTGTCGCCGCTTGTCCGGGCGTTTCTGTGAGATTGACCGTTTCTGAGGTTACTTCGACAATCGTAGCTGTTTCTGGCTCGCTATTTACCGCTGTTGTATCTTCAGGTATCTTCTCCGTATTGGGGGGGGCAATCGTTCCGGCTTCGGAAGAAGGATCGGGGATAATCTCTTCTATCGGGGGTAAGGGAAGCACTTCCTCTGTACATTCGCAAGCCTTGGCCGGAGTCTTTTCGTAAAGTTCTCCGTGTTCACAACAGAATACCCGCCCCGGGAATTTTTCGATCAGGTCGTATTGGTGGGTAGCTATGATAATCGTTTTACCGGTGTCACAGATTTCTTTTAATAATTCCACCAACTGATAGGAGGTTTCCGGGTCGATGTTACCCGTCGGTTCGTCTGCCAGGATCAGGGGAGGGGCATTCAATAAAGCCCGGGCCAGTACGATACGTTGCTGCTCTCCACCGGATAGCTGATGGGGCATCTTGGCTTGTTTGTCACTCATACCGACTTTCGTGAGTACGGTTTCAATCCGTTCCCTGATGGCTTTTTTATTTTTCCAGCCGGTAGCTTTCAAGACGAATTCCAGATTTTCATATACATTCCGGTCGATCAATAATTTGAAATCCTGAAAGACAATACCGCATTTCCGGCGTAGCAAGGGGATCTGTGATTTTTTGATTTTTTTTAATTGAAAACCGGCCACTTCAGCTTTCCCATATTCCAATGGCAATTCTGCATATAAAGTTTTCAGGAAGGAACTTTTCCCACTGCCTACTTTACCGATCAAATAGACAAATTCACCGCTTGCGATATCGATATTGACATTTTTGAGTATGGTGTTTTTTTGTTGGCGGATTACTCCCCCCTCCATTTTAATAATACTTTCTGCCATTTTACTGAAATACTAGGTTCAAATTTGAATATGCTGTTCTAAGCCCTACTCCGTTTTTAAGTTCTTTAATCCTGCAATAGTCGCTTCCGGATCTTCGGATTTGAATACAAAACTTCCGGCAACTAACGCATTTGCGCCGGCAGCAACCAATTCCCGTCCGGTTTCGAAATTTACTCCTCCGTCGATTTCGATCAGGGTATGGCTATGGGTAGCCTGAATGAGTGCCTTGAGCTTTTTCACCTTTTCGAGCGAATGTTCGATAAATGATTGCCCTCCGAAGCCGGGATTCACGCTCATAATCAGCACCACATCGATATCCTGTATAATGTCTTCGAGCAGGCTGACAGGAGTGTGGGGATTTAAAGCGACTCCGGCTTTCATACCCAAAGCTTTGATTTGTTGGAGCGTACGGTGCAAATGGGTAGACGCTTCCAGGTGAACAGTCAGGATGTCGGCTCCGGCTTTGTGAAATGCTTCGACATATCTTTCGGGTTGTACGATCATCAAATGAACATCGAGCGGTTTACGGGCTATTTTCTTGATTTGGGATACAACAGGTAAACCATAGGATATATTGGGCACGAATACACCGTCCATGATATCGAGATGAATCCAGTCGGCTTTACTCCGATTGACCATTTCCACGTCTTTACCCAGGTTCATAAAATCGGCGGCTAAAAGCGAAGGAGAAACTATTACGCTCATATGCTTTGTTTTTTATGGTTTATTTTATTCGGCTTCCTGATTTTCATCTTCGTACCAACTTGCATACATCGAGTAAGCATTCACAATTCTTTCAACTTCTCCTTTCAATAACTCTTCCCCTAATTGTTTCATTTTTTTTGCCGGTGTCCCGGCATATACCCAGCCTGATTCTACTACAGTACCTTTAGTGACTACACTGCCTGCCGCCACGATCGTATTGCTTTCAACCACAGCATCGTCGAGCACGATGGCCCCCATGCCGATCAGGACATTGTCTTTGATCGTACACCCGTGAATGACGGCATTGTGTGCGATAGAGACATTATTTCCGATGTTTGTCGGCGATTTTTTATAAGTGGCGTGGATGGTGGCATTGTCTTGTATATTGACTTTGTTACCGATCCGGATGGAATGTACATCGCCGCGTAGCACAGCGCCGAACCAGATACTGCAATCGTTTCCCATTTCTACATCACCGATAATAGCTGCATTATCGGCTAAAAAACAGTTTTTCCCGAATTTAGGGGTATGTCCGTTTAATTTCTTTATAATAGCCATATTGTAAACAAAATTATTTTAAAATTGAAATGTAACTTTTTAAATCGTTACGGGCTTCGAAGTTACGAATAATGAGGAAAACGGCAATAAAATATGCTAATTTTCAGTTTTTCAATTTCAATTTTCGATTATTTAATGAATCGGGCGAAACTGACTGCATCGATTGGGCGTACAAGAGGGTGTAATCAGAAAAATAATTAAATATTGAAAGGAGGAAGGCAATGAATATGGTAAAAAGAAATAGTGAGATCAAACCGTTTTATTCTAATTTTCTGGATGATTTTTTGAATACCGGATTATCCGCTTTTGAGGACAGAAGAGGTGTTCCGGCATTGAATGTCAAAGAAGATGAAAAGGAACTCGCCTTGGAACTGAGAGTTCCGGGAATGAAAAAAGAAGATATCCACCTGGATTATAAAGATGGAATCTTAACAATATCCGGTGAAAAAAATGAAGAAAAAGAGGAGAAGGACAGAGATAAATATCTGAGAAGGGAGTTTACTTCTTATTCTTTCCACCGGAGTTTCGAACTACCTGAAGAGAGATATGATGTTGCAAAGGCGCAGGCTGCCTATAAAGACGGTATCCTGGAAGTGACTTTGCCGAAAAAGGAGCAGAAAGATAAAGTGAGCAGACAAATTGAGGTGAAGTAGGTAGTTTGATTTTAGTAGTCAGCCGGTCCTTACGAGGATCGGCTGATTTTTGCTCCTTGATAATCAGAGAAATGAAAAAATAGTTGATTTTTTTTGTCAAAATATTTGGAGAAATATATAAAATCCACTTATCTTTGCACCGTCAAAACGAAACAGTTGTTTGAAATTATGCGAAAATAGCTCAGTTGGTAGAGCACGACCTTGCCAAGGTCGGGGTCGCGGGTTCGAGTCCCGTTTTTCGCTCACTTTTTAAAAGCCGGATATTATCCGGCTTTTTTTATAGCCTACGGGGACGGGGATGAGCTATTGGGGGAACACTATCGTAAAATTGTCGGAAATTTTGAAATTCGTCATTACAAAAATAAAAATTACTGAGATTTACACACTTTTGGAAATACTATTTTTGGCTATGGCCCTAAATTTCGTAATTTTGTTGCACTATGATGTTGCGTCGATATGGAAACGAATCCCCAATTAGAGCTTGCTTTTAATTTTCTGGAATATACCGGTACCAGTATTTTTTTGACCGGTAAGGCCGGTACAGGAAAAACGACATTTTTACGGGAGTTGAAGCGACGTTCGCCTAAACGAATGATTGTTGTCGCTCCTACCGGTGTGGCAGCGATCAATGCCGGGGGAGTTACCATTCATTCATTTTTTCAATTGCCTTTCGGACCTTATGTTCCGGGTAGAACCGAAGAAAACCGCTCGGGTGAGAAACGGTTTAACCATAAATTCGGACGGGAAAAAATCAATATTATCCGGAGCATGGATTTGCTGGTCATCGATGAGATCAGTATGGTCAGGGCAGATTTGTTGGATGCGGTGAGTGATATGCTCTGCCGCTACAGAGACCGGAGCAAACCGTTCGGCGGGGTACAGTTGTTGATGATCGGCGATTTGCAGCAATTGGCACCTGTCGTGAAAGAAGAGGAATGGGGGATATTGAAGCATATTTATCCGTCTCCTTTCTTTTTTTGCAGCAAAGCATTGCAGACGGTCGCGTATCAGTGTATCGAATTGACTCACGTATACCGGCAGTCGGATTCGGTATTCATCCATTTACTCAATAAGATCCGGGATAACCAGGTGGATCTGGCTACCTTGAAGGCCTTGAACAGCAGATATATACCCGGATTCAATCCGGATGATTCCGAAGGATATATTACGCTGACAACTCATAATTACCAGGCTCAGCAGATCAATAACCGCAAACTGGATGCGCTTGAAGGAAGGGCTTATACCTATTCGGCGGAGGTGAAAGACGATTTTCCCGAATATGCTTTCCCGACAGATCAGCATTTGGTATTGAAAAAAGGGGCTCAGGTTATGTTTGTGAAGAATGATTCGTCGGCTGAGAAGCGGTATTATAACGGAAAAATCGGACGGATTACAGCGATCAGTGCCGACAATATCCTGGTGAGATGCGGGGACGAAAAGGACGCGATTACAGTAACCCGGGAAGAGTGGACCAATACCAAATACAGTATCAACGCTGAAACACAGGAAATTTCAGAGACTGTCGCAGGTAGTTTTAAACAATATCCCTTGAAAACGGCCTGGGCGATTACCATTCATAAGAGTCAGGGGTTGACTTTCGAAAAAGCTATTGTCAATGCGGGAGCTGCCTTTACGCATGGGCAGGTGTATGTCGCTTTGAGCCGGTGTAAAAGTCTGGAAGGGTTGGTTTTGGGAACACCTTTACGTCCCGAGGCTCTGATCAACGATCAGGTGGTGAAGCATTTTACGGATGAAGTTTCCCGGAATCAGCCCGGACCGATGCAGTTGGAAGATGCACGCAGGGCCTATTATTTACAGTTGTTGAAAGAACTGTTCGATTATAGTGGTGTACTTAAACGCCTGCAACATGTAGCTTGGGTATTCGGAGAACATTTGTGGAAATTATACCCCGAGTTAACCAAGCGTTGCCGGGAGATCAGGGAGTTGTGTCATAGCGAATTGACGGAGGTGGGAGAAAAATTTCAGATGCAGCTGGAGCGTTTGGTCGAAGGGGCTGCAAATTACGAAACCGATCGGCAGGTCGGGGAAAGGATAGCTAAAGGAGTAGTTTACTTCAGCGAACAGACCGGCCGGCATATCGTAGCTTTCTTAGAGAGTGCACAGCCCGAAATCGATAATAAAGACGTACGTAAAATAGTCGGGGAGGCTTTGGAGAAATTGAGGCAGGAAGTGGGGGTGAAGATAGAGACTCTGGAGGCTGTGAAAGAAGGGTTTGAAGTGAAGGCCTATTTAATGGCGAAAGCGAAGGCTATATTGGAAAAACCGAAACCCCGGGCCAGGAAGACCACCGAAAAAGTGGAGGTCGGAGAAGATGTTTTGCATCCGAAATTATATAATGCCTTGCGTTTGTGGCGGAAGGAGGAAGCGATGCGTCTGGGATTGCCGGCCTATACCGTTTTGCAGCAGAAAGCTTTGCTGGGGGTGGCCAACACGCTGCCGACAACAGGGAAAGAATTACTGGCTATACCGGGGATCGGAAAAAAAGTTGCGGAGCGGTATGGGGTTACCTTGCTGGAAATGGTGGATCATTACCGGCTGAATATTTAAAGGATAGAAATTTGATATATGGAAATAAATTTTCACATTTGTATTTCAATGAATTACTAAACTTATAAAAGAATAGATAATGGAAGATGTTTATGTGCTAGGTGTGGATATCGGAGGGTCACACATTGCTTGTCAGCTTGTTAATTTGAGCGACTGTAGTTTGATCGAAAATACGTATGCCGAAGTTAAAGTGGCTGAAAATCAAAGTGCCGGTATCATTCTGGCAGCTTGGGAAAAAGCATTGAAAGAGTGTATGGGTAAGGCTGCTGGTAAGACTATCCGTGGAATCGGAGTCGCTATGCCATCACCTTTCGATTTTGTGCAGGGGATCGCTATGGCCGATCACAAATTCGCTTCTCTGAAAGGACTGAATATCCGTCAGGAGTTGAGCCGTGTTACAGGCATCCTGCCTTCTTCTATTTTATTTACGAACGATGCCGCTGCTTTCGGTATGGGCGCCTGGAGATTGAACGGAAGCCGTGACCGCCATTTGATCGGAGTGACTTTGGGTACCGGTTTCGGAGCTTGTTTTATCGTAGACGGTTGTTATGCTACTTATGGCCCCGGAGTGCCTATCGGAGGAGAACTGTGGAATTATCCGTTCCGTGGGGTGATCGCTGAGGATTATGTTTCTACCCGCTGGTTCGAAAAGCGTTTTGCCGAATTGACCGGAGAGGCGATTCACGGGGTGAAAGGAATGATCGATTTATACCAGGCCGGTAAATATAAAACAGAGACCGAGCAGGTCTTCCGCGAATTTTCGAATTCTTTCGGAGAGATCATGGTGCCCTTTATGACCCGATTTAATGCCGATATGCTGGTGATCGGAGGAGGTATGGTACTTTCCGAACAGTATTTCCTGCCTTTGATCAGTCAATATATGAAAGCCAACGGGATCAATGCTTCTATCATGACGGTCGCCGATACAACGACTGCAATTATTGCGGGAGCTGCTGCTTTATGTGATTTGATATAAAAGAAATTGGATCAGATATTTAGGTATCGATTTAGCGATGGGCTGGAATAGAACCGGTTCATTAATAAATCGATACAAAATAACCGAAGAACTTTTATCCGGAGCTTTCCGTATACCGTGTGAGTTTAATTTTCAAATATTGAATTATGAATCACGGTATCAGTATTTTGTTTCGGGTAATTCCCGTTGTGATGGCATTTATTTGTTTTTTTCTCGGCGGGTTTATTTTTTTGTATGGAGACGATGGAGCCAGGCAGGTTGCCGGACCTGTTGTTTTTTTTCTGGGAGCTATTGGTCTGGCTTTGTTTGCGACTGCTGCAACTATTATCCGGCAATTGATCCATAAATTCCATACGGTTTTAAAATATATTATTCCCGGTTTCGGATATGTTGTAGCTTTCTTAACAATAGCATCGGGGATTTGGATTTTCGGTTTTGCTGAAAATTCCAATTTCATTGTTTCAGGCCATGTCGTGGCCGGAGTCGGTTTGATCACAGCTTGCGTTTCTACAGCAGCAACTTCTTCTACAAAATTTTATTTAATACCGGCCAATTCGGCTAATGCGACGAATGAAGTCAATAAAGAAGGTTTTTCTGTAATGACACAGAATGTATTGATCGGTTTGACTTTATTGTTTTCCTTGACCGCCTGGGTTTGGGCGATTGTGTTGTTATCCCGGATCGGTGAAGGGGCTTATTTTTTGGTAGCCGGTACTGTGATGGGAGGATTGGCTTGTATTTGTACCAGCCTGATTGCTTTGGTGGCCAGTATCGCCAAACAGATCCGGAATACTTATGGAGAAAGTGACCGTAAAAATTGGCCGAAATTGGTTTTGGTGATGGGAACGGTGGCTTTTATCTGGGGATTGGTCGTTATTCTTGCTATGGCCGGGAATGTGGCCAATACCACCGGTTTCATCATGATGGGCTTGGGATTGGTTTGTTTCAGCATCTCCAGTAAAGTAATTTTGTTGGCCAAAGTGTGGAAACAGAGTTTTGCTTTAGCCAACCGGATTCCGTTGATTCCGGTACTGACTGCTTTGTTGTGTTTGTTTTTAGCTGCCTTTCTGTTTGAGGAAGGGTTGTATGACAATGCATTTTTTGTTCCGGCCCGGGTATTGGTCGGGTTAGGAGCGATCTGTTTTTGTTTATTCTCTATTGTGAGTATTCTGGAGAGCGGCACCTCTAAAAAATGAGAGTGGATGCAGGAGAATGAAAGATTTAATCCGTATCTTTGTAAAAAGATACGGATTTTTTATGGAGAATAAACCTTTAGCAGAGCGATTGAGACCTAAGACGCTGGATGATTATATCGGTCAGCAACATTTGGTAGGAAAAGGGAAAGTGTTGCGTAAGATGATCGAATCCGGGGTGGTCTCTTCTTTTATTTTGTGGGGACCTCCGGGAGTCGGTAAAACGACCTTGGCCATGATCGTCGCCGAACAGCTGAAACGTCCGTTTTATGTCCTGAGTGCCGTTAGTTCGGGAGTAAAAGATGTGCGTGAAGTGATACAAAAAGCGGAAAGCCAGCGTTTTTTCAATACGCCTAATCCGATACTTTTTATCGATGAAATCCACCGGTTTTCCAAGGCACAGCAAGATTCTTTATTGGCCGCAGTCGAAAAGGGAACCGTTACCCTGATCGGAGCTACGACCGAAAATCCTTCGTTCGAGGTGATTTCGCCTTTACTGTCCCGTTGTCAGGTATATGTCCTGAAATCTCAGGAAAAAGCCGATCTGGAAGGCTTGATAGACCGTGCGGTTACGACAGATTTTTATCTGAAAGAAAAGAATATCGTTGTCAAGGAAAAGGAAGCCCTGATTTCCTTTAGTGGCGGGGATGCCCGCAAGCTGTTGAATATCCTGGAATTGGTGGTGAATGCCCAGCCAGGACCGGAAATTCTCATCGATAACGATACGGTGCGTAAAGAATTGCAGGAAAATCCGTTGATGTACGATAAAGACGGCGAACAGCATTACGATATTATTTCTGCTATGATCAAGTCGATCCGGGGAAGTGATCCGAATGCGGCTTTGTATTATATGGCCCGGATGCTGGAAGGGGGAGAAGATCCTAAGTTCATCGCCCGGCGTTTGCTGATTTCCGCATCTGAAGATATCGGATTAGCCAATCCGAATGCGATGTTGCTGGCCAATACCTGTTTCGATATTGTCCATAAAATCGGTATGCCCGAAGCCAGGATTCCCTTATCGGAATGTGTGATTTATTTGGCTACCTCTCCTAAAAGTAATTCGGCTTATAAGGCGATCGATGAAGCGATGGCGACGGTGAGACAAACCGGAAACCTACCCGTTCCTTTGTATTTGCGAAATGCTCCGACCAAACTGATGAAAGAGCTGAACTATGGGAAAGATTATAAATATGCCCATGATTATCCGGGTAATTTTGTAGAAATGGAGTTTATGCCGCAGGAGCTGAAACAGCATATATTTTATAAACCTCAGCAAAATGCCGCTGAAATGAAACTATTGGAACGGCTAAAAGCCTGGTGGAAGAAGAAATATTAACTTGAAATGGGTGTGTGGCCCTAAAATCCTATATGTATGAAAATATTGAATGAAATGACTGGACAAGAGATGTTTTTTTTGTTAGCCGGTCCTTGTGTCATCGAGGGCGAAGAGATGGCACTCAAGATAGCGGAACATGTTTCCGAGCTCACCGATAAATGGGGGATTCCTTATGTTTTCAAAGGATCTTTTAAAAAGGCCAACCGCTCCCGTTTGGATTCTTTTACAGGAATTGGGGATGAAAAGGCTTTAAAAATATTGGCGAAGATCCGGAAAGATTTTCAAATACCGGTAGTGACGGATATTCATAGTCCTGAAGATGCCGTTATGGCTGCCGAGTATGTTGATATCCTTCAAATCCCGGCATTTCTCTGCCGACAGACCGATTTACTGGTAGCGGCTGCGAAAACAGGCCGGATGGTGAATATTAAGAAAGGACAGTTTTTATCTCCCGATGCCATGCGTTTTGCTGTCGATAAAGTGCGTGAATCCGGAAACGAGAATGTGATGGTGACCGAGCGGGGAACTACTTTCGGCTATCAGGATTTGGTGGTCGACTATAGAGGAATCAAGATCATGCAGCAAGAATGTCAATGTCCTGTCGTTGTCGATGTTACTCATTCTTTGCAACAACCCAACCAGAGTTGCGGGGTGACCGGCGGACAACCTCAGTTGATCGAGACCATCGCTAAAGCCGGAATAGCTGTCGGAGCCGACGGCATCTTTATCGAAACTCATCCTGATCCGAAAAATGCGAAATCGGACGGTGCGAATATGTTGCGTCTGGATTTGCTCGAAGGATTGCTGGAGAAATTGGTTCGAATCCGGAAAGCACTATAGGATAAAATCATTATCTTTGTGTACTGACTTGGGGAAAAGATAATGCGTAATCAAGATTATTCTATTTTAATACGGGAATTGAAAGCAGGTAAAGAATCTGCTTTCGATTCTTTGTTTCGGTTGTTTTATCAGGATTTATGTCGTTTTGCCTGTTCTTTTTTGAATGATCCGATGATGGCAGAAGATGTGGTGCAGGGAATTTTTGAAAAAATATGGACCCGGAAAAAGTTTATCGACGAAAGCCAGCAATTGGATCATTATTTATATGTCTCTGTACGTAATGCCTGTTATACCTTTTTGAAAAACAAAAAGGAACACGTGAAATTGGATGAGGTGGATTCGAGAAAAACATATACAGAAGAAATATCCTCTGACTCCGATGGCTTACAGATTATACGCCGGATGATCGAAGAGTTACCTTTTCAGTGTCGTGTCATCTTTAAATTAGTCGTATTGGAAGAAATGAAATATCAGGAGGTAGCCACTTATTTGGATCTCTCGGTCAATACGGTGAAAACACAGATGAAAATAGCTTATAAAATATTGAGAGAAAAATTACGTCCTTACCATGCTCTCTTGCTCGTCTTTTATTTAAGCCGGCATTTTTTCAGCCGATAAACTGCTTTTCTCCATTTACTTTTCAGTATTGTGTAATATTTTTTTTGTTAAAATTATCAATCTTTTCACCCTGTTTTGGGATTCGTTAGTACTATTATAAAAAGAGTCGAACGTATGAAATGGAATCCTGAAGATGAAATAGAATTTATAGTCCGGAAATTAAATCATGAATTGACAACGGCCGAAGAACGACAATTCCAATGCTGGCTTGCAGAAGATCAGGCACATCGCAGTTTGTTTCAGGAAATCGAATCCATATCCCTTCGTTCGAAAGAAGCGAAAATCGTTTTTGAGCCCGATATAGAACTGGCTTTGCAAAAGGTGAAAAGCCGGCGGGCTAGGATGGAGAGATTACGGCATAGGATCTGGCAATATGCTGCTTTGATTTTGGTGGCTTTGGGGCTCGGTATTTATGGAACTTACCGGTTTGCCGATCGGTTGGACGAGGTTACAGATGGGGTTGATGCGGGAAGCTCCCGGGCTATTTTGCATTTAGCTTCCGGGGAAAAAATAGTATTGGGCGAGGAGATGGCGGAAACTTATTTGAAGCGTACGGAAGTGAATGATATTTGGTTGGACTCCAATAGGGTATTAAGATACCGGGCAAAAGAAAAAGCAATAGAAGGAGTCCGGGAAAATAGATTGGAAGTACCGGTAGGGGGAGAATATCGGCTGACACTTAGCGATGGTACCCGGGTTTGGTTGAATGCTGCGTCCAGCTTAACTTATCCTGAAATTTTTCAAGACAGGGAAAGAGTGGTGGAACTTACCGGAGAAGCTTTCTTCGAGGTAAAACCTGATACAGCTTTGCCGTTTATTGTCAAAACTCAGGGAATGAGAGTGAAAGTATTGGGGACTACTTTTAATGTGAAAGCCTATCCGGATGAATTGAAATTATACACAACTCTGGTGGAGGGAAAAGTAGAGGTTTTTTCCGACTATCTGCATCGGGGGGTGATGCTTTATCCGGGGGAACAGGCTGTAAGCGATTCGTCCGAAATACAGAAAAGACAAGTGAACGTACAGCCCTATATTTCCTGGAAAGAAGGGAAATTTGTATTTATAAATGCACCTCTGGGCGAAATATGTAAACAGATTGCCCGTTGGTATGATGTTGAAATACAGTTTGCTGATAACGAAATCGGGAAAGTGTGTTTTACGGGAGCTATCCTGAAATTCAGACCATTGGAAGATTTGCTGGACATGATCGAAGTGACGAGTCGGGTGCAGTACAGGCGTGAGGGTAAGATTTTGTTGTTTTGGCAAAATAAATAACCGGGAAAGTCCCACAACTCTCCCGGTTACACACATTCATTCTTGTTTCGGTAAGCGATGAAACAAGAACATTGTAAATCTAAAAGACAAAGTTATGAAAAAAAAAGGTTGTATCTGGTTATTCGGAGACGGATGGCTGAAAAAAAAGGTATTTGTAATGAAATGGACAGTATTACTCGTTTTGCTGGGCATGTTGCAGGTCTCGGCAAAAGTTCATTCCCAGCATGTCGCGATTGATTTGAAAATGGAAAATTCGACTATCGAACAGGTATTGCAACGAATTACCGATCAGACTTGTTTGAATTTCTTTTATAATAATTCGGCCATCGATGTTTATAAAAAAATAAGCGTGGAATTGAAATCGGTTTCTGTTGAAGAAGCATTGAAAAAGATATTTGACGGGCAGGAAGTACGCTTTGATATCGATCGGGATTTTGTGGTCATTCGTTCTGTATCAGACCTCCAGCAAGAACAGGTAGTTAAGATTGTTGTACAGGGAATTGTGAAAGATGAGGCAGGACAAGCCTTACCAGGAGCTACAATCAAATTGAAAGGCACCTCCTTTGGCGTGGCTACCGATGTGAATGGAAACTTCAAATTTGAAATTCCCGTTACCGATCCGTTGATCTTAGTGGTGTCGTTCGTGGGCATGCAGCAGCAGGAGATCGCTTATAAAAATCAGCCGTTTTTGGAGATTGTGATGAAGAATGAGGTAGAGATGATGAGCGATGTCGTCGTTACCGGTTATTATAGTGCCAACAAGAAAACTTATACAGGTTCTGCTACTCAGATCACTCAAGATCAGATTGCAAAAATCAGTAGTACGAATGTTTTCTCGGTCATCACCTCGATGGATCCTTCCTTTAAGTTAGTGAATAACAATCAGGCGGGTTCTAACCCCAATGTAATGCCTAAGTTTGAATTGCGGGGGGCTTCCAGTATTCCCGATGTCAGAAGTGAGTATGAGGGGGATCCGAATATGCCGGTGTTTATCGTGGATGGATTTGAGATGAGCGTGGAAAAAGTGTTCGACCTCGATCCGGGACGGATCGCAACTCTGACGATCCTGAAAGATGCTTCGGCTACCGCCATTTATGGTTCCCGGGCTTCGAACGGTGTTGTCGTGATCGAGACCCGGGCACCTGAACCCGGAAAGATCAATGTGGCTTATGCACTGAATCTGAGCCTGACGACACCTGATTTATCAGATTATGATTTACTGAATGCCCGCGAAAAACTGGACCTGGAGGTGGCAGCAGGATATTTTGGATATTTCGATGAGGCTTATAACCGGCGGTTGAAGAATATTCAGCAAGGTTACGATACTGACTGGCTGTCACAGCCATTGCAGAATGCAATATCCCATCAGCATTCCCTGACATTGGATGGAGGAAACGAAGCTTTTCGCTATGCTTTTCACCTGAATATGAACCCTTCGGATGGGGTAATGAAAAAATCCGGACGTGACCGTTATGCCATCGATGTGGATTTACAATACCGGTTGAAACAGTTCACCTTCCGGAACCAGTTGGCGTATGATTATGTGAAAGCTTTCAATTCACCTTATGGGAGCTTCAGTTCCTATACCCGATTGAATCCGTATTACCGCTATCGCGACGATCAGGGACAATATGTTTATATCATGGACGATCCGGGGGTGGATGTGTATAATCCCTTGTGGAATACTACTTTGAATAATAAAGATCAGTCGGTTTATAATCTTCTGACCGATCATTTCAGTATCGATTGGTGGGTAACAGACGCATTAAGGATAAAAGCTTCTGCTTCTGTGTCTGTGAGGAATGAGGAAGAAGAGGTATTTAAATCTCCCTTTCATACGGATTTTAAACGGGAGAAAGATATGGCCCGGCGGGGAACTTACGATGTTGTGAACTCTAAAAGCATCGGATATGAAGCTGTATTGGGTGTATCTTATACCAAAATGGTAAAGAAGAACTACGTTACTTTTAACGGTGGGTATAACGTTTCTTCTACGGATTTGCGTTCGCATGGATATAGTGTGTTGGGTTTTCCTGCGGATGAGTTGAATGATCCCGGGTTCGGATTGGACTATCATCCTGAAAAGAAACCGACCGGTAACAGTGAGTTGAGCCGAATGGCCGGATTTTTCGGGAATTTGAATTATACATATGACAATCGCTATTTCGCCGACTTTTCGGTTAGAGCAGATGCTTCTTCCAGGTTCGGAGCCGACAAACGCTGGGCTGTTTTCTGGTCGGCCGGCGTCGGATATAACTTGCATAATGAAGTATTTCTCAAAAAGCTGGAATGGGTCAGTTTACTTCGGCTCCGGGCTTCCTATGGGGTGACCGGAGGGCAGAATTTTAATCCTTATCAGGCGATGACGACTTATCGGTTTATTACCGACAAATGGTATGGCTACGGTAGCGGTGCCGAGATGCTGGCTTTAGGAAACGATGACCTGAAATGGCAGAGTACAGTACAGAAGAATTTCGGACTGGACCTGGGGATGTGGAAAGATCGGTTGACCTTGACTTTCAATTATTATCACAAACTGTCTGAAAATAGTCTTACCGATGTGACTCTGCCTCCTTCTTTGGGTTTTCCTTCTTATAAAGAAAATCTGGGGGAAGTGGTTAATGAAGGCTGGGAGTTTACTCTCCGGGGATTTGTCGTGAAAAAAGAAGATTTCAATATTATGTTGAGTGTTAACGGAGCCCAGAATAATAATAAATTGAAGAAAATCTCTAATTCACTGAAAGCTTTTAATGAAGAGCAAGACAAACAGGTAGAGAATAAAGTGATGGCCCGTTATGTCGAAGGCCAATCGCTGAATACAATTTGGGTGGTACGTTCATTGGGTATCGATCCTGCGAATGGGAAAGAATTGTTTTTAGATAAAAATGGCAAAAGAACCTATGATTGGAATGCAGATGACTATGTTGCCGAGGCAACGACCGATCCCCGGTTATACGGAAATCTGGGCTTGGGCATTTTTTACCGTGGTTTTTCTCTGAATACTTATGTGAATTATAGTTTAGGAGAGAAGGCATACAATCAAACTTTGGTAGATCGGGTGGAAAATGCTGATAAACATTATAATTGTGACCGGCGGGTGTTATATGACCGATGGCATAAGCCGGGGGACGAAACTTTTTTTAAAGATGTGAAAGATGCTTCGGTTACTCGTCCGACTTCCCGTTTTGTACAAAAGAATAATTATTTGAATATGACGTCCTTGAATGTTGCTTATGAATTTAATCCCCGGCTATTGGAACCACTTCGTATCAAGTATCTGAAATTGGCTTTCTACATGACTGATTTATTCCGGATATCGACTATGAAAGCTGAACGGGGATTGGATTATCCCTTTGCAAGGACATTTACAACTTCATTACAAATTCGTTTTTAAGAAAGGAGGATAAGATGAAAGGTAGAATATGGATATGGAATATATTGGCTTTGATTTGCCTGACAGCCTGTGATCGTTGGTTTGATGTGAATCCGCAGACGGAAGTCAAACAAAAGGAACTCTTTTCGACAGATCAGGGGTTCTATAATGCTTTGATGGGGGTATACCTGAATTTAAGTGATCCGGAATTGTATGGTGGGGAGTTACAGTTCGGATTAGTCGATGTGTTGGCACAGACTTATTCGATTTCGAATACGACGGGAGGAGGATCGGCCTATTTGTATGCGGTCAGTTATGATTGGAACAATTGTAAAACTTTGTTCGAACCTCTTTGGGAAAAAGCTTATACTCAGATTGCGAATTGTAATAATATACTGAAACATCTTGAAGGAAACCGGGGGCTTTTCCCGGAAGGAAATTATGAGATTGTAGAGGCTGAAGCCCGGGCTTTGCGGGCGATGTTACATTTAGATCTGCTGCGCTTGTTCGGTCCGTCACCGGCCGGAGGAATGAGTAAACCGGCTATTCCTTATGTCGATGCTGTGGTTACAGTTCCTTTTCCTCAATTGACCGTAGAAAAAACATTAGAGCGGATTATCGGTGATCTGGAAAGGGCTTTTGACTTGTTGAAAGTAAATGATCCTTATTTTACAGGGATTCCAGATGGAGAATTTGATTTTATGACAGCCAATGGTTTCAGGCAAAACCGGGAGTACCGGTTGAATTATTATGGGGTGTCGGCTTTATTGGCCAGGGCTTATCTCTATAAAGGCGATAAATCGAAAGCGTTGGAATATGCAACAAAGGTGATCGGGGCCGATTACCATTTTACGACCCAGGAAGAAATGAATGCGATGGGAGTCACGCTGTGTTATTCAGAAATTATTTCAGGGATTTATCTGAAAAATACCTTGTTGAAAAAACAAACGGAAAAATGGTTTTCTGAAAATGCCGGAAGTACGAAATTGAAAATCTCCTCGGCGGGAGTAGAAACCTTGTTCGAGGTCGCTTCTTTGGGATCTACCGATTTAAGGAAAAAGAACCAATTCGGAAGCCGGGAAAATGAAAACGAAGTGTTTCTGAATAAATATTTCACGGGTTCGCTTTTGCCGTTGATTCGTTTGAGTGAGGTGTATTATATCGCTGCAGAATGTGCTGAAGAGCCTGAAACCCGTTTCGGATATCTGAATGAGGTCAGAAGACATCGGTTTATCCCGATATTGGACTCCCGGGATCCTCAGATCGATTTGGAAAATGAGATTTATAAAGAATATGCGAAAGATTTTTTGGGAGAGGGACAGTTGTTCTTTTACATGAAAAGAAAAGGGATGACTTCGTTTACGGGGGTGAACGGAGTAGAAATCCGGGAGACCGGCGATCCGGTGTATCAGGTTCCTGTCCCGGATATGGAGAAAGAATTCGGTAATATTATTTAAATTCAGTGGCTTATGAAAAAGAAATTATATACGCTGTTGGTCCTGATACCGGTATTTGCTGCTTGTCGGGAGGACAAATTACAGGACTTCGAGGATCCTATCGGTTCTGTGTATTTTTATATCGATGAGAAGAAAGAAGTTGATGAGATCCTGTATTCGTTTATTTATTCCTTTGAGGATAAGGTTGTCGTGAACGTTCCGGTGAAATGTTCCGGTTTAGCAACCGAATATGAACGTCGTTTTCGGGTTGAAGTAGTCGATGATTTGACGACAGCTGTACCGGAGAAGCATTATTCTTTGCCCTCTGAAGCAATCTTTCCGGCTCATGCTTATGAAGCGGTTTTTCCGGTGACACTTTACAATCAGGATGCTGATTTACAGTCTAAAAGTTTTGTATTGGCTTTGAAGCTGGTTGAAAGTGCCGATTTCGAATTAGGCGACAAAGAGAGGCAGATTGTGAAGATTCTGTTTTCCAATCAGCTGGAAAAACCGGAATCCTGGCAGGATTGGATATTCGGAGAGTGGAGCCGGGTGAAACATAAGCGTCTGATTCAGATTGCCGGAAAAGATCTCCCCTCGGTGGATGAACTGAACAATGATTTCAATTTCTGGTATTATGGAGTGGGACAGGAGTTGAAGAATTTTTTTATTAAGAATTATCCTGTACTGGATGAGCATAATCAGGTGATAGAACCATGGTAAATCAATTAAAATCTGAAGCGATGAAATCAATCATTTATATCGGACTGTTGTTGTTGACTCTGACTTCCTGTCAGGAAGACAAAGGAAATTACACTTATCGGAACATCAACGAAATCTCTGTAACCGGGATTGCGGCTACCAAGACGGTGACACAATTCTCCATTTTGGGTATGTCGCCTGTTATAAACCAAACGATGCCTGTGTCGGCTGACGATTTGGAATATTTGTGGTATGTCGACCGGGGAAATGGAAAAATAGATACCCTGTCTCAAGAATTGAATATACAGACACCCGTAAATCTGTATCCCGATACATATGAAGCTTATTTTGTAGTGATTCAGAAATCGACAGGTATATTTACCAAAGTTCCTTTTAAATTGGTGGTAGAAAGTCAACTGGGACAGGGATTACTGGTTTTAAGTGATTTGAACGGATATGCGAATCTGGCTTATTGGGAACGATCGGGAGAAGTGGTACAGGATGTATACGAGAAAGTGAACCCGGGTTTACATCTGGGGAGGAACCCTTATCGGGTATGTTATATGTTTAAAGGATATTCGATTCCGGCTTTTGTGACGGTAATGTGTCATGACGAACAAGGCGGATGCGCTTTGAATCCGGTAGATTTTACGAAATTCAAGGATTATGCGGAACTGTTTTATCAGACTCCCGACCCATTACACCCCGACGGATACGGATATTCCAATTATTTTAATTATGACGAGACAGCTTTTGGAGACTTATACAATGATTTTATCATTAACAACGGACAGCTTCATGAGCGGTCGACTTATGTCGGTTGGTATCAGCCTGCCTATGCGGTAGATCAGGACTATCGGTTGAGCGAGTATACTTTTATGGGGATGATGCAGTATATCTTCTATGATAACGAGCATAGTCAGTTTTTGCAGAAAACAAGTTGGCCGCCCAATTCGTTCAGCGTAGTGGAAGTGCCGGAAGGGTATTTCCGCGATCTGTATCTGGTATATGCCGACCGTGGATTTGCCGGAACGGATTATCCACACTATTATTGTGTTTTTAAGGAAAAGACTACTTCTGACCATTACTTTGTCGAAGTGTTGATGTCCCCGTCCGGATTTAAACCCTTGAAGAAAGAGAAAATCGGTTTTGCGGTACAGGAAGATATGCCTTTTGCCGTTTCTTTTACCACTTCAGCGATATTTTATGGTGTGGGCAACGAGCTGTATTGTTATGATACCGGTAATGGAAGGTCTGTATCTTGTTATAATGAGTTTGGAAGTGGAGCTGAAATTACGGCCCTGTATTTGGTCCCTCAATATGGAGAAAGTTCCCAATATCCGGGAGAGACCGTATTATCGGCGGTAAAACTGTTTGTCGGAGTCAGTTTGCCTGGGCAGGAGCGTGAAGGAAGCGTCTTCGAATTTGAGGTAAATCTGGACAATACCCTGACTTTTATCCGGAAAAAAGAGCACATAGCGGGAAAAATCGTGTCTATGACCTGGAAGTATTAGGTCGGTAAGAGGTTGTCCCGAAGTTGCTTCGGGACAACCTTATTGCTTGCTGTATACTAATATTTTATCGATACGGGCACCGTCCATATCGACAATCTCGAATTCCAGTTCGTGCCAGGAAATTTTCTCGCCGGTATGGGGAATGTGTTCCAATAGATGCAGGATCAGGCCGCTGATGGTGTTATAATCGTATTCGGGATACAGGCATTCCATATCGATGTATTCCAAAAATTCGTAAAACGAGCATTGGCCGTCGACCAATAGCGAACCGTCGTCGCGGCGGATGATTTCGGGTTCGTCGTGGCTTTCGGTGATTTCTCCCAGCAATACGTCTACGATATCTTTTAGGGTGACGATACCCTGAATGCTACCGAATTCGTCGGTCACCAATCCGTATTTGATGTGATCGGATTTCAGGTGTTCCAGTGTATTGTACACGCTTTGATTCTCCGGGAAAAACTGAGCCGGGCGTAAAATATCGGCCAATTTGAAATCCGGTTCATCCAAATGGCTGAAAAGGTCTTTCAGGTACACCACTCCTTCGATATGGTCCAGTTCATCGTGGGCTACCGGGTACACGGTATACACGTTCTCCTTCACTTTATTCCGGATCGATTCGGCGGATTCGCCGATTTCCAGCCAAATGAGGTCACTGCGGTGGGTCATGATAGAACCGATTTTACGGTCGCCCAGGTTGAAAACTTTTTCTACAATGTCTTGTTCTACTTCCTGGATTTCACCGTCTTCAGTACCTTCCTGAATGATTGCTTTAATTTCTTCTTCGGTCACTTTATTTTCGGTAGAAGCATGAAGTCCGGTGAGCCGGATAACTGCTTGGGTACTGGCTGAAAGCAACCAGACGAAAGGAGAGGCGATTTTGGACAGTACTTCCATGGGCCGGGCGATCAACCGGGCGATTTTTTCCGGTGCATTCATACCCAGGTGTTTCGGTACCAGTTCTCCCAATATTAAGGTCAGATAGGTGACTAATATAACGATGATTCCTTTCGCTAAAGTGAGGCTATGGGCCTGGGGGATACCGATCGTTTCCAGCCAACGGGCCAGATCCCCGGCTAAAGCTTCTCCCGAATATAAACCGGTCAGAATACCGATCAGGGTGATCCCGATTTGTATCGTGGATAAAAAACGATCCGGCTCATTGGCCAGACGCAGGGCGGTTTTTGCAGTTTTACTTCCTTTTTTAGCTGCTGTCTCTAAACGACTTTTACGGGCAGATACCATGGCAATTTCCGACATGGATAAAATGCCGTTTAAAAAAATTAATCCTAAAATAATAACGATTTCCATAAATAATGTCTTATTCTGTTTCAAATATAACGGTATTTCATCAACTATCTGTTTTATTGACTTATTTTTAGATTTTTTTGAAGGTTATTATGAAGTTTTTTCCAAAGGAAAAAGATGGGATGAAACGGAAAAACTGAAACAGTATACCGGTATTGATTTGTCTGTAAAGAAAGATTGGATCGACAGAGTGAAAGAACAGATACTGCAAGCTTTGAGAGAGTGTGGGGCCTAAAAGTGGATTTGAAAGCGACAGAATAGAAACCGATGACAATTTAAAAATATTATGCCAGTGATATACATATTTACATTTATAAACGTAGAATTATTTTTTCTTTCTATTCCGATTCCGGATTTTATGTCCTCAGACCGGTTCGCCTGGACCAGTCCGCTAAGGTTTTCCGAACGCCCGACCGGTGGTGTTTGACGAACGAAGTGAGGAGTTCCGCCGGTCAGTGAGTTCTTCGAATAAGCGAGAGAAAAACAAAAGATTTTGTTTTTCCGAGCAGGAGAAGAACCGATGAAATCAACGAAAGCCTTAACGAACCGGTCCAGGCGAACCGGTCCTCCGGCATAAAACCCGGAATCGGAATAGAAAGAAAAAAATTAAACCTACATTTTTAAATCTGCTGTAAAGATGTATATAAATACTATAAAATAATCCCCGTGAGTTCATATAAAAACGTAACTTACGAGGATTATTCCAACTTATAAACTACTCATTCAGGATTTCATCCATTCCGGTTTTTTCCCGTCTTTCAGGTAATAATCATAAAATTCCATCACCCGGCGACTGTAATCCAGGCGGTTTTCCCATTTTTTCAAGTGATGTCCTTCACCTTTGTAGTTGAACAACCAGACAGGTTTATCCAAACGCCGGAGAGCCATGAAGAATTCTATACCTTGTTCCCACATGACAGAACCATCCTTATCATTGTGCATAATCAAAACAGGAGTCTGTACCTGAGGAAGAAAAAACAGGGGAGAATTCCGGATAAACTCTGCCGGCTTATCCCATAAAGTTCCTCCAATCCGGCTCTGAGTTTGTTCATATTGAAACATCCGACTTTTCCCGGATTCCCAACGGATTCCCCCATAGGCACTCGTCATATTCACCACCGGCGCACCAGAGACAGCTGCTTTAAACATATTTGTCCTGGTTACCAAAAAAGCAATCTGATAGCCTCCCCAACTATGTCCATTCAAGGCTATCCGGTCTTTGTCGATAAAATCATACCGATCAATCAAACTCTTTACGCCGCTAACGACAGCATCATACGAACTGGCCCCCGGTTCACCTTTCCGAAATACTACATCCGGGATAAAAACCAGATATCCGTTACTCACACAATAGGACCAGTTAATGACAGTTGCTATCGGTGAAGGAATATTATACCGATTTAGATTATCACTCCGTTTCTCATAAAAATAGACTAACATCGGATACTTCTGGGAAGGATCAAAATTCTCCGGTTTACACAAAATTCCTTGCAGGGAATCTTTAGCGAAACTTTCCCATTCCACTAATTCCGAAGTACCCCAAAGATAGGATTGCTGTATACTATCAGACACCGATAGTTTTTCAATCTCTGTGAAGAGACTGTCGGATTTATATACCTCAGGATACTCGGTAAAACTTTGTCTTCTCCAGATGCAATGTGACCGATCTTCCGAAAACTTCAAATTTTTATACAGATGGTCACTAAACACCAACTGCATACAATCCCCGGTAGGGGTCAACACATAATAACCCGATTTTTTGGTTCTATGCTGAAAAGCTTCCAGATATAAATTGGCCTTCAAATCTATATACCTTTCATCATCTTTTCGCTTTATATAGCGGAACCGGATACCGGCTTTCCGTCCCATTCCCTTAGTCAGGCAACAGGGAGCATCATGCCCGGCAGCATCGATCGCCCACAGATCCGTTTTACTATGGATCAATACCGTATGCCCCTTATCGGTCCAGCCAGCAAGTCCGAAATTTGTCACATGCATAGGGATATCCTGTTCATCATTATAAAAGATATCGTCTATTTCTGCCGTCAGATTTTTTTTCGTCAAAGTCTTGGTATCCATACTATACCAACAGCTGTCCGCAATTTCAAACCACACGACATATTTTTTATCTACCGATATGGTCGGCAGATAAAAGCTTTTCCGAAGAATAAGTTGTTTGTTTCCTGTCTTTATATCCACCAGATAAGAATCATACTGAGAGGCCGGTTTGTATACCTCTTCTCTTAGGTAGTTCAGATTATTAAAACCGAGCGTCAGATCTTCAACTTCTCCCTGAGGAAACTGAAAATAAGGCATATCCTCATCAGACAACACAACGACCCGTTTCTTCTTCAGGTCATACTGACAAAACTTCGATTTCCGAATCTGATCCGGATGCAGACGGTTCATCGTAGGAATATATGGAGCATCCCATTTCCACATCGACAAATCCGATTTCACTTTCTGCCTGGTAGTATCCCCGACGTCACTTACAGAATTTTTGATTTTAAAATATAACCGATCCCCTGATTCGGAAAATTGCAAAGCCCCTTCAGCCAATTTTCCAAAACCTTCCGGTAAAAGAGCTGAACCCGGAATAATCGAGTCACAAGGCTTAAACTTCGGAAGTTCGAAGATAACGACCGACTTTATCGTATCTTTCTTTGAAATGGTCCGTTTTAAAACCGCCAGTTTATCCAATTTAGGATTAAAACAAGCAGCAGTAAAGTCAAAATTGCCATCATATACCGGATCCAATCGTCTCAGTTGTTTATTATTTAAATCATACACAGAAACAAATAAACTGGAATCCTTTTTCTGACTCAATAGAAGATAAGCTCCATCTCCGGCATATTTGTAAGAAACAACATTTGTAAACCGAACAGAATCACCGGCAGACAGAGAAAATAAGGTCAGGTCAGTAAGCGGATATTTAATCCCTGTATTCAAGACCGTGGTATCAGTCACCTTTCTGGTCAGATGTAACATGGCCTCTCTTCCCGGAATGAAATAGGCAGAAGTCACCTCCGGAATAAAAGCAGTGTCTTTTGTCTCCAAATTCATCCAATAATTGAGTTTCGATGACTTATTGTCCTTATCGTACAACTCATAACAGGCAAATTTGGAGTCAGGGCTAAATTTCAGATTTCTGCCCCTGACGATCGTATCCGTTGCAGACTCCCCATGTATCACGATTCTCCTACATCCCATCTTATTTCTCTGTTCATAGGCTACCCATCGTCCATCAGGAGAAATACACTCCGACTGCAAGTATAACCACTCTTCATACGCCCGTTCATCGAGCGCTTTTTTTTCCTGTCCGGACAAAGCAGAAGCCGAACAGATCATCCATAATACCCAAAATATAACCATATATTATTTACCTATTAACTCCATTAAACTTCAAAAGTCATTACCCGTAATCCGATTATCTGGGATACACAGGAATAGATGGATTAGCAGAGATAACAGCCGGTGGCAGAGGTAAAACATAACGTTCATCATTTGCCGGTAAAGAATATCTGTATTCCCCGACGGTATGCAAAATATCTTTCTTAAACGGTTCTTCCCGGTTTAATCTTTTCAAATCTACCAGTCTTAGGGAGCCTCCCTGAAGGGCAAACTCCCGTCTGCGTTCGTCCAAAGTCAATCTCAACGCTTCCTGAACAGTAGTTCTGGGTAAAGGCACATTTCCAACTATTCTTTTATCCCGGATGCGATCCAGTATCGTCAGGCATTGTTCCATTTCGTCCGATCTGGCATAACATTCTGCCAGAATCAGAAAAAATTCTGTACTATTCATACCCAGGTTTGGCTGAGTATAAGCGACCCACATACTCTTACCCGGAAACTGATATGTATTATTATACAATTTAAAGGTATCATCGGCATAGTTGAGTACTCTGCGCTGATCTACAGCACCTGCCGGCAAATCACGCCGATACAATGCTTTCAAATCTTCACTGGCATACACATTCCGTGACAAAGAAAGAAAATCCGTTCCATACCGGGCATAAATAGCTTCGGGATTATCTTCCGGTAAAGGATAAACTTCTCCGGTCTCTTCATTCCATATCCGTCCCATCCCATTCGCTTTCGGATTGATACTATACGCTGTCAGATCTATCAATTGCAGCTGATCTTGATCTACCTTCAAAGCAGCGGTCAAAGCATCGCCGTATTTTCCCATATAAAGGTATAGTTTCGCAGTAAACGCATACAAGAATTGTTTAGAAGCCCTGAAAGGAGTCGCAGCCTCATCGGGAATATAAGGTAAAGCCTCCTTCAAATCCTTAAAAATCTGATCGTATACAGCTTGTACACTATTTCTTTTATATACTTTATTAATATCTTCAGATAGTATAACCGGTACTCCCAAATCACTATTTGCCGTAACCGAATCATAATGTTTAGCATATACATTCACCAAAGATAAATATTCGAACGCCCTGCATACCTTCGCCTCAGCAATCAAAGCCTGCTTCTCTTTTTCGGTAGCATCCTGACAGGTACCCACATTATTGATCACCACATTGAAAGTATAGATCCTTTTATATGCTTTCTCATAAAAAGCATCGGAAGCTCCGCCACTGAAAATCGGGCCATGGGCAAAAGCATACAAATTCTGTGAAGCTTCCTGAGCCTGTTCAAACTGTCCAAAGGGCACCGAATTATCTCCTAGTAAAATATCGTCTGTTATATAAGATACAAATCCAGCATCTGCATACATCATATCTTTATGATTCAATAAACGGAGATAATCATCATAGTATTCGGGAATCTGAATCCCTTTCGGTTTGATATCCAAAAAACGGTCACATGAAACGGATATCCCCACCAAAAGTAAAAACATCATTAATTTTATAGTGTTCATCATCATAGATTTTAAAAATTAAAAATGAAGTGCCAATCCGAAAGTATAGTTAACAGGCTCTTTTTCCCCTCTCGAGGGCGACAAAGTAATACCTGTCCAGGCTTCAGGATCCAATCCCTGATCATTAGCAACCCATTTCCAGACATTTTGCACCTGAAAAGTCATATTCATCTCTTTAATGAAAGTATTTTTAATCCATTTCGCCGGCAACTGATACGCCAGAATGATTTCATTCAATTTGATATAGTCCGCTTTTTGAATATGTTTATCAGCAGCTTTCCATAAATTCTGAATATTTGCATTAGCCGATTGTTTAAAAGCAGGAGTCGTTTCCGGGTTATTTTCATCTCCCGGTTTTCTCCAGAAATTGGCAGACAGTTTGTCCATATTAGTTGAATAACCGGTTCCGACTAAATACTGGCCGAATACACCCCGCATGACATGCCCACCATAATAAGTGAACAATAACGACAAGGAAATCCCTTTATACTGTAAGCTATTCGATAAAGAAGCGGCATAGGGAGGCGTTGTAACTCCCGAATATACCAGATCCTCTGTTTTCAGGTCAGCAAAAGATTTTACTATATTCCCGTCCTTATCATAAGCCTGAGGCTGGCCCTGCTCATCCAATCCTGCCCATCTGACACTATACAAACTATTCATCGGCCGGCCTTCCCGAATCTGGCCACCATTTACATAATAAATGGCATCATTTCTGGTATTTTCAATACGGGTAAGTTTATTTTTATTATAACTAAAATTCAACATAGACTTCCAGACAAAATCTTTAACGGCAATATTAACCGTATTCAAATGAATTTCTACCCCCCGGTTATACATATCTCCATAATTCACCATCAGTGAATTCCATCCATATGTAGGATCTCCTGTCTTATTATACAACAAGTCCGTTGTATTTTTATTATAAAATTCTATACTCCCTCCTAGTCTGGATTGCAACAAATCAAAGTCGACACCAATATTGACTACAGCTGTTTTCTCCCACCTTAAACCGGAATTAGGCGGATAAGTGACATAGGATGAATAGTCGTTAATCCATCCGTTTACCCCACCGTCCGACACCGTCAAAAAAGGCCCGCTCATTTTGGCCACATTTCCGTTTATTCCATAAGTAGCCCTGAACGCAAGTCTATCGATCCAAGACACCTGCTCAGGGCCTAACAACCGATATTGTGCCCCCACAGACCATAACGGACGATATTGATATTTGGGATCGGTTCCGAACAAGTTCGACTGATCGATGCGCATACTGGCCGTAAGTGATAACTTATCGTCAAAAGTATAGGAAGCATTCCCATAAAAAGAGACATACCTATTTTCTACAAAATGAAAGCCCTGCCCCTGTGAGTTATAAGTAAATTGCCCACCTAAAGCTTCTGTACCGGTCAGGGTCTTTCCCAATAATTTTTCATCCAACACTTTATACGAAAGACTATGGTCATCATATCCGACTTTATAGGTTTTTGTCGACGAATTCTTCACCGCCCTTCTTTCTGCACCGGCAATTACGGATATACTATGCTTATCCTTATACACCTTATTAAAATTCAACTGTCCTCTTAAAGTATAGGAATCCCGATCACCCCTATTTTCTATAATCTGTCCACCCACAGGAATATTCTGAACAATTTCGTTATCGATGATCTGCGTAGCATTATTCACCATATTTCTGACAAACCACGAATCTTTATCATACAGATTTTTGGTATAAACAAAACCAAAATCCTGCTGATATCTCAAATCTAAAGTCAGCCCTTCGATGATTTTCAAATTCAAGTTCAAATTCAAATTTAAATAAGAATCTTTTGATTCATATCTTTGCTTATGCAATTCTTCCAAAGGATAATAGCTTTCGTCCAATAAGCCTAACCCATTCAACCGATCCAATTCTCCCTGAGATTTAGCCTGATACCAAGGTAGTTGGTTTCCCTCCTCGTCTTTCAATAAGAGATAAGACGCCTTGCTACTTCCTGTCAGCACACTCATTCCGGAAAATCCGTTATCGTAATCGGCCCGTTTTAAACTACCCAATACCCCCAAATCCGCTTTCAACCAATCAAAAAAATGAAACGTATTTTTCAGGTTAAAACCGATCCTTTCATCACTTTGTGCTTTCTCATAAGGCAGATTTTTCATATAATTGAAAGAAAGAGCATAATTATATTTTTTCACTCCACCATACACCGATAAATTATGCTGATGGACAATGGCAGGTACCCGCAAAAACTCATCTATCACCTGTTGGCGACGATCTCTCTCCCTGTATACATTCAACTGTTTTTCCAATTCTTCTTCGCTAATCAGGTTTTCCTTTCGATCAAACAAAAGATCCCTGACTTCGTTTACGTAATATCCGGCAGGACGGGTCCCCGGATTCAGATTAAAAAGTTCTTGCTGAAAATCGACAAACTCCGAACTACTCATCAGGTTATAATAATCTGTATCCGGCAGCGGAGTCAGTTTTATCGAACCGTTATAAGACACACGGGTAGGAGCATCCGCTCCACTACGAGTGGTGATAACAATAACTCCATTGGCAGACCTCGCCCCATAAATTGAAGCGGCGCTAGCATCTTTCAACAAGGTAACATTCACAATATCAGAAGGATTTATCGCTTCAAGACTACCTTCATACGGAACACCGTCTACTACATATAATGGAGTTTCATTTCCTGAAATCGTAGAAGTTCCTCGAATCTGAAGTTTTCCTTTATAGGAAGTCAGTCCGGCAACCATTCCCTCCAAACGATTCATAATGCCGGTTTGCAGTTTATGCTGGATATCTTTTTGATTGATAACAGTAAACGAACCAGCAGCTCTTTCCCGCGAAATAGTCTGATACCCGGTAACGATCACCTCGTCCAATTCTGTAAGTTCTTCTTTCAAACGTATAACTAACTCCGATTCATCGTCAATTTGTACTTCCAGGGTCTCCATCCCCAAAAAAGAAAATACCAGTATTCCCCCTACTGCTTCCTCGATTTCAAAACGTCCATCGACATCAGTGGTGACTGCTGCCGGAGTAGTTTTCGACCGAATCACCACACCGGGTAAAGGTGAACCGTCAGACTCACTATATACGACTCCTCTTACCCAATTTTTCTCTTCTTCTTGTGGTGATTTGGTTTTAAACGAAGACGGAGAAATAATAATCTGCTCGCCTATGATCTGAAAACTCAATTTCAGTCCGGACAAGAGCTGATGTAGAACTTCTTTCAAATCGGCTTTTACATCGATAGAAACTTTTCTGTTTACATCCACCAACGAATTATTGTAAACGAAGGTATAATCGGTTTGCCGTTGTATCTCATTAAAAACCGATTTCAAGGGTTGATCTTTCATATGAAGTTCAACCTGCAACACTCGTTGCTCACTTCCTGAAAACATTTTTCCTCTGGGTATAGCCTGTAAATCACCCATACAACAAAGTAGTATAAAACCGACTAACAGTCCAGTCAACTGTCTGAGAGGGATTCTGTTCATAATAAATACATTTTAAATTACATTCACTATACAGTCCATCCAGTCCCCTCCCCTGAAAAAAAATGAAATATTTTACAATTTTAATCTAACAAGCGTATCATTGATTTGATAATCAATATCGGACGATATTTTCAATACATTCAAAACCCGGTCCAAAGATTCCGATTTAAAAGTCGCTGTAAAACGATAAGCCAATAATTCTTTATTTTCAACCTCTATCTGCACCCCATACCATCTTTCCAATCTTTTAACGACCTCAGACATGAGGGTATTATCAAAAATCAGCAAACCCTCTTTCCAGGCAATACTGTTATATATGACCGGACACCCTTTTTCCGGGATAGCTTCGGATAAGTCATAAATGGTGACTTCTTCATTCTGTTGGACTTTGATCACCCGCTTGTTGTTCGGATCGAGGATATCCAACTTGCCGGATACCAAAAGGAGTTTTATATTATCATCGTTAGCATAAGTAGTCAGATTGAATTCTGTTCCGACAACCTGCACTACCACATTATTTTTACAAGTAATATACATCGGCCACCGGGGATTCGACTTGACTTTAAAATAAGCTTCTCCTTCCAAACGGATCTTCCGATTCAAAGTATCGAACTGTGCAGGAAAACTAACCCGGGAATCACTGTTCAGCCACACTTCACTTCCGTCAGGCAGAGTAACAAAACCTTTAACGCCAGTATTCACCTTATATTCGACTAAAGCTTCTTGTTGAGTAAACAACCCGGTATCAGGCATAGTTGCAATTATCTTTTCGTATTCAGTATCTTGGTTCAACAACTGCAATACATTATATAATACCAAAGGAAAGAAAAGTATAGCAGCTACCCTGGTAATCACTCCCCACACAGTGACTTTACGCTTATTTCCCCTTGGTGCCACCCGTTCCTCATAGGTCGAGTCCATAGACAAAGTATATGGAAGATTTTTCAATGCAGCCCGGGTCTTTAACCGGATATACTCCCGTTTATTCTCTTCGCTTTCTACAATCCATTCTACAACTTCCTTTCTTTCTGTCCCGGAAGCTATTCCATCGATATATTTTTCCAATAATTTCCTATCCATCATTTATAAACCTTTAAACTTTTCAGACAGCTATTTTAATCTGTTATCTGTCATCAGCCCGTTTATTATTTTCCATTTATTTTAATAAGCTACATGATATACATTCCCCCAAGCTTTTTCCCCTGAAAAAATAGAGTTATTTTACCAAAATAGAAAAAAATACATATAATCTTTCAATCTCTTTTTAAACACTTGTAAAGCTATTCTAATGCGATATTCCACTATTTTTTTGGTAATTCCTTTTTTTTGAGCAATTTCCTCATAACTCAAACCACATTCCCGGCTTAATATAAAACTTTCAGCTACTTTTTCAGGTAATTCGAGGTACACTTTTCTGATCAACTCCTTTAATTCCAAAGCTTGAATATCCTGCACCAAATCCGGATCATTCATTGCTTCAATTGCAATTGCCAACTCGTTCTTCTCCCATTCAGTCCGGGTTTGATTAATTTTCAATGCCATTTCATTTAAAGCCCTGTTTCTGGCAATGGTAAAAATATATGCCCGTATATTCCCTGCAGCATCTATCTGTTCTCTTTTTTGCCACAATGCAATAAAAGATTCCTGAGCAACATCTTGCGCAAGCAAACTATTCCTCAGATACCGATTTAGAAAGGTTACGACATTATTATATTCTGCCCGAAAGAAAAGTTCGAATGCCGCTTCATCCCCCTCCTTTATGGATTTCGCTAACAAAGCATTTTGCTTCATAACACCACGAATTTTTGACCCTCACAGACAAAAGTATACTTTTTCTTTGAACAAGAAACATTTATCTATACCAAAACTTAGTAGCATTACCCGGAACCTCTGTCCGGATGCCCTCAAACACCGATCGACTTTATTGTCGATGGGGCCACGTCTACGTTTAACTTTTGTTTTTCATAGACTTGGGGAAATTGTTACTTTTACCGAAAATTATATGATTACTTCTATCCTGGCCATGGTATCCAGGAAGGGCAGACAGAAAAAAACGAATATCATATATTGATTACTAATCCCCCATCCGGTTAAAACGGTAAGAGAAGGAAAGCATATAATAATCCTGCGTACTAGTCGAACTATCCATCCGGGTGTACAAATCGGTTACGGAATAGTGCACCTGGCTCCGGTCACGGAAGATATCGTTGGCCCGGAATACCAATTCGGCCTGTTTCTTTTTACCGAATTTCTTACCCAATTCAAGGTTCAGACGATTATTCGACTGGATGGTCACTGTCCCTGTTTTGTTCCAATAATAAGTATAAAAATAGTCTCCTCCCACAAAAAAACCTTTCCAGAAAAGCCACCTGCAATTGGCCATTACCGTCTCTTCGAGATTCTGAGCTTTACCGGTGGATGAATTCCGGGAATGGGAATAGCTTGTAGCATGCCGGCAATAAAAGTCGAAATTCTCCGATAAGTCGGTATTGACGCCGATACTGATTTGTCCCCGATGCATCTGAGTGACATTCTGCTGATCATCGTAAATCGAGGGTTGATGCGAATAACTGTAATCTCCCCCGAAATCCAAATGGATTTTTTTCACCGGCATCGAATAATTGGTATGTACATTCATACTCCACATCCCATTCAAATTCACCGGCATGGTCAACGAACCTCCCTTCGACACCAAATATCCATCGATCAAGGTGTCTTTACCGATAAATTTTACATTGGAAGAGATCTGATTGATCGTCTGCTGTACATCGAAATTAGCCCAGAAAAACCGGGAATTCATCGGTTCCGAACTGGTATACCTCATCGAAAGATGATGCGAATAAGACTTTTTCAATCCAGGATTTCCCTTAGATACTTGTAAGGGATTGCTGACATTCAATACATCCTGCAATTGCACGGCCGACGGAGAAGAAGTATTTCCATTGTAGTTGACACTGACATTCCGTTTTTCACTCATCCGGTAGGATAGCTCTGCCCGGGGTGAAATATCGAGATAGTTGGATCCGACCAAAGAATCGGGCTTCCCGATAAACCTGTTCCGGTTTTCCATCTGCATCAGACGCAACGAACCACCCCCGTTCAGCGTAACTTTCTCTTTATGATAATTATAATTTACCCCGAAATTCTGACTGACTTGTTTATTGATCGATTTATTCGTTAAGGCCGTATCTATCCCGATCAGCTCTTCGAATACGGCATCCCGGTAAGCCAGGCTATGCCGGTCCGACTGATCTTTACTCGTCAGGAAATGATAATTGAAGCTAATACGCGCAAACTTCGTCAAAGGCTCGGAATAAGACAATCCGGTACCCATTGAATAGTTTATCCGTTCATTATCGTTTTTCTGAAAACGCAAACTATCTCCCCGCTCGGTTATTTTCTCGTGTATATGCTGATAATCGCCGGAATTCGATTCATTATACCCTCCACTGAATTGAAACGTCAAGGTACGTCCTGTCTTTTTAAAAGCATGCATCCACGAGAAATTACCTCCTGCCCGTTTACTATCGTTTTTATTGATGGCTTTCGTTTCTGTTCGATTTAAGGTATCCCCGTTTTCCATACTGCTATTCCAGGACAAACTCTCCTGATTTCCCCGGGAAATAGTAAAATCAGGATTGAACCGGATCCGGTTCTTGTCATTGATCTTGTAATCCAGACTAAAATTAATTCCATGACTTTGATTATCCGAGTTCGAATGACTCTCATTATCGTACACGCGGCTTTCATAATTCCCGGTAGGCAAATATTCCTGACGGGAAAGGGAAGCAGAATTATTTACGTTCGCGTTCCAACGGTAATTTCCGCTCACCTGCAGTTTCTTATTGATCTGTGACGAATAATTACCCCAAAGTCCATGGTTCTTATTTTTGTTCCCTTCATCCCGGTAACGGGCATCCGGCAAGTCGTTCAAGGCCATCCGGCCGGCATTTCCGCTAAAAGTAATCTTTCGTTTCCGGTCGAATAAATTCAACGATACAGAAGCAGAATAGGATTTATCTTTCACCTTTTCCAGCCCATAAGCCAGTTCGCCGCGTCCGAACACCTTCATCTGGTTGGGATTCCGGGTTTCGATATTCAATGTACGTGATTTACTCCCATCGTCATAACCCGAGAATTTAGCCTCCTCACTTTTATCATCGTACATTTTTATACGGGCAACGAGTTTAGCCGGAAGATTCTTCAAAGCTGCAGCAGGATCATTGATCGCATATTCCATCCCATCGATGGTGATTTTTTTCACTTCCTGCCCCTGGGCCATAATTTTCCCGTCTACAATCTCGAAACCCGGCAATTTCTTCAACAGTTTTTCCAGATCGGCATCTTCAGCCAAGTGGACAGCCGCCGCATTGAACTGTAAGGTATCTCCTTTCTGCACAGTGAGCGGAGGCCGTGCCGATACCACCACTTCGTCGAGAATAAGTGCTTTCAGGGAAATGTCCCCGACAGCAGTATGTCCTTCCAACACAACTTTTTGTTCCAACGGCCGGAAACCGACAAAAGAGACTTTCAGCCACTGTTCGCCAGCCGGTAATTTCCCGACATCGAATTTTCCCAGCGAATCTGTAACAGCTACCAAAATTCGCTTTATCCCTAAAAAAATATGAGCGCCAGGGAGAGGCTTCCCATCCTCTCCGCTGACCACTCTGCCCGATAAACGGCAAGAGACCGAATCCGACAATACCTGAGCCTTTAAACTGCCTCCCAAGCACAGCAGACAAAGCAACCATACTATCTTCATCGTCCTCTGTCTTTTATCGTTTTTCTGAAACAGAGGGAGGGACCGCCCGTTCGGCCACACCTCGTTTATAATTCGGACGGCTGCTCATCACAAAGTGTAAATCCGCTCCATCCTTAATATCATTATAGGTTATATACGACTTATCGTACTTCTTCCCGTTCAGATATACTTCTTTCACAAACACATTTTTAGCCGACCAATTCTTGGTAGTCATCCGAAGATGTTTACCGTTGCTCATCTTCATATCGACCGCAGCAAGCCCGGGAGAACCCAGATTATACACATTGCTGGACGGAGCTGTCGGATAGAATCCCATGGTATTGAATATATACCAGGCCGACATCTGTCCGCAATCGTCATTTCCACTGAGTGCATCCGGCTTATTCCCATAAAAGGTATCCATGATATAACGCACCTTCTCCTGGCATTTCCAGGGTTGTTTCAGGTAATTATAGAAATACAGGATCTGATGGCAAGGCTCATTACCATGCCAGTAAGCCCCTACCCGTCCCTGAATATCGTGTGCTCCGGGGATATTATCGGCCATCTGGGTAACGAACATCGAATCGAGGCGTTCCCGGAGCAAATCTTCTCCGGCTTCATTGATATACCCCTGCACATCATGAGGAACATACCAGGTGTACTGTAAGGTGAAACCTTCGGTAATATCCCCCCAGCCATTGACAGATCCCGGACCTTGATAAGCGATCGGAGCGAAAGGAGTGCGCCAGTTGCCTTTACTATCCCGGCCACGCATATATTTCGTCCCGGGATCGATCAGGTTTTTATAAGATAAAGCCCGCTTCATGAAAAATTCATAATCTTCGGTTTTTCCAAGCTTTTGAGCCACCTGAGCAATACAATAATCGTCATAGGCATATTCGAGGCTCTTGGATACCGATTCTTTCTCCTTATCGAAAGGGACCCAACCTAACTCGGTATATTCCGGCAGACAATCATAGTTGGGATTAGTCGCCGTAGTCTTCATCGCCTCGTAAGCCCGTTCATAATCGAATCCCTTCACATCTTTCATGATGGCATCGGCAATCACCGATACAGCATGATATCCGATCATACACCAGGTTTCGTTGCCATAAAACGACCAGACCGGCAACATATGTTCGACACTCTTGTCATAATGGGCCAGCATCGAGTTGACGATATCGGCATTGATATCCCGTTGCACCAGATTGAATAAGGGATGTAATGCCCGGTAAGTATCCCACAAAGAAAAGACGGTATAATTGGTAAAACCCTCTGCCTGACCGATATTTTTATCCAACTCTCTAAACTTCCCGTCTGCATCCTGAAAGATAAAGGGATGCAGGAAAGCATGATAGACCGACGTATAAAAAGTCTCCCTCTGTTCGGGCGTAGCCTCGATCTTAAATTTCGACAACTGCCCTTCCCACAGTTTTTCGCCTTCAGCTTTCAGGCTTGCAAAAGTTTTTCCTTCCAATTCCTGCATATTCAGTTTCGCCCCATCACTGCTCACTGCCGAGACAGCGGTCTTCACCGTAACCACTTCTCCCTGACGGGTCGGGAAACGCATCCAGAAACGCAGGTCTTTTCCCCAGGCTTCGAGACTACTCCGGAAACGGTTAGTATTGTATTTCACCGGAATAGTATCCTGCATAATTCCAAAATCCCGGAAAGGTTTAGAAAATACAGCCGTAAAATAAACATGCCGTTCCGGTCCCCACCCTTTTACCAATTTATAACCGACAAGGGTCGAATCGTTCTCCACCCGAAGATTGCTCCAGGGACAACTCTGCCACAAGGTATGGTTCATGTCCAGCAGGATAAAAGAACTGTCCGACTCGGGATAGGTAAACTGCAGGATTCCGCTTCTAATCCCTGAAGTCATTTCTGCTTTTACCCCATAATCCAGCAGGTCTACGCCATAATAGTCGGGACTGGCCCATTCCTGTTCATGGCTATAGCGGGAACGATAACCGGTATCCGGATTTTCATGCGTCCCCGGAGTGAAATGAATCTTTCCGGTCCCGGGCATGAACAAAAAATCGCCCAAATCGGGGATACCGGTTCCGCTTAGGTGAGTCAGGCTAAAACCCAACAGCGTTTTATGATCGTATTTATATCCGGCTGCCGCATCGTAATAATCGGCATCCGTATCCGGGCTGATCTGAATACCTCCGAAAGGAATTTGTGCCCCGGGATAGGTATTTCCATACCCCGAAGTACCCACCAGCGGCCGTACATAAGAAATCAAAGGCTGTTGCTGTGCACTCACCGTCGCAAAAGCCAACAATCCGCCGACGGTAACCATAAATTGCAATACTTTCTTCATATAAAACATTTTATCCGTTTCTATTTCGTCATCGAATAGGGCTTTTGTTCTTCGGTGAACACTCTTTTCTTATTCGGCGTACTGCTCATTTCAAAAAAGAGCTCTCCACCGTTACAAATATCCTGATGAGTCAGATAAGCTTTATCGTATTCCCGTCCATTCAGTTTCACCGATTTGACATAACGGTTTTTAGCACTGACTTTCGGAGCTTTGATCACCAGATCTTTCCCATTTTCCAAATGTACGGTCATTTCCTTCAGATAAGGAGCTCCCAGTACATACTGGTCGGATCCGGGACATACGGGATAGAATCCCATAGCCGTAAAAATATACCAGGCGGACATCTGCCCGCAATCATCGTTACCACACAACCCGTCGATATTATTGCGATACATCCGATCCATAATTTCCCGCAGGCGGTATTGGGTTTTCCAAGGTTGAGAAGTCCACATATACAGATAAGGAATATGCTGGCTAGGTTCGTTACCATGCACATAATTACCCATCAAACCTTCTTTGGTAATATCCTCGGTATTTTCGTAGTATTTTGCCGGCAATTCCATGGTAAACAAAGAATCCAACCGCTCGATAAAGCGTTTGTCTCCTCCCATAAAAGCCTTCAGGCCATTCACATCCTGAGGTACATAAAAAGAGTAATTCCAGGAATTACCTTCGATAAACCCTTGGCCATGAGTATCCAGCACATCGAATTTTTCCTTCATCTGTCCGGCAGCATTCTTCGGCCGGATAAAACCCAAACGCTCGTCCACCAGATGTTTATAGGCTCCGGCCCGCTTCAGGTAAGTATCGGCTACTTCCCGGTCGCCCATTTTCTTCGCCATATGATAGATCGCCCAATCGTCATAACCATACTCCAGGGTGACCGATGCCGAACTACCGCTCTTTTCCATCGGCACATACCCCAATTCCATATACTCTTTCAATCCTTCGAGGTATGGAACGGTAGAAGTACTCACGACAGCTTCCAGGGCCAGTTTTTCATCCATCGGAATACCTTTCACGTAAGCATCGGCTATGACCGAAGCCCCATGATATCCGATCATACACCAGTTTTCATTGGCCATATGCGACCAGATAGGAAGCAAACCATGTACACTCTGCCGATAATGAGCCAGAAACGATGCCACGATATCTTTACTACGTGACGGATAGAACAAATTGAACAAAGGGTGCAGAGCCCGGTAGGTATCCCAAACAGAAAATACCGTATAATTCGTGAACTGATCCGCCTGATGGATCTCCTGATCCAATCCCCGGTAAGAACCGTCATGATCCATATACACCGATGGATTGATCATGGTGTGATACATGGAAGAATAAATATTACAAACCTGATCATAATCCCCCTTTACATCGATCACACTCAACGCATCTTCCCATTTCTGTCCGGCCTGCGCACACAACTGCCCGAAATTTTTACCCGCAGTCTCGATCCGCAGATTATTCAATGCACCGCTGGCACTCACCGGCGAAAGCGCAACTTTCACCTCCAAAGGCGTTCCGTCCGACAAGTCGAAATCAAAATAAGCCACGACATTCCGTCCTCCGATTTCGGGAAAATTGCGGTAGATATCGAATTTCCGCCACATTCCGTTATACAGCATCGGTTTCATCTCTTTATATCCGTAACCCCGGATCGGTTTTGAGAAAGTAATCGCAAAATAGGTGTAGTTCACCCGGGCCCAACCATTTGTAATCCGGTAACCGGTCAGCAAAGTATCGTTTTCTACCCTCAGATTGGCCCAAAGCACTTTTCCGTCGTAATTATAAATACCATGTTTCAGATCGAGGAGGATATGTCCGTCTCCTTTCGGAAAAGTATATCTATGTATCCCTACCCGTTCGGTGGCTGTCAATTCTGCCTTCACCCCATAATCCTCGAGCATCACGGAATAATAACCCGGCCAGGCTTTTTCTGTGGCATGTGAAAAACGGGAACGATATCCGCTATCGGGGTTTTCAGCCGTTCCCGGGTTAAATTTAATATCTCCGGTTACCGGCATAATCAGGATATCGCCTAAATCCGAATGCCCGGTTCCGTTAAAGTGCGTATGACTAAACCCTACAATAGAACTATCCCGGTGCTGATAGCCGGCACAATACTCGTATACCCGCGGTTGATAGGTTCCGTTTATATTATGCGGAATCGTATCGGTATCCGGACTGAGCTGTACCAACCCATGAGGTACGCAGGCCCCCGGGAAAGTATGCCCCATACCGTTCGTGCCGATCAACGGATCCACATAATCGATTTTCTTCTGACCGTTTACCGATAATCCGCATATCAATAACGCCATTGTAAGTAAGTTTCTATTCATCTATCAAAAATTATTTCAGTTTTGTTTATTATGATGTTTCAAATATTCCAAAACAAATTTGAAGGTGTTTTTTGCCGGTTCGTCTTTCGCCTGAGCATATAGTTTTTCTCCCAAAGCAATGTATCTCGCCCTATCGGCCGGCGAAGCCTCGGCTACAATCCGGTCGCAAAACTGAATATAAGGAATTTCCTTGGTCTTGAATTTCGGAAATTCAGTTTCACAAACCGAAATCAACTCTTCCACCCCCTTCTTCAAAGCCGTTTTCGCCACCGTTACATAGGCTTGCAATTCCTCGTTCGTGTTCAGCTTCAAAGCTGCAATCTCACGTCCCAAAGCGGTAAGCTGTTTTTCAGTCCATATTTTTTCTTTCTGCGAAAGGACTTTCAAAAGCTTTTCGGTATACCGTTTATCCAATTCCTGTTCCACCTTTTCCTTACCGACCGTTTTATTGAAACGCTTGTGATTTTTCAACAGCCAGGCTTCATTAGCCGAACCTTCCGGAGTCAGTTTCGGATTGCTGAAAACAAACCAATAGGCCTCTTCCACCTTCTCTTTATCACTCAGCGTATTTATCAACTCGGCAGCAACGGCCTCCATCGCCGGATCATAATACCGAATCAGCATTTTCAGGTACTTCACCATAAATACTTGTTCCCGGTTACCGCTTTCATACTTCGCTTTCAAAGAACCATAAGCTTTCTCTTCATCGAAACTCTCTTCTATACGTTCGATGATCTCGTCCACACTATACGAACCGATTACTTTATGAAGCAACCGGCCTTCTGCATCCAACACCAAAAAAGTCGGATAAGCCCGTACCTCAAACCGTTTCCCCAATTCAGGCCCCTCTCCTTTTTCCATATCATACTTTACACAGATAAACTTCGGATTGAAATAATCTCCGGCTTTTTTCTGCGGAAACACATTTTGAGTCATATTCTTACAAGGCCCACACCAGGAAGTATAACAATCCATAAACACGTACTTCTGCTCACTCTTCGCCTTGTCCAACGCTTCCCTAAAACTCAGGTGTTCAAAATTCACCCCATCCTGCGCAAAGCTAACCAAGCTTATCCATAAAAATGCAATAAAAAGGAATATTTTTTTCATACTATTTTTCATCTATACCATTATACTATGTTTCCGGTATCCGACAGTTTATCGATCCACAAACCTCAAATCCCAACCTCCAATACACCATCGGTACCGGAAACGACACGGCAGAATTTTAATTCATGTCCTCAAAAGCCCCCCACCGACGCATTTACAAAACTGCCCTCCAACTCATATTTTTCACTTTGGTCAAACCTTTCCAAACTGCCGTCGGATCTGCTTTCAACTCTACCTTATCCGGATTATTGCCCACATAATATTTCCGTAAAGTTCCTCCTTCGGCAGTATTGTAAGTAGCGATAAACAAGGCATCTTTCATCGGTTCCATCGTCAGATCGAATTTCAACATCGTAATCTGATCCGTTGTTTCCAAAGGGATGGTTTCTACCCGTTCATTCCCCTTGTCGTAATTATAAGCATATAAAACATTGTTCTTTACATAAAACAAAACCGAACGGGTCGAAGAGAAAGCATAGAAATCTGCCGTCAAAATATCCGAAGCGACATTAGAAGCGATTTCATACATACTTTGGGCTTCCAACTTATTCACATTAAATTTGTAAATGAAAGCATGATTACCGTCTCCCATCAGAGCAAATGAATTACCATCCGATACCCAAGCTTGTGCTTCATTCCAGGTATTTTCTCCATATATCAATTTACGTCCTGTACTTTTCTGATCCCATGGAAATGCATCCGTAGGTTTCTGAACAAGTGTATCTGAATAATAATTCAGAAAATTATCTACTGTATAAAAACGGTCAGTTTCTTCAGAATACCAAATAAACTTATTGAAAGACTGAATACCATAAAAAATATACCGACTTGCAGGAATAAACTTATCCATGTCATTCTGTAAATAATTTAAAGAATAAGAATACATACCAGAAGAAAACGCTAAATAAGTATAAAATAATCTGCCATTACTACACACAACAACTCTTTGTCCTGCGACCTTTCCACTCCTATCACTTTGCTCCGGAGCAATTACAACAGGAACCATAGGTTCATCATAAGATTCCGATAAAAAATTTTCGAATACAGCCGCTTCGGATCCCTGTAAGGTTTCCCGGTCTAAATAATAGGATCCCGATTCAGAAAGTACCCAAACCTGCATATAATCTTCCCCTTGATTACCGGTATGCAAAAAAGCGACAGGATCTTGCAAGGCAGGTAATCCACTATTTTTCAAGATATCTTTCAAGATCAACGTATCTACTCCCGCCATTGAAATCATTTGTGCATCTGCATTTCCGTTCATATCTTCTCCTATCAACAAAATTCCCCGGGAATAAGGAGTCCCGACAGTCACCGTAAATTGCTTTTTCCACTGTACTTCTGTTACTCTATCCCGGATTTTCAAATACAAACTATAAGTTCCAGGAGCCAAAGTAACCGGATAATAAAGTTCAAGATCCGTAGAAATAGTATCCTTTACTCTACTATTAGACGGAGAGAAAACTACCCATAAGTATTCAAAACGATCCGTATCAGTAAGATCTCCCTGACTCATCTTTACAAAATCCTTGCCATTGATTTTCAGCGTGTCTATATTCAACAATACGTTATGCGCTGTTTCTATGTCTCCAAAAATCACTTCATTGATATCGTGATAATCATAATTACCTTTGTCGTCATAACAGGAAACTATACTTAAAAGTATAATTCCCAAACAGATATATAATATTTGTCTCATTGTCTTTAATTTTTACGATCATACTTACTCATCTTACTAATCCGGATATGTTCCATTCGCATAAACACAACCACTTACCCACATCATTTGACCATTATTTTCTAAAATCGGTTCACCATTTTCATATGCCTTATTCAATATCTCGGCAAATTTTCTCGCTACAGTGTATTGCTCTACATAATTCATTTTCCGAGGATCCTGAAAATCGTCATAGGTATATCCCAATTCCAGACACATCCGATTCAACTTTTCCGGAGTAAAAGTGCCGAACGTATTATCCAGCCACTGTGAAGGCTTAGGCATAATATCCGTCACTAAGATTTTATGCATCGTAGCGTCGAATTGTTCAAACACAACACTCCCGCTAGTAAAACCTTCCATTTTGTCGAATTCCTTAAAAGTCAAAGAAAAATGATCGTTAGCGACCAGTTTCAGTCCTAAGGTTACCGTATCGTTTTTCATCTCAGGCTGACGGTAAAACAATACCGGAATATAAGCATAGGAACGATTCGCTTCTACCATATATTCACCTACAAGCGCCCTATAATCGATTCCTTCCCGGGCAGTCGTACTATCCGGATTGACTACGACCCTGAAAGGACGCGGATAATCTTTTTCAGGACCGGTAATCATCACTTTGATATTAACGACCATAGTATCTTCCTGAACTTTACCGAATTCAGCCAGCGTGTAAGGCATATAGGGCCAATCCTTTTCCGAGGCATAGGAATGACCACTCTGTACAGCAAAATAAATAGCTTCTTCTCCCTCGTACGACATTAAATCCCGCTCACAAGCGATACATAAGGGAAGCAATATCCAGATATATAATAATTTTCTCATAATTCATTATTTTAGTTCAATCTCATATCGGTTTCACTATCAGGAAGTGGGATCACATAATTACTCATCGACATATCGATCCACTGTTTATCGTTATCTGTCTCGAATCTTCCGTTCGGAAGCTGTTGCTCAGCCCTCCGTTTATAGAAGAAAAACATTTGTCCTTCCCCTAAAAATTCCCGCCGGCATTCTTTTGTAATCTCCTCCATCAAGGTCGGCTCGGTTGCCACCGAGCTAGGACAATTCCGGCTATTCCGTATCCGATCCAAATACCCTTTGGCGGTTACAAAGTCATCGGTATATTCAGCAGCCAACAAATAAATCTCACTCAACCGGATCAAAGGAACCATCTTATTCAATAACTCAGCCCCACTCGTTGTTATATCTTCATATTTCCGATGATAGTCGATCAGTTTTCCGGCATTGCTATAACTTGCCCAAATATTACGACGATAATCGTTTTCAGAAGCGTAAAAAGAATAGTCTTTCCCCAATTCCAAACGTTTACCCGTGAAAGTATATATCTGGTCCAGGGTCGGCAGGAACAACTTATCCTGAATCTCTGTACCCCGGTAGGAATCATATAACGAAAACATCACTTCCGAAGAAAATACCCGGTCAGGTTTAGAAACATCGGTAGCTGCCGCATGGGTTACAAAAGGGAATATCTCCGCCCCTTCCACCTGTACTTCACGCAGAATCTCTTCGGCAGTAACCAACGCATTACTTTCATCGTGTCCCCAGGCATAAGCCCGGACCAACAAAGCTTTTACAGCATAATAATTCAACCGGAACTGACGGTAATTCAATGCATTATCTCCGATACTGTTTCCCTCGTTCCGTACCCCATCCGTCAAAACCGGATCGGACTCTTTCAGTAAATTCAGAGCAGTTTTCAAATCTCCGATCACCGACTCCAAAACAACTTCAGCAGACAGTAAAGGAGAAATCTGAGCATCGGTATTGGTTACGTAGGGGATACATTCGGCCGTTTTAGAAGTTTCATCGTAAACAGGTCCGAACAGACGCAACATATCCAAATGGAGCATCGCCCTTAAAGCCAACGCTTCACCTTTATACAAACCGTAATATACACCGGGTAAAACGTCTTGCCGTTCATCACATTTTTCGATAATGATATTACAATTCAATATCAGCGCATAAGCCTTTTCCCAGATAACCTGAAATACATCTTTGACATTCTGCTCCTCATATTTATAAGCGCCGAGCATGGAATTAAAATCAGACCCATTCCCGTATTTATAATACTGAGCCATCAAATCGATCACCCCGGCACTCAAATTCCGGCCATAAAGTGAACGATCGACCAATCCCACATATACACCGTTAATCGCTTTTTCAAATCCCTGTCTATCTTCGAAAAGCATATCTTCATTCAAACGATCGGAGGGCGTTATATCTATCCAGGAATTACAGGCACTGAAAACCAACAGGCATAAAAGCCAACCATATTTTATTTTCGTTTTCATATCTCAATCAGTTAATATTACATTTTAGAACGTCACACCTAATGAAAAGGACACCGAACGGGCAAAAGGATAACTCAGACCACGTTCATTTTTTACGGTCGAAATCCGGAAAATATCGTTCATATAAGCCCGAACAGACATCGAAGAAGCTCCGATATGTTTTAACCAGGGAGCTGTACTTTCGTATCCCAACGAAATCGATTCTCCCGACAACACATTATTATCTTCGACAAAACGGGAAGATATCGGCGTCACTTCACTGCTGGCGATAGATTTGAATTTAGCCTGATCACCGGGTTGTTTCCAACGATCGTACAATGCCCGCTTATCCAGATTTTCCCATTTCTTTGAAGAAGAAAGATTTTCTACTTTATCATAAAGGGTCTGCATAAAAATCTGTCCACCCAAACGATAGCGTAAATTAATAGAAGCAGAAAAACCTTTGTAATAGAAAGAAGTACCGATCACCCCCTCCACTTTCGGATCACTGTTTCCGACTACGACTTCATCATCGTAATTATGCACAAAAGTCTGTTCTCCGTTCTTATCCAGGAAAATTTCACGCCCGGTTGCCGGATCGATACCACAAGATCTCACTGCCCATAAATCGGAAGGACTTCCACCGTCGTAATAACGGGTCAGATTACGGTTCCGGTTATCTAAATTATATTTCGTCAATACTTCGCTCACCTCTTTATATTCCGATGTCTGATGACGCAAATTCATATTCACGGACCAAAACATATCTTCTCTACGTATGATAGAATAATTCATCGTCAGGGTTATCCCCTCGGTGATTTGTTTTCCGACATTGCGGGGAAGCGTCTTTACACCGGTCGAAGAAGCCGTACCTATCTGTACCAATAACGGATCGGTTCTTTTATTAAAATAATCGAAATTGACCCTCAAACGATTGTCGAGGAAAATAATATCGAAACCGATATTCCGGTCCAAGGTCTTCTGCCATTCCAGATTGCGGTTACCAAGATTCGAAACGATTGCACTCGAACCGAAAATATTCATATTGTCGGTATTATAGGAATAAATCCGGGTAGAGATATAATCATCGAAATTCTGGTTCCCGGGATTACCGATAGAAGCCCGCAATTTCAACAAACTAATACCCTCTATATCACTGAAAAAAGCTTCTTTATGAATATTCCACCCCAAACCCACAGACCAGGTATTCGTAAACTGCCTGTCCGAACCGAACACGGAAGAACCGTCCGAACGGTAATTCACATCCAGCAAATAACGGTCGTCATAAGCATATCCGAAATTCAGGTAATAACTGACTGCCCGTTTTTTAGAATCCTGATAAGTAGCGTTACCGTCTTTCTGATAACCTAATGCAAAAGCAGGGTTGGAAAATTCATCATCGATAAAGCCCTGAACTTTATAAGCACTATTATTCGATCCATTCTGACTCAGACGCATTCCGCCGACCACATTTACCATATGTTTCTCATTAAATAATTTCCCATATGTCAAACTAAAATCACCATCATAATTCAAGTTTTGAGTATTTCTCTCTTCATAACTTCCTTTATTCGCAATATCTGCCTGACTGTTAAATTCTGTATTGAAAGGAGACCGGAATTTTTTCATCTGTTCGTTCGATTTGGTCAAGCCGAAACGTCCCCGCACCCTTAACTCATCGATCACTCTCCAGTCTACTTCAAAATTATTTGTAAAACCGGTTGTCTTGGTTTCTTCGAAATTGGTTTGGTTCATATCATACAGCGGATTATAGTAAGTTGCTGCATAGTTTTGAAACAATATTTTCTTTAACTCACCATTTTCATCGTATTTCCGGAAATAAGGATTTGCCTTGGCAAATTCAGAAAAAGCAACCGGTTCCCGATCGGCTTTCGAATAATTGATATTCAGATTATTCGTAAAAGATAATTTTCCCTTACGGTAGATCAAACGGATATTTCCATTCATCACTTCCCGGTCAGAGCCTTTCATCACCCCTTCGGTCTTGCCATAGCTTAATCCGGCACCATACCGGAAAGTAGCGTCTCCCCCTTCAATCGAAAGCGTATGTTTATGCGTAGTAGCAAAACGCAGAGGCTCGTTCATCCAATAGGTATCTACTCCGCGAGCCACTTCTTTCATCAGGTCATTATAGATCTGATCCTGTTCTTCGTCTAAAATATTTCCCTCATCGTCTATCAAACGATAGCAACCGGCCAGGCGTTCGAAAGTCAGTTTCTCATAAGAATTCATCAGATTATAATCCGACAGATCGGCAAAAGTCAACTGCAGATTACCGTTATAGTTTACCCGAAGCGATCCCATGGCAGGTAATTTAGTCTCGACGACCACGACACCGTTAGCTGCTTTCGAACCATAAATGGCTGTAGCTGCAGCATCTTTCAATACGGTGATACTTTGTACCCGGTCCATACTCAAATCGTTGATAGTCTCCAAATCGGATTCGAATCCATCCAGAATAAACAAAGGCTGATTCGGATCGGTTTCATATTCATCGGTTAAGCCTACGATACTACTTTTACCCCGAATCTCGATATTGGGCAAATGGTTGGGGTCGGAACCGAACTCATTGTTTTCGATAATGGCAAATGAAGGATCGAGGGTCTTTAAACTCTGTAATACACTCTGATTCCCGACCATTTTGAGTTCTTTCGAAGTAAAAGTAGTCGTCGATCCGGTAAAACTCTCCTTTTTACGGGTAAAAATACCGTTCACCACCACCTCTTCCATTTCGGCAATATCGTCTTCCAGGACTATATGCAAATTTTCCTGTCCGGTATACTTCACTTCCTGTTTTTTCATACCGACGAACGAAAATACCAGGATCATATCTTTCTGATCGGGAATTTCGAATTTAAAGTTTCCTTCGGCATCCGTCACACCTCCCAGCGTAGTTCCTTTCAATATCACCGTAACCCCGGGTAGTTTTCCCCCTTTGGTATCCGACACAACTCCCTGTACCGTTCTCACCTTTTGGGGAACTGCAGGTGCCGCCGTCTTCGGTGCCGTCTTAATCAGAATTACATCATCGTCCAAACGCCAGGTCAAATGAGTACCGTCGAGCAATTGTCTCATCACTTCCTCGACTCCTGCATCCTGTACCTTCAGGTCTCTTTTCCCACATTTCCTGAGTTCATCCACCCGGTACAAAAACTGGTAATCCGAAACTTTTCGCAGTTCTTTGATAATTTCCAGTATCGACCGTTGCTCTAAATTGAGCGTCACCTTAACTTTTTGAGAAAAGCCGTTAGCACTGACTGTAAATGTTGTCAGTAAAACCAAGTAAATCCCAAGTCGCATAATCTTTAGGAATTTTAACACATACTCTCCGGGACGAAGAGCATACATTCGATTTTTTTTCATAGATTTGTATATATTTAATTAATAATGTGGACGAAAGTTCACAGGGAACGGAAGGAGGTAGGATGCCTTCCGTTCTTTATTTCGTCCCTATCACAACACAATTCTCTTTTATAGAGATTTTTATACCGGACACTTCCTCGAGCATCCGGATAATTTTGTCAAAATCATCATATTTTTTCAAATCACCACTGAAGGTATATTGTTTTACTTCTTCATTGGTATAAAACACAGACATTTCATACCAACGCTGCAATTGTTTCATAATTTGCTCCAACGACTGTTCTTCGAATATAAACTTCCCGTCTTTCCAAGCCAGATACATACCGACATCTACTTTTTGTACCCGAAGCGACCGATCGCCTTTACAAAACAGAGCTTGTTCTTCCGGTTTCAGCCGTACAGAACCTTTCTCATCTCCCACTTCGACACTCCCTTCCGCCAACGTTGTCGTAACCTGCTCATCGTTTTCGTAAGAAGCCACATTAAATTTCGTTCCCAATACTTTCACGTCTATACCGGCGGAAGTGGTTACCACAAAAGGGATTTGTGCATTCTTCGCCACTTCGAAATAAGCTTCTCCTTTCAGAAATACCCGGCGTTTCTCAGCGGTAAAATTGACCGGATAACGCAACTCGGTTTCCGAATTCAACCACACCCGGCTCCCATCGGCCAGCTGAATCTGAAATTCTCCGCCTTTAGGGATAATCAGGGTATTGAATACTTCTTCCTTTTCCAGACTATCCGATTGCTGATAAGTAATGCCCTGCTCATCGAGCCGGACCTGTTGCAAATCAGCTTCCCGGCCCCAACCCACCGAATCGTTCAACAACATGGTTCTGCCATCGGCCAATACCAACAAAGGACTTCCCTGAGCCAAACTAATCGTCTGAGTAGTCCTTTCACTCGTTTTACGAGTCTCATCCAACTGCCACTTCAACACTCCCGCAGCTCCCAATAATAACACGATCAAAGCCGCATAACGATACCAGTATCTAAAAACAGGATGAATAGTCCGGTTTCGTTTACTGAATTTTTTCCATTGCCGACCGATTTCTTCTTCCGGATAAGGCTCCAGAATATCGCCTGAGCGGAATTCTTGCAAAAGCTCCTGATATTCCTGTTCATTGCCGGCCGATTCTTTCCTCCAGGCCTCCAGTTTCGCCCGGCGGTCCTCATCGATAATTCCGGCAAATTCCTCGGCTATCCATTGAGAAACCAGTAAACGATGTTGTAAATCATCCATAAATTTTCACTTTTACACCGACGCCTTTTTTGACATCATTTATATAAAAGACGACATTTCTTCTTAAACGGGTGAATGAGGATAGAAAATTTATTAAAAATTAAAGTTATAAACTTTCCGGCCGGAACCATTAACTTTTGTTAATTCCTAAGCAATTAATATTTTATTGCTACTTCCATTAATACTCAGCTCCTCATTTTTGTTTCGGATCGATCGGTGTGTGGTTAAGCAGAATAATCACGTAAGATAACAAATAATAAAAGCAGATATTCCTTCGAAAGAACCTGCCGCAATACGGCATAAGCATTCTTTTTCAATGTTTTGACGGTATTCACGGAGATACCTAGTTTTTCTCCTACTTCGGCATTGCTGAGCCCTTCCATACTCAGCATAATAATCTGCTTACTCTGAGCAGGCAGCTTGTCGATCGCCGTATGCAGGATACGGAAAGTCTCTTGCCGGGTAACTTCTTTTAGGAATACAGGATCGTCCGCTTCTTCTCCATGCATGTACTCAGACAGATAATTAGCTTCGGCTTTCTTATGTTTGATAAAATCTAAACAAAGATTCCGGGCTGCAATATACAGAAAAGCCTTGGCATTCCCTAAAGAGTCGAATTCATTCCATTTTTCATACACTTTTACAAATACCTCCTGCGCAATATCGGCCACTTCCTCCTCTTCCGTATATCGTTTAATAAAGTGACATACCGGAATAAAAAAACGTTCGAAAAATTCCTTAAATTCTTTACTTTCCCTTTTCTGCATATTCCTCCCAAGCTCTTTCCAGCAAAAATACAATTTTTTTATGGACAGAGCAATACAATAACCGATCAGGCAGAGAATAATCGTTAACGATGATATTGTCCCTTATCTTTCACTAAAATAACCTTCAGTTCCGGATCGTCCAGCATTTTATGCCCCTTAGGGGTAAGCAGCAATTGCCATTGGGTTGTCCGATGTTTCCAGGTCAACAAATCGATAGATCGGTTCAAATTTTCCTTGATGGTCGAATACCACCAACCCGGAAAGGATAAAGCATGGACTATTTTATGGTCCACCGCTTTCCTTAATTTATCCATGTAAGAATCGATTTCTTCGAATTCCAACCGAGACGGATTTTCCCAACCGATATACAAAGAAGTATAATATCCTTCCTCTGTAAATCGCTGCAAAGCTTGCCAATTACGACTTTCAATGATCAACCTTTCTTTGTCGATGTCATACCGGGAAGTCAGATCAGCCAACTGAGTTAACATAGCCGAAACATTTTGCAGATCGAGATTTTTAATATCCAACCACAATTTACCTCCATTTTGCTGAATATAGCCAAAATAAGGTTCTATAGACAGGTTAAAACTAGTATCTATATCATGTGTCACATCGAATACCGAATCCTGCCGAAAGACGATATCTACTTCAAAGTTACTATACCTTTCACTGTGTTCATATAATTTTTCCATCGAATTGCAACGATGCAACCAAATTTTATCCGGATGCTCCCCAACCTCGTCGATGGCTACGATACACCAAAAAAATAGTCCAATGACACAGGCAACTCCTATAAATCGAATAATACGCACAATTTTTTCTTTTCACTCGGATAAAAGTAAAAAAGACCTGACAAAACCACAAAAATATTCGACAAAACCGGAATTTATTTCGATTAAATAACGAATTTTATCCATCTTTTAAGTCTGATCTCTGATTTCCCCCCCCCTCTCCCTTTATCCGTACCAACCCATCGCTTAGCCGGATGAACCGAATAAACTTTCAGGCGATTCATTTGACAATCCTGAAATAATAATTATATTTGTCACGAAAAATCACCTTATAAGTCGGAATAATATCATTCTGGGAGGCTCGGAAGGAGCAGTCTCCGGGAAAGGTTTGTATTTCTAACAAAAAAGGAGAAAAATAAGATTGTTCTTACTCAATCTTGAACTAAAACAATACCCCTAAGTGTGAGTATCGAAAACATTTCATATCTTTGTTGCGTCCTTTACAGGATAGCATTTTAAAGATGAAAGTGTTTCACTTTTATCCTTGACAGGAAATCTGACAATTTCGAGAATACAAGGATAATCAATACAAACACTCATCACTTGTCTGTTGATGTATCGTCAAAGTACATACGGATAAGTGTGGGGTATTGTTTATTTGTATTCGGGTTTTGTCAGAACCTCCTGTCAGATAAAGCAAGGCTCCACACTTTCTTTTTATAATCAACCGGCCAATCGGAGTCTGTGGTCATAAAACGATTTGAACATCAGTTATAAAATTCAAATTCATTGCATTATGAAAAAAATTTCATTCATTCTGCTGGCTTTGCTATGCTGGTCAAGTATGGTGTCGGCACAGGAAAATAACAATCGTTTACGTAAAAAGTACCGCAATCTGAGTTTTGTAAAGCAGGAATTCGAACCGGCTTCTTACTTCGGTATGGATCAAACGCTCAAAAGTAATTTCGGAGCAGCTTTCACCGTCGGCAGGACTTTTTATCTTCATAAAAAACCGATAGCCGGTTTGATCCGTTTCGGTCTCGACGCCACCTGGTTCGATTTGAATTACACCAATTACAAACTCGAATACCGTTGGGAAGACAATTACGATGAGGAAGAAGAACCAGAAACCAGTAATTTCCATCAAGCTGAAATCGGCATGCAAGTAGGTCCTTCTGTTACCGTCAATCCGGTCGGGAAACTAAACGTCAACGCTTATTTCCGGTTTGCCCCCAGTTTTTCAGCTTTATACGACGACGATACCCTCCTGGGAAACTATGCTTCTTATTTTGTCACCGGCGGCGGTATCTCTTACGGAGTTATCGGCCTTGGAGTGGAATCCAGATGGGGAAGTTGTAAATTTAAATCTTTCGGAGGCGGTGATTCCGAAGAAGACGAACAGGAGCCGGAACCCGGAAAATCCAAATTCAACGGAATGCGTGTTTACCTATCCTTCAGATTTTAATATTAAATCAGCTTAATCATGAAAAAGATATTACTATTCATTCAGTTGTTTGTTGCTGTATGCCTGACAGCCTGTTATACCAATGTGATTACCGATTATGAAGGCGAAGGCGACGGAGGCGGCGGAGGCAATCCTTCCAATCAATTTATAACCCTGTCCGATCCTGCTCAACTCAATCAGACAGCTTATGCCGACTCTCCCTCCTGCGAGATCACTTTTACCACCACCTCTTCGTGGGAGAGTTATATCCAAAACGATGAAGCCCGCTCCTGGGTTACCGTAACCCCTTCTGCCGGAGAAGAAGCCGGGGAACATACCATGCAAATATTATTAGATGAAAACACGACAGGAAATCCCCGGACAGTTCGAATCGAACTAAACTGTCAAAGCCAAACCGAAACAATCACAATCAATCAGGAAGCTGTCCGGCAGGACGGCAGTTTCCCGGAATCTTACGAACCGGATCCCTTCGAAGCCTGGGTGGAGCGTATCACCATCACAGAAGTCACAGAAGGAGTAGAAAACCGGAATAATTGGCTGGAAATCAGATTCGGTTACAACGATAACCAAATTCAGTATATTGAAAAAACAGGCATTTATACAGAAAATATCGAAGGTGAAGAAATTCAAAATGAAACGATACTGTCAGATATTCATATAAATTATATACCCGAAGATCACCGTTTATTTTATGAGCAGAATACTTATGAAAATAACAATCAGGTTACTCAAAAACTTTACAGCGAATGTATGCTGAACGAACAAGGCCATATCAGGGAAAATCAGGCAACTTACTTCGACATGATGAGTAATGAAGAGCCCATATCGATTGTATATCGTTACAAAAATTTCCGTTTACAAAATATCGGTAGCGACCAGGAACAGTTCCAATATATATGGTCGGATCAAAACAGAGTAGAAACACAGGAAAAAATCACAAGTGACGCTGAATATGCTACTCTGGAAACCTTCACGTACACCACGGAAGAAAATAATAAAGCCAACCTGGACCTTAATCAACTTTATCAGGAGGACTACCTGTCGATGGTCGGTTTGCTAGGGAAACGCAGCCAAAATCTGTTGGCTTCGATCAGCGACAAAAAAGGCAGCAGAACAGAATTCACTTATACTTTCAATATGTCCGGTTATGTAGAAACCATTACGGCCACCCATTTCTTTGAAGGTATTAAAACTCCGACGAAACAAGTGTATATTATCTTTTATCAAGGCTTTTGAAGTTGAAAATCCACATCTTTTTCAACGATTACGGAGTAATTTTCAACTTTCAGGTCCTATCTTTTTCAGTGACAACGGTTACAGTGATCAGATTTGATTTCCATAACCGTTGTCACTAAAAAACGGCAGGATTATTTCGGTACTTTTCGTCTTCGGTATTCGTGTCCGGGAACCCGGTCGCTTCTGTCAGTCGTTTACCTTATTTTTTTCATTGACCGGTGGTATCTGACAAACGTAGTGAGGAGTTATACTATACATCTCCCTCACAAAATTACCCCTTTCCGCGAAAAACACAAACAAAAAAAATTCAGAAAATTTAATTCAGAAATCAAAATTCCAATTCTTCGGAAAATTGACTATTTTAGCAGATCATTTTATCACCATTTTCATGACAGATTTAAAAGCAATCACTTCACATTTTGCCATTTCGGGAGAGGTGGCAGAAATAAAACCGCTAGGATCGGGGTTGATCAACGATACCTTCCTGGTAACAACCCGATATCCCGATACCCCGGATTACGTATTACAACGCATCAATCAGGCTATTTTCACGGATGTTCCTTTATTACAGGAAAATATCCGTTACATTACCTCCCGTATCCGTTACCATTTGCAACAACGGAATGCAAACGATATCGACAGGAAGACATTGACTTTAGTACCTGCTACAGATGAAAGGCTTTATTATTATGACGGAAACAGTTACTGGCGGCTGACTATTTATATCGCCGGATCGAAGACTTTCGAACAAGTGACGCCGGACCTGGCCTATCAGACCGGAAGAGCTTTCGGAGAATTTCAATACTTTCTGTCAGACATTCCGAATCCACCGATCGGAGCGACCATTCCCGACTTTCACAACATGGAATTCCGCCTCGGACAGTTCCGGGAAGCGATCGCTCGAGACAAAGCGGCCCGTCTGGCTAAAGTGCAACCGATCGTGGATGAACTGCTCGGACGTTCTGAGGAAATGTGCCGGGCTGAACGGCTTCACCGCGAAGGGAAATTACCCAAACGCATTACCCATTGCGATACAAAAGTCAACAATATGCTGTTCGATCAGGATGACCGTTTTCTTTGTGTGATCGACCTCGACACAACGATGCCTGGATTTGTATTGTCGGATTTCGGTGACTTTATCCGTACCGCTGCCAATAAAGGAGCAGAAGACGATAAAGAATTGGACCGGGTAGGTCTCGATATGGAAATATTCCGGGAATTTGCCCGGGGCTATCTCGAAACGGCAAGTGCCTTCCTTACCCCTATCGAAAAACAATTGTTACCCTATGGGGCACAACTTCTAACCTATATGCAAACCGTCCGTTTTCTGACCGATTACCTCAACGGAGATACATACTACAAAATCCAATATCCCGAACACAACCTGCAACGGACCTTGGCTCAATTGACCCATCTCCACAGCATAGACAGTCATCTGGAAGAAATGAACGCCTGGATTAATCAACTCTCAAATCAGTAATTATATGAAAAAAATCACTTATCTATTGACCGCTTTTCTGATCCTGGGCATCAGCAGTTGCCAATGTCCTAAATCTTCGGATCAAACGACTCCCAATCTGATTCGCACCGCTATTCCGGAACGTCCGGCCGGCCAGACAGACGTCATAGGCCTTCGCTGTGCACCCCTCGACACCGTACGGGTCGGTTTTATCGGATTAGGCATGCGCGGCCCGGGGGCCGTCTATCGTTTTACCCAAATCGAAGGTACTGCCATCAAAGCCCTCTGTGACCTTTATCCCGAGCGGGTAGAAAAAGCCCAGGAGATCCTCACCAAAAACAATCGTCCCCAGGCTGCCGCCTATAGTGGAGAAGAAGGCTGGAAACAACTTTGTGAACGCCCCGATATCGATCTGGTATATATCGTCACTCCGTGGTTGTTGCATACTCCCATAGCCGTTTACGCCATGGAACACGGTAAACATGTCGCCATCGAAGTCCCCGCAGCCATGAATCTCGATGAATGCTGGCAACTGATCAATACTTCCGAAAAGACCCGCAAGCACTGTATGATGCTGGAAAACTGCGTATACGACTTTTTCGAACTCACCACCCTGAATATGGCCCAACATGGATTGTTCGGTGATATCCTCCATGTCGAAGGTTCGTATATCCACAACCTGGAAGAATTCTGGGCGGCCTATCAAGGCAACTGGCGGCTGGATTTCAATGAAAAATACCGGGGGGATGTATATGCCACCCACGGCATGGGACCTGCCTGTCAACTCCTCGACATCCACCGGGGAAATAAAATGAACTACCTCGTTTCTATGGATACCAAAGCCCTGACCGGCCCGAAACTGGTAGAAAAGATCAACAAACGGGACGGTAAGGATTTCCAGAACGGAGACCATACGATGACGATGATTATGACCGAAAACGGCCAAACCATGCACATCCAGCACGACGTCATGAATCCCCGGCCTTATTCCCGGATGTACCAACTGACCGGCACCGAAGGTTTCGCCAACAAATATCCGGTAGAAGGCTATACATTCCGTTCTCCGGAGCAGGTCGAAGGTGTACCCGATCACGAAAATTTAAGTATGCACTCGTTCGTCCCGGCAGATGTGAAACAGGCGCTGATGGAGCAATACAAACACCCCATTCAGAAAGAACTGGAGGAGAAAGCCAAAAAAGTCGGCGGACACGGTGGCATGGACTTCATCATGGATTACCGGTTGGTATATTGTTTACGCCACGGCCTCCCTCTCGATCAAGATGTCTATGACGCAGCCGAATGGTCCTGTCTGGGCGAACTCACCCGCCTCTCCATCGAAAACAACAGCATGCCCGTCGAGGTCCCCGATTTCACCCGGGGCAGTTGGCAAAAAATGAAGGGATACCATCATTTTATGATCGGAGAATAATTTTACCCATCATTCAAAATAAAAATCGTGCAGATCCGGGAAGGTTCTGCACGATTTCATTTTTGGTATTTATATAGATATTTACATGAAATGTACGTTTGTAGGTATAAATATGTATATAATTACCAAAAATTATAAATTTAAGTCTCTTTTGATATGATTTACCGGGTTTCTTCCTATCTTTGTCTTCACATACCATGGGGCAGACCTGGATTTGACAGCATGAAGAATAGGTATGTAAGCATGTCGGGAGCAGTGAAACGGCCCGTAAATCCCGGACACAAAATTTTAGTTGGCGAAAATAATTACGCTCTCGCTGCCTAATCTTTAGAAGATTGAAGGCTTAATCCCTGTTCAAGGAACGGGGACGGGACATCCCGCCGGTGGTTCCACCTTATTCCGGCCGGCATACGGGGTGCAGTCAATTTAAGGTTAGTCTTAGCCCACCTTTGGCGAAAGGCGAAAATTTAAGAGGATAAGCGATGGCTTGGGTGTCACTTTCCGGACCATCGTCGAAAACCAATAAGCGACTAAGCATGTAGAAAGCATATGGATTCCGTGTTTGGACCAGGGTTCGATTCCCTGCTGCTCCACCGATTAGAATTAAACCACTGATTTACAGTGGTTTTCTTTTTCTCACAACCTATAAATTTTCGTATTCTGGTCCATTATTTGGTCCACTTATTTTCCTAAATCTGGTCCATTTTTCAAGGTGGACCAAATATCTTCATAAGTAACAGAAGCAGTGGCATTTAATGGTCATTATTATGCTATCAAAAACCCTTATTTATTACTTCCACTACAACTCAAAAGAGTCCACTAACGGATTAGCCCCAATCTATTGTAGAATTACAGTAAACAGCACTCCTAAAAAGTTTGCCACAGGTTTATATGTACAGGCTAATAATTGGGATACTGTAAAACAAAAAGCCAAAGGCAGAAACGAAGAAGTACAATTCATTAATTTCAAACTGGATTGCCTAACCAAACAAATCAAAGACTGTGAACGTAAATTAATTGATACGTTAGGGACATTTAGTATTGAAGACCTCTATTTCCAACTTAAAGGCGGGGCAGAATTAACAGGTGATACTTTTCTAAAATTAATGAAAGACCGCCTTGATGTGATGGGCAAACTTGTAGGAACAGAATATTCCAAAGATACATACAGAAAATTCAAAGACGTATATAACCACACAATCAATTTTATTAAGAAGCAATACAATATGAGCGATATACCTTTGAAAAAACTGGATTATCAATTTATAGCTGCTTTTCAGCAATATCTTCTTACAGACCGCAAGCAAATACCCAATACCGTCAATAAAACACTGCAAAAGGTTATTGAAGTTGCAAAATATGCAGTAAAATGTGGTTACTTGGAAAAGAATCCTTTTAATGCGTATGAGCGATTGAAAGTTGGTACTAAGTCTATTACATTTCTAACTGATGAAGAAATTGAACAATTAGAAAATTATCATTTCACACAACACAGATTAGAGCAAGTAAAGGACTTATACCTGTTTTCCGTTTACACAGGTTTAGCTTACAGAGAAGCAGCCAATCTATGTAAAGCACATCTCATAAAAGGATTGGATAATGAAATATGGATAAACATGACACGTCAAAAGACAGGTAACAGTATGGAGATTCCCCTACTACCTCCTGCACAAAAAATTCTTTCTAAATATATAACAGGTAACGAACCTATTAATAAACCATTATTACCTATGATTAGTAATCAACGTATGAACTCCTACCTGAAAGAAATTGCAGAAATATTAGGTATCAATAAACGGCTGACCACACATACAGCACGTAAAACATTCGCCAGTACAATACTGCTAAATAATGACGTTCCTATCGAAATTGTCAGTAAATTATTAGGACATTCCTCCATACGCGTAACAGAAGCAGCCTATGCACAGGTTATGAATAAAAATACCAGCAGACACATGAACCAACTAAAACAAAAACTTTATACAGAAGAAAACTAACCCAAAACCCTCTCACTTCTTTAATTGGAGTGAGGGGGTATTTTTTTAATTTTGCTCTACTAATACAAACACTCTTTTATTATGGCAGAACCCTATCTTTTTCCCGTTTCTATTCTCAAAGATATAGAACCTTGGCTGACAGAATACTTTGCATATCAACGCTTCCATATTCAACCAGAAATAGAACAGGCTTTTGAAGCTAAATATCATAGAGTAGAAGATTTTCTAAAGGTCAATAATGAACACATAAACCATATTCCACATATACATTTAGCTGAATGTGACAATCAATTTTTGGATAAGTTAGAAGCCATCATAAATAAATACTCTCCCTTTGAAAACGAGGAAAAGATATATTGTTGCTTATGGATTGCAAGTGTATTATACAGGAAATACGACAACTTTGGCAAAGACCATTCTAATTTTGATATTGACTATTTAGAGCAAAGGGATATGTTCGACCAATATTCTAAACATATCCGTCCTGAAATGCTTAAACTCCTTACCTTTCTAAAAGGGCATATCACAACTACCAATAAACAAACAGGATTCCAAACACCTCTACCAATCAGAATTGAAGCAGGAGCAGAAAGAATAGAGATAGATAATACCGCAGGTTGGTTTGTGGGTGCTTTGGAAGAATATTTGCATACCTTTTTAGGAGTAGAAAACAAAGAAGAAGCAGAGGAAGAACTAAAAACGGTCTATTCCTCCAAAGGCAGAAAATTGGATGCTGCATTTGCCCTGATGATGATGGGCACATATCACCTTTTAACTACTCATTCCAACATAAAACCTAAAAGTAACATCATACGCCTAACGCTTGACTTTCTTGAACTCTTAGACCTTGCATCAGAGAATGATGATGAAAATAACCTGAATGCCAAAATAGCCTGTCTGGAAAAACGGAACTATACCCCTAAATGGGACATGAAACCACAGGACATATACAGGACCTCACCTAACAACCATACAAACGAAACTATTAATTTCAGACTTTGGTAATCTTTTCTCCCTGTCATACGGCAGGGAATTTTTATATCTAAATACCACCTAAGTGTATTCATATTCAACTATCTAAAGAATACACTATCCTTTTACTCCCATTCTTTATAACCCTCCTACATTGATTTTCCCAACTTCGCTTTCGCAATCAAAACAGAGCTGAAAACTCCTAAAGAATAGCCTGTCAATTAGCACTTATTCTTTATAACACAGCTTTTCAGATTTGAGTTGATTTGCAATACAAAACAAGAGTTCTGATAATACCTAAAGAATAAACCACGAAACGGCATTCATTCTTTATAACACAGGCCTTAACAGAGAAGTAGTTTTGTATCACAATCAACAATTGACGGTGGCCACCTCATTTACGATTGTTTGAATAAATGAAGTATTAATTTTTAAAAACCAAACATTATGGAAAATTCAGTATCAGTAAATGAAACAGCAGTAATGAACTCAATTAAAAATGGTATGAAAAATTTACTATTTATCGAAGGTAACCGCAGTGAGATTGATAAAGCCAATGTGGTAGAATCCTACAACAAGATTAAAGCTATGGGCTTTATTCCTACTATGCCTGTTGAATTTCTCCCAATAGAACAGGCACAAAATAAATTGGGTGGCAGGCGTCTGTTAAAACCTGTACTGAAAAGAGAAAAAGGGGAAGGTATTCCTACTATCAGTAATTTCAAAATCGAAATGGAAACAGTTCCAGAAAGTGAATACCACCTATACGATGGGGTATGTGTCGATGGGCAACACAGGACAGTAGCCCTTATGTTCCCTGACATGGAAGCAGAACCCAGCTATATAGAGGTGGAAATTCCAGAAAGCATGGACGTGCTACAATACATTGCCCTGCGAAACAATGGCAAGCCGTGGAAAAATGATGATTTTTACAATTCCAAAATCCCAACCAATGATGAGCACACAGACCATATCCTGAGTAAGAGGGAAGAAAAGTTCATTACGGCATTCCTGATGAATGTTTACACCTTTGGTACTTCCAGTTTAACACCTAAGCAGATGAAAGCACTGCAACAGGGCTATAAGACAATGGATGACTTTAAAAGGATTCAGCTATCTAAGGCAACTGAAACGATTGGTGATGCCATTTGCCAAATCTGCAAAGAACACCCATTCCTGACAACTGACAAACTAAACGGCAGATTGGGGGCAGGATTGAAAGCCTTCTATAAAAACCATGATTCTGATTTATCTAAGGTTGAACAGGTGCTGAATGCTATAAATAAAACCAATTGGGAGAAATACTTTATTGCCGCTAAAGGTCACAGCATGGAAGCGAAAGCCTATGAGGAAGCATTTAATTCAGTTCTGGCTGACCTGAAACAATAATTCCAACTTAAAAGAATACTTTGGTTTTGCTCTGATGTGCACTATGGGTAAAGCCAAAGTCCTAAAAACAGGATTGGAGATATGCTTTATTTCCAAAACGGGACACCCTGACATCAAAAAAACAGTGTTCAGATACAGTTTAGTGACGATTTTCTCAGGTGATATATTTTACTTCCTCCACCTGATATATTACTGAGCTATATACTAATAACTAAAACTAATAACTAATATCCGGTTTCAGGAAAATTGATTTGAAAATGGAATTTATATCAAGCAGAAAATTATGGACGAAAATAAATTATCGTACAGGAGAATACGAAATGATGTGCATATTCGCCTGAACAATAAAGAGGCAGCCACATTTTTGGCACTCATGTTTTATTCTGACTTTAATACAGGAGAATCACATGTAATTCATAAGACACTTAGGGATAAAACAGGTATTCCTGAATCAACTTTGAAAAAGTATTTGAAAGAACTGGCAGAAAAAGGATTTACCACCCCCAACAGCTATTTTAGTGGTAAGACACCACAAGGTAAGCCCAGACGTTTAACTGACTATTCTACGCAGATTCCAGATACCTGTTATATTATGGCAGACCGTAAGTTATTAGATGTTCAGATAGGTGATTTACCACTAAAAGAACAGTCATTTATTAAGGGCTTTATTCTGATGCTGAAATGTGTTTGCCTGAATTTTACTGATACTACTTTGTACAGTTACAGGGACATGGAGAAACAAATGAATCTCTCTTATGCTACTATTGCAGGACTAATGAAGCAATGCCAGGAATATGGTTTAGTTACTCCAAATGAAAAAGGAGAAGGATATACTATTAGGAAGGGATTATTTTACAATGGTTATCCACCAATAGTAATACCAGAAAATGAATGGGATAAGCTAAAGGAAGCATATACAGCCATTTATGAGTTTTGTAAAAGTAAGAGAATAATTTGCCCTCCTTATGACCATAGGCTAATAGGTAGGATATTAGGTGTATCAGGTTGCGCAGAAGGTATAAAAGAAAGATTGGAAAAGAGAACAGACCAGTTACCTGATAACATTAGCAGTCTGAATTACTTTGTCAGAATTATTGATGGCAAGGTATTAGAACCAGAACCTGAGAAGCCTAAAACAGTAATTTATTTAGATTAGGATGTGCTTTTACTCCTTGTTTTCAGAGAGTCCACCTGACGGTGTACTCTCCATTAGTCACTATTTCGACATTTGCACCTCTTACAGAGGCTGAATGTTTTGTAAGAAAAGTGCTATTTTTCCACCTAAAGGTTTAGCTATTAAACGACAAAAGCCGTACTCCCAACTAAAAAGGAATACGGCTTTCTTCATTTACAACAATCTTACTTGCTTCGCTTTACTAACTTCTTTTTAGGCTGTTTAATCTGAGGTGGATTTTCAGACAGCCAAATTTCTGGCTTAAATATTTCAGGATAGAGCTTACACAAGGTTTCCATTCCAATATGACGGTAAAAGTCAACCGTATGTATTTCCCTGTGATGTTCCAGTCCAAACCAACCAGAAGCAATAACTCCTTTATCATTATTGTTCATTGCGCAATGATTGTGAAAGTGGGATTTGAAAAACTATTTATCTTCGCATAATTATGATGCAAAGGTACTAAAGGCAAACCCCACAAACTAAAGAACATAGCGCACAGTTGAAACAGGATTACCAACTCAAAATTACACTTCATTTTTTATTGGCATCCTTAGCAGAACAGGAAAATAATGACCAGAATACAGTCTTAACTTGTAAAAGGATTGGTGGTGGAGAAAATCTAGAATTTATGTCTTATATACCTTTTTCAAAATTTATCACCAGACTAAGTTTAGGGAGCAAAAATTATAGTTATAAGTTAAAATCATATATATTTGAAAAAAATAATAAACCTTATGAAAAAAACAATCTTCATATCGTCAACTTATAAAGATTTAGTCAAAGAACGAAAAGCTGTATGGGAATTGCTAAAAAGATATGATGTTAATATTGTTGGAATGGAAGAATTTGGAGCTCGTAAAGATTCTCCATTAACAACCTGCCTAAAAGAGGTTGAACAATCGAATATATACATTGGTATTATTGCCAATCGTTGGGGAAGTATAGAGGAAGAAAGCGGAAAATCTTACACTCAATTAGAGTATGAAAAAGCCATAGAAAAAGATAAGGAAATTTTAATATATCTAATTGATGAGACTGCTTCAGTTCAGATTGATAATATCGATTTTGGAGAAAAGCATGAATCTTTAGAATTATTTAAGAAAGAATTACAAAAAAATCATACTATTGACCGCTTTATAAATGCAACAGATTTAGTCGAAAAATTAGAAAGGAAAATCGATTCTTTGATTGGTCAATATAAATATCCATCAAATTCGGCAGAGTTTAAAGATAAAATGGAAGAATCAAAATATTACTTTGAGCGTTTTCAATTAACACCTAAATTGTATGTAAATAAGGAGGTCATTCTAAAAATAAAAAAAGACGGACGTTTATTTCCTTTATCCAAGATTTGTTGTGATACTTTCAAATTCACATATGGTGCTACAGTTGCCGTAAAAATCAAAATTTTAGAACCTTTAATTGCTGATACTATTACCAATACACTGGTTATCGAAAGTAATAATCAGGATTTTATGTGGACTATAGAAAACGACAAAGAATATACCATATTATCTCAACTTTTATTCACTGATAATAATGTAAAAAATGAAGAAGCCTATTTTAAAGATACTGTTTTTTCATGCATATCAATAAGAGATATTAAGACTGATACAGTCTGGAAATCAGGTGAAGGGAAAGCTATTTTATTACTGAAAGAATTAATTACTGAATAATCAAACTTATTCTTTAGACATAAACCTTTACAAGCCAATAGACTATACATATATGAACTTTAGAGAGTGAGACAAAATTATATGGACTCTCTTTATGTACCACAAAATGAAAATGTCTCACTGCAATAGATTAACTTTAGAAATAACTTGGCTTTAATTTTCAGCCTCTCATTTATGCCAACTCAAAAAACAGGGGTATATACTTACTTCTTTTAGCTGTCCACTTTTTTCACAGGTTATGTATTATATAAATAAAAAATGGACACCTGAATTTTAGGAGTGGAAATATATTTATGCTATTAAAAACAGGCAGCACTAAATGCTTGACGAATAGAGTCAAGTTTAGATGCGAAAGAAGTATCACGCCTTGCCGTTTCAAGATTATAGCGACTTTGCATATTATTCCAGATAGTAGCATCAATACCTAATGCTGCTTCAAGAAGTAAAGACATATCAGCAGATATTGGGCGTTTACCGTTTAGTATTTCATTCAGCATTGTATAAGAAACACCTATCAATGAAGAAAATTTCTTTTGGCTGATTCCCCTTGCCTGTAATTCGTCTTTTAATACCTCGCCTGGGTGGGTTGGCATATATGGTCTTAAGTCGTTGTTCATAATCGTTTATTTATAATGATTAGACAATTCAAGTATATTGCAAATGGTCAGAACAGGCTCTTTATCTTCTATCTTGTTTACTGTAAACTCAATGCGGTACTGTGAGTTTACCCTGATAGATGATATTCCTTTTTTATCTCCACTTAGGACTTCATAGTTTAAAGAACGAAATGGAAATATATCCTCTATTCGATTAGCAGATATAAGAATGTCTATACATTTTTTATACTTAGTGACAACGTTAGGCTGAAACCTGTATTTTTTACTTTTACATTGCCCTGTTTTGTATAGCTCACTTAAATACTCCTGTTCAAACTCTACAATCATATTGTATTATTTTACTCCACAAAGATAGGAAATTATATCGATAAATTCACTCAATTAGTGAATTTTATTTTGGTGGAAAAACTTGAAAAATTGGCTTATATATACACTTTAGAGAAAAATTCACCAACTTAAATATAGCAGACACATATATACCTTAGCTGAAAAAATACCCCTCCCCATGACAATATAAAGGTTAAATTGAAATATAGTGTTTATTTCAAGCAGTAAAGTAGTGTAACCATTTACACCCCTACCCAATAGCTGCATAAAAACGAAATGTTTAACACTTTATTTTACCCCACAACTATGAACAGAAAAGAGTATTTAATAGCACAAGGAAATGTACAGAAAGACGTTAGCGCACTCGCTGAAACATTGAAAACCCAACTTGCAGTATTCCCAGAAGCTATAAAAGTTGGTGAAGAACTAAAGGTCATTGGCTTTAAAGGGGAAACCTTGAACGACCTTTACCTGATTTGTACCAGAGGAGAAGATGAAGAAGTTTACGAACTCAAATACACCATACTCACCAGAAAATCACAAGATGGCTTAACCACTCCAAGCGAAATCCCTTGCAATGAAACGGTACAGGAGAAGTACAAGGACAAACTGCAATTCATTTACTCCATTGCAAAGAATATGTTTGTTCCTGCACTCGTTGAATTGTTATTGGATAAGACCATAGTATTAGCAGGAGAAAAAGAAGTTCCTGCTACTTTTCATGGAGTGGCAACCAAGACCAAGATTAAAAAGTTTGCTCTGATTATGGAATGACGTATAGGGGGACAAAACTGTTATATTGAGCAGTGAAGTCGGCAAGGGGGAGCTTTACAGCTCTCTCTTGTTTTATATTATGGTTGAATTAGCACAGGAACAAACACCCTATATTTTGTCAGACTTGCCAATTCAAAAAATAACTTCTATCTGGCATTAGTAAGGGTATTTACAAATAGAATGTATGAGTAAATATCCAGATTAGAAGTTATAACCAATTCAATTTATTTACTCCATTATATACCTGAAATACCCACATTCAGGACTAAAGATATGGCTTATATACTTACAGGCATGTTGTGGGTGCATTGATACTCTATATAGGGGTATTGTGCGTTGAGAGAGGGTGTAATGCTCTCTCTCATTTTTTATAAGATGCCAATTAAGGAAAGGTATGCCAATATATTTTACAAAAGGTTGGGAGGGCTGAATGGTTCTCCCTTCTTTATCAAAGTACAACCATTCAATTTATCACAAATATGAAATCATTCAGACCAAACGAGGTAAAACTCATTTATCCAACAGTTAAACAAGCAGAGCAGGTAAGGTTAGTCAGTCCTTATGAAGCCTTTGAATTTGCTTTGCAGTTCTACGATGAAGATACGATACAGCACCATATTACGACTAAGGTCATATTACTAAGTGGCAATAGTACGGTATTAGGTGTAATGACCGTTAGTGAATCGGCACACACTTATGACATAGTGGAAACCAAGTTTATATTGCAGGCTGCCATACTTGCCAATGCCAAAAGCATTATTGTAGTGTCTAATTCTCCAAGTGGTGACTTAGAACCTAATGATGCAGAAAAGGATTTGAAGAACCAAATTAAGTTGGTAGCTTACCTATTCGATATTGAATTAGCTGATTACTTACTCATTAACAATGAGGACTATTACAGCTTTGCAGACAACAAAGTATTATAACTCATTAATAACTCACAACATGGAAACACTTAGATTATTATCAACAACACAACAGGTCGATCCTGCCTTATTTGGTGAAGAATATTCTGATTACATTGATGTAACAGAAGAAAGTCCGTTTAAGGATTACACAACCCTATTCCCAAAACCAAAGGGATTACACTTTATCAATGCCAATACAACAGAGGTAGATATACAGCACCTAAAGAATGATTGTATTGTGCCTGTATTTAGCAAGGATAATGAACTGACCGTATCACATCCTGTATTTATTGAAACGGTGTATAAGGCAGCACAGGAGTTTTTCAGGAATGAACAGATTGATACACCTGAAATCATAGTTAGCCATATTATCAAAGGCAGGATTCCAGAAGCCATACATAAGCCCGTTAATCAGTTATTGGAAACGGACAAAACGATTTACTATGAACGGATGGCGTTTGCTTTTGAGATTCCTACTATTTACTCTGATATTGCAGGGAACAGGCTGAATTTATGTATTACAGGTGTCAGGGCTTATAACCATGAAAACCTGATGAGCAAAAAGGGTACAGAACATTTTAGTGTGGCTATTGGCTTTAGGAATCAGGTATGTTGTAACTTATGTACTTTTACAGACGGTTATCAGTCTGACCTTAGAGCCATGAATCATTATGACCTGTTTAGGGGAGTAATGGACTTGTTTAGCAAATACGATGCAAACAAGCATTTACGCTTTATGCAGGAGTTTCAGAAGTACAGCCTGACAGAACACCAATTTGCACAGTTCTTAGGGAAGAGCCGTATGTATCAATGCCTGCCTTCCAAAGAAAAGCGTATGTTGCCTAACATGGAAATGACGGACAGCCAGATTAACACGATAGCAAGGAATTACTATATAGATGAAAACTTTGCTAAAGAGGGAAACAGTATCAGTATGTGGAGAGTTTACAACTTATTGACAGGAGCAAATAAGAGTTCTTATATTGATAACTTCTTAGATAGGTCGTTGAACGCTACACAACTTACAGAGGGATTAAGCAGAGCCGTACAAGGAGATTCAGAGTATAGATGGTTCATTGATTAAACTTGCTTATTTTTGTCTTACAACCAACCCACAGAACGTTTGTAGATGCCGAAAATTAACTATATTTGTGATGTTATGTAAGGAGAAATCCAACCATGACAGACATATTAGTTTTATAGAAGCGTTTTAGTTTTTATCCTTGTCTTAGAAATCGCCAATTTCAAAAACTGAAAGGATAAACGATACAAACGTTCGCTTGCCATATATATTACTCAAATATATAAGGTTAAGCGTGGGTTGGTTGTTTATTTTCAGTTGGGTGTTTGGCGATACCTTAAGACAGATAAACTAAGCAGTTCCCACGCTTTCTTTATTTTATAAACTTGCCTTTCTGGGAATCTGGGGTGCTAAATCTATTTTCTTATGAATCATCTTAACGAAAGAAGTTTGCAGATGATAAATACCATCTACAACAATTTCTCATCGCATCCTACATTTAGTAAGTATCAAATTGAAACAGTCAATGACTTTAGAAATGGAATTGTTAATCTTGATATTTCTCTAAATGGGAACTTACGAAACAAGTTTATGTTTTGTCCTGATTTGAATGGTAATATTGGCTCTGTTGCAATATATGGAGCTGAATTGGAAGGACATTTAAGAAGTATCAAATCATCAATGAAATTCTGTGGACTTAATGTTAAAGAAGTAAGTATTGACAGAGAAGGATATAGCCCTTATGTTGATGTGATTTTAGAGAAATATTGACGAATTATTTAAATAAATAGAAAGACCATGAAACAGATATTTATTTTATTAATGGTAGCTATGTATGCTACAATGTTTACAGCGTGTTCAAAAGATAATGAAACTCCTTCTCCACTTAATTCTGATAAAGAAGTTTTAACAATAGTGGTTGAGGACGAAACTTTTAGCTTTCAGATAGAATCACCTCAATTAGGGATTATTCATGTTAACTGGGGAGATGGAAAGCAAAATGAATATAAGGGAGAGAAAGATGATGATATGTATTATATTGAAAAAAACATACTTATGCACAAAAGGGGGAATACACTGTTACAATCAAGAACATCGACAATATAGAAATGGATATGTTCTATTATGATTGTACTGTTACTTTGATAGATGCAACTAAATGTCCTACAACCTTAGTCGGATTTAGTGACGAAGAGGCTAATAAGGATGGTAGTAAGTTAAATTTCAATGCTAATGGATGTATTGGTTTGAAAAGTATTTCATTAGATGTCCCTATAAACTCAATAAATCTAAGTGGATGTACTTCAATAGCAGAATTACAATTTTATTCTGCTTGTTCATTGACAACTTTGGATGTCAGTACATGTACAGCGTTAACTGTTTTGGAGTGTAGTGGTAATAAATTAACTACTTTAGATATTAGTAAATGCATAGTATTGGAAGAGTTACATTGCTCTAATAATCAATTTTCAGAAACAGCAATGAATAATATATATAATGCTTTGCCGAATTGGACTGGGAAAGAAGCAGGTTATATCTCAATTAGTGCACCCTATGGCAATTATAGTATCGCAGAGAATAAAAATTGGAGAGTAGTAAAATAAATTATTACCAATTTTACTATTCTTGATACTTAGATATTGAGAGTAATAATGTAGAAAAGAGTCAGCAGGTTTACGCTTGCTGGCTTTCTTTTTATGGTGGTGAGAAAATAGAGTAATTCCAGTTATATATACCTTTTACAAAATAGTACACTAACTTAGAATCATCAATGAAGAATATTAGTATCTTTGGGAAGATAGCGCACATTAATAAATGCAGTGAGTAATTAATTTTATAGGATGAATAAGGTAGATATAAAACTGATAAATGCCTTTTTAGAACGTGATAGGCAAAATATAAAGGCTGATTTAGAAAGCTACAAAGACCTCTACTGCGCAGCTACATCATACAACAGTTCTAATATTAAACATGGTCATCAAAGACGAATTAATCCTAATATTTTAAAAGAGTTTGCACAAAAAGTTTTGGAGAAAGAAACAGAACTAGAAAATGCAAAGTCATTTGATGACATATATACAATAATTAAATCTTGTAAAATATACAAAATAGGGCGTTTAGCTATATATGATACTGCCATACGAATAGCCTATCTAAAAGGATTAGAACCCACTGAAGTATATTTGCAACAAGGGGCTAGTTGGGGGGCACATAAATTATGTATTCATGGAAAGTCTGTCAACAGAGATAAATTTGATGATTTAGGATTGAAAGATTTTAAAATACATGAAATAGAATGTTTTCTATGTATATACCATAAATGCTTTGATTGCCTTTATATAGATTCATGTCCTTATATTGTAACACCTACTTTATTCCCAACTAAAAAAGGGATATGTAAGAGATAAAACACCCAAAGTAATACAAAGGCCTGTTTTGTCAGACTTAAGTCCTATTCTTTATTCTAATCGAATTTTTACATTCTTTATTGGTGGTTATTATTTTTATATTCAACAACTTACAAAGAATGACTATTTTTGGGCTTTGCAAAATATTCACTTATACATCTAATCTTATACATCTGAACATTGTGAATTTGAAGTATTCTAACACAACGATTAACCGTCTGGATTGGAATGATATGTTCAGTCTGGTATGAAATTTCAGTTATATATACCTTTTACCAAATTTTCCACCAACTCAAAGTATATGAGTATAAGAGTATATAAAGTCAGTATTTTATTACTCCATTACGATAGACAAGAAGTATAAACTTTAAATGTAATTGCCTATGAAGAATAACCATTAAAGAATAAAAAACAAAGAGAGTTCAATAATATATTATAAAATTTGGTGCACTTTTAGGTGTCCTGTTATAAAGAAAATTGGTGCACTTTTGAAGGTGCACCAAAATATAGAAACATTTCATTTTACTTATTGTTAATCGGAGACGAGACATCCCGCCAGTGGTTCCCACCTTATTCCGGTCGGCATACGGGGTGCAGTCAATTTAAGGTTAGTCTTAGCCCACCTTTGGCGAAAGGCGAAAATTTAAGAGGATAAGCGATGGCTTGGGTGTCACTTTCCGGACCATCGTCGAAAACCAATAAGCGACTAAGCATGTAGAAAGCATATGGATTCCGTGTTTGGACCAGGGTTCGATTCCCTGCTGCTCCACAACAAACGCTGATTATCAGTATTTTACAAAAACAACACCCAATTTTACACCCGGATTTGTAAAATTGGGTGTTTTTTAATTAATACCTAATTTGAAAGTTGTATATTATTCTTAATGAAAAAAATTAAACTAAATCTTTATCTTTAACTTTTGTCCCGGACGAATGTCTTTGACCTGATTTTCAGAGATTCCGTTCCAGCGCATAATATCCTTATTCGATACTCCCGGATATTTCTTGGCGATAGACCAAAGGTTTTCTCCTTTCCGGACGGTATACAATACAAACTCACCATCGATCGTTTCGACTTTCGGGGCTGAGGCTACGTTATCTTCCTTACCGGTATAAGCAGCCTTATTCTTGTATTGATTGGCTTTTTTCTCAGGTACATACACCACCAATTTTTGCCCCGGCCGGATCGTCATCCGTTTATTGAGGTTGTTCCAGTATTTCAGGTCGGCCAAGCGGACATTGAATTTCATAGCAATAGCTCCGGGTACATCACCACTTTTCACAGTATATACCAAACGGGCCCGTCCGTCCTGTCCCAAAGCCTGTGCATGCACTTTAATCCGGTTTTTAGGATCGGCGGTCCGATCGTTATCGTTGAAATATTTACTGCGGTTACAAGCAAAAATAGAATCCTGATTATCGATAAAACTACCGATATGGTTATAAGGCATCTTCAAAGCGTACGATTTTCCAAAACCGGCAGGAATAACGTCGGCCCGGTACTGAGGGTTCAAATCACGCAATTCTTCAACAGAAAAATCCAGCTTGGCCGCAATTTGCTCGAAATGCAAAGCATCGTTCACCATAATACTGTCACACATCGGCGGCAAGGTTGATTCTATCGGGAAAATGCCATGTTCTTTATAATAAGCGAATACATAATTCGCAGCGATAAAAGCGGGCACATATCCCCGGGTCTCTCTAGGCAGATGATAGTATATATCCCAATAATTCTTTTTTCCTCCGGAACGACGAATCGCTTTATTGACATTCCCCGGCCCACAGTTATAAGCAGCTATCACCAGAATCCAGTCTTCATAAATAGCATACAGATCGTTCAGATAGCGAACTGCCGCCTGAGTTGCTTTTACCGGATCACGGCGTTCGTCGACATAGGAATTGATTTCAAGCTTATACATTTTCCCTGTGCCGTACATGAATTGCCACAATCCACAGGCCCCCGCCCTGGATAAAGCTTTCGGATTTAAAGCACTCTCGATTACAGGCAAATATTTCAGTTCCAAAGGCATACACTCTGCATCCAACGCTTCTTCGAAAATGGGGAAATAATATTCACTCCGTCCTAACATATTGGCTACCTGCAACCGTTTTTTCACCGTATACAGTTCGATGTACGTACGGACAATATCGTTGAACGACAATGGAACGGCAGATTGTAAAGAATCCAAACGCAACAGATAAACCGAATCGTTACAGGGAACAATATTTTTACAACTCTCTGCTATACAAAGCGAATCGACATAATAAGTACTATCCCGTTTCCCTGTATACCAGCTCGTATAATAATAATCCAATTTCTCCAGAAAAGATTCCGGAATAGAATCCGTTATAATCTGATTTTCAATTACAGTATCTTGCTCTACCGAAGCAACACTATCTTTAGACACCACATTCACCCCGCATACAGCATGATATAGCAGACAGGATACAGCAAAAAACAAAAAACGTATCATCTCGCGTTAAAAATTAAAAGTTAAAGTCAAACCGATACTTCCTCCGCTAACAGGACTATAGGAAGAAGTAGGTTGTAAATTAAAACTCAGATTATCATCTATCTCAAAATCATAAAAATGCGCATACACCGTGGCATCGATAATATTAATGGCATAAATAGCGGCCATCACAATATAGCACAAATCCCGGTTCCGCTTAAAAGAAGTTTTCCGGTTACTCAACGTATTTTTAAACCAGGTTTGTCCCTGGGATGTTTGCAAATAAGGATCGGTCTCCACATCGAAAGCTTTGGGAATTTTATCCCACGCGGGATTTTGCGGATAAGGCGTATCCGGATCTTTGGCTTTCGCATCCAGATACTGCACCCATTCGACATAAGCATCCCGATACTCCTTGAAACGCTTCTGGTTCCAGGCAATACCATAAATATCGGCAGCCATACCCCCGTACAGGATAGGCACTTTCCACCATTGTCCGTTGTATATCTGTCCCGATCCGGGAAGAAGCATAGCCATAATCGTGGCTTTATGAGGAGAATGAGGTTTCCGGACGATCTTCTCAAAAGCTTTAAGCGTATCGTCGGCAGTTACTAGCTGAGTCACCGAATCTTGCGATAAACTCAATGCTTTCACACTAAGTCCTGCCAGAATGGCTACTATCAAACAAACAATTTTTCTCATTCAATCTTATCCAACAACTCGATGATCTTTTCCAGTTCTGCATCAGACTTAAAGCCTATAATAATTTTTCCTTTCCCGCTTTCATTGCGTTTCAGTTCCACCTTGGTATCGAAACGCCGTGACAGATGTTTTTGCAACTCGATATAATCTCCGATCTCGTTACTCTTCTTCGGTTTATCTTCAACGACCGGAGCCTCTGCAGGTTCTTCCACCTGAGGATGTACCAATTCCCGGACGATCTCTTCCACTTTCCGCACCGAGAAATCATACTCCAGAATCTGTTCGAAGATCATCAGCTGGGTATCCGGGTCCTCTACTCCCAATATCGCCCGTGCATGTCCCATGGAAATTTTTTTATCCCGGACAGCCAATTGAATCTGAGCAGGCAATTTCAATAAACGAAGATAATTGGCAATAGTAGCTCTTTTTTTCCCTACTCTCTCACTCAAGCCATCCTGAGTGAGATTGCATTCATCTATCAAACGCTGGTAACTGATGGCAACCTCGATCGCATTCAGATCTTCACGCTGAATATTCTCGATCAAAGCTAATTCCAGCAGACTATCGTCTTCTGTTTTACGAATATAAGCCGGAATAGTCGACAAGCCGGCTAATTTGGAAGCCCGGAATCTTCTTTCTCCGGCAATAATCTCATATTTCCCTTCTTCGACAGCCCTTACGGTAATGGGTTGTACAATTCCTATCGCTTTAATAGAGGCAGCCAACTCACTCAGAGCCTCCTCGTCAAACTCCGTTCTCGGCTGAAAAGGATTGGGACGGATATCGGCAAGATTCAACTCTTGTATGGCCGATACGACAATCTCTCTGGTCACCGGTTCTTCAGCCGCATCAGCAATCAGGGCTCCCAGCCCCCGTCCTAATACATTTTTTTTTGCCATAACTCTATTTCATTTTGATTATAAATTTACGATTCGATATAAAAAAGGGATACGATCGTAAATCGAAAATCTTCCTTCTGTATTTATTTTAATGTAGATCTACTTTTATTCCAAATTTCTTTTAATCAACTCTTGTGCCAACAACATATAGTCTTCAGATCCACGGCTATTTGCATCGTAGAGGATAGCAGGCTGTCCGAATCCGGGAGCTTCTGCCAGTTTCGTATTCCGGTTGATCAATGTCTTGAACACCATATCCTGAAAATTCTTTCTCACCTCTTCAACCACCTGATTCGACAACCTCAACCGGGCATCGTACATCGTCAACACAAATCCCTCGATCTCCAGATCGGTATTCAACCGTTTCTGAATCAGTTTTATCGTACTCAACAATTTTCCAAGTCCTTCCAAAGCAAAATACTCACATTGCACCGGAATAATCACAGAGTCGGCAGCTGTCAGTGAATTTACGGTAATCAGTCCCAAAGAAGGTGAACAGTCGATCAGAATATAATCGTATTTATCCCTCACCGGTGCAAGCACTTTCTTCATGATATTTTCACGGTCCTCCAGATTCATCATATCTACTTCAGCTCCGACCAGGTTAATGTTAGAAGGTAATAAAGCTAAACGGTCGATCTCAGTCTTCAATGTTGCCTTTTCTGCTTCCAGTCCGTCGACCAGACATTCATAGATGGTCGAATCTCCTAATTTTTGCACGTCATATCCCAATCCAGACGAAGCATTTCCCTGTGGATCTGCATCTACCAACAAAATTTTTTGCTCCAAAACTGCCAGACTGGCAGCAAGATTCACTGAAGTTGTTGTTTTTCCGACACCACCTTTTTGATTTGCAATAGCAATGATCTTAGACATAAATTCCCATTTTATGATATTTGTCGTAAAAGTACAATTAAAAAAATTATCTCTTTGATTTTTGAATACCTTTTTAATAACAAAAACGGCTTTTTTACTAACAATTCATTTTTTCAAACTGACAGTCAGAGATATACAAACCGCCTCACTCTCCGGGATAAACTTATCCCGAAAAACAGAAATTATTGCTACTTTTACTCCCGCAAATAGTCGGTACCCTCAATCAGGTATATTTAATCGATAAATCGAGTATTTATGTTATCAGTCATTCAATTTCTACATCCGGTATTTCTATACGGATTACTGTTATTGGTTATACCTGTTCTATTACATTTGTTCAGTTTAAAGCGATATAAAAAAGTCTATTTCAGCAACTTCAACTTTCTGGAAGCTTTACAAAAGCAAAAGAAAAACAGTTCACGTTTAAAAAATTTAGTGTTGTTGTTTCTGCGTCTATTAGCTTTAAGCTGTATCGTCATCGCTTTTGCTACCCCCTATCTCAACCCGGAAGGAAAAGCTTTGCCCGCAACGACCACTCCCCGGATTTTTATCTACGCCGACAATTCTTTCTCGATGACCAATACAGGTTCGCAAGGAAGTCTTTTCGAAGAAGCGAAAAAACATCTTTTCGACATCGTCGATACCTATCCCGCCGGTAGCCGTTTCAGCTTGTTCACCAATGATAAAGTTCTTCCGGTCACATTGGATAAAGAAAAAATGCTCCAGGCTATCGGGAATCTTAAAATCAGCCCGGCCACTAAACCACTTTCTCAAGTCTATAAAGAAGTAAAAGAATCGGGAGAAAACCAGCCGGGTACGCTATTCCTGATTTCTGATTTCCAGAAAAAGAACTGTGATTTCCAACACATCACCACCGACTCAACCCTGGAATCCGTCTTTCTGATGATGAAACCTGAAAACCGAAGTAATCTCTATATCAAAGAAGTGAACTTCGGGCAAGCCTTCCATAAACAAAATCAATCCGAAACAGTATATATCACCCTGGTCAACACTTCAGACAGGGATTTTCACCATATTCCGCTCACCTTGACGATCAACGGAAAAAAGCGCAGCATCATCCAAACCGATCTCGAAGCCCATAGCGAAAAGAAGGTTGAAATCAGTTATCTGAACACAGCAGAAGACTTTTATAAGGGAACGGTAGAAATCTCCGATTTTCCGGTCCTTTTCGACAATACATTTTATTTTGCCTATCCGGTCAGTGAAAATACCGAAATTCTGTATTTATGGCAACAGGAGGAAAATCCCTATTTTGGAAAACTATTTTCGGATTCCAGCCATTTTAGTTTTACCTCCATTCCTGTCAACCAGGCAGTCCGGCAAAACCTTCCCCGCTACAGCCTGATTATCCTGGACGGTCTGACCGACAGTTCTACGGGTCTGGAAAGCATGTGGGAAGACTATCTGATGAACGGAGGCAATCTATTGGTTCTTCCGGCCTCTTCCTCTCCCGAAGTTCAGAATAAATTCTTACAAAAAATACAAGCTCCCCGCTACGACAAACGGGATACCAATACCGTAATCGCTCATATCGAAACCCAGGCAGCCTTATTCCGGGATGCATTCGAACAACCGGATATTAAAACAATACTCCCTCAAATCCGTCAGTATTACCGGCTTATTTTACCCGCCCATACCGAAATCTTATTATCGGATAAACACTCGGCACCTCTATTGGTATCCCGGCATTACGGCAAAGGAAATCTTTACCTTTCTGCTTTCAACTTTCTGCCCACCGACAGTGATCTGGTATTTCATCCTTTGTTCGTACCACTTTTGGTCAACATGGCTTTTCAGGTCAATACCGGTCTTCATACCTCCTACTTTCTGAATACCACCGCTCCCGTACTTCTGAATACCCGAACGATCCAGACCAACCAACCCCTGCAAATCCGGAACGAAAACCACACCTTTGAATTTATCCCTGAGGTGCGGAAAAATTTCAGTGGCGACCTGCAACTCACCAACGCAACGACCATACAAGAAGCAGGATTATTCGAAGTATACCAGGAAGACCGTCTGGTCGATGTACTGGCCTGGAACTACGACCGTACCGAATCACAAATGGAATTTTGTAAGGAACAGGAATTAAGCCAATATTTTCCCCGAAGCAAGGTGCCAGATATTAAAACAACCTGCTTCGATCACAATAGCGAATTAGTAAAAGAGATTGTTTTACAAGATAATAACAAATACCTCACCGGCTGGTTTATCCTGATCGCTGTATCGGCTTTATTGCTGGAGCAGCTGGTGTGGCGAAAAAAACTGAACTGATGAAGCCCGAAACCCATGCCACTCCGACGGCACAAGACATCATAGCCGAATTAAATGCCCTCGGTAATCCGGATAAAGCCGCACACCTTTCCCGTTTTTTCAAAACCGGGAAAGGTCAATACGGAGAAGGAGATCTTTTCCTGGGAATCACCGTTCCCGAACAAAGAAGCATAGCACTGAAATACCGTAAAGCAACACCTCCGGTCTTAGCCGAGTTGATCTCTTCTCCCTACCATGAAATCCGGCTAACCGGCTTGCTTATCCTGGTAGACCAATTTACTAAAAACAAAGACGAAGCTTTCCGGCAAACCTGCGTCGATTTCTACCTTTCACAAACCCGAAACATCAATAATTGGGATTTGGTAGACCTCACCTGCTACAAGCTTTTGGGAGTATGGTTGACAGATAAAGACCGCGGGATATTGTATGTTTTAGCCCACTCGTCCAATATGTGGGAACAGCGGATAGCTATAGTCAGCTGTATGCATTTTGTCCGGCAAGGAGATTTCCGGGACTGTCTGGCTATTTCGGACCTGCTTCTGAACCACTCCCACGATCTGATCCACAAAGCCGTCGGCTGGTTGCTCCGTGAAACCGGCAAAAAAGACCGTCAGGTATTGAAAGACTTTTTATCTTCCCGTTCCAGCCGGATGCCCCGCACCATGCTCCGCTATGCCATCGAGCACTTTCCGGAAGAAGAACGGAAAAAATACCTGAGTAGTCATTAATTTCTTATCTTTGTCCCGCATTACACATAAAATTATGATCAGTTATTTACAAGTAGATAATCTCAGCAAACGGTTCGGCGAGCAACTGTTATTCGAAAATATATCTTTCGGGATCGGTAAAGGACAAAAAGTAGCCTTGATCGCCAAAAACGGAATGGGTAAATCCACGCTTTTGCGGATTATTGCCGGAAAAGATACCTCGGAGAGCGGGACGGTAATTTTCAGAAACGATATCACAGTGGGTATCCTGGACCAGGATCCGGCTTTAGATCCCGAAAATTCTGTATTCGAAGAAGTATTCCACTCGGATTCTCCTGTGTTGAAGCTGATTAAAGCTTATGAAGAAGCAGTTGCGCACAACCATACCGAAGCTTTAGAAAAACTGATTCCCGAAATGGATATCCATTCGGCCTGGGATTACGACACAACGATCAAGCAAATCCTCTCGGAACTGAAAATCGATACTTATGACAAAAAAATCGGCCAGCTTTCGGGAGGACAGAAAAAAAGAGTCGGCCTGGCCAAAGTATTGATCAGTAATCCGGATTTCTTAATCCTGGACGAACCGACCAACCACCTGGACATCGAAATGACCGAATGGCTCGAGGAATACCTGGGTAAATCGAATGCCACCCTGTTGATGGTCACTCACGACCGGTATTTTCTGGACCGGGTATGCAATCAGATTATCGAAATCGACGAATTCGGTCTGTTTTCTTATTCGGGTAACTATGCTTACTACCTGGAAAAAAGAGAGGAACGGATCGAAAACCGCAATGCCGCCATCGACAAGGCCCGTAACCTGTTACGTACCGAACAGGAATGGATGCGCCGGATGCCTCAGGCCCGTAGTCATAAAGCACAATACCGGATAGACAACTTTTACAAACTCAAAGAAACAGCCTCTCAGAATACGACAGAGAAAAAATTGGAACTGGACATCCAGGGTAAACGACTGGGTAAAAAAATCCTGGAACTCGACCATGTATCTAAAAGCTTCGACGGGCATTGTATACTCCGCGATTTCTCTTATAAATTCGTCAGGGGAGAAAAAATCGGTATTGTCGGGAAAAACGGAGTGGGCAAATCTACGTTCCTGAATATTATTACCCAAAATCTGCAACCGGACAGCGGATCGATTTCGATCGGTGAAACCGTGGTTTACGGCTACTACAAACAATCCGGTATCGCTTTCAATGAAACGGACCGGGTGATCGATATCGTAAAAAACATTGCCGAACGCATCGATCTGGGCAACGGGCGAATTATGTCCGCTTCTCAATTCCTGGAATATTTCATGTTCACCGACAAACAGCAATATTCCCTGGTCGAAAAGTTGAGCGGAGGGGAAAGAAGACGATTGTATTTGCTTACCGTATTGATGGGCAATCCGAATTTCCTGATCCTGGACGAGCCAACCAATGATCTGGATATCATCACGTTGAATGTACTGGAAGAGTATCTGAAAGGCTTCAAAGGTTGTCTGTTGATCGTATCCCACGACCGTTTTTTCACCGATAAAGTGGTCGACCGGATTTTTGCTTTCGAAGGGAACGGAATCGTTAAAGATTTCCCCGGTAATTATACCGTTTATAAGAATAAAAAAGAAGAAGAAAAAGAACAACTGGAGAAAATTGAAAAAGAAAAGAAAAAAACAGAGCAGCCCCAATCCACTCCGAATAATTCTGTAGAGAAAAAACGCAAACTGAGCTTTAAAGAACGCCAGGAAATGCAACAGCTCGAAACAGACATGGAACAATTGAACACAGAGAAAACAATCATCGAAACCGCATTAAATTCCGGAAGCCTGTCCCCCGAAGAACTAGTAGCGCAATCCAACCGTATTGCTGAAATAATCGCTATCTTAGACGAAAAAGAAATGAGATGGTTAGAGCTCAGTGAAATCTGATCATCCGGCTTATAGCTTTTTACCTTATTCATATTATGATCCAGGAAACGATTAAAAATTTTCTTCAACAACATCACATCTCCCGGGATGCAGGATTTATATTGGCCGTCAGCGGCGGAGCTGACTCCATATGCATGTTACATGCATTCAAATACCTGAATCTGAAGATGTTGGTTTTGCATTGCAATTTTTCGTTAAGGGGTAAAGAATCGGACATGGACGAACAATTTGTCAAACGTTTCTGTGATAGTTACGGCATCGCTCACAGCGTCAAAAAATTCGATACCCTGAAGTATGCCCGCGAAAACGGACTTAGTGTAGAAATGGCAGCCCGCGAACTCCGTTACACCTGGTTTCGGGAAATGAAAGAAAAGAAAAAGATGGATTACATTGTCGTCGCCCATCATGCCGACGATGTTGCCGAAACCGTTTTGATCAATCTCTGCCGGGGAACAGGTATAAAAGGGCTAACCGGTATAAAATCCATCAACGGAGACATCCTTCGTCCTCTGCTCCCATGTTCGCGGACAGATATACTGAAATACATAGAAGACCACCAATTGGGGTTTCGGACCGATTCCACCAATAATTCACTGGATTATGTGCGTAATAAAATACGCCACCAGATCATCCCGGTCCTCAAAGAAATCAATCCTTCGTTTCTGGATACCATGACCGAAAATTGCGAAACCCTGAAAGAAACAGAAGAAATCTTTCAATACGGCATTCATCGGTTTCAGGAAGAAATTCTGGATTGCGAGGAAGACGAATTATTGATTCATATTTCCAAAACGCTGGCCACACCCGCCCCTTATACTTTTTTATATGAAACCTTGAAACCTTTCGGTTTTAACAAAGTCCAGATCCGTGACATTCTGAATACGCATACAGCTATCCCCGGCAAACAATTCATCGCCGGCCATCATACCCTGGAAAGAGGCAGAATATTCTGGCGGCTTTACGACAACAGCAAATGCAGCCGGACAATCGTTTCAATTCCAACAACAGGTATTTATACGATCGGAAAACTAAAAGTCGAATTTACGCTCTTCCCCCGTACAGAAGAGTTTGTGATTCCACAGCAACCCGATATCGCTTGTCTGGATGCCGACAAACTCCAATTTCCCCTGCTTATCCGTAATTGGCAAGCCGGAGACTATTTTTGTCCGATCGGGATGAAAAAAAGCAAGAAAAAACTCAGTGATTTTTTCAGAGATCAAAAATTCAGCAGCAAGCAAAAACAGGAATGTTTATTATTGCTTTCGGATGAAAAAATAGCCTGGATTATCGGAAATCGCCCGGACGACCGATTCAAAATCACCTCATTTACCAGTAATATATTACAAATCAGCATTTTATAACAAAATATAAAATTTGATCATAAAATAAAAAGAGGCTTCACAGCCTCTTTTTAAACACACTAACAATAAATTTACTACACTTATAAAGCAATATAATTTCTATATCTCGCGACAAAGATAGGTATTTAAAACGTTTGCACAAATTTTTTCAAAGAAAAAATCAAAAAAAACTTACATTTTTATTTTTTCTCCCTCCATTTTGTAATAATTCCTTGTCTACAAGCGAGATGTTCGAATAAGATTCAGCCGCTCTGAATAATCTTTCCTACTAATTTTTGGGATTCAAAATTTTATTATACATTTGCACACGTTAAAGTTTTTAGGTAATCCATCGAAACGACAGGTTTGTTTGTTCCATCAATTTTTAGGAACCTATTAAAACGAAGTGCATAAATAATAATTCTGAATCTTGGAAGCATGATTAGATAGCAACTTAAGATTATTATTATGAAAATGAAAAAAGTAATTATCGGTTTTATTTTCAGTTTATTTTTGCTGAGCCTTTTATCTTCATGCGCTATCGATCGTAAATGTCCGGCTTATAGTCGGCTGACAGATAGTGCTTTTTTTTATCCATCCTAACGCAAACGTTTGAGTAAATAAAAAACGGACTGTTTTACAGTCCGTAGAGCTCGTATTTTGATTTTTTTACACTAAATAAATAACCAATTTTAAACTAAAAGAAAAAAATGACAAAAATTAAAGTGGGTATCAATGGATTTGGCCGTATCGGCCGTTTGGTATTCCGCGCAGCAATGACCAGAAACGATATTGAAATCGTGGCAATCAACGATCCGAGCGAATTGGATTATTTGGTATATACACTGAAATACGACACCGTACACGGGCGTTTCAACGGAACGATCGAGATCAAAGACGGTGAATTGTATGTCGATGGACGCCACATTCTCGTAACTTCCAGCCGCGAACCGGAAGGTTTGAAGTGGGGAGAAGCCGGAGTAGATTATGTCGTCGAAGCAACAGGTCACTACCTTACCCGTGAAAAAGCGGAAGCTCACCTTCGTGCCGGTGCAAAACGTGTCGTTATGTCGGCACCCGCTAAAGACGATACACCTTTGTTCGTTATGGGGGTAAACCATCAAACTTACGACGGCAACGCAATCGTTTCCAGTGCTTCCTGTACAACCAATTGTCTGGCCCCATTGACCAAGGTCATCCATGAACATTTCGGTATCGTAGAAGGATTGATGACTACCGTACATGCTACGACAGCCAGTCAGCGTACGGTCGATGCTCACTCGAAAAAAGATTGGCGGTTAGGACGTGCCTCAGCCGGCAACATAATCCCTTCCACAACGGGAGCAGCAAAAGCTGTCGGCAAAATCATCCCTGAATTGAACGGCAAACTGACAGGTATGTCTTTCCGCATCCCGACATTGGATATATCTGTCGTAGATGTGACCTTCCGTTTAGCCCAAGAGACGACCTATGAGGAGATCAAAGCGGCAGTAAGAGAGGCCTCCGAAGGAGAACTGAAAGGAATTTTAGGTTATACAGAAGAAGAAGTCGTTTCTTCCGATTTCATAGGAGATGCCCGAACCTGTATATTCGATGCAAAAGCAGGGATCGCCCTTAATAATAAATTTGTAAAACTGATTGCCTGGTATGACAATGAGTGGGGATATTCCAATAAAATGTTAGACCTGATCGCACATATGGCCACTGTAAAAGAAATCAAAAAGGTGAAACATTTGACTTACTGCAATTAGTATTCCTTTCAAATCCTGATTAGCGCCACACTGATCGGCCCAGCTGAGATTCCTGTCCCCATTCATCGGTCAGAACCGAAAGTTCGCCAATCAGAGTTCACAACGAACTCGCTAATCAGGTATTCTGTCCCAACATTACACTTATTCGTAAATCCTTTCAGGATAATGCGTTTCCAACTGAAAATTGAAATCGTTTGAGTTGTTTTTTTCATTTTTTTTCGATATTTACTGAACCATATCAGGAATTTTTTCCGTACTTTTGAAAGGAAATGATAATTTTATAACACTTAAAAACAATAAAAATGGCAAAGATTAAAGTTGGTATCAACGGATTCGGTCGTATCGGCCGTTTGGTTTTCCGCGCAGCTATGACTCGTAACGATATCGAAATCGTAGGAATCAATGACCTGATCGATGTAGACTACATGGTATACATGCTGAAATATGACACGATGCATGGTCGTTTCAACGGAACTGCAGAAGCAAAAGACGGTAAATTGGTTGTCAATGGTCAGGCTATCCGTGTAACTGCTGAAAAAGATCCTGCAAACCTGAAATGGGATGAAGTAGGCGCTGAGTATGTGGTTGAATCAACCGGTCTTTTCCTGACAAAAGAAAAAGCTGAAGCTCACATCAAAGCTGGTGCAAAACGGGTAGTGATGTCTGCACCTTCCAAAGACGATACCCCGATGTTCGTTATGGGTGTCAACAACAAGAAATATGCCGGCGAAACGATCGTTTCAAACGCTTCTTGTACAACCAACTGTCTGGCTCCGCTGACCAAAGTAATCAACGATAAATTCGGTGTTATCGAAGGTTTGATGACCACAGTACACTCAACTACCGCTACTCAGAAAACTGTCGACGGTCCTTCCATGAAAGACTGGAGAGGTGGCCGTGCTGCTGCAGGTAATATTATCCCTTCTTCTACCGGTGCTGCTAAAGCTGTAGGTAAAGTTATTCCCGAACTGAACGGAAAATTGACCGGTATGTCATTCCGTGTTCCGACTCTGGACGTTTCTGTAGTAGACGTGACTTTCCGTTTAGCTAAAGAAGCTTCTTACGATGAAATCAAAGCTGCTATCAAAGAAGCTTCAGAAGGCGAAATGAAAGGTATCCTGGGATACACTGACGAAGATGTCGTTTCTTCTGATTTCTTAGGAGATGCCCGTACTTCTATCTTCGATGCAAAAGCAGGTATTGCTTTGAACAAGAGCTTTGTGAAACTCGTTTCCTGGTATGACAACGAATGGGGGTATTCAAACAAAGTATTGGAATTGATCGCTCATATGGCAACTGTGAAATAATCAGTTTTACTGAAACTAAAAAGCGTCTCGGAAAACGGGACGCTTTTTTATTTTCTCAAAGGAAGTAAAAAACGAAATACCCCTCCCTGGTCTTCCGATAAAAGCGGAGGCAATATTTTCAACTTGCTGAAACAGAAAAAAAGGTTTAAGATGAAGAGTTATTCTTCCATCTAAACCTTTTTCCACAATTGGGACGAATAAATAATAATCTAAAGTTTCGCAAAAAAAGTGACCAGAAAAGGCACACTGAAATCCACTACAAACCCATGGAATATCGCAATAATCACATACTCTTTACCTGAAAATCGGGTAATAACCGGTAAGGTAGTATCCATCGTAGTAGCACCACCGGAACAGATCGGAGCCAATTTTCCGAAGCAACGGACCAGAACAGCAGCTCCCAACAAAGTAATGATCTCACGTATAATATTAGTAGTCAAAGCGATTGTGCCCAATTCCGCCCCTCTATATTCTGTGATAAAAATACTCGACAAGGAATAATAACCGAAACCCGAACCGATAGCCAGACAATCCGTTAAACGGATATCGGTTAAAAGAAAGCTAACCCCTATACTTCCTGCCAACGTGCCGACAATCGTCGCCAAAGGCACCAGTACAATCCGTAGCTGCTGACCTTTCAACGCCGCCCAGGCTTTCCGGTCACTCCCTATACTTATACCCACCAGGAACATCAACCCGTATAAAACATACATACTAAAATCCTGCTGAAGCAATTCCTGAGGCAGAACGTCCCAGCGGGCCAGAATCACTCCAGCCACAAAAAAAGCAACAATAATCAAACTTCCTTTCATTTATTCTGAATCAAAATAACGACTTAGAAATACTCAGGAAACAGAGGACTCGTCTCTCCTCATGAAAAAAAAGCGATATACCACCCAAGCCAGGATCACACTTCCCGATACTCCTCCCAGGGCCAGGATCAAACCTTTCAAACCGATCGTATCCAGATTATTCATAATCTCTCCGTTCGTACCGACAGCAATACCTAATAAGAATAACAATAACCAAATGGCCAGCATAATCCATTTTTGTACCCACCGGAGCTGATAATTTTTCAATAAATACCCGGTGAATACGCCCAGCAACATAATTCCGACAATCTTCAACATAATCCTTTTCTTATAAAACTATCTTTTCATTCGGTTTATAAACTTTACAAACTTTTTCAAATACGTTTCGGGCTACAAAGTTAATACAGAAATTTTCAGTTCCAGCTGTATTCCGGTTTTGTCTCTCTCTTTTTTCCGCTATTTTGCAGGGCAGTGCTGTGGGGAGATAAAGTATATTGATTATTTTTGCCAGTCGTTTTATAGCTTTAAAATCATGAATCATTCTGTTCGAAGTCTTTTACCCTCTTTACTACTGATAGGGATCTATTTCATAGCCGATGAATTTTTCGGAACAGTTACCGGAGTATGGGTCGCCTTTCTTTTAGGAGGAGCCGAGTTTATCTATACCCGAATCCGGGAAAAAGTATATGACAAAATGATCCTCCTCACTACTTTGTTTTTTTGTATCCCGGGTCTGATTTCCATTTGGGCAAACGGTTCGGTACTTTCACAGCTACAACCGGCTATTATTGAAACGGCTTTATGTTTATTGCTAGGATTTTTCGCCTTCTCACATACCGACTTTACCCATACTCTACCTGCCGGTTACCGCAAAAATATCCACCTTTCGGGACCACAACTTCAAAGTATGCGAAAAATGTTGCGGATACTTTTTATCCTTGTCGCCCTACATACCCTACTTGCCTATACAGCCATTCTATTTTTGCCGGAGGACACGGCAAAATTCATCACAACCCCACTCTTATACATTATTTTAGGTACTTATTTCGTCGTACTTTTTATCCATAACCGTCTTTTATTGAGAAAAATGAAAAAAGAAGAATGGTTGCCCATCGTCGACGAAAAAGGAGAAGTTACCGGCCAGGCCCCCCGCAGCATTTGTCATTCGGGATCCAAACTACTCCATCCCGTCGTACATTTACACATTACCAACGATCGCCACGAACTATTCCTGCAAAAAAGAAGTATGAAAAAAGACCTTCTGCCCGGTATGTGGGATACCGCAGTAGGCGGACATATCGGCGTAAATGAGAAAGTCGAAGATGCACTTAAACGGGAGGCTTCCGAAGAATTGGGCATCACAGACTTCGAGGCCCGTTTTCTGGGTAACTACGTTTGGGAAAGTCCCCGCGAACGGGAACTGGTTTTTTCTTTTTTATGTACCCGTTACAACCATATCCACATCGATAACGATGAAGTGGACGAAGGGCGTTTTTGGACTCTGCAAGAATTGGCAGAGGGCATGGAGAAAAATAAGCTGACTCCCAACCTGGTCCACGAATACCGACTATTACTCAAACCCTTGTTTAACCGGTCATAAAATCGACCGTATTATTCTGCGCCCCGGTGGTCCCGATAGCACCGAAAACAGCCGAATAATTCCGTCAAGTCTATATTTAACTATTTTCGATTTGTTTTCTCACCAAGAAGTTCTTTCTTTGTGACACTATGGATGAATCTGTTTTGGATAAGTTAAAGATATTGGCAGAATCTGCCAAATACGATGTATCCTGTGCCTCCAGCGGTACGTCCCGGGGACATAAAGCCGGGGCGATAGGTAGTGCTGCAGGCTGGGGGATTTGTCACAGCTTTGCCGAAGACGGACGTTGTATTTCTTTGTTGAAGATCATGCTGACCAACTATTGCAGGTACGACTGTGCCTACTGCATCAATCGCAGGAGCAACGATATCCCGCGGGCAACACTCTCGGTAACCGAATTGGTCAATCTCACCATTGAATTTTACCGCAGGAATTACATCGAAGGCTTATTCCTGAGTTCAGGAGTCGTCCGCAACCCGGATTATACCATGGAACGCCTGGTACGAATCGTCAAGGATCTACGAACCATCCACCGTTTCAACGGATATATTCATTTAAAAGGAATTCCGGGGGCCAGTCCGGAACTTATCCACGAAGCCGGATTATATGCCGACCGGATGAGTGTCAACATCGAAATACCCAACGAAAAAAGCTTACAGACATTAGCTCCCGAAAAGGATTTCCAAAGCGTATTCACACCGATGCGTCACATCCAGCAAGGCGTATTGGAAAGTGCCGAAGAGCGGAAAAAATACCGGTCGGCTCCCCGTTTTGCCCCTGCGGGACAAAGTACCCAGATGATTATAGGAGCTACTCCGGATTCCGACAAAGATATCCTCCGGTTATCTTCTGCCCTTTATCAGCGACCGACCATGAAAAGGGTATACTATTCGGGATTTGTACCCGTCAATGCTTACGACAACCGTTTACCCCAATTGAAACAACCGCCGCTGGTACGGGAAAACCGACTGTATCAAGCCGATTGGTTATTGCGTTTTTATCAGTTCAAAGTGGATGAAATTGTCGACGACTCTTATCCTGACCTGGACCTTGAAATCGATCCGAAACTGGCCTGGGCACTACGCCATCCTGAAAAATTCCCCGTAGACATCAACCGGGCAGATTATGAGTTATTGCTCCGTATTCCCGGTTTAGGAGTAAAATCGGCGAAAATGATCATTGTCTCCCGTCGCTACGGTAAAATCAATGGTTCGCAATTGAAAAAAATGGGGGTCGTTTTGAAGAAAGCGCAATATTTCATTACCTGTAATGAACTTCCCCTACAGACAGTTCAGGAACTCCGGCCCGAACGGGTACGCCAGTTACTCATTCCACGCAAAGGCAAACAGGAAGATCCCCGTCAGCTAAAGATTATCTTCGAATAAAACCGAAAAGCCGATGATTATCTACCAATATGATAAAAGCTTCGACGGACTACTCACCTGTATATTCGAGGCTTATGACCGAAAAATGTTTCCGGATATACTACAGGCCGAAGGAGTTCCCCTTCCTTTATTCCACGAAGAGGTAATTCGGATTATTACCGATGAACGCAAATCCTCCCGGGTATGGAAAGGTCTTGAAAAGAGACTCTCTCCGGCCGGTCTATCCGTTATCACCTCTTGCTGGTTGTCCGAACTTCCGGATACCGACCGCTTACTATTCCGTTATATCCGCAAAGCTATCGACGCTCTCCGCCCGATCGAAATCAACTTCGGAGATCCCGATGTACTCGAAGCCACTCAGATCGCTAAGAAAGTGGGGAACGAACGTCTACGGGTTGTCCAATTCACCCGTTTTCAAAAAGCCATAGACGGGACTTATTTTGCCGCCCTCGAACCGATATACAATGTACTGCCTTTGGTTATCGGTCACTTTCAAAACCGATTCGCCGACCAATGCTGGTTGCTGTATGATATCAAGCGGGAATACGGTTATTATTACAATCGGCAAAAAGTCGATGAAGTCCGTTTCGAAACCAAAGAATCCCATCTTTTGACCGGCAAACTGGATCAGCAACTGATGGCAGAAGATGAACAACTTTTTCAGCAACTCTGGCGGACCTACTTTAAAACCATCGCCATCAAAGAACGTATCAATCCGAAACTGCACCGCCAAAACCTCCCCGTCCGTTTCTGGAAATACCTTACAGAAAAATAATTCATCCTCCCCTTTTATTATTATGACCGGATAATTACCACTACTCAAACTTAATTTTCACTTATAATAAATAATTTTTGTGCACATATCCTGCAAAAAAAATATAAAATAATTTTATATTTCCCCAAAAAAGTATTTACTTTGAACTATAAATTCTGAGGCAAACTGCAAAAAATGAAATAGTTGCAAATAAAGAAAATGAACGTTTTTTATTGGATGATTTTTATAAGAAAAAAAAATTATGACGAATTACCTATTAATGTTTGATAATCAAAAAATTATCTTATATGCAAATAAAAAAAAACACCCCTTCCTGGGATGGTTATATGATGCCCCAAATTAAACGTTGGTTAAAAAGTGAAATACTGCAAGGAGCGCTTTCGGAAAATCCGCTCACAATGGAATATGAATCAATTTAATAGAAATTGATTTAGATTTTAAGTAAATATTTTCATTTTTTATACTATAAAACAATGTTTTTAACTAACAATCAAGCAGACAAAATGAATTTTTTGTCTGGTTTGATAGTAATATACAATAGGATGAATAATTCCCATACAAGTATTTCAGGTCGAGAAGATCGTTCGAAAACGATCCAGACGATCTTTCTGCTCGGATTCCTGCTATACGGATTTACTGTTACGGCAGAGAAGATAAACTGCGATGTGCCTGTCTGCAGTACTGAGAGTTATCGGTCGAAGACGAATACACTTACTGCCGGACAGGATACGGTTGTTTTTCGTTTTGCTCCCCGGCGCTGTATGTTCTGGGCCGATTACAAAGGAAATGCAGCCGCTATTGATTCGCTTACCCGCTCCATCCGACAACACAAATTTTCAATCGAATCGGGTGACATAAAAGTGCGCGTACTGGGTTTTTGCTCCTCTTATGATTCTTTTAAAAAGAATCTTGCAATTGCAAAAAACCGAAGTAACCAGATCAAATCCTATTTTATCGTTCACGAAGGACTGAAAGAAGATCATTTCAGGACGACGAATTCCACGCAACGATGGCGTGGAATGACAGATGTGATCGCTGTAGCCTATATGTCTCCGAATGCAAAGATAGATACAGTACCCGACATTCTATCCGAGAGAGACGTTGTGCCATCCGATTCATTACCCGGAAATGGAAAATCCGAAAACCGTCCGGAATCGGAGATTCCGGAATCCTCTGTTGCACCCGATATGTCTGACAAGGCTCCGGAAGAAATGCTGTCCGTCCCCGGACGCCCCTCTTACCGCTGGGCTGTCAAAACGAACGTCGCCTATCTGGCCGCCACGGTCGCCAACCTTGGTGTGGAGTACAGCTTCGGCGACCACTACTCGGTCGACCTGCCGGTTATCTACAGTCCCTACACCGTGGCACGCAAATACCGCCTGCGCTTTTTGGCTATTCAGCCGGAGTTCCGTTATTGGCTGAAAACCCCGATGCAGGGTCACTTCTTCGGCGTCCACCTCAATATCGGTGCCTTCAACATCGCGGTAGACAAAGAGAAACGTTACCAGTCGCCCGACGGCTTCTACGGCGCGGGCCTGAGTTACGGTTACGCACTGCCCTTCGCCCGCCACTGGGCAGCAGAGTTCACCCTCGGCGCGGGATATGTCCACACAAAATACGACACTTATTATAATATACCGAACGGCGCCCGCTTCGAAAAGGGACAATCCTACAACTACTGGGGCCTGACAAAGGTGGGAATCAACCTGGTGTACCGATTCGGAAAATAAGGGAGGAGCAGAAGATGAAAAGAGTAACAATATATATCGCCCATTTGCTCGTCCTTGTATTGACGGGCTGTGATAAGACCGTACTGGAATTTCCGGAAAACGGAGGCGTCGATCCCACGCTGGTCAACGTGAACCTGACCCTTGCGATCGACCCGAAAATAGAGTCCTACGTGCCGGCAGAACGCTCCAAAGCGTCGGAGGCCGACCTGTATGATGTGCGCTGGATCGTCGAGGTATTCCGCGACGAGATTGCCGGCGAGCCCGTGCAGCGGTATGTGCTCGGCTGCGAACAGGCGGCGGACGGACACCATACGATCCATACCTCGCTAGCGCTGCACGCCGCCCGCTACCACGTCGTGGCATGGATGGATTACGTAGACGATGGTTCCGTGTCCGACAAATACTACACGATTCCTTCGCTCTCGGCCATCAGCGTACCTGAGGCCGGAAGCTACATCGGCAACGAGGAGCACAAGGACACCTATGTCGCCCGGCAAGAGATCGACCTCAAGGGTTACCGCGACCGCTGGAACGAGACCGTGGATGCAACCGTGACGCTCCAGCGCCCGATGGCCAAGATCGAGTTCATTACTACCGACATCGACAAGTTCCTCGACGAGCTGGCCGTACGGCGCCCGAAGATGACCGGAGCCGTAGCCGGCGACCTGTTGTCCAAGGCCCCCGACCTCTCGACGATACGGGTACAGGTAGATTACGCGGGGTACTTCCCGTCAGGTTTCAACGCCTACACGAACAAACCCAACGACGCCCGCACAGGGATGGGATTCGGGTGTAACATGACGCCCCTGACGGGCAAGGAGGCCCACCTGGCCAGCGACTATATCTTTGTCAACGGCTCCGAATCGGCCGTGAAAGTCAACCTGACGATTCGCGATAGCGAGGGCAACCTGCTGAACCGTATCGAGGGCATCGACGTGCCCATCGTACGGGGCAAGCTGACGACTATACGCGACGAATTCCTCACACGCGACTACGCCCCCGGCATCGGCATAGACCCCGGTTTCGAAGGCGACATCAACATTACGATCCCCGACTAAACAGATATCCGGATGAAAAAGACAGTTACCATATTATTTCTCGCACTGACCGTCCTTGCCGGCTGCAGCAAGGACGAGAACCCCACGCCCGCCCCGGCGGCGCCCGTGGGCGGTGTGATCTCCCTGCTCTCGGAGGGCACACTGGAAAACGAACCCGCGGCCAAGGCGGCAACGCGCGGGGAGACAGCAGCAGGACAAACATTGACCTACACCTTCGAGGCATGGACAAAGGACGCCAATCCCCGATGCGTACTGCATAAGACAGCAAACGGGACGCTTGACGAAGCCGCCATCGAGATCATGCTGGTGCCCGGCACGTATGACTTCCTCTTCTGGGCCGATTACGGCACGGGAGCCTATACGACCGATGACCTGCGGAATGTAACGGTGGCCATGACCTCCGGCAGTACTCCCGCGACCTATACCCCCGGCAGCGAACGCGACGCCTTCGCCTACGCCCTGCCCGGCGTGCAGTGGAACGGCGGCAACGGCGTATCGGCCAGGCTGAAACGCCCGTTGGCCAAACTGACGATGCAGAACAAGGAGGCGTTCGGCACGGGCGGCCAAACGGTGTCGGTTACCTATACGAACGTACCGACACAGTACGATGTGCTAACCGCAACGGCATCCGCTCCTCAAACCCTGACAATCGCGTTCCCAACGACAACCACTGGAGCGGCATTGGTGGGCGAAGACTTTCTCTTCGTGCCTGCCGAAGGAAAATCCGTCGGGCTGTCGATCACGGTTGGCGAAGTAACCAAGAGTCTCGACGTGCTGCAGCTGCAGCGGAACTACACGACCAACGTGACGGCCACGTTCGAGGAATCCACGCCGTGATTTAAGACGACACAGAGACTATGAACGGAAAGATGAACAGAAAACCGATATATAAACAATAATACAAACCGTTGGGTTACTGCCTCCTTCCGGAGAATCCGAAATCCACATATTTTTTGCAGGTGGCTGTGGAGGTTAATCCATTAACGCTCAATATTTTATGAACAAGATCTTACTATTAGCGGGAATGTTGACAGCATTTACCGCATGTCAGAAGGACGAGATGTCCGCACCGGATGCGGGGGCGACGTCTTCGTTTACGGTGAGTATTCCGCAGAACGGAGTGCAAAGCCGTGCCGTGACCGATGATTTCGGCACCGGCACCTCGGCCAACCGCTGTATTCTGGAGATCTACCACGGCGGACAACTCTACAACCGCATCGAGAAAGGCGTGACCGGCAAGACGGTTACGTTCGATAACCTGCGGCTCGTATCATCGCAGACCTACGATTTCGTATTCTGGGCCGACTGCGCCAATGGCAGCGAAGGCAGCTTCACGGACAAGGTCTACAATACGGCGAATTTGAAATCGATTACGGAAATGGGATCGTTCGTCGGCAATAGCGATGAGCGCGACGCGTTCTTCGCAAAAGAGAGTCTCGAAGTTACGGGTTCCTTCACGAAACCCGTAACCCTGAAGCGTCCTTTCGGTCTGCTGGTGGTAAAGACCAACGACCTGGGCGAGATCAAGGACGAGGCACTGAAACCTACGGGATACACGGTGGCTTTCAAGGGCCTGCCCACGACGTTCAACGCCCTGACGGGCGAAGTGAGCGGTGCGGCCGACGTGACCTATACGTCGGAGGAACTGGCCAAAGCAGACGGCACAATCTCGATGGACTTCCTCTGGGCCAGCGAGGACGAGGCTGCACTCTCCGATTTCTCGATGACGTTCCTCAATAACGATACGGAAATCTGCACGAACGACGCCTTCACCAACATTCCCATCCGACGCAACTACCGCACCATGGTATCGGGTAACCTGCTGACCAAGAAAGGCACGATCAACGTGACGATCGCACCGGAATTCGAAGGGAACATTCCGCAGGATGTCGATCAGGTGAAAGATATCGCGGCAGCCAATGCGGCATTCGCGGCGGGTAAGACCAACGTAATCGTGACCGATGTCCCGACGGAGGATGCTACGCTCATTCTACCCTCTACCGAGGCTCCCGTATCGGCTACGTTACCGGCACTGACGAAAGGACTGAAAGTCCAGTATTCCGATATTGCAGATGCAAAACAGCCTGCCTCTTTCCATTTAACGGCATCGAGCAGTGCTACTGTCGAAATCGACGCCGCAGCATCGACCGTCACGCTTGCCGGAACAAACTACTCCGATGTAACGGCTACCACGGCAGCCAATACACTCATCGTCAGTGAAGAGACGACGATCGACAAACTAACCGTCAAAAGCGGCAACGTCGAAGTTTACGGCACGGTAAAGGCCATCGCGTCGAAACCTGCTGCTACGACCGTGACGCTCCACACATCGACGGCCGCCAAGTTGCAGGAGTTCGCCGCAGGCGTGAAAGCAGGAACCAATCTCTACAACAAAGTCGTACTCGATGCCGACATCGATTTCAAAGGCGCGGCGTTCCAAATCGAGGATGCGAGAAACATAGAGTTCGACGGACAGGGACACAAGCTGTCGAACTACAAGGTGGAAAACACCCAGACGGCCGGTCTGGTCTGCAACGCCGTTTCGGTGACGTTCCGCAACCTTATCGTTGAAAACGCTGCCGTGAAAGCGGTCAATGACGGCAGCGGTAACGCTTATGCCGGCGTATTCGTCGGCCGTTCGTACGGTACGATCGTCTTCGCCAACTGCCAGGCTGTCAATTCAACGGTAGAAGGCGTGAACAAAGTGGGCGGCATGCTCGGTTTCGTCGCCGAGAATCATATCGAAGCAACCGGCTGTAAAGTCGTCGGCTGTACGATCTCCAACATCAATGTGCCAGAAGAATCGGGTCAGATCGGCGGTTTTGCCGGTTATCTGGGCAACCTCTACAACTCCACCTGCTCGTTTGCGAACTGCTCTGTGGAAAACTCCGTGATCAATGCGTATATGAACCGGGAGGACCGCACGATCAGCAAATTCATCGGCTGCTTCCAGGGGGATCAAGCGACGGACATCGTTTCGATCGACAACTGCTCGGTGAAAAACGTCACACTCAAGGGTATGAACGAAATGGCACAATCATTCGTTTCGACCTATGGCGATCTGCTCGGCGGACAGCGTTACGGTAAAGGTACGGTGAAGATCACCAATAGCAATACGGATATCTATATCTCGACGAGAGGCCAACTGGCAACTCTGGCTTCGATGGTAAACGCCGGTACGACTTTCGCCAAGCAAACGATCAAACTGGCTGGCGATATCGATTTGGAAAGCAAGGAGTGGACGCCGATCGGAAAGTCGGGCAAGACTTTTCAGGGCATCTTCGACGGTTGCGGTCATACGATCAGCAACCTGAAGATCGAAAGATCCGTGAGTGCGGCCGCTTCGAGCGCCGATATAGGCCTGTTCGGATATACCTCGAACGGCGAAATCCGGAACTTTACGCTCCGCAACGCATCCGTAAAGGGAGGTCTGGATGTCGGTGCGATCGCCGGTACTCCCCACACCTCGAAATATTCCAATATCACGCTAACGGGCACGGTGCAGATCGACGGTTACAGCTACGTGGGCGGAATGTTCGGCAAGAATCTCTATAAAAGCGCGAACAATCTGACGATCCGTGCGGAGGAAGGCAGCTATGTGAAAGCCCAAAGCGGAACCTATCGTACTTATGTCGGCGGCATAGTCGGCTTTATGGGCGAAGGAAATAATGTGGTCTCCAATGTGGAATCCAATATAGACGTAATCGGTTCGACATGCGACGTCGGAGGCATTACCGGCATCGCCCACTACGGAAACGCCTTCGAGAGCTGCGTCTGCACAGGGAATGTAACGCTGGAACATGCAAACGATGATGGAGACCAACTGGAAATCGGCGGCATCGCAGGTGTATGGATGAACTCGACGGCCGGATCGGTGACTTTCCGCAACTGCCGGTTCGACGGTACGCTGTCAAGCAATCTGAACGGAGAGGATCGCTCGGAAGAGGTGGCCGGCAACCGGATTACCGGACGCAAATACTACCCCGACAGCAATGACGGCGAACTGATCATCGAATAAACAATCATAATCCGCAGGAGCCTGACCGCTCCTGCGGGTACAAAGGAAAAAAGAAAACAAGTTCTTAAAAATCAATTGTAAACCGTTGAGTTACTGCCTCCCTTCCGGGAAACCCGAACACGGGGGGGGGGTAATTCACTAACACTCAATGTTTTATGAATAAAGTTCTACTATTGGCGGGAATGCTGGCAGCATTTACCGCGTGTCAGAAGGATGAGCTACCGCAGAGTGGTGCGGCAACCTCCCAAACGATCAGCGTGACCGTTCCGCAGGGCATCCAGACCCGTGCCACAGGCGACGGGGACGGCTCAATGGTCAACCGCTGTATTTTGGAAATCTATCGGGACGGTGCATTGTACGGCGAACGGAAAGTCTCGACCGTAACCAGCGGTAAGGCCACGTTCAGTGACCTGCGTCTGGTGGCCCAGCAGACCTACGACTTCGTGTTCTGGGCAGACTGTGCAGATAACGGAGTCGACAAGTATTACGATACGGAGTCCGGTCTTACACAGATCAGTGCCAAAGAATATAAAGGCAACGAGGAAAGGTTCGACGCATTCTTCCTCTGCCAGAAGGACTACAAGGTTGAAGCCTCTTTCAACGAGACAGGCTGGGTACTCAAACGCCCTTTCGGCCAACTGAACATCAAGACCGATGACCTCGGCGATATTCCCACCGAGTTGCAACCCGATGCCGTGTCCGTGGTCTTCAAGAATCTTCCGACGTCTTTCAACGCATTGGAAGGTGTGACAAACGAAGCAACGCAGGAAGAGGTTACCTACAAAGCCAATATCCTCGATGCGGCCAGCGGCAAGCTGACGGTGGATTACCTCTGGGCATCGGAAGAAGAGAGCGCCACGCTTTCGGACTTCACGATGACGTTCCTCAATAACGATACGGAAATCTGCACGAACGACGCTTTCACCAACATCCCCATCCGACGCAACTACCGCACCATGGTATCGGGCAACCTGCTGACCAAGAAAGGCACGATCAACGTGACAATCGATCCGAATTTCGATGAAAACAGTCCCATCGAGAAAGTCGTTGCAGAAGTAGAAAGCGTCAGTGAGGTAGCTCAGGCAATCGAAAACGGCGCTACGGATATTACCGTAATGACCGCTCCAACGACTGCGGCGACCGTCAAGATTCCGCACACCCTGACTGCCGAGCAGGCTGCCAGGGAGATCACCATTACGCTGCCTGAGACCGACCAGCAGGTGACCCTCGCCTACACCACCGAACAGAGCGGCCAGGCTCCCAAGGCCGTCAATATTACGATGCCCACTACGGATAAACTGATCATCGATCTTCCGGAATCGACTGTCACGCTGAACGGCACGAGCTATACCGCTGTAGAAGCCACGACGGCTGGCAACACCCTGATTGTCCCCGAGGGCGTTTCAATTGAAACGCTGACCGTGAAAGGAGGTAACGTGGAAATATTCGGTACGGTCGGCTCGATCGACTTCCAAAACGATGCCAGCATAATCAAAGTATATGCCGTTACCGATGCTGAGACTTTCAAAAAAGCCATCGGAATGGCGAATACGGGTAAATGCGAAAAGATCGTGCTGGCCGGCAATATTGCCCTCGACGCTTCCCGAATGAATCTTATCGGAACGCTGGATCTTAACGGCAAGGTGCTTACGCTCGATAATGCTAGCGCTGCAGCCGAGGTCCCCGCGAACGCATCGCTGACCATCACAGGCGGTACGATTAATGCGTCCCAGAAAGCCGGCGTTACGCAAGCCTTACTGCTTGTCAATAAGGGAGCAAGTCTCCTTGTGGAAAACGTGCAGATCGAAACGGACGCGGCAGCACTGTCTCCTGCAAACGGAGCAGAGGGCGCGAGCCTCATCGTGCGGAACTCGACTGTCGCAGCTGCGACATACGCCGTTACTACCAACGCTTCGACTCCCTTTACCTGCGACATTCTTCTTGAAAACTCCACCTTTACCGGAAGCGATCCCGTGCTGGTCAACGTTCCCTGCAAACTAACAATGAACAAATGTACCGCGACCGGTTCGATGCACGGTGTGGTTGTCCGTGGCGGTACGGCCCGTATCACCGATTGCGACATTACCCTCGAATACAACGATAACGATTATAAAGACATCGTGAGTTATTTCGACCAAAAGGAATGGGGTTCAGGCAATATGATTACCCTTGCCGCCATGACTATCGGCAACAAGAGCAGCAACGCTTACCAGTATCCGACCGATGTGGCTCTCGTCAACACGAAGCTGAATCTGGGCGGACAGTACGGCTCTCATTTCCCGGCACTGTACGCATACGCCAACCAGGGCGAAGGGCTGGGCGTGACGCTGGCCTATGACAGCCGGTGTCAGTTCGCCAAAAAACCCGAACTCGGAAGCAAGAACATCGTCGTAAACAATGCCTACAACCCGTGGGACGGCGTGTCAACCGAGGAAGTTACGCCGAACGCCGCCGGAGAATACGAAGTGGCATCCCCCGCGCAGCTGGCGTGGGTTGCCGCTACGGTCAACGGAGGAGAGAAATTCGAGGGCAAGACCGTGAAACTGACCTCTGACATCGATCTGGCCGGTCACGCATGGACGCCGATCGGCAACGGCAGCCGTTTGGTTTCCGTCGCTCTGGGCAACCAGTTCAAGGGTACGTTCGACGGTAACGGCAAGACGATCTCGAACCTGAATATCAACACGACGCAAGGTACGGACTATGCTGTCGGTCTGTTCGGTATCGTGAACGGCGGTATGGTCATGAACCTGAAATTACAGAAAGTAGCCGTCGACGTGCCGACCAGCGAAATGGCTGCCGCAGCAGTGGGCATGCTGACGGGCGAAGGTACGGTAAGCGGTGTGGAAGTGCTTTCGGGACACGTTGCGGCCAAGCGCGGCAACGGTGCCATCGTAGGCCGTATGGTAAAAGGCGGTACGATCAGCGGATGCAAGAACTATGCTACAGTGACCGGCACGGGTGCGAACGTAGGCGGCATCGTGGGTGCGGCCTACTATACAGCCGACGGCCAGACGATGACGATCGAAAATTGCTATAACTACGGGACGGTAACGAGTACTGCCGGAGTTGTCGGAGGTATCGCCGGACTCTCCGCCGCCAACGTATCGAA